>Ga0208242_100216_pt1 | contig 63891 bp, 54 predicted proteins | sample SubbioAug_CSW13A_FD_184825 | JGI IMG/M metagenome (GOLD analysis project Ga0208242, IMG submission 184825) | Serpentinite rock and fluid subsurface biosphere microbial communities from McLaughlin Reserve, California, USA - CR12Aug_CSW13A (SPAdes) | ecosystem: Environmental > Terrestrial > Deep...
TGAGCGAAGCGGACGCGGGGAAAACGGGCCAGGTGCATGATCGGCTCCTCGATGAACTCGAGCCTGCCCTATCACGCGCCTGACCCGTCGTCTGCGTCCCACCCGGTCAGGGAACGAGGATCGGCGCCGCCACCAGGCCGAGACCGGCGATGCTGATCAGCCAAGCCAGGGACCGCAGGCCCCGCACCCCGAAGGCGTAGAGCGGAACATAGGCCACCCGGGCCCAGAAATAGACCTGGGCGCCGATGGCGCTCAGCTCGGTTCCGCGACCGGTCACATGGGCGATCAGCACCACGCCGATGAAGATGGGCAGGGTCTCGAACAGATTGGCCTGGGCCCGTTGCAGCCGTTGGGCGCGGGGGTGGAGCGGCGGCATCTCCTCGTCCCGGGCGCCGGTGTTCCACTTCAGCCCGTACTGGGCGGTGCGCGCCATGTCGAAGAGCAGGATCTGGATGAAGGCCAGGACCAACGTCCAGGCCAGCATGACGAGTTCAATGGTCATTTCGGCGTCCCCCTTGGCGCTCCCTGGTGGAGCTTGAGCGCAGGAGGGGACGCCGACACCAGGCCGCCGTCAAGGCGGCCCCGGCGTCAGCACCAGGCAGGCGGTCGATGGGCCAGCCGCATCTGCGCCCGGATCAGGTTCCAAAGGCCTTGGGGCGCCGGGGCGGGCGATAATCCGGTATGAGGGGCCCCTGTTCGCGCATGTACGGGTTTGACGACGCCCCCAATGACCGCAGGGACCCTGAACTCCACCACCGAACGCCTGGCGCAGGCCGAGCGCCTGATGGCCGAGCAGGCCTATGAGCCGGCTCACGCCCTGTGCATGGAGGCGCTGGCGGCCGACCCCCAGGCGGCCGGGGCGTGGTTCCTGCTCGGCGTCCTTGCGGCCGATCATGACAATCCCGGCAAGGCCGCCGAGCTGTTTGGCCGCGCCGCCGCCCTGGATCTCGACGACCCCCGCGCCCCGGCCCATCTGGCCCGCTGCCTGATCGCGATGAACCGCCGGGATGAAGCGCTGGCGCAGGCGCAGATCGCCGAGGCCCGCAAGCCGGCTGACGCGCTCATTTTCGACATCCTGGGCGTCGTGTTCAGGCAGGTCGGGCTGCCCAGCCGCGCCATCGGCCACTTCGAAGCCGCGCTTGCCAGGGAGCCGGTGCGGGCCAGCATCGCCTGCCACCTCGCCTTCGCGCGGCAGGATGTCGGGGATGCAGACGGCGCCGAGGCGGCGTTCGCTCAGGCCCTGGCGCTGGATCCGGGCCTGCACCAGGCCTGGTCGTCGCGGGTGCTTCTGCGACGCCAGACCGCAGAGCAGAACTTCCTGCCTGACCTGGAGACCCAGTTCGCGGCGGCCCGCGGATCGGCCGCGCCCCGTCTGCATCTCGGCCACGCCCTGGCCAAGACCCATGAGGATCTGGGGAATTTCGAGATCGCCCTGGACTGGCTGATCCGCGCCAAGGCCGCCATGGGGCGGCAGGTGGGCTATGACCCCCGCGCCGACGCTGACCTGTTCGCCGCCGCCCGGGCCACCTGTCCCACCGCCACGGCCGGCGCGCGGGGCGCGACGTCTGAGGGGCCTATCTTCGTGCTCGGCCTGCCATGTGGCGGCGCTGCCGCGGTCGAGCAGATTCTCTCGCAACATCGGGAGGTCGCCTCGGTCGACAACCTGACCAGTTTCGGTCTGGTCCTGCAGCGGATGACGGGCTCATCCGGCGCGCTTCTGATGGACGAGGCGGCTCTCGAGGCCGCGGGCGAGATCGATCTTCGAAGGGCTGGACAGGCCTACCTGCAGATGGCGGGCGCGCGGCTGGCCGGATCCGGGCGCTCCGTGGACCGGGCGCCTCTCAACATCGTCTGGGCCGGGTTGATCCACCGGGCCATGCCGCAGGCGCGGATCATTTGCGTTCGTCGTCATCCGATGGACGCCTGTATGGAGACCTACCGGCGGCTGCTCCCCACGGACCTGGCCTGTTACGACTATGCCTACGACCTGACACATACGGCCGCCTACTGCGCCGGCTTCGAGCGCCTGATGGCCCACTGGCGCCAGGTTCTGCCCGTTGACCGGTTCACCGAGGTGGCCTTGGAGGATCTGGTCGCTGATCCGGAGGGCGAAACCCGCCGCCTGCTCGAATTCTGTGGCCTGGACGTCGATCCCGTTTTCCTGGCGCAGGATGAGGCCACCGCACCGGCGGCGGCGGTCATGGCGACCCACGCCGGCTCCATCGGACGATGGCGCAGCTACGGCCCGGGTCTCGCGCCCCTGCGTGAAGCGCTGGAGTCCGCCGGCGTCAGACTTTAGGGCGCGGCGTCGTCAGGGCCGCTCGCCAGGGCCCAGAGCGGCGACCTGGGCGGAGTTCAGCTTGCGCACCTCCTGCACCAGGCACGGAGTCGCGCCGATGGGCGAGGCGACCCGCACATCCAGATCCATCCGGTCGCAGACTGTGTCGGAGCCCCCGGAGGGGATCAGCACCAGCGGGTCCGAGGCGGCAGTGTTCAGGCAGCCATTGCGCATGGTGACGCGGAACACATCCTGGGGGCCGACGCTGGTGCGGAACAGGACCGTGTTGCGGTCGATGATCTTCTGGCCGCGAATGCCGCTTACGCGGAAACAGGCGCGGCCGGGCTCTGTGGCGTTGGCGGCCATGGCGGGCGAGGATGGTCCGCCGGCCGGCGGCGCGGCGGCGCATCCGGCGAGGGCAAGCGCGCCCAGGGCGGCGGCCGCGGTGGCGTGGTTGAGCATTGTTGTTCCTCCTTCAGCCGACAACGTGGCGGCTGGTCCCGACGTTCCGGGTCCAGACTTATCTGACGGCGCCATTGGGGCTGAAGCTGGGCCTTGCACAGCCCTTGGCGGCGTCGCCCAGGAGGGCTAGTGTCGACGTATCCTCGGGGGGCCGCGCATGAGCGGCTGAGAGGCGGGTGAGCCCGCGACCCGTAGAACCTGATCCGGGTCATGCCGGCGAAGGGAAGGGAGAGCGCCATGGCGCGGGTCTTGGACTCGACACGACTGACCGCCCGGATACTCGGGCCGTTCCTGGCCGTGGCCGGGGCCGCCGCCGTCCTGCGCCGTGACGACCTTCTGTCGCTCCTCGAAGGATTTCAGGGCGATCCGGCCCTGACCTTCGTCACGGGCATGCTGCTCGTCCTGGCCGGACTGGCCCTGATGGCGGTCCACCAGCGCTGGCGAACCCCGGCCGAGATCGCCCTCAGCCTCACCATCTGGCTCCTGACCCTGCGCGGCGTCTTCCTTCTGTTCGCGCCGGGCGTGCTGTTCGACCTTGCCGACAATGTCATCGCCAGGACGCCCCTGGTGGTGGCCGCAGGCCTCGCCGCCGTGGGCGTCGGGGTCTGGCTGACCCTGGTGGGATACCGCCAGGCCGCCGCCTGAATCTCATTCCGACATCCTCACAGAGATCCTCCATGAACAAGCCGCTGACCCCCAGTCTCGACGCCGACGCCATCCCGACCGGGGAGCGTCCGGGCTCGAAAAAGGTCTATGAGGCCGGGCGGCTCTGGCCCGACATCCGCGTGCCCTTCCGCGAGGTGGCTGTGCATGAAAGCGCCGGCGAGCCGCCGGTGACCCTCTATGATCCGTCCGGTCCCTATACCGATCCCGCCGCAAGCATCGATATCGACAAGGGCCTGCCCCGCACCCGCGAGCCCTGGGTCGTCTCCCGCGGGGATGTGGAAGTCGTCGCCGACCCCCGCAACGTCAAGCCCGAGGACAATGGCTTCGCCCGCGGCGCCCATCTGGCGCCGGAGTTCAACCAGCCCCGGCGGATTTATCGGGCCCGTCCCGGGGTCAGCGTCACCCAGATGGACTATGCCCGCCGCGGGATCGTCACGCCCGAGATGGAGTATGTGGCCATCCGCGAGAACCTGCGCCGCAAGGAGGGCGAGGCCTTCATCCGCGACGGCGAGGACTTCGGCGCCTCCATTCCTGACCTGGTGACACCGGAGTTCGTCCGCGATGAGATCGCCCGCGGCCGGGCCATCATTCCGGCCAATATCAACCACACCGAGCTGGAGCCGATGGCGATCGGCCGGAACTTCCTGGTCAAGATCAACGCCAATATCGGCAATTCCGCGGTGCTCTCCACCGTCGCCGACGAGGTGGACAAGATGGTCTGGGCCATCCGCTGGGGCGCCGACACGGTCATGGACCTGTCCACCGGGCGCAACATCCACAACATCCGCGACTGGATCATCCGCAATAGCCCCGTGCCCATCGGCACCGTCCCCATCTATCAGGCCCTGGAAAAGGTGAACGGCGTCGCCGAGGACCTGAACTGGGAGGTGTTCCGCGACACCCTGATCGAGCAGGCCGAACAGGGGGTGGACTACTTCACCATCCATGCGGGCGTGCGTCTGGCCTATGTGCCGCTGACCGCCAACCGGGTGACCGGCATCGTCTCCCGCGGCGGCTCGATCATGGCCAAGTGGTGCCTGGCCCACCACCGCGAGAGCTTCCTCTACGAGCACTTCGAAGACATCTGCGAGATCATGCGGGCCTATGACATCAGCTTCAGCCTGGGCGATGGCCTGCGGCCTGGCTCCATCGCCGACGCCAATGATGCGGCTCAGTTCGCCGAGCTGGAGACCCTGGGCGAGCTGACCCAGGTGGCCTGGAAGTACGGCGTCCAGACCATGATCGAGGGGCCGGGCCACGTGCCCATGCACAAGATCAAGGCCAATATGGACAAGCAGCTCGCCGTCTGCGGCGAGGCGCCCTTCTACACGCTGGGCCCGCTCACGACCGACGTGGCGCCGGGCTATGACCACATCACCAGCGCGATCGGGGCGGCCATGATCGGCTGGTTCGGCACCGCCATGCTCTGCTACGTGACGCCCAAGGAGCATCTGGGCCTGCCCGACCGCAAGGACGTGAAGGACGGGGTGATCACCTACAAGATCGCCGCCCACGCCGCCGACCTCGCCAAGGGGCATCCCTCGGCCCGGGCCTGGGACGACGCCCTGTCGCGGGCCCGGTTCGAGTTCCGCTGGGAGGACCAGTTCAACCTGGGTCTCGATCCAGAGACGGCGCGGCTTTATCACGACGAGACCATGCCCAAGGAGGCGCACAAGACGGCGCACTTCTGCTCCATGTGCGGCCCCAAGTTCTGTTCCATGAAGATCAGCCAGGACATCCGCGAGGCCGCCCGCGGCCAGAACGACGCCGCCGTCCAGGGCATGGCCGAGATGAGCGAGAAGTTCCGGGCCACCGGCGGCGAGGTCTATGTGCCAACGCCGAAGGGCTGAACCGCTCAGCCCTTGAGGACGGCGCTCAGGCTGCCGTCAGACTCCAGGACCACGAAGGCGGCGTCGGACAGCTCGGCGCCGCCCGAGGTGCGGATGGCGGCGAGCAGCTCCTCCTGCGTCACCCGCTGCCGGCGCAGGGCGCCAGGCAAGGGCGCGCCGTCCTTCAGCAGCAGGCTCGGCTCGGACTTGACCAGCTTGTCGATCGCCTTGATCCGCACCGAAAGTAAGGTGACGGCGTACTGCAGCCCGACCAGCAGGGCCAGCGCCGCCACACCTTCGGCGAGGGCGAGGTCCTTTGACGTCAGGATGCTGGAAAAGGTCGAGCCGATCGCCACTGTAACCACCAGATCGAAGGCGTTGAGCTTGGACAGAGTCCGTTTGCCAGAGACTCGCAAGACGACGACCAGGGCCACATAGGCCGCCGTTCCCACCACCAGGATGCGCAGGATCGGGTCCCAGCCTGTGAACAGGGCCTCAAGGTCCATGGGGGCCGCGTCTGAAGTTGTGCATGGCGGAGCAACACGCAGGCGGGGCAAAGGCTCCCTGGCCAGTCGAGGTTCGGGGACCAATCGCCAGCCGGCTTCCTGGGCCTGGCGCCCCCAAGTCCCTCGCGACGCTTGCGCCCGCCTCGAGCAGAGATGCTCGCCCCAAGGGCGAGCATGACGGTGGTGAAGGCGGGACGACGGCAGACTGTTCAGGGCCTTCCGCCGATCCGGCGGCTTGACGCCGATCAAGGCGTGGCAATGGCGTTGGGCCAAGCTCCCTCCACAAAAGGAGCCGACCATGGCGGATGAGGGATCGAAAATCGGCCGCCACCCGGGCCCCCGGCGGGCGGTCTGGGGGATGGTCGCCGCGCTGACCGGCTTCGCCCTGGTGAGCGCCATGTTGATGGTGGCCCATGGACGGACGCCCGAGCTCGAAAAGGCGCTGTTCCAGCTGGGTCTTGGGGCGACGACCCTCATCGCCGCCGTGGGCCAGGTCCTGATCCTCGGTGGCCTCGCCCTGCTTTGGAGCGCGCTGCGCCATCGGCGGTGAACTTCTGGCCCCGCCATTGACGCGGGGCCTGCAAGGGGAAAGGCTCGCCCCTTCCACAGTTCAGGGGCCGCCCATGGTTTTGCGTTCAGTCGTCGTCGGAGCGGGCCTCGCCCTGCTCATCGCCAGCGGAGCCCTGGCCCAGGTCGAACGTCGAGAGATCGGCCAGCTGGTCTATGAAGGCGTGCCGGCCGCGCCCGATGGCCTGCAGGCGGCCATATCCCCCTATTACGAGGTGCGTTCGGCTGAGCTGAAGGACTGGCTGGCCGACGGCTCCATGCTGATCTCCACCCGGTTCGGCGAGACGACGCAGATCCACCGGCTGGCGGCGCCCGGCGCGGCGCGGACCCAGCTCACCTTCTTCAATGAGCCGATCACGGCCGCCAAGGTTCAGCCCGGCGTCTCCCGCTTCATCTACCGGCGGGATGAGGGCGGCTCGGAGTACTATCAGGGCTTTCTGCGGGATCTGAATGGCCAGGAGGTGCGGCTCACCGCGCCCGGGACCCGCAACAGCGACTTCGTCTTTTCCAAGGACGGCGCGGTGGTGGTCTGGAGCCAGGTGACCCCCGGCGATCCCAACTATGACATCATGCTGGCCCAGACTTCGGCGCCGGATGCCCGCCGCGTGGTGCTTGAGGGGCAGGGCGCCATGGCGCCCACGGCCATCTCCCCCGATGGCCGGCGCATCCTCATCAGCCGCTACAATTCCATCGCCTTTGTGGAGCTGTTCGTCCTCGACGTGGCGTCTGGTCAGCTGACGCAGGTCGGCCCCGCCGACCGCCAGGTCTTCTATGAGGGCGCGGCCTTCCTCGATGGCGGCGCGGGCGTGCTGACCCTGTCGGACGACGGCTCGGAAGTCGCCCGACCGGTGGTGTTTGATCTCGCCACCGGCGCCATGCGCGACCTCGCGCCGGGATCGCAATGGGGCGCCGAAGCCTTCGACATTTCGCCGGACGGCAAGACTGTCGCCTACATGGTCAATGAGGAGGGCTATTCGAAGGTCCTGCTGCGTGACGTCGCCAGCGGCCTGCTGAAAGGACCCGACCTTCCGAAAGGCGTCCTGACCGCCCTGAAGTTCTCCAAGGATGGGGCCCGGCTGGGCCTCAGCCTGTCCACCTCGACGACTTCAGGGGATGTCTGGGACTATGAGCTGGCCAGCGGCGAGCTGACCCGCTGGACGCAGAGCGAGCTGGGCGGCCTGGACGCCGCGAGGCTCGTGGAGCCGGCCCTGTTCCGCTACCCGACCTTTGATGACCGCTCGATCCCGGCCTTCATCTACCGGCCGCAGGGGGTGAGCGGAAAACTGCCCGTGGTGATCCAGATCCATGGCGGACCCGAGGGGCAGGAGCAGCCCAGCTTCAATCCCCGTCGGCAGTCCTGGGTGAACGAACTGGGCGCGGCGGTGATCATCCCCAATGTCCGCGGCTCCACCGGCTACGGAAAGACCTATCTGTCTCTCGACAACGCTGAAAAGCGCGAGGACTCGGTCAAGGACATCGGCGCCCTGCTGGACTGGGTGGCCCAACAGCCCGACCTCGACGCCAGCCGCGTGGCCGTGGTCGGCCAGTCCTATGGCGGCTACATGGCGCTCGCCGTCGCCGCCCATTACAACGACCGGCTGGTCGGGGTGATCGACCTCTACGGCATCTCCGACTTCATCACCTTCCTGGAAAACACCGAGGGCTATCGCCGGGATCTTCGTCGCGCCGAGTATGGCGATGAGCGCGATCCGGCCATGCGGGCGGTGTTCGAGAAGATCGCGCCGATCAACATGTCTGACCGCATGAAGAAGCCGATGATGATCTATCAGGGGGCCAATGACCCCCGGGTGCCGGCCTCGGAATCCGAGCAGATGGTCGCCCGTCTCCGCGCCCAGGGCACCGAGGTCTGGTACATCCTGGCCAGGGACGAGGGCCATGGCGTCCACAAGAAGTCCAACCAGGAGGCTGTGCGCGCCACCGAGGTGCAGTTCCTGAAGTCGGTGCTGAACCCCGCGCCCTGAGCGACCTAGCGGACGATCATCGACTCAAAGCCGCCGAAGATCATCCGCGCGCCGTCAAAGGGCAGTGTGGCCGGCTCGTAGTTCATCCGCGGGTCGGCCATGACCTTGGCCATCACCTCGTCGCGCTTTTCGCGGGACTCGTAGGTGGCCCAGGCGAACACCACCACCTCGTCATCCTTGGCCAGGACCGCGCGGGGGAAAGAGGTCACCTCGCCGACGGGCGTGTTGTCGCCGACGCATTCTACGTAGCTCAGCGCGCCGTGCTCCATCCAGACCTCCGAGGCCAGGGTGGCCATCGCCTTGTAGGCGTCCAGATTGGCCTTGGGGACTGCGAGCACGAAGCCATCGACATAGGGCATGGGTCTCTCCTTGGGGTCAGGTCACTGCTCAAGGACGACCAGGCGCTGTGGACTCCGACAGCGGCCACGCGATTCTCATCCTCGTCGGCGGCGTTCCTTCTGGATCACCTCGTCCAGGGCCTGCAGGAAGCGCGATCGGTCATTGCGGTCGAAGGGCTTGGGGCCGCCGAAGATGTCGCCGGTGGAGCGCAGCTGCTCCATCAGGGCGCGCTGGGCGATGGCCGAGCCGATGGAGTCCTCGGTGAACGGTTTCCCGTTGGGCGCAATGGCGTGGGCGCTCGCCTGCAGCACCCGTTCGGCGAGCGGAATGTCGTTGGTGATGGCCACATCGCCCGGCGCCACATGCTCGGCGATCCAGTCGTCGGCCACGTCGGGACCCGCATCGACGATCACCCGCTCCACCATGGGCGAGGTGGGGATCATCATGAAGGCGTTGGACACTACCCAGGTCTTCAGGCCGTAGCGCTGGGCGACCTTGTAGACCTCGTCCTTCACCGGACAGGCGTCGGCGTCGATGAAGATCTCGATCGGCTTGCGGCTCACGGCTGGCTCCCTGTCTGGCGGCCCCTCTCCTAGACCAGAATGGCGGCAGGCGGGACCGGCCCCGTCGTTCCTCCGCCTCACTTGATCTGAATCACAGGGTGGAACGAGCAGGTGGCCGATGGTCGCCAACCGGTTTGTTCAAGCTCTTGAAGGCGTCTCCATGTCCATCACCCTGACATTCCACGGCGCCGCCGGGTGCGTGACGGGATCCTGCGTGGAAGTCGAAACGCCCAAGGCCCGGCTGCTGATCGACTGCGGCATGTTTCAGGGACCAAAGACCCTCAAGGCCCTGAACTATGGCGACTTTCCCTTCGACCCGCAGACGGTGGACGCGGTCCTGCTGACCCACGCCCATCTCGACCATGCCGGCCTGCTGCCCAAGCTGGTGAAGGCGGGGTTCAAGGGGCCGATCCACGCCACGGCCGCCACCCGGGATCTCTGCGGGGTGATGCTGCCGGACGCCGGCGGCATCCAGGAGACCGAGGTCCGCCACCTGAACCGGCGCAATCTCCGCCGGGGTCTGCCGCAGGTGGAGCCGATCTATACCGCCCGGGACGGCGAGCGAACGATCCGCCAGTTCTCCAAGGTCAAGCTCGGCGTCCCGGTCGAAATCGCGCCCGGGGTCCGGGCCGTCTACTGGGAGGCGGGTCATATCCTGGGCGCGACCTCCATCGAACTGCGGGTGGAGACCGAGGAGGGGGAAACCTCGTTCCTCTTCTCCGGGGATATCGGCCAGGGTGGCCGTGACTATGCCGCCGATCCGGAAGGGCCTGCGGGCGTCGACCACCTGATCCTGGAATCCACCTATGGGAACCGCGACCGGCTGAACCTGGCGCCGCCGGAGCGCCGCGCGGTGCTCGCCCAGGAACTGCGGGACGCCCATGCGGCCGGCGGGCCTGTGCTCATCCCCACCTTCGCCGTCGAGCGGGCTCAGGAGCTCATCGCCGATCTGGTCGGCCTGATGGAGGCCGGCGAGGTCCCTGAGGCCGACATCTTCCTGGACTCCCCCCTGGCCATCGAAGCCACCGAGGTCTTCCAGCAGCGGGGCTATAACCGCACCACGGGGGTGAACCCCTTTGACCGCCTGCGGGCCGGAGGACGGCTCAACTTCCTACGCAAGCCCGCCGAGAGCGACCGGATCGATCGTCTGCGCGGCTGGCACATCATCCTCGCCGGCAGCGGCATGTGCGACGCGGGCCGCGTCCGCAAACACCTCAAGCGGCTGCTCTGGCGGCGGGAAGCCACTGTGCTCCTGTCTGGCTATCAGGCGGTCGGGACCCTGGGTCGTATCCTGGAGGACGGGGCCAGCCGGGTCAGTATTCAGGGGGAGGAGGTGCAGGTCCGCGCCCGCATCCGCGCCCTCGACATCTATTCCGGTCATGCCGACGCCGGCGGCCTTGTGGCCTGGGCCAAGGCCCGCGCTCCGGTGAGCGGCGCTGTGTTCCTCTGCCACGGCGAGCCGGAAGCCCTTGAGGGTCTGAGCGCCCGCCTGGTCGGCGCGGGCTTCGACGGGGCGTCCATCCGGGTCCCTGACCTGGACGCCGCCTATGAAATCTCGGGCGCCACGGTGGATGGCGCAAAACCCCCGGCGCCGCAGCGCGCACGCCGTCTGGCCCCGGGACAGGCGGTGAAGGCCGACTGGCACAACGCCCGGGTCGCCCTCAACATGGCGCTGAACGCCGCCCTGGCCGAGGCCCCGACCGATGCGGCCCGCGAGGCTCTGCTGGCGAGGCTTACGGGCGTTTTGGGCGAGCAGAGTGAACCGTCTCAGGCGCCATGACCCTGGTATTGGGTCGCAGGCCCAGGCAGGATCGAAACAACCTCAAGGAGATTGCTGATGTCATTTCGTCAAATCATTGTGCAGCTCGACGAGGACGCGGCGTCCGGGCTGCGGGCGAAGGCGGCGGCGGATTTCGCCAAGCGGTACGGGGCGCATCTAACCGGCGTCTTCCTGACCAGCGAATATGTTCGCCAATACATGGCCGCCGAGAGCCTCACCGCCTTGCCGGCTGACGTGGTCCAGCAGGTTCTGAGCGGTCATGAGGCCGCCGTCGCCAAGGTGGCTGACGCGGCAAGGGCGCAGTTCGAAGCCGCCTGCGCCCAGAGCGGCGTGACCCATGACTGGCGCATGGTGGGCGGGGACTCGCCCCAGCCGTTCCTCGCGGTGGCCCGCCGCAGCGACCTGACCATCTTTCCCCGACACGCCAAGGCCTGTCTAAGCGAGCACGGCCTGAGCGCCGCCCAGGTCGCCCTGGCCAGCGGCGGCCCTGTGCTGATCACCCCGGACGACGACTACGCCCCGCCGGTGGGGCGCCGGGTGCTGGTGGCCTGGAACGGTGGGCGAGAGGCCGCCCGCGCCCTGCAGGACGCCTGGCCGATCCTGGAGCGGGCGGAAGCCGTGCACGTGCTCACCGTTTCCCCCGATGGCGAGGGAAATTCGGACGGCCTTCTGGAGGCGCTGCTGGCCAGGCACGGGGTCAAGGCCGAGTTGATCACCGATCCCAGCCAGGACGAATCCGCTGTGGACGTGATCGCCCGGCAGGTCGCCGAACTGGGGGCCGACCTGCTGGTCATGGGGCTCTACGGCCGCCCGCGCCTGCAGGAACTGCTCCTCGGCGGGGTCAGCAGAGCCATGGTGGCCGCCAGCCCCATCCCGATCTTCGCCTCCCATTAGGGCGAAGGGCGCCTGTTTCCCGCGTGCAGAGCGGAGGCGCAGAACCTCCGGCCAGATGAGGCTTGACTCATAGATATGTTATAACGTTACAGGTCCTCCGCTCTTTGTGGGGAGGCCTTCTGTGTCGCTGTTTGTGTCGTCGTCTCGTCTGTCGCGTTCAAGCCGTCGCGCCGCCTGGTTCGCCAGCGTCGTCCTTCTGGTCCCGGCCGCGCCGGCCCTGGCGGATGACGCCACTGACCTGACCCAGGTTGTGGTGACGCCTATGGCGGGGCCGCAGGCCCTGCGGGACGCGCCGGCCACCATTTCGGTGGTCAGCCGGGAGGACCTGGAAGCCCGCCCCATCGCCGACCTGTCTGACGCCCTGCGCAATGAGCCTGGGGTGACCATCACCGGGATCGGCATGACCCGGCGAGGGATCAGCCTGCGTGGCATGCCGGTGGAGCACACCCTGGTCTTGGTGGACGGGCGGCGGATCAGCGCGGTGGGCGGCCTGGTGGCCCATGCGGACTATGATCTGGCCTGGACGCCAACTGAGGCGATCGAGCGGATCGAAGTGGTTCGCGGGCCCATGTCCTCCCTCTATGGCGCCGACGCCCTGGGTGGGGTGGTCAACATCATCACCCGCAGCGCCACCGACACCTGGCTGCGCAGCGCCACCCTGAACGGCACGGTTCCCGAGCGGGGCGCCGGTCGGGCCTATCAGATGGGCGCCTATGCCGGCGGTCCTCTGGTGGAGGGGGTGCTGGGGCTCAGCCTCTATGCCGACGCCTCCGGGCGTGACCCCACCTATCAGGCGGCTGATCCTCGGCAGGCCGAACTGGAGGGCCGTCGCGCCCTGAACGCCTCGGCCACCCTCAGCTGGACGCCCGACGACTCCCAGCGGCTCGACCTCACCTTCGGGGCGGGGACCGACTTCCGCTACCGGGACACCGTCACGACGGGGGCGGCGCCGGTCTACTACCGCTTCAAGGACGACATCACACGACAGCAGGTGTCCGCCAGCCACAGGGGCGACTACGGCTTTGGCCAGACGCTGGCGCGGGTCTATCGCAGCGAGGTTGAGCGGGTGAACACCCGCACGCAGAACCAGACCCCGAGCGGCACGGTGCGGATCATCGAGACCGTGGCCGACGGCCATGTGACCCTGCCGTGGGGGGCGCACATGCTGAGCGCGGGCGGCGAGGTCCGACGCCAGGAGCTGGAAAATCCGGCCGTCAACGCCCGGGGCCGCAGCGAGGCCGACCAGTATGGCCTGTTCATCCAGGACGCCTGGAGCATCACCGAGCAGTGGTCGATCGTGGGCGGCGCGCGCTTCGACCATCACGACACCTATGACTGGCAGACCAGCCCGCGCCTCTACACGGTGTTTCACCTCAATGAGCGCCTGACCCTGAAGGGCGGGGTGGGGCGTGGGTTCAAGGCGCCCAGCCTGACCCAGCTGTCGCCCGACTATCAGGTGGTGGCCGCCGGGGGCCGTTTCACGGTGTTCGGCAATCCGAACCTCAAGCCCGAGATCGGCACGACCTACGAGGTCAGCGCCGACTACGCCGGCGAGGGCTGGTCGGCCCGTCTGGGGGTTTTCCAGAATGATCTGAAAGACCTGGTTGAGACCCAGTGTGTCCGCCTCTGCGGGATCCGCGGTCGGGAGGTGCGCGTCTATGGCAACGTCGCCGAGGCGCGCATCCGGGGCCTGGAGCTTGGCGGGGATGTGGACCTGCCGGCCAACCTGAACCTCTCAGCCAACTACACCCGGCTGGAGACGGAGAACCGTCAGACGGGCAAAGCCCTGCTGGAGCGTCCGGAATCCCGGGCCAACGCCACCCTGCGCTGGCGCCCCACCGAGCGTCTGAGCGCTCAGCTGCGCGGAGAATATGTGGGCGAGCAGACCGTCAGCACCGGCGGCCTGCCCGACTACAGCCTGTGGTCTCTGGAGGCGAGCCAGCGGCTTACTGACAGCCTCACCTTGCGGGTGGGCATTGAGAACCTCACCGATGAGCGGCTGGCCGAGAAGTCCGGCTCCTTCACCTATGCCGAGCCCGGTCGCCTCTATCACCTCGGCCTCAATCTGAGCTTCTAGGATGGGGCGAGCGCTCCGCCTCTGGCTTGCAGCCCTAGGACTTTGGGCGGCGCTGGCGGGGACGTCCGCAGCCCAGGCTGAGGACGCCCTTGCCCCCGCGCCAACCGTCCGGGTGATCACGACCGACTTCGTGCTGCCGGGCAAGCTGGCCCGACTGCGGCTCCTGGCGGAGGCGGAGGGACTAAGGCTCGATGGTCTCTGGGTGGAGACCGATCCCCGTCCGGCGGAAGACTGGCTGGCCGGCGCCGATCTGATCATCCTGGACACGCCCCGGGGCAACGACCTGGCCAAGGTCATGGGAAGTCTGGAGGGCCGGCTTGAGGCTCTGCAAGTCCCGTGGGTGAGGGTCGGCGGTGGCCCACCAGCCTTCGGCGGCGGTCTGGAGCCCAAGGCGGCGGCGCGGCTGTCGGCGTACTACGCCAATGGCGGACCGGCCAACCACAGGGCCCTGTTCACCTATGCGTCAGCCCTCATGGCGGGGTCGGATCTGGCCGGGTTCGCGGACCCGGAGGTGCTGCCGGCGTCCGGCGTCTATCATCCCGACGCCCCACGTCCCTTCGCCGAGGTGGCCGACTACCTCGCCTGGGCCGAGCCCCGATGGGCGGCTGACGCCCCCCGGCTCGGGGTGATCACCTATGCCGGCGCCATCTCCAGCGGCGAGACGGCCCTGCTGGACGCCCTGGTCCGCAGCGCCGAGGCCACAGGCGTCGCGCCGGTGGTCTTCTGGTTCGACGCCGCCAAGGCGGACGCCATCGGAGCCATCGCCCGGCCGGCCGGCCTCGATGTTCTGGCCAATCTCCAGCACCTGCAGAACGGGGCCGCCCGCAAGGCCGAGTTCGAGGCGCTGGGCCTGCCGGTCCTGTCGGGCTTTGTCTATCGGGAGGGGGACCTGGCCGCCTGGCGCGCCTCGCCCACAGGGCTGGCCGCCCAGACCACGGCGGTCCTGCTGGCCACGCCGGAGGCCTGGGGCGTCAGCGACCCCATCGTTCTGGCCACCATTGACCGGGGCGAGACCCGCCCCATCCCGGCCCAGGTGGACGCCCTGACCGCCAAGGCCGCCCGCCTCGGCGCCCTGCGCGCCAAGCCCAACGCCGACAAGCGCCTGACCCTGATGTTCTGGAACCACCCCGGGGGCGAGAAGAACCTGGGCGCCTCCAACCTCAATGTGCCCCGCAGTCTGGCGGCCCTCACCGGGCGGCTGGCGGCGGAGGGCTATCAGGTTCCGCCCACCGATGAGGCGGCCCTGATCGCTCAGGCCCAGGCCCTGCTCGGCGGCTATTATCGCCCGGAGACCCTGGACGACCTGCTGGCCAGAGGGCTGGCGGCCACCCTGCCGGTGGATGACTACCGCGCCTGGCTCGACCGGCAGCCGGCGCAGATCGGCGCCGCGGTTCGCGAACGATGGGGGGCGCCTGAGGACCACTGGGCGGTCCGCGAGGTGGCCGGCCAGCGCCAGTTCGTCATCCCGCGCCTCAGCCTGGGCCATCTGGCCCTGATGCCGCAGCCCCCCCGGGCCGATCGACCGGGCGAGTCCTATCACGACACCAAGTTCCCGCCGGGCCACCTCTATCTGGCGGCCTATCTGCTGATGCGCGAGCCTTTGGCCAGCGACGCGCTGATCCACTTCGGCACCCACGGGACCCAGGAATGGACGCCGGGCAAGGATCGCGGCCTGTCGGTGGAGGACTATCCCTTCCTGACGGTCGGCGATGTGCCGGTCTTCTATCCGTATATTCAGGACAATGTGGGCGAGGCCATCCAGGCCCGCAGGCGCGGCCGGGCGGTCACCATCAGCCACCAGACGCCGCCCTTCGCCCCGGCGGGTCTCTATGACGAACTGCGCGACATTCACGCCCTGGTGCACGAGTACGGACAGCTGGAGGACGGGCCGGTGCGCGACCGCACCGCCGACCAGATCGCCGCTCTGACGCTCAAGGAAGGCGTCGCCCAGGACATCGGCTGGGATGAGGCGGCCGTGGCGGCCAGCTTTCCGGACTACATGATCGACCTGCATGACCATCTGCACGCCCTGGCGGCCTCGGTGACGCCGCTCGGCTTGCACACCTTCGGCGAGCCCGCCGCGCCGGAGCAGCGGCTGATGACCGTGATGCAGCAGCTCGGCCGGCCCTACTATCTTCAGCTTGGCCTGGACGCCGACGAGCTGTTCGCCGAAGACGCCGAGCAGATCCGCCAGAGCGAGCCCTATCTCCTGCTCTATCGACACCTCAGGGAGGGCGAGCCCCCCGAGGCCCTGGCTGATGAGACCCTGCGCGCCTACCTGATCCGGGCCGCCGAACTGGACCGACATCTGGCCGAGACGGGGGAGATGGAAGCCCTGCTGGCGGGTCTCTCAGGTCGCTTCATCGCCGCAGGCCCCGGCGGCGATCCTGTCCGAAACCCTGACGTGCCCAGCGGCCGCAACCTGTTCAGCTTCGAACCCGACAAGCTGCCCACCCTGGCGGCCTATATCGCCGGCGGGGAGGCCTTCGAGAGCCTGCAGGCCGCCTATGTGGACCAGCATGGCGAGCCGCCGCGCAAGCTCGCCTTCACCCTCTGGTCCGGGGAGGCGGTGAGAACGCTGGGGGTGGTGGAGAGCCAGGCCCTGCACGCTCTGGGCCTGCGCCCGGTCTGGGACCAGGGCGGCCGGGTGGTGGACCTGGAGATCATTCCCGCCGCCGAGCTGGGGCGGCCCCGGGTGGACGTGGTCTTTCAGATCACCAGCGTCTATCGCGACCAGTTCGACGGATTCATGCGTCTGCTCGGCGGCGCGCTCAATCGCCTGGCGGTCCTGGAGGAACCCGGCAATGAGGTCGCGGCCAACAGCGCCAGGGTGGAGGCCCAGCTGATCGCCGCGGGCCAGCCGGCCGACCAGGCCAGGCGGCTGTCGGCCATCCGCCTCTTCAGCAACGCCCCTGGCGACTATGGCAGCGGGGTTCCGGCCGCCGTGCTGGACTCCACGGCCTGGGAGTCTGACGGCGAGGTGGCTGATCGGTTCCTCTCGCGCCTGCAGTACGCCTATGGGGCCGACGCCTGGGGGGAGACGGTCGAGGGCGCAAACCTGTTCGCCGCCCAGCTCAGCGGTGTGCAGGCCGCGGTCCTGTCCCGGTCATCCAACCTGCACGGGGTGCTATCGACCGACCATCCGTTCGAGTATCTGGGCGGCCTGTCCATGGCGATCCGCAAGCTGGACGGGGCGAGCCCGGACCTGTTCATCACCGATGCGCGAGGCAGCACGCCGCGGGTGCGAACCGCCGCCTCGGTCCTGTCCGATGAACTGCGCAGCCGCTATCTGAACCCTCAGTGGATCTCCGCCATGCAGGGGGAGGGCTATGCCGGCACGCTGGAGATCCTCGACGTCACCAACAACCTGTTCGGCTGGCAGGTCACCGATCCGGCCATGGTCCGTCCCGACCAGTGGCAGGCCATGCATGAGACCTTCGTCATGGACCGGCGTGAGCTTGGGCTGAACGCCTGGTTCGAGGCCCATAACCCCACGGCCCAGGCCCAGCTGATCGAGCGCCTGACCGAGACGATCCGCAAGGGTTACTGGACCCCTGACGCCGAGACGCAGGCGGAACTGGCGCAGCGGTGGTCCGAGCTGACGGAGGCTGGCGCCATGGCGGGCGAGGCGACCACCACGGCGCTGCTGCGCAGCGGCTTTGGTCTGTCGGCCCAGGTGCCTGCGCCGGCCCCTGGACCCGCTGCCAGCGCCCCGGCGTCACCGCAATCGGCCGCGTCACCGCCGCCGCCTGAGCCGGCGCCCCCTTCCCCCACCGTCCGGGGGCAGGTGTTGGAGAAGGTGCAGCCGCCCACCCCCGCCGCGCCGGTTTCCCCCTTGCGGGCGCTCTTGGGGCTCGCCGCCCTACTGGCCCTCACCCTGATCGGGGCGGCCAGCCAGGCCAGACCCCGTCCTCGTTCCTTCCTGGAGTTGTCCCATGCACGGCCTTGAGGCGGGTCTGTTCGACCTCGCCCGACTGTTTCTGCTGCCGGCCCTGGCCCTGATCATCATCGCCCTGGCCTATGCCTTCATCGCCCTGGGCGCCTTCCTGATGGAGTGGACCCAGCGGCGGTCGGGCGCCTACAGCTCGCGGCTCGCGGCCCATCAGGCGGCCACGGGCGCGTCCAGCGACGACCTGGAGCTGTGGATCATGAAGCGCCTGGAGTGGCTGCGCATCACCTCGCGCAGCGCGCCCATGCTCGGCCTCGTGGCGACCATGATCCCCATGGGTCCGGCGCTGCTGGCGCTTGGCGAAGGCGATGGGCGGTCCATCGGCGAGAACCTCGTCGTGGCCTTCTCCGGTGTGGTCCTGGCCCTGATCGCCGCCAGCATCACCCATGTGATCCTGACGATCCGGCGGCGCTGGCTGCTGGAGGAACTCCGCAGCTATGAGCGGGGTCTGGCCTGATGCGTTTCCTGGAGGACGATGAGGCCGACGACCCGATCCTCTCGGTGGTCAATCTGATCGACGTCTTTGTGGTGGTGATCGCCATCCTGATGATCGTCATCGTCCAGAACCCGCTCAATCCGTTCAACGCCGACAATGTCGTCGTGGTGCAGAATCCCGGCGAGGCGGACATGACCATGATCATCAAGGAGGGGGAGGAGCTGACCCGCTACGAGTCCTCGGGCGCCATCGGTGAAGGTCAGGGCGTGAAGGCCGGGATCACCTACCGCCTGCCCGACGGCAAGATGGTCTATGTCCCCGAATAGTTGATCGCCGGCGGCTTGCGGCAGGCGCCTGGAGCCTCTTCATTGGCGGCCAAGCTGTCGCCTGGGCGCCCCCGACTCGCCGCTGCGACGAACCCATAGATCCGGAGCCTGCCGCATGATCCCCCGTTTCCTGTTCGCCTTCGCCGCCCCTGGCGCGCTCGCCCTGGCGCTGTGCCTGCCCGCCGCCGCCGAGGCCCAGGGACGTGGAGCCGCCGGCGCCCGCCCGCCCGCGGCCGCCGTTCCCGCGAGCCAGCGAGCCTTGACCTTTGTGGCCGAAGCGCCGGCGGCCGGGGGTGTCCTGGTGCTGCCGCTGAGCGCCGAAGGCGATCTCGCCGGTCGGGCCGCGAGCCTTGGCGAGGCTGAGCGCGGGGCAGTGGGCCGGGCCCTCGCCGCCTCGAAGTTCAGCTATGAGGCCGGCAAGACCCTGACGCTCCGGGGGATCGGCGCCTGGGATGCGATCCTGGTGGTCGGTCTTGGCGAGACGCCTGAGTCCAAGGCCTGGCAGTCGGCCGGCGCCGTCGCCGGTCGCACCCTGCGGGACGAGGCCGGCGGTCTGACCGTCCTGGCGGGCGGCCTGCCGGCGGAGGCCGCGGCCGAACTCGCCATCGGGCTCGGGCTTGGCGAGTATCGTTCCGACTTCCATCAGGCCAAGGCCCGGGAGCGGACCGCCACGGGTCCTGTGACCGTGGTGACCGACCAGGCCAGCGCCGCTGAGACCCTGTTCCGTCCCCGGGGCGAGGCGATTGTGGGGGCCATGGCCTGGGCGCGGGATGTGTCCAACGAGCCGGCCAACAAGGTCTATCCGGAGGTCTTCGTCGAGCGCGCCCGTGCAGCCCTGGCAGGCGTGTCTGGGGTCACGGTCGAGGTGCTGGACGTCCCCGCCATGGAGCGCCTGGGCATGGGGGCGATCCTCGGGGTCGGCCAGGGCTCCGAACGGCCGCCGCGGATGCTGATCATGCGTTATCGCGGCGCGGGCGCGCCATCGGCCCCGGTAGTGCTGGTGGGCAAGGGGATCACCTTCGACACCGGTGGCATCTCCATCAAGCCCAGCGCCAACATGGGCAATATGAAGATGGACATGTCCGGCGCCGCCAGCGTGACGGGAGCCCTCCTGGCGCTCGCCAAGGCCCGCGCGCCCGTCAATGTGGTGGCTATCGCCGCCCTGGCGGAGAACATGCCCGATGGCCGGGCTATCCGCCCGGCCGATGTGCTGACCGCCATGAACGGCAAGACCATCGAGATCATCTCCACCGACGCCGAGGGACGCCTGGTTCTGGCCGACGCCCTGTCCTGGGTCGACGCCAATCTGCAGCCGGCCGCCGTCGTGGACGTCGCCACACTGACCGGGGCGGTGCGCGGCGCGCTCGGGGATGAATATGCAGGCCTGTTCAGCCGTCACGACACTCTGGCGGACCAACTCCTCGCCGCCGGCGAGACGGTGGGCGAGCCCCTGTGGCGTCTGCCTTTGCACCCGAACTATGGCGCCGATATCAGCTCCACCATCGCCGATCTGAAGAATGGCGGCGGCGAGGGCGCGGGCGCCGGCACGGGCGCCCACTTCATCGGCGAATTCATCAGCCGCGACACTCCCTGGGCCCATCTGGACATCGCCGGCGTCGCCTATGGGGCGGCCACCGACACCGGACCCGCCGGCTCAGCCGGCTACAGCGTACGCCTGCTGGAGCGCTTCGTCCGCGACTTCCAGCCCTGATCGTTTAGCAACAGCCCCCCGCGACGCCCGCCTCGGCGGGGGGACTGAACGGCAGGTCGAGGCCACAGCCCTTGAAGACGCCGAAGTGCCGGCTGCGGTCGCCCATGAACGCGAAATGGGGCGCAAGCCGGCTCTCGGCCAGCATCCGCCAGGTGTTGCCGCAGACCGGGAACATCCGGCCCGTCTCAATGGCGTGGTGCTTGTCGAGGGTGAAGACCTCCGGCGAGCCCGGTATCGTCCCGAGATAGCGGACCGCCTGGCCATAGTCCTCGCAGGCCGGCTCCAGGTCCTCGAGCTTGAACAGGCGGTAGGTGGCCGAGAAGAAGGCGATGGGGGCGACCATCTCCTTCACCCGCAGGTCAATGAGGCCCAGCGGCCGGTCTGACACCAGGCGCGGATCGCCGAAGCCGGCGGCCTTGGCGAGGCTGAGGAAGTCGCCCCAATAGAGGGCGCCAGCCAGGCACTCCCCGTGCAGCACGGGATCACGACGCAGGGCGTCAGGAACCCGGCGGTCGGCATAGACGTCGGAAAAGTAGAGCTCGCCGCCCGGCTTCAGCAGCCGCCAGGCCGCGGCGAAGACGGCCGCCTTGTCCTCCACCAGATTGATCACGCAGTTGGAGACGATGACGTCAAAGCTGCCGGGCTCCAGGTCGAGGTCTTCAAGCCGGGCGATGTCGCCATCCAGGAAGGTGACGTTGCTGGAGGGGTAGCCGAATTTCTCCGCATGCCAGGCCTCGTGCCGCCGGGCGACCTCCAGCTGCTGCGGCGTCGCGTCCACCCCGACCACGTGGCCCGCAGGCCCGGTCAGCTGCGCCAGTACATAGACGTCTTGGCCCGAGCCGCAGCCCAGGTCGAGGATGCGCGCGCCCTCCAGGGCCTGAGGCGCCACCAGACCGCAGCCATAGTAGCGGGCGCAAACCTCGTCATGGACCTGCGCCAGAGCCTGGCGAACAGCCAGGGGCGGGGCCTCGGCCGTGGCGCAGGCGTCGGTGCGCAGGTCGCCGGAGCTCGTCAGCACCTCACCATAATAGGTGCGCGCGTTGTCCAGTCCCATGACGGTCATGTGGGGCGTGTCTCCAAGCTTCAGCGGCTGTCTGACAGCCTTCGAGGCGGGAGGCTACGGGGTTACAGTCAGGTCCGGGCTTGCGACGAAGTCGGCGACGGCGGCCCAGACCTCGGCGTCGTGACCAGCCCACAGGTGACCGCCCTCCTCGAACAGGATCAGCCTCCCCCGGGGCGCCAGGGCCACAGCATGGGCCGCAGCGTCGGCGGTGCCATAGAGATCGTCCCGGGCGCTGATCGCCAGCAGGGGACAGCTCAGTTGCTCAAGCGAGTAGGGCGGCGGGCTGCCGGCGGTGGCGGAGTCCATGGCGATCCCAGCGTGGCGCGCGCTGATGGGCAGGATGTGGCGCAGCACCCGATTGGCCCGCGCCGTCTCTTCGCGACCTGCGGCCGCCAGCACGGCGGGTTCTGTCGCCAGGACCATGCGGGTCATCAGGTCGGGGGCGATGCGGATGGCCATCCAGAAAACCAGGTCGGATCGCAGGGCCAGGTCTGTCAGGGCGCGGACGGGCCAGGGGGCGGGCGCCCGTTCCTCCGGCGCCCGATTGGGCCCGTACAAGGCCGGGACGCCCAGCACCAAGCCTCGACAGCGCTCCGGGTGACGCAGGGCCAGTTGGGCGGCCGAGAGCGCGCCGGCCGAGCCGCCGAAGATGACCGCCTGGTCCACTTCCAGATGCTTGAGCAGGTAGGCCAGGGCGTCGGCCTGCATCTCCGGCGTGGCGTCCGGCGGCATGGCGCTGCGCAGATAGCCGAAGCGGGAGGGGGCGATGATGCGGAACCGGTCACGGTCCAGGCGCTCGGAGAAGGCCAGGGCCTGGTCAAAGCCCCCGCCGCTGCCATGGATCATCAGCACCACGGACCCACGGCCCACATCGGCGAACTCGATCGGGCCGAACGGACTGTCGATGACCTGACTGCCAGCCAGGGGCGCCTGCGCCGCCGCCATGTCCTGCCTGTAGGCGCCGGTCGCCACCCCGGCGAGAACCAGGGCTGCGAGGATGACAGCGGTGGCGGCCCACCGGAGCCGTGTCATGGGGCGATCTCCTGACCAGGGCTCAGCCTGACGCCCCGGAAGACGTCTGCGCCATGACCAGGATCAATCGTCGCTCAGGCCCGCGTCGCGACCGCGGGGGTCTGGAGCGGTTGAGACTCGACGGGGGAGAGGGCCCGGCCCATGGCCCCGATCAGCTTTGCAGCCTCGATGGGCTTGAGGACATGGTCGCTCATGCCGGCCTCGTGGCAGGCGGCGATATGGGCGGGTTCGCCGGCGCCGGTGACGGCGATGACAGGTGTGTGCTGGTTGGGCCCGCTGCGGTGGCGCAGCTCCCGGGTGACCGACAGGCCGTCCATCCCGGGCATGTGGCAGTCCATCAGCACCAGATCGAAGGGTTGCGCCTCCAGGAGGCCGAGGGCTTCAAACCCGGACGAGGCCTCGGTGAGGCGGATGTCGAGGTCCTGCAGCATGAGGGCGACCGCGCGCCGATTGATGTCGTGGTCGTCCACGACAAGGACATGCAGAGGCGGCAGGTCGCCGCTCGCTGGCGCCTCCTGAACCGGCTCAGGGGGTGCGGCGGCGGGCAGGCCTACAGTCAGGGTGAAGCGAGCGCCGCCTTCGGGATCCGAAGCGGCGGTCAGGTCACCGCCCATCAGCCTGGCGAGATCTCGGCTGATGGCCAGTCCAAGCCCGGTGCCCCCGTGGGTCCGGGCGACGTCGGGTCGCGCCTGCTGGAAGGGGGCGAACAGGGTTTCGAGGGCAGAAGCGTCCAGGCCGGGGCCGGTGTCTTTCACCGAGAGGGTCAGCGCATGGCCTGCATCGGCCGTGATGGTCAGGGTGACGCTGCCGTGCTCGGTGAATTTGAGAGCGTTGGACAAAAGGTTGTTGAGGATCTGCCGCAGGCGGGTCGGGTCCCCCTGGACCCACCGCGGACAGACTCGCGCGCCAGACAGCCTGAGGCGAAGACCCTTGCGCCGGGCCTCGGCGCGCCAGAACAGCATTTGCTGGGCCAACAGGCGGCGGAGGTCGAAGGGCAGGCTCTCGACGCTCATCCGTCCGGCGTCGAGCTTGGCCTGATCAAGAAGATCGTTGAGCAGGGTGCGCATCATGCCGCCCGCCTCGACGATGAGGTCGGCCCTCAGGGCGTCCTTCCCGTCCAGGGTCCGGCGGAGTTCTCCCGCCCCGGCCAGTATGGCGCTGATGGGGGTTCGCAGTTCATGGCTGACGGCGGCGACGAAGGCCGACTTTGCGGCCACCGCATCCTCGGCTTCTCGGCGGCGGCGCTCGCTCTCAAGACTCGCGGCGCGCTCCTTGGCGTGGGCCTTGTCCGCTTCGCGCCAAAGAAGGTCGGCGGCGGCGATCATCATCAGACCGGCAGCGAACATGGCCATCAGGCTTCCCGAGTCGGCGCCCACATGATGGGCCTCGAGGAGCAGAACGCCCATCAGAGCCACGAAGGGCAGGGCCGAGGCCAGATAGACCACGCGCGAACGCCGGTTAGACAGGACCGTGTAGCAGGTGCCGCTGGCCAGCAGCCATGCGCCGCCGGCTGCGCCCCAGGCGCCATCCATGAACGGCGCGGGGAGCGCAATCAGGCCAAAGAGGGCGCTGTTCAACGCCACGAGGAACAAGAACCAGGGCGCGCTACGTTTGGTCACCCTTGCACCCGCCGGGAAGGCGCGCCGTTCCAGAAGCTGTCCGGCCATGAAGGCGGCCAGCCAGAGCATCGGGCCGGCCGTGCCCAGGAGGGCGGCGAACGCCAGAGCGATCAGGCCAGCCCCGATCTTGCGGGCGACCGCGCCGCTGCGGCGCTCGGCCACGGCCTCGCTCATCCTGTCCAGGTCGATCAGCGGCATCCCAAGCTCCGGTTGGCCGACCGGCTTAGCTGTGACGTGCTTAAAGCTGAGCTAAACCGGTCAGCGACCCCTGGTCGCGTGATCAGGGGTTTGGGTCGCCCCCGGACTCAACCTGTGATCTGCGCCTTCCGCTCCCGACGACGGCGGGTGAGGATGTGCTCGGTATAGCCGTTCGGCTGGGCGCGGCCTTCGAACACCAGCTCCAGGGCGGCCTGATAGGCGATGCTGGCGTCGAGATCGGGGCTCATCGGCTGGTAGAGGGCGTCGCTGGCGTTCTGGCCGTCCACCACCTTGGCCATACGGGAGAAGGTCTCGCGCACCTGGGCCTCGGTGCAGACCCCGTGGTGCAGCCAGTTGGCGATGTGCTGGCTGGAGATCCGCAGGGTCGCCCGGTCTTCCATCAGCCCGACGTCGTGGATGTCCGGCACCTTGGAGCAGCCGACCCCCTGGTCGATCCAGCGGACCACGTAGCCGAGGATGCCCTGGACGTTGTTGTCCAGCTCCTGGGCCACGTCGGAGGCGTTCCAGTTGGACTTGGCCAGCGGCAGGGTCAGCAGATCCTCGAGGCCCGTGGGCTCCGTGGCGTCCATCGAGGCCTGCAGGGCGGCTACGTCCACCTGGTGATAATGCAGGGCGTGCAGGACCGCGGCCGTGGGTGAGGGAACCCAGGCGGTGTTGGCGCCGGCCTTGGGGTGGCCGATCTTGGCGGCCAGCATGTCCTTCATCATGTCGGGCGCCGCCCACATGCCCTTACCGATCTGGGCGCGGCCGGGGAAGCCTGTGGCTAGGCCGATCTCCACATTGCGCTTCTCGTAGGCCGGCAGCCAGGGCTCGGTCTTCATGGCGTCCTTGCGGACCATGGGGCCGGCTTCCATGGCGGTGTGGATCTCATCGCCGGTGCGATCGAGGAAGCCGGTGTTGATGAAGACGATCCGCTCGCGGGCGGCGTAGATGCAGGCCTTGAGGTTGGCGCTGGTGCGGCGCTCCTCGTCCATGACGCCGATCTTGACGGTGTTGCGGGGGATGCCGAGCGCATCCTCGACCAGGTCGAACAGATGGACGGCCAGCGCCACCTCGTCAGGCCCGTGCATCTTGGGCTTCACCACATAGATGGAGCCGGCCGGACTATTGGCCTTCTGGCCCTTCAGGTCGTGCAGGGCGGCGGCCACGGTGATCAGGGCGTCGACGGCGGTCTCATAGGCGTCCTGGCCATTGAAGCGAACCGCGTCGGTGGTCATGTGGTGGCCGACATTGCGCACCAGCAGCAGGCTGCGGCCGCGCAGGGTCAGGTACGATCCGTCCGGGGCGGTATAGACCCGGTCGGCCTCCAGCCGGCGGGTCTCGGTGCGGCCGCCCTTGGGGAAGCTCGCCTCCAGGTCGCCGCGCATCAGGCCCAGCCAGTTGCGATAGACGCCCGTCTTGTCCTCGGCGTCGACGGCCGCGACGGAATCCTCGCAGTCCTGGATGGCGGTCAGGGCGGCTTCCACCAGCACGTCGGCGACGCCGGCCGGATCGTCCTTGCCGATATTGCTCGACCGGTCGACCAGGATCTCCAGGTGCAGGCCGTTGTGGCGCAGCAGGACGCCTTCGGGGGCGTCCTTCGACCCCCGCCAGCCGGCCAGCTGACCGTCGGTGGCGAGGCTCGCCTCGGTCCCGTCATTCAGGCGAACGACGAGGTCCGTGCCGCCGATGGCGTAGCTGACGGCGTCGGCGTGGGAGCCGCTTGACAGCGGGGCCACCTGGTCCAGCAGCTGGCGGGCATAGGCGATGACCTTGCCGCCGCGCTCGGGATCATAACCCTTGCCGCCGGTCGGCGGCTCCAGGGCGTCGGTGCCATAGAGGGCGTCATAGAGGCTGCCCCAGCGGGCGTTGGCGGCGTTCAGGGCGTAGCGGGCGTTGGACACCGGCACCACGAGCTGCGGGCCAGCCAGGCGGGCGATCTCCGGATCGACGTTCTGGGTGTCGATCTTGAAGGCCGGCGGGGCGGGGACCAGATAGCCGATCTCGCGCAGGAAGGCGGTCTGGTCGGAGACGCTGACATCCTTGCCGCGGCGCTCGCGCCACCAGGCGTCGATGGTGCTCTGCAGCTCGTCCCGGCGCTTGAGCAGCTCGGCGTTGCGCGGGGTGAAGTCGGCCAGGACGCTTTCCAGCGCCGCCCAGAAGACCTTCGGCTCTACGCCCGTCCCCGGCAGCAGTTCGCCTTCGACGAAGGCGTGCAGAAGATCGTCGACCGAAAGGGTGTTGCTGATGTCCATGCGCGTAACCGGGCTCTCGATAAGGCGTTCGGGGAGACGGCTCAGGGGCTGAGACGTTCCTGCTCGGCCGCTTTACTGCACGGAAGCGCCGCGCTTTGAAGCCCCAAATGTGAACAAGTTCGGCCGCCCTGGGGCTGCTGCGCCCAGGACGGGCGGCGCAGCCGCGGAATGAAGCTTGCGCGGGCCACGCCGGGTCGGCGGGATTTCTTGCGCGCCTGAGTGGGCGGGCGGGAAGGTCCCGCCCTCAAGCCTTAGTTGTCGGAGAATCCGAACGGCGCGCTGGTCCGCCGGATATCGTCCACGAGGATCTGGCGACCGATGGGCGGGGCCGAGCGTGCGGTGCAGTCGGTCCGGTGGCAGAGCCGGCAGGTGACGCCGATCGGCGTGGCGGCGTCGGCCCCCAGACCTGGGCGGCCCTGGGTATAGATCAGCCGATCGGCGTGCTCGGCGGCGCAGCCGAGCGCGATAGCCCGTTCCACCCGCTGAGCCCCATAGGCGCCGCCCCCGGCGCTGACCGTGCGGGCGATGGAGAAGAAGCGGTGCCCATCGGGCAGCTCCAGCCACTGGGTGACGATCTGGCGGGGGGTGCGAAAGGCGTGGTGCACTGACCACAGGGGGCAGCCGCCCCCATGCCGGGCGAAAGGAAAGCCCGCCCCATCCAGGCGCTTGGAGACATTGCCCGCCTCGTCGACCCGGATGAAGAAGAAGGGCACCCGCTCCTGGCCGGGCTTCTGCAGTGTGGTCATCCGGTGGGCGGTCTGTTCGAAGCTAGCGGCGAACTGCCGGGCCAGGGCCTCGACATCATAGCGCCTGGCCTCCACCGCTCGGGCAAACGCGCTATAGGGCATCAAGATGGCGGCGGCCGCATAGCTGGCCAGGGCCCGCCGCGTCAGGCGCTCGCCGCTTTCGGTGGCGAAGCCGCCCTCCGACAGCACACTGGCCACCTCGCCGCGCATTTCCAGATAGGCGAGCTGAAGGGCCAGCTGAAAGGTCTGGCTGGCGGTGTCGAGAGAGTCGTCCAGCAGGATTTCCTTGCGGTGCTGGTCGAGCCGGCGAACCGAGCCGACCATCACATTGGCCGGCAGGCGGCGCACCCGCAGCCCATGGCGGGCCTTCAGATAGCCGGCCAGGCCCTCATGGCTGGCGACGTTCTGGGCCAGGCGCTCGGCCGCATCATCCAGGGTCGGAAAGTTGTTGCGCCGGGCGGCCAGGAACCTGCGGGACTCCGCCACCGGGTCCGGAGCGTCGAAGGCCGCGCCCGAGCCGGTGGCGTGGGCCTCGGCGCTGCGGTCGGCCAGGGCGAGCTGCTCTTCCTGGTAGGCGGTGTAGAGGCGCAGCAGGGCCTCGGTGACGCCCGGAAAATTGGTGGCCGCATCCGCGCTCTCCAGGGCGGGAAGGTCAATGTCGGCGAACATCGGGTCCTTCAGCACCGCCTGAAGCCTGGCGGCGTCATCGGAATCCGCATTGCCGGCCAGGGCGGCCACGTCGATGCGATAGGTCTGGGCCAGACGCAGGAGCATCTCGGCGCTGAGCGGCCGGTGGTTGCGTTCCAGAAGCGCGATATAGGAGGCCGAAACGTCCAGGTCGGAGGCCATGTCCGCCTGGGTTAGGCCGAGGTCCCGGCGCATCCGCCTGAGATTGGCGCCCACATAGAGGCGGCGTTCGCTGGACATCCGTGAACTCCTTGGTTCGTGGCGTCCTTACAACATTACACGCAATTTCTGTAAAGCTTGACATCCCAACCGCGCGGGGGGTTTCGCCGCCCCCGCCCGACCCTGTAGGCAGCGCTCCAAATCCCCGGCGGATTTCGAGGAGAAGCGTAGTGGCCTACCAAGAACACACCACCAAGATGAGCGAGCTCATCAAGAGCAAGAACGGCACCTGGGACGGCATCAACGCCGAGTCCGTGGCCCGGATGCGGCTGCAGAACCGCTTCCAGACCGGCCTGGACATCGCCCGCTATACCGCGGCGATCATGCGTAAGGACATGGCGGCCTATGACGCCGACCCGTCCCTGTACACCCAGTCGCTCGGCTGCTGGCACGGCTTCATCGGCCAGCAGAAGATGATCTCCATCAAGAAGCACTTCGGCAACACCGACCGTCGCTACCTCTATCTGTCGGGCTGGATGGTCGCGGCCCTGCGCTCGGACTTCGGCCCGCTGCCCGACCAGTCGATGCACGAGAAGACCTCGGTCCCGGCCCTGATCGAAGAGCTCTACACCTTCCTGCGCCAGGCCGACGCCCGTGAGCTGGGCATGATGTTCCGCGACATCGACGCCGCCCGCGCCGCCGGCGACAAGGCCAAGGAAAAGGCCCTGCTTGAGGCCGTCGACAACTACCAGACCCACGTGGTTCCGATCATCGCCGATATCGATGCGGGCTTCGGCAACGCCGAGGCGACCTATCTGCTGGCCAAGAAGATGATCGAAGCCGGCGCCTGCGCCCTGCAGATCGAAAACCAGGTCTCCGACGAAAAGCAGTGCGGTCACCAGGACGGCAAGGTCACGGTCCCGCACGAGGACTTCATCCAGAAGGTCCGAGCCTGCCGCTACGCCTTCCTCGAGCTGGGCGTCGAGGACGGCATCATCGTCACCCGCACCGACTCCCTCGGCGCTGGCCTGACCAAGCAGATCGCCGTCAGCCATGAGCCGGGCGACCTGGGCGACCAGTACAACAGCTTCCTGGACTGCGACGAAGTCGACGCCTCGCAAGTGGGCAACGGCGACGTCATCATCAGCCGCAATGGCAAGCTGCTGCGTCCCAAACGCCTGCCGTCCAACCTGTTCCAGTTCCGCGAAGGCACCGGCGCCGACCGCTGCGTCCTGGACTCCATCACCTCGCTGCAGAACGGCGCCGATCTGCTCTGGATCGAGACCGAAAAGCCGCACGTCGAGCAGATCGCCTCGATGATGGACAAGGTCCGCGAAGTCATCCCGAACGCCAAGCTGGTCTACAACAACAGCCCGTCCTTCAACTGGACCCTGAACTTCCGCCAGCAGGTCTATGACGCCTACAAGGCGGCCGGTAAGGACGTCTCGGCCTATGACCGCGACAAGCTGATGAGCGTCGACTACGACACGACCGAGCTGGCCATTGAGGCCGACGAGAAGATCCGCACCTTCCAGGCCGATGGCGCCAAGCGGGCCGGCATCTTCCACCACCTGATCACCCTGCCGACCTACCATACCGCGGCCCTGTCCACCGACAATCTGGCCAAGGAGTACTTCGGGACCCAGGGCATGCTGGGCTACGTCCTCGGCGTCCAGCGCCAGGAAATCCGCCAGGGCATCGCCTGCGTGAAGCACCAGAACATGTCGGGTTCCGACATCGGTGACGATCACAAGGAGTACTTCGCCGGCGAAGCCGCGCTGAAGGCGGGCGGCGTCCACAATACGATGAACCAGTTCGGCTAAACCCGACGGTTCGTCCGCGGACGACAGATCAGGCGGCCTGAGGCGAAAGCTCCAGGCCGCCTTTTCTATGCCCGCAGGGCGCCGGGACGACGCAGGGCGAGGACCACGGTGAGGCCGAGCACAAGCACGGCCGCGGTGACGGCGGCAAAGGCGACCTCAGGTTTGGACCCGGACTCCGCGACGGCGACCGCGGCGAGGCCCCAGCCCACCGCCAGGCCATAGGTGGCGACGCGCACGGCCAGGGCGCTGAGCAGGGCGGCGAGCGCTACCCCAGCCACGCCGGCCAGGGCGGCGATGCGGGCGCTCTCGGGGCCGATGACCCCTTGAGCCGTAAGGACAGTGAGAATGTTCAGGGCCGCCGCCGCCGTCAGCCATCCGGCGAGCAGGCCAATCGGCCAGACCACCAGGCGCCGGGGCCAGCCTGAGCGCCCACGCCCAGCGTTGCGGGCGCGCACGAGGGCGAAGGTGGCCGCCCCAGTTGAGGTCAGGATGATGGCCACCGAGGCCCAGTCGAGGTCGGCGGCCGAGGCGATGATCCAGAGTCCACAGCCGAGGGTCGCGACAACGGAGGGCCAACCCACCGCGTCCAGCAATGCGGGCTCGGCGCGCCGCGGGAGGACCTGATAGACCGCATAGGCCACCAGTCCGGCATAGATGACGCTCCAGATCGAGAAGGCGTAGCCCGCCGCTCTCAGGGTGCCGTCACCGCCCGCTGAAAATTCTGCGGCGCTTTGCCCCCAGCCTGTCAGGGCCTGGATCGCTGGGACCAGGATGGCGAAGGCCACCGCCCCGATCACCGCCAGCTTCCGTCCAAGGTGTCTCTCAGCCATCTGGCGGTCTCCATTGTGCGCCTTGAGTCTACGGCCCCTCGAACCTCACGGACGCCCACATGGAGCTGCGCCCGCGGGACGACTCGCATCGGCGTGTGACAAACGCCTCAAGCGCGGCCATGTTCACCGGCCGACGTGAGGGGGGCGTGATCGCATGTCTGAGAACCCGGAGGGACCTGCCGCCGAACTGGCCTCGGAGGTGCGGCACCGCACGGCCAACACCTTGCAACTGCTGGCCACCCTGGCGCGGATGCGGGGGCAGAAGGCCAGCGACGCCGAGCTCCGGCGGCAGATGATCTGGATGGCTGAGGCGATCGGCGCGGTGGGTTCCCTGGAGCGGCGCAGGACGCCTGAGGGCATCGACTTCTCCGGCTATATCGACGAGATGGCGCCGGTCTGGCGCCGTCGCCAGGGCGGCCTGGCGGTCGATGTCGTGGTCAGGCTGGAGCCCATCCACATCCGCGACCAGGCCGCATCCACCCTTGCGCTTATTCTCAACGAGCTCATGGCCAACGCCCTGACCCACGGCCTGCAGGGCGCTGCGGTCCGGCGGATATCTATCGACCTCGCCCGTACCGGCGACGGCGCGCGACTCAGCGTCACCGACTCCGGGCCAGGTCTCCGGGCTGACCAACCTGACTCGCGGGAGCGATTCGGTCTTTGGCTGGCGCGCAGTCTGACCGCCCAGGTCTCAGGCCAGCTGGTGCTTCTGCCGGCCCCGGCGGGTGGTCTTACAGCGCAGCTCGACTTCAAGCTTTAGCCGTCGTTCACAACCCCTCGGCGAACCCATCCCCTGACGATCGTGGGGAACCATGCCCCGGCTTAGGGCTTCCTCCCGGCATCAAGGGAGCCAGCCACATGATCAAATCCATCCTAAGCCTCACCGCCGTCGCCGCTCTTCTGGCCGCGTGCGGCGGTCAGGACGACAGCGCCGACATCGACAACACCCAGGGGCCGGTGGTCTCGACCTCGGAGGCGCCGCGCAACGAGGCGGTGAACACCGACCCGAACATGGCTGACGGCGCTCTGACGCCCGGCGCCAGTTCGTTCACTGAGGGCCAGGCCCGCAGCGCCATCGAGTCCGCCGGCTACACCGGGGTCAGCGCGCTGACTCAGGACGCCCAGGGCGTCTGGACCGGAACGGCCCAGCGCGACGGCGCTCAGGTTCAGGTCTCCGTCGACTATCGCGGCGCCGTGACTCCGGCCGCCAACTGACCCCCATCCAAGGAACAGATCCCATGACAAAGACCGTGACCCGGCTGTTTGACAGCCACACCGAAGCCCTCCGCGCCGTTGACGATCTGGAGCGCGCGGGCGTCCATCACGACCGCATCAGCCTGGTGTCCAACAACGCCGACAACTGGCATGCGGGCCATCATCACGACGAAGCCAAGACCCGCGGCGGCCCCCTCGGCGACCGCAACGGCGACGGTGAGAACGATGTCGCTGACGGCGCCGGCAAGGGTGCGGCCACCGGCGGCCTGATCGGCGGCGCCGGCGGTCTTCTGGCGGGCCTCGGCATGCTGGCCATTCCGGGTCTCGGGCCTGTGGTGGCGGCCGGCTGGCTGGCCTCCACCGCCGTTGGCGCGGCCATCGGCGCAGCAGCCGGCGGCGCCACGGGCGGCCTGCTGGGCGCGCTGAAGGAGGCCGGGCACTCCGACGACGAGGCCCATGTCTACGCCGAGGGCGTTCGCCGCGGCGGCACCCTGGTGAGCGTGAAGGTCGAGGGCGATGACGCCCCGCGTCTTGAGCAGATTCTCGACCAGCAGCGGGGCGTGAGCGCCCAGGCCCGTGGCCCGGCCTATCGTGACTCCGGCTGGACGCGGTTCGACCCGGAAGCCCAGCCCTACACCGTCGAGGAAATCCAGGTTGAGCGTCGTCGCTTCGCCGAGGATCGCTCCTTTGCCGGCCAAGGCGGCGCCGAGCCCTATGGGGCGGCCGACGCGACCACCGGGCGGAGCGCCGATCCGGTCGTCCGGCCGATTCCCGGCGTTGACCGCTAAGGCGCCAAGCCAGGGCGGGGCGATCTCGCCTCGCCCTGATCTGGCCTGAAACGCTGAACCCCCTGGCCCGTAAGGGTCAGGGGGTTTTTGCGTGGGCTCCAAATCCTAAAGTTGGAGCATTTTTGATCCGATAGCCGCGTCACACTTGTCGGAAGGTGCTCTAGGTGAACCGCACCTCCGCCCGACCGCCAAGGTCGGGGGTCGTGCCCGTGGCGTTGGCCTTGGCGATCTCCCAGGCGAAACGTACGGGGCCAACCTGGGAGAGCCACACCTGGGCGTCGTCGCAGTCGAGGCGCAGCAGGGTGAGGCTGGGATCTTCCTTGCCTTCCGGATACCAGGCGGCGACGACGGCGTTCCAATAGCGGTCCATGCGCTCACGGTCCTGGGTGACGGTGAGATGGCCGCCGATGCAGGCCCGCAGATCGCGCTGCTGGAAAACGAACATCGCCTTGTGGCCCGGTCCGATCTCACGAACCAGATCTGTGTCGTTGCGGGTGAAGAACCACAGGCGGTTGGCGGCCGGTTCGACAAAGGCGGTCATGGGCTGCAGGTGGTGGGCTGCGCCCCCCGCCACGCCCAGCATGCCGACCTGGTCCTTTTCGATCTCGTCCCACAGCCTGCGTTCGACCGCGGCGGGATCTTTGATGTCAGTGGTCATATCAAGCCTCCGATGGCCCCCACGGACGGAACCCGGCGCCTCGGCCGAGGTTCCTGGGGCGGCGGAGGGATCAGATCAGGTAGAGGAAGGCCAGGGCGGCCGAGCCCAGCGCGATCCGGTACCAGGCGAACGGCGCAAAACCGTAGCGGCCGACCACGGCGATCAGGCTCTTGACCACCAGCAGGGCGGTGAGGAAGGCCACCGAGAATCCGATGGCGATGCCGGTGAAGTCGTCGAAGTTCAGCTGGTCCCAGGACTGCAGCAGGTCATAGGCGGTGGCCGCCACCATAGTCGGCGCCGCCAGGAAAAAGGTGAACTCCGCCGCAGTCTTGCGCTCCACCCCCAGCATCAGCGAGCCCATGATGGTGGCGCCGGACCGGGAGACCCCCGGGATCATGGCCATGCACTGAAAGAGGCCGATAAGCAGGGCGTTGCGCCAGGACAGCTCCTCGATCCCGTGGATCACGGGCGGCGGGGCGATGCGCTCGATGACCAGGATCGCCACACCGCCGACGATCAGCATAACCGCCACGATAGTGGGGTTTTCCAGCATGAGCTTGATGGCGTCATAGGCGAACACCCCGATCACCATGGCCGGCAGCACCGCCAGGGCGAGGTTTCGGACGAAGGCGAGGTCCGCGGGCCTGGCCTGCAGGGCGCCCAGCCCCACGCCGATGAAGCGCTGGGCGTAGACCACCAGCACCGCCAGGATGGCGCCCAACTGCACCACGATCTTGAAGGTGCTCTCGGCCGGCCCCTTAAACCCCAGGAGTTCGGCGGCCAGAATCAGGTGGCCGGTGGAGGAGACGGGCAGGAACTCGGTCAGACCCTCGATGATGCCGAGGATGATGACGCTGATGAGAGAATTCTGGTCCAAGCCGGCCCCCGCAAGTGCAGGGGCTGCGATAGCGAATATCGCCCGGCTTGGCGAGACGGCGGGGCGCCCGACCTAGGGATTAGGCGCAATTTCCGCAGACACCCTGTCGGGCCTGGGCATAATCGGGCGTCCTAGGATCAACAGAAGGCTCGCCCATGCTCTACGCCATCCTCTGCTATCACTCCGAAGCCATCGTCGGCGGCTGGTCCAAGGACGAGGACGACGCGGTGATGGAAAAGCTGGAGGTCGTCCATCAGAGGCTGGCCACCGAGGGGCGGCTGGGCCCTGTGGCCCGCCTGCTGCCAACCTCGGCGGCGACGACCTTTCGCAAGGACAGCGATCCGCCGCTGGTGCTGGATGGTCCGTTCGCGGAGACCAAGGAGCAGCTACTCGGCTTCTACATCGTCGACTGCGACGACCTCGACCAGGCCCTCGCCGTGGCGCAGGAGCTTGGCCGCGCCAATCCCGGCGGCGCCTATGAGCTGCGGCCCATCGGGGTCTTCTACCCCAGCAACCTGCCGCAGGATGCGCGCTGATGAGCGACCTGGCCTGGATCGACGGGGCGCTCGCCGCTGCGCGACCCCAGGCCATGGCCGCCCTGCTGCGCTATTTCCGGGATCTGGACGTCGCCGAGGAGGCCTTTCAGGAGGCGAGCCTGCGGGCCTTGCGGAACTGGCCTGACAAGGGTCCGCCCCGGGATCCGACCGCCTGGCTGATTTTTGTCGGGCGCAATGCGGCGCTGGACTCTGTACGGCGCAAGGCGCGGGAGGCGCCGCTCCCCCAGGAGGTGCTGATCTCCGATCTGGAGGATGCCGAAGCTGATCTCGCCGAGCGGCTGGACGGCGCCGACTATCGTGACGATGTGCTTCGCCTGCTGTTCATCTGCTGCCATCCCGACCTGCCGGCCACCCAGCAGATCGCCCTGGCCCTGCGAATCGTCTGTGGGCTGAGTGTTGCTGAGATCGCCCGGGCCTTCCTGGTGGGCGAGAGCGCCATGGAGCAGCGGATCACCAGGGCCAAGGCCAGGGTGGCCAAGGCCGGCACGCCCTTCGAGACCCCAGGCGCTGTGGAGCGGGTCGAGCGCCTGGCCGCGGTGATGGCCATGGTCTACCTGCTGTTCAATGAGGGCTATTCCGCCAGCGGCGGCGAGGCGCCCCTGCGCAGCGGTCTCTGCGATGAGGCCATCCGCCTTGGCCGCCTGCTGCTGCGGTTGTTTCCCGCCGAGCCGGAGGTCATGGGACTGACCGCCCTGATGCTGTTGCAGCACGCCCGGGCTCAGGCCCGTTTCGACGCCCACGGCGCCATCATCCTGATGGAGGATCAGGACCGCAGCCGCTGGAACGGGCGGATGATCGCCGAGGGGCTGGCCCTGATCGACAAGGCCGTTCGCCATCGGCAGCCCGGCGCCTATCAGATCCAGGCGGCCATCGCCGCCCTCCATGCCAGATCACCCCGGTCGATCGATACCGACTGGCCGCAGATCGCCGGTCTCTACCAGGCCCTGGAACACCACATGCCCTCGCCGGTGGTGACGCTGAACCGCGCCGTGGCCGTGTCCAAGACCGAGGGGGCGCAGGCCGCCCTGGCCCTGATCGAACCCCTGGGCGAGCGGCTGTCGGCCTATTTTCACTTCCACGGCGTGCGCGGGGCCATGTTGCTGGAAGAGGGCCGTTCGGGCGAGGCGAGGGAAGCCTTTGACCGTGCCATCGCCCTGGCTCGGACCCCGGCGGAAGCCGCCCATATCCGCCAGCATATCGACCGGCTTCAGGCCGAGGCGGCGCAGGCTTCCCCCAAATGAAAACCCCCGGCCTCGCGGCCGGGGGTCCATGTGGTTCGACGATCCCGACCGGAGCCGGGCGGCGTCTCAGTAGCCCTGGATACGGGCGTAGCGGTCGCGATGATAGGCTTGGTTTCCGAAGGCCGCCTCAGCCGCACGGGCGCGCTTCATGTAGAAGCCCGCGTCGTGGGCGTCGGTCATGCCGATGCCGCCATGCATCTGAACCATCTCGTTGGACACGAGGTGGAAGACGTCGCCCATCTTGGCCTTGGCCAGGCTGACCAGTTCCGGAACGTCCGGGGTGTCGGCGTCGATCGCCTGGAGGGCGGCTTCGACGGCCGAACGGGCCAGTTCGAGATCGGTGAACATCTTGGCCGCGCGGTGCTGCAGGGCCTGGAAGGAGCCGATGACCTGACCGAACTGCACCCGGACCTTGAGGTAGTCCAGGGTCACTTCGAAGGCCTGGACGGCCGAGCCGAGCATTTCGGCGCAGAGGCCGGCGCGGGCGCGGTCGAGGGTCTTCTCCAGCAGGGCGTAGCCCTTGTCGACTTCGCCCAGCACCGCGTCAGCGCCCACTTCGACGCCGTCGAAGGTGATGTTGGCGGCGCCGCGGCTGTCGGCCAGGTGCAGACGCTTGCGGCTCACGCCCTTGGCGTCGCCGGCGACCAGGAACAGGGTGATCCCGTCGGTGTCGCCCGGCTTGCCCGAGGTGCGGGCCGAGACGATCAGCAGGCCAGCGGCCATGCCTTCCAGCACGAAGGACTTGGAGCCCGACAGCTTGTAGCCCGAACCGGACTTTTCAGCCTTCAGGGCGACCTTTTCAGGGGCGTGATGCGCACCTTCGTCGATCGCCAGGGCGCCGACGACTTCACCGCCGGCGATCTTCGGCAGCCATTCGGACTTCTGGGCGTCGGAGCCGCCCAGCACCAGGGCCGAGGCCGCAGCCAGGCCGGAGGCCAGCAGCGGAGACGCGGTCAGGGTGCGGCCGGTTTCCTCCAGGATCAGGCCCATGGAGAGGTAGCCGAAGTCCGAGCCGCCGTATTCCTCGGGGATGATGACCCCGGCCCAGCCCATCTCGGCCATTTCGTTCCAGGCGTCGGCGTCGTAGCCAAGCTCGACCCCGCTGTCGCGCATCTTGCGGAAGGCGGTGACGGGGGACTTTTCCTGCACCCAGCTCTTCGCGGCGTCGCGAAGCATTGATTGTTCTTCGTTGAGAACGGCCATCTTATTGTAATCCCTATAAAATTCGTGTGAGTGCTTATTTCGGGTCGGGCAGGCCGAGGATGCGCTTGGAGATGATGTTGTTCTGCACCTCCTGCGAACCGCCATAGATGGTCGTCGCCTTACCGCCCAGCCAGGAGCGCACAGCGCCCAACTCTTCGGCGGTGAAGTCGTCGCCTTCCCAGCCCAGACCCTGATGGCCCATGAGCTCGATGGTCAGTTCAGCGCGATCCTGCATCCAGCGGGTGCCCGCATTCTTCATGATCGAGGTGGCCGCCGAAGGCCCGGAATTGGCCTTGGATTCGACCATGGCGCGCATGGCGGTCAGCTGGAAGGCGCGCCCGTCGATCTCGTTCATGATCACGCGGGTGCGCAGGTCGGAGTCCGACAGGCGGCCCGACTCGTCGGCGCCCACATAGTCCTTGGCCAGCTTCACCAGCGAACGACCACCCAGGCCGCCGCCGCCGCCGGCGCCCGACAGGCCCGAACGCTCATGCTGCAGGAGGCGCTTGGCCACCGTCCAGCCGCCGTTGACTGGGCCGACCACCTGGTCCTTTTCGACGCGGACGTCGGTCAGGAAGGTCTCGCAGAAGGGCGAGTTGCCGGCGATCAGCGGGATCGGGCGGACTTCGACGCCGGGGACATCCATCGGGAACAGCACGAAGGAAATGCCCTCGTGCTTCTTGGTGGTGTCGGTGCGCACCAGGCAGAAGCACCACTGGGCCCACTGGGCGCCCGAGGTCCAGATCTTCTGGCCGTTGACGATGTAATGATCGCCCTTGTCTTCGGCGCGGGTCTGTAGCGAGGCCAGGTCAGAACCGGCGCCCGGCTCGGAGAAGCCCTGGCACCATTGCAGTTCGCCCTTCACGATGGGCGGAATGTGCTGCTGCTTCTGGGCCTCGGTGCCGAATTCCAGCAGGGTGGGGCCGAACATCATCACGCCCATGCCGCCGATGGGGTTGTAGGCCCCCACGCGGCCCAGCTCCTGCTGGATGATGCGCGCATGCGCCGGGGTCAGACCGCCGCCGCCATACTGGGCCGGCCAGGTGGGAACGCCCCAGCCCTTTTCGCCCATGGCCTTGCGCCAGGCGTCCATGTCCGGGGTCGGTTCAGACCGCTCTTCGCGCATCATCATGCTCCCCTTGCCCTTCAGGGACTTGGGGAAGTTGGCTTCGATCCAGTCGCGGGCTTCCGTGCGGAAGGCGTCCAGATCAGAGCCGCCAAAATCAGCCATTAAAATTCTCCTTGAAAATCAGTCGTTGTAATCATTTCGACGGCGCAGCGTCCGGCAGGCCGAGGATGCGCTTGGAAATGATGTTGTTCTGCACCTCATTGGACCCGCCGTAAATCGAGCCGGCCTTGCCGGCCAGCCAGCCGCGGACAGCGGCCAGCTCTTCCTCGGTGAAGTCTGCGCCCTCCCAGCCCAGACCCTGATGCCCCATGAACTCCAGGGTCAGCTCGGCCCGATCCTGCGCCACCTTCATATTGGCGTTCTTCATGATCGAGGTCGTGGCCGAAGGACCGGAATTCCCCTTGGCCTCCAGAGCCGCGCGCTTGACGGTCTGCTGCAGAGCCTTGAGGTCCATGTCGTTCATGACGATGCGGGTGCGCAGGTCGAGATCGGCCAGCCGGCCGTGCTCGTCCTCGCCCACATACTTCTTGGCGATGACGCCGAGGGCTTCGCGCTTGCCGCCTTCACCGGCCCGGCCGCCCATGCCGCTGCGTTCATGCTGCAGCAGGCGCTTGGCCACCGTCCAGCCGCCGTTCAGCGGGCCGATCAGGTTTTCCTTGGGCACCTTCACATCAGTGAAGAAGGTTTCGCAGAAGGGCGAGGAGCCGGCGATCAGGCGGATCGGGCGAACCTCGACGCCGGGCTGATGCATCGAGAAGACCACGAAGGAGATGCCCTCATGCTTCTTGGTCTGATCGGTGCGCACCAGGCAGAAGATCATGTCCGCCCACTGACCGCCGGAGGTCCAGATCTTCTGACCGTTGACCAGCCAGTGATCGCCCTTGTCCTCGGCCTTGGTCTGCAGGGCGGCGAGGTCGGAGCCTGCGCCCGGTTCGGAGAAGCCCTGGCACCAGCGCACCTTGGCCGTGGCGATGTCGGGAATGTACTTCTTCTTCTGATCCTCGTTGCCGTATTCCAGCAGGGTGGGCCCGAACATGCCCACGCCCATGCCGCCGATGGGGTTCCAGGCGCCCAGGGCGGCCATTTCCTGGTTCAGGACCCGGGCTTCCTGGGGCGAGAGCCCGCCGCCGCCATACTGGGCCGGCCAGGTGGGAACGCCCCAGCCCTTTTCGCCCATCCGGTCGCGCCAGAGCGCCATGTCGCCGGTCAGTTCGACGCCGCCGGCCATGGCCCGGGTCTGGGCTTCGGTATCATGGGCCAGGGACTTGGGGAAATTGGCGTTAAGCCATTCACGCGCCTGGGTCCGGAACGCGTCCAGATCAGCGCCGCCAAAGTCAGCCATGAATATTCTCCCTTAAATTCATTATGTTATCATTCATTATAGCATGAAGTTCGTGGCTCGGGGAGTCGTGCGCTTACTTCGGGTCCGGCAGGCCGAGCACCCGCTTGGAGACCACGTTCAGATTGATTTCCGAGGTTCCGCCCTCGATGGAGTTGCCCTTGGACCGGAGCCAGGCGCGAACCAGATTCAGTTCACTTTCGTCATAGGCCTCGCCGGCCCAGCCCAGACCCTGATGGCCGAACGCCTCGATCATCAGTTCATTGCGGTCCTGAGCGATCTTGGCCCCGGCGTATTTCATGATCGAGGTGGCGGCGCTGGGTCCGGCGTTCGACTTGGCCTCGTCGGCGGCGCGGCGGACGGTGAGCTGGAAAGCGCGGGCCTCCATCCGATGCTCGATGATCCGGCGGCGCAGGTCCTGGTCGGCGATCCGGCCGGTCTCATCGAGGCCGACATACTTCTTGGCCGCATCCTCAACGCTCATCACCGCGGCCGGCGCGCCGATATTGCCGCCGCCCAGGCCGGCCGAAATATTGTCGCGCTCGAACTGCAACAGCCGCTTGGCCACCGTCCAGCCGCCGTTCAGCGGGCCAAACAGCTGGTCCTTGGGCACCTTCACATCGGTGAAGAAGGTCTCGCAGAAGGGCGAGCCGCCGTTGATCAGCAGGATCGGCCGCACCTCGACGCCGGGGCTCTTCATGTCGATCAGGAGGAAGGAGATGCCCTCATGCTTCTTGCTGGTATCGGTGCGCACCAGGCAGAAGCACCAGTCGGCGAGGTTGGCGCCGGAGGTCCAGATCTTCTGGCCGTTGACCAGATAGTGGTCGCCCTTGTCCTCGGCGCGGGTCTGCAGCGAGGCCAGGTCAGAGCCGGAGCCCGGCTCGGAATAGCCCTGGCACCAGCGGACTGAGCCGGTGACGATGCCCGGCATATGCTGCTTCTTCAGCGCCTCGGCGCCGTATTCCAGCAGGGTCGGGCCGAACATCATCACGCCCATGCCGCCGATCGGGTTGCGGGCGCCGATGGCGGCCATCTCCTCGGCCAGCACCCGGGCCTCCTGGCGCGACAGACCGCCGCCGCCGTATTCCGCCGGCCAGGTGGGGACGCCCCACCCCTTGGCGCCCATGGCCTCGCGCCACTGGCGCGCCTCGGGGCTTTCCTTGCCGCCGGCCGCCGCGGCGGTCTGGGCGGCGGTATCGCCCTTGAGGGCCGCGGGGAAGTTCGCGCTCAGCCAGGCCTTGGCCTCGCCGCGGAAGGTGTCGAGATCGCCGCCAAAATCAGCCATGGAAATCCGCCTTTGCAAAAAATCGTCCGGAGTGTCCGCCGGCCGAAAATGCGACCGGCGGCCCTGCGCAACCGCCTATTTCGGGTCGGGCAGCCCCAGAACACGCTTGGAGATGACGTTCAGGTTCACTTCGCTGGTGCCGCCCTCGATGGAATTGCCCTTCGAACGCAGCCAGCCCCGGGTCGCCAGAAGCTCGCCGGGCTTGTAGGTCTCGCCGTCCCAGCCCAGGCCCTGGTGGCCCATGGCTTCAATCATAAGCTCCGACCGGTCCTGGGCGAAGCTGGCTGCGGCGTACTTGATGATGGAGACCGCGGCGCTGGGGCCGTTGCTGGCCTTGGCCTCGGCCGCCGTGCGGCTGATGGTCAGGCCCAGGCACTGCATGTTCATCTTGTTCTGGGTGATCCGGCTGCGCAGATCGGTGTCGGCCAGGGCGCCGCTAGCGTCGAGGCCGAAATAGCTCTTGGCCACCTCAGACAGGTCGCCCGCCGTGCCGCCGGCCCCGCCGCCGCCGCCGAAGCCGCCGGAAATGTTCTGGCGTTCATATTGCAGCAGACGCTTGGCGATCTCCCAGCCGCCATTGACCTTGCCCACCAGATTGCCCTTGGGGATCTTCACGTCGGTGAAGAAGGTCTCGCAGAAGGGGCTCTCACCGCTGATCAGCTGGATCGGGCGGGTTTCCACGCCCGGCGTGCGCATGTCGATCAGCACGAAGGAGACGCCCTCGTGCTTCTTTGAGGTGTCGGTCCGCACCAGGCAGAAGCACCAGTCGGCCTTGTCTGCGTAGGAGGTCCAGACTTTCTGGCCGTTGATCAGCCAGTGGTCCCCCTTGTCCTCGCAGCGGGTCTGCAGGGAAGCCAGGTCAGAGCCGGCGCCCGGCTCGGAATAGCCCTGGCACCAGCGGGTCTCGCCCTTGATGATCTTGGGCAGGTGTTCCTGCTTCTGCTCTTCGTTGGCGTATTCCAGCAGGACCGGACCCAGCATCCAGACCCCGAACGAGGCCAGCGGCGTGCGGTAGCGGCCGGCGGCCAGCTCCTGGTCAAGGATGCGGGCCTGGGCGGGGCTCAAGCCGCCGCCGCCATACTGGGTCGGCCAGGTCGGCGCGGTCCAGCCCTTAGCGCCCATCTTGCGCATCCAGGCGATCTGCAGGTCGTCGGAGTCGAGGAAGGCCTGACCGCCCCACATGGCCTCGGGGTCGACCTTGGCCTTCGGATCGCGCAGCTCAGCCGGATAGTTGGCCTCCAGCCAGGTGCGGACGTCGGCCCGGAAGGTGTCGAGGTCTGCGCTGCCGAAGTCGGCCATAGCTGTCTCCCAATCATGGAACCGGATTTTGCGCGCCACATTAGCGCTGAGCGGACGCAGGGCAAGCCGCCTTGCGAACACGTGTTTGAAGCCTCATCGGCGCCGTCCTTAACGAATCCAGTCTATATACGGGCCGACTCTTCATCAGGACGCTCCGCTTCATGAGGCTCTTGCGCGAACTGCGGCCCGCCGGCCTGGCCGCGGCCCCGCTGACGGGCGCCATCCTCACCCTGGCCGCCGGGGTCATGCTGGTCGTCTCGGCGGCGACGCCGTCGGTGCCCAACCGGTTCCTGCTGCTGGCCGAGCTGGCGCCGGTCATCCTGATCGAGCTGTCCCACTTCCTGTCCAGCGTCCTGGGCCTGATCCTCATCTTCCTCGCCTTTGGCCTGCGCGCCCGCCTGGACGCAGCCTGGATCGCCACCATGGTCGCCCTGGCCGTGTCCTTGCCGCTGACCCTGCTCAAGGGCATCGTCTGGGAGGAGACCGCCTGGCTCGGCGCACTCCTGCTGCTGCTGGCCCCCTTCCGCGACGCCTTCACCCGGGAGGCCCGCCTGTCGCGGATGGAGATCACGCCGGGCTGGCTGGTCTCGGCCGCCGCCCTGGTGCTGGGGGCGGGGCTGCTGGGCCTGTGGTCCTTCCAGAACGCGGACTATGGGCATCGCAGCTGGATCAGCGTGATGGTCGAGGACGACGCCGCCCGCGCCATCCGCGCCTGGGTCGGCGCGGCGCTCGGCCTGCTGGCCTTCGGCATCTGGCGGTTGTTCGCCTCGGCCGCGACCCCGCGGGTGGTCACACCCCATGACCAGGACTTCCAGCAGGTCCGCGCGATCCTCGCCTCGGCCCAGGCGGCCGAGCCCGCCTCCAATCTGGCCCTCCTGGGGGATAAGCGGTTTCTCTTTTCCCAGAGCGGCGAGTCCTTCCTGATGTTCGGCGTTCGCGGCCGCTCCTGGATCGCCCTCGGGGCGCCGGTGGGCCGTCGTGATGAGCGTCTTGAGCTGTTCTGGCGCTTTCGGGAGATGGCCGACGCCCACGCCGCGCGACCCGGAATCTACGCCCTGGGCGCCGACGATCTGCCCGAGGTGGTGGAGCTCGGCTTCTCCCTGCAGAAGATCGGTGAGTCCGCCGTCGTGCCGCTCGAGACCTTCTCGGTGGAGGGCCGCAAGCGCGGCAATCTGCGCCGGGCCTGGCGCAAGGCCGGGGAGGAGGGCGCCACCTTCGAGGTGCTCAGCCCTGCGGCGGTTCCCGCCGTGCTGGAGGAGCTGCAGCAGATTTCCGACGAGTGGCTGGACCATCACGCCGGCGGCGAAAAGCGGTTCACCATGGGCGCCTTCACCCCGGCCTATGTGGCGGAGTTCCCCATCGCCCTGGTGCGCCAGGACGGGAGGATCGTGGCCTTCGCCACCCTCTGGACCACCAGTGGGCGCACCGCTTTCTCCATGGATCTGATGCGCTATTCGGACGCCGCGCCGAAGAACATCATGGACTACCTGTTCGTCGAGCTGATCGCCTGGGGCAAGGCCCAGGGCTATCAGGCCTTCGAGTTCGGCATGGCCCCGCTGGCCGGCCTGGAAGACCGTCCCTTCGCCCCGATCATGTCCAGGGTCGGCCGCCTCCTCTATGAGCGCGGCGAGGAGATCTATAATTTCCAGGGCGTGCGCCGGTACAAGGACAAGTACGACCCCCTGTGGCAGCCCCGCTACCTGGCGGCGCCGCACAAGTGGGCCATTCCTCTGCTGCTGGCTGATGTGGGCCTTTTGTCCTCCGGCGGCATGGCCGCGCTGGCCAAGCGACCGCGCAAGGCTGAGTCCCGTCCTGAGGGCGGAACCGTCGAGGCGGCTGAGGCTCTACACTCAAAGACTTGAGTGCGTTTTGATCCGACAACCGGTTACCACTTATCGGAACGCGCCCTAGAAGCGCGTGGGGCCGGTGGAGACCCCCATCAGATTGACCAGGTGGACCAGCACCACGATCAGGCCGGCGGCCCCCATCAGCATGATGAACCGGTAGGGCACCAGCCGCGGCCCCCTTCGGAAATCCGGTGGCCGCGCGCCCATCCAGCCGCAAAAGAGGGTCAGGGCCAGCAGGGCGGCGCCGAGGGCCAGGGTCACGGTGAGGTCCATCTGCGACGCCGTAGCGCAGCGGCGGGCTGGGCGCAAACAGCGCCGTTTACCCTTCGTTAACCCTCTCGCCCCCTGTTGCAGGCTAAGGGTTTCCGCGTGCGGCCCGTCATCCACAGCTCATCGCGGCAAACGCTATATCTAGCGTTAACCTTGCGTTTACACCCCAAGGTTCGGTGGCTAGCGTCGAATCGGCGGGTAGGAGATCGATTCGAATGAGCGTGGCGACGCCATGGAGCGTCAAGGGCATTGACCCGAAGGCTCGGGAGGTCGCGAAGGACCTGGCCCGGCGCTCGGGCATGACCTTGGGCGAGTGGCTCAATCGAATGATCCTGGACGATGAGGGCCCGGAGGACGCCGTCTCCGAGGCTGATATCGCACGTCGCCCCACCCCCCTGTATTTCGAAAGCGCCCGCCGCACGGAAGACGCGCCGCCGCGCGTCGAAGCCGCCGAACATCCGGCCGACGAAATGGGCCGCATCGCCCTGGCGCTGGACCGGCTGAGCGAACGTCTGGAAGTTTCAGAGAGCCGCACGGGTCTCGCCGTGTCCGGTGTCGAGCATTCCGTGCGCGCCGCCCTGGCGCGGATCGAGGCGGCGGAACGCGAGCACATCGCCGTGGCCGCCCGCTTCGAAGGCGCCGTCGAAGGGGTGTCCAGCGAGCAGGCGCGGATCGCCGAACGGCTGCGCCGTATGGAGGCTGAGGCCGCCGGCCCCCGCTCGGCCGAGGCCCTGCGCGCCCTGGAGGGCGCCGTCGCCAAGGTCGCCAACCATCTCTATGACGGCGAGACCCGCACCCGCGAGGCGCTGGGCGCCATCGAGGCCCGGGTGGATCGCGTCGAGGCCCAGGGCGGATCTGAGTCGCCGGGGCTGATCGAGGAAGTCGTCGGCCGCGTCTCGCAGCGGCTGAGCGAGGCCGAGACCCGCACCGCCGAGGCGCTGGAGAGCCTTCGGGAGTCCTTCGCCCATCTGGACGGCCGGATGCAGTCGGTGGAAACGGGCGAGGCGCCGGGCATCGACCGTCGGCTCGAGGAGATGGCTGCGCGGCTCACCGAGCGGGTCGAGGCCGCCCGTGTGGAGATGATCCAGAAGCTCCATGCCGCGGCCGACGGCCGCTTCGACCGCATGGAACGCCGGCTCGGCGAGATGACCAACCATGTCCGCGCCGCCGAGCAGCGTTCGGCCCAGGCGATCGAGGCCATGGGGCGCGAGGTGCTCAGCATGGCCGAGAATCTGAACCGCAGGGTCCAGACTGCCGAACACCACAGCGCCCAGGCCATTCAGACAGTGGGCGGCGAAGTCGCCCGCATCGCCACGGCCATGGAGACGCGTCTCGGGCGGTCAGACTCGCTGCACGCCGAGGCGCTGGAGCGCCTGGGCGGCGAGATCGCCAAGATCACCGAGCGTCTGGGCGAGAAGATCGCCACCGCCGAGCGCCGGTCAGCCCAGGCCATCGACGATGTCGGCGACCAGGTGGCCCGGGTCACCGAGCGCATCAGCAGCCGTCAGGACAGGGCCGCCGAGGAACTGTCCGAGCGAATCCGTCTCAGCGAGGAACGCACCGCACGCCTGCTGGAAGAGGCCCGCGAGCGGATTGACCGGCGCCTGGCCGACGTGCCTCGTGAGGTCGAGACGCCCGCCCCATCCATCTCGTCCGCCCCGGCGAATCCTGTCGCCAGGGACGACTCGCCCTTCGGCCTGGAGGACTTCGCCGGCTTCGGCGCCCGCGAGCCGCGGTCTGAGTCGCTGACCCGCCAGGCCTTTCCCGACGCCGACGACAGTTTCCCCACGCCCCAGGCTTTTTCTGTCGAAGCCGAGCGCCCCCCCCTGTCGCACGAGGACTTCGAAGCGGCCGACGGTTTCGCGCCGCCGCCGCCCGCCGAGAGCCGTCGCGCCGCCCCCCTGCCGGTGGTCGAGCCCGACCCGTTCGCCGATCCGGAGCCCCCGGCGCCACGGCGCGCCGCGCCCGAAGTCGCGGCCCCGGCGCCCCAGCTCCGCGCGGACTTCGAGGACGACTTCGGCTTCGAGGACGATTCAGAGTTCGTCACCCCTTCGCCGGCTGCAAACCGCGCCGCCACCACCCCGCAGGCCCTGTCCACCCGCGAGGTCATCGCCCAGGCCCGGGCCGCGGCCCGCGCTACGCCTGCGGTGGAGACCAAGGGACGCAAGGCCAAGGACAAGGGTAAGCCCAAGCCGGCCGCTGAGCCCAAGGATGCCGGCGGCTCGCTGTTCAGCAGCTTCTCCGTCCGGCCGAAGAAGCGCGCCAGTTCCACCCTCCAGACCGCCCTGTTGATCTCTGGCGGCGCGGCCTTCCTCGGCATGGCGGCTGGCGGCATGGTGCTGATCGGCGGCGATCCGTCTGGCGACCTCCCTGCCCGGGTGGCTCAGGCGGTGTCGGCCGGACGTACGGCGCCCGATGAACTGGCCGGCCTTGAGGCCGATGGCGTCAGTCCTCGGGCGGCGGTCGCCCTGTCGACGCAGCCGGCCTTGGGCGACGAAGACACCGGCCCCACAGGCCAGATGCGCGACGACTTCCCGGCCCTCTACGCCGAGGCCGTGCGTCAGGTGGAAGAAGGCGCCGCGGGCGGCGTCGACGAAGTCCGCCGGGTGGCCAATCTAGGCTACGCGCCGGCCCAGTTCTATCTCGCCAAGCTGTATGAGAACGGCGGCGCGGGCGTGGCCAAGGACATGACCGAGGCCCGCCGCTGGACCGAGCGCGCGGCCCAGGGCGGCGACCGCAAGGCCATGCACAATCTGGCCCTCTACTATTTCGAAGGCCAGGGCGGGCCGAAGAACTCCACCACCGCGGCTCAGTGGTTCCGCAGGGCGGCCGATCTCGGCCTGGTGGACAGCCAGTACAATCTTGGCCGCCTCTACGAGGAAGGCTTCGGCGTCAGCCAGAACGCCGCCGAGGCCTACAAGTGGTTCATGATCGCCGGCCGGGCCGGCGACAAGGACGCTGCGGCCAGCGCCGAGCGGATCAAGGACTCCCTGACGCCCGCCGCTCAGGCCGTGGCCGAACGGGCCGCCAGCGCCTTCCGCCCCACGGAGGCCGCGGCGCCGGTGGCCGCCGCCGCCGCGGGCGTGTCGCCCCAGGCTCTGCAGACCGCCCAGCGGGCCCTCTCGCGCCTCGGATACTACCAGGGCCCCACCGACGGGACCGCTTCTCCGGCCCTGCGCCTTGCGGTCGCCGCCTATCAGCGCGATCAAGGACTGGCCGCCACCGGCGCCCTCGACCAGACGACGGTTTCCAAGCTCTCCGTCTTCACGCGTTGATCGGCCAGGGGCGGACCAACCGCTTGGACGCCTTCGGGGCGTCCCCAGATCTGTGAGGCGCTGAAGGCGTGGACATCTACCTGCCCATAGCAGAGGTCTCGGTGAACGCCGGGATTCTCGTGCTGCTCGGGGCGGTGGTGGGGTTCATCTCCGGCCTGTTCGGCATTGGCGGCGGCTTCCTGATGACGCCGATCCTCCTGTGGATGGGCATTCCGCCGGTGGTGGCTGTGGCCAGCGAGGCCAACCACGTGGCCGCCTCCTCGGCCTCCAGCGTCATCTCCTACAGTCGCAAGCGCCAGGTGGACTTCCGCATGGGTGGGGTGCTGGCCGCCGGCGGCGCGGTGGGCGCCCTGCTGGGGGTGGAGGTGTTCCGCTGGCTGCGCCTGATGGGCCAGGCCGACCTGGTGGTCTCGCTCTCCTACCTGATCTTTCTGGGCCTGATCGGCGGGCTGATGCTGGTGGAATCGGTGGGCTCGGTGCTGCGCCAGCGCCGCGGCCAGCCGCCGGCCAAGCGCCGGGACCGGCGGCCTGTCTGGCTCTATGGCCTGCCGTTCAAGGTCAGATTTCCCCGCTCCAGGCTCTATATCAGCGTCATTCCGCCCGTGATTCTGGGGATTTTCGTCGGTATTCTTTCGGCCATCATGGGGGTCGGCGGCGGCTTCATCCTGGTCCCGGCCATGGTCTACATCCTGCGCATGCCCGCCGGCGTGGTGGTCGGCACCAGCCTGTTCCAGATCATCATCACCACATCCCTGGCCAGCATCCTGCAGGCTGGGCGCAATCAGTCGGTGGACATCGTCCTGGCCACGCTGCTGCTGCTGGGCGGCGTCCTAGGCGCCCAGTTCGGCGCCCGGGCCTCGTCGCGCTTCCGGGCCGAAGAGCTGCGCGCCCTGCTGGGTCTGATCGTGCTGATCATGGGCCTGCAGATGGGGCTGGTGCTGTTCATCACCCCGGAGGATCCGTTCATCCTGGTGGGGAGCGGCAAGTGATGGTCACTCCCGCCCTGCCGCCGCCGGCCATCGTCGCCCCGGAGCCCGGTCCCACGGTGTCCGCCGCCCTGACCGACGCCAATGTCCGGGTGACCTCGGCCTTCTCCGGGGCCCAGATCGTCCTCTATGGGGCGGTCTTCGATCCGGAGACGCGGCCGTCCGACGTGGTGGTCATCGTGCGCGGGCCAGACCAGCCTATCCGCATCGCGCGCAAGGTCCGGGTGGCTGGCCTGTGGGTCAATTCCCGCCCTGTGGTGTTCGAGGGCGCGCCTGGTTTCTACATGGCCGCCTCCTCGCGACCGCTCACCGAGATCGCCAGCTTCTCCACTCTGCGAAGGCTCGGCGCCGGCATCGACCATCTGCCCATGAACGCGCCCGAGGAAGAGCGGATCGAGACCCGCTACGGGGTTCGCGACGTGGTGGTCAGCCGCTTGGGCGGCGACTATCTCGAATGGCGTCGGGCGGTGATCCGCCTGAAGGAGAAGGCCAGCCTCTACGCCACCGACCATGAGGGCGTGCGGTTCGTCGACCGGGGCCTGTTCCGGGCCGAGATCGACCTTCCCACCTCGGCCCCCATCGGCGAGTACCAGACCGAGATCATCCTGTTCCAGGACGGCGAGCCGGTGTCCCGTCGGGCTCGCACCATCACCGTGGAGAAGGCGGGGCTGGAGCGCTGGCTCTTCCTGTTCGCCAATGAGCAGCCTTGGCTGTACGGCATCGTCTCGGTCCTGATCGCCCTGACGTCGGGTTGGCTGGCCTCGGTGGTCTTCCGTCGGCGCTGAGCCCTATTTGTCGCTCGTCAGCGAGCGCCATCCCACCGCATGCACCCGGTCACGGCCCAGCGCCCCGGCCAGGGGCGGACGGGCGAACAGGCCGGCGAAGGCCGCGTCCTTCACGTTCAGTCCCCCGGCATAGGCTCCGAAGGCCGGCAGGATCATCCGCGTTCCGTCCGTGGCGAAGCAGCGCCTTCGCACCGTACCGCGGCCTGAACTCACCCGCGCGCAGGGGTGCAGGTGGCCCGACAACTCGCCGGGCTGCTCGCCGGGCTCAGGCTCATGGCGCAGGACCAGAGCTCCCAGGGTCATGGTCTCGACCACCTGGCCGGGCAGGCGGCGGGGACCATCGGCGTCGTGATTGCCCACCAGCCAGATCAGGGTGCGGCCCTGCGCCAGCGCCACCAGCCTTGCGGTGTCGTCGGATGAGAGGCGGTCCTCGGCCCGGCCGTCGTGGAAGCTGTCGCCCAGGAAGATCACCACCTGCGGCTCAAGGGCCGCCACCTCGGCCTCCAGGCGGTCGAGGGTGTCGCGTGTGTCATAGGGGGGCAGGAACTGGCCGCGCATGCCGTAGGCCGAGCCCTTTTCGAAGTGCAGGTCGGCGACGATCAGGGCCTGGTGGGCGAGGTCGAGCAGGGCGCCAGAGGCCCGCATCCGCAGGGCCGCGCCCATGATCTCCATCTCCAGCCCGCCGCAGGGACTCTGGGCGAAGGCGTAGGGGGCGGGGGCGGGCGTGCGGGCGAGGGCGGTCATGAACTGGCTTCGGCGATCAGGTCTTCGGCGGCTTCGGCCAGGATCATCTCGCCGGCCGCGCCCGGCACCCGTTCCTTGCCGATCTCCAGCAGCATGGGGACCGAAAAGGGCGAGAGGTGGTCGAGGACGGCGTGGCGAATCTTGCCCTGGATACGGGCCAGCATATGGCCAACCCGGGCCACGTCGATAAGGCCGGTGGCCGCATCCTCCCGGGCGCAGCGCAACAACAGGTGATCGGGCTCGTGCCGGCGCAGGACGTCATAGACGAGGTCGGCCGAGAAGGTGACCTGGCGCCCGGACTTCTCGGCGCCGGGGAACCGCCGCTCGATCAGGCCCGCCAGGATGGCGCAGCCCTTGAACGAGCGCTTCATCATATAGCTCTCGGCCAGCCAGTCCTCGAGATCGTCCCCCAGCATGTCCTGGTGAAACAGGGCGTCCAGATCGACCCCGTCCATGGGGTTGAGCGACCAGACCGCCAGCGCATAGTCATTGCAGACAAAGCCCAGGGGCGCCGCCCCCATCCGCTCCAGCCGCCGGGTCATCAGCATGGCCAGCGTCGTGTGCGCCAGCCGGCCTTCAAAGGGATAGCAGACCATGAAGTGGCGTTTGCCCCGGGGAAAGGTCTCCACCAGCATCTCGTCTTCGGCCGGGATGAGCGATCGGTCCCGCTGCAGCTCCAGCCATTCGCGCACATCGGCCGGCAGGACCGACCAGTGGCTCTGGTCGAACATCAGCTCGCGCACCCGCTTGGCCAGAAAGGTGGACAGGGCGAATTTCGAGCCGCCCCAGGAGGGCAGCTTGGGATCGCTGGCCGGGGCTGGCGTCACCAGGACGTCCAGGGCCGTGACCCCCATCAGCCGCCAGACCTGACCGGCGAAGATGAAGGTGTCGCCGGGCTCGAGGGCCTCCAGATAGCCTTCCTCCACCTCGCCGATCTTGCGGCCGGCGCGGCCGCCCCGGCCGGCCAGGCGGACGCTGAGCACGGCGGGCGAGAGAATGGCGCCGACGTTCAGGCGATGGCGCAGGATGGTGTCGGCGTTGCGCGCCCGCCACAGGCCGTCCTGGCCCTTCACGATCCGCCGGAAACGGTCGTAGGCGCGCAGGGCGTAGCCGCCGGTGGAGACGAAATCGACCACCTGCTCGAAGTCCTCCCAGGCGAGCGCCCGGTAGGGTCCTGAGGTGCGGATTTCCTCGTAGAGGGCGAGCGCATCGAATGGTTCGGAGCAGGCGCAGCCCATGATGTGCTGGGCCAGGATGTCCAAAGCGCCAACCCGGGGCGGGTCGCCGTCGAAGCGGTTCTCGGCGATGGCCTCCCGGGCGGCCTGGCATTCCAGCATCTCGAAGCGGTTGGCCGGCACGAACAGGGCGCGGCTGGCCTCGTCCATCCGGTGATTGGCCCGGCCGATCCGCTGCACCATGCGCGAGGCGCCCTTGGGCGAGGCGAGCTGAATGACCAGGTCCACGTCCCCCCAGTCGATGCCGAGGTCCAGTGTCGAGGTGCAGACCACGGCGCGCAGCTCACCCCGGGCCATGGCCGCCTCCACCTTGCGGCGCTGCTCGGCGGCCAGGGAGCCGTGGTGCAGAGCGATGGGCAGGGCGTCTTCGTTCAGCCGCCACAGCTCCTGAAAGGCGAACTCGGCCTGGAAACGGGTGTTGACGAAGACCAGCGCCGTACGGGCCTTCTTGATGACCTCATAGACCTCGGCCATGGCGTGCTGGGCGGTGTGGCCAGCCCACGGCACCCGACCTTCGGACAGCAGGACCTCGACGATCGGCGGCGTGCCGGCTGGACCCAGCACCAGATCGACAGCCGGCGGGGCGTCATCGCGCTCGCCCGCGTGAAAGCCCATCCAGCGGCGGATGACGTCGGGATCGTCCACCGTCGCCGAGAGGCCCACCCTTCGCAGGTTGGGGCTGAAGGTCTGCAGGCGGGCGATGTCCAGAGCCAGCAGGTCGCCCCGCTTGGTGGAATGCAGGGTGTGGATCTCATCGAGGATGATGCAGGACAGGTCCTCGAAATAGGCCCGCGCCCCTTCCCAGGCGCAGAACAGGGCCAGCTGCTCCGGCGTCGTCAGCAGGATGTCCGGCGGCTTGACCCGCTGGCGCTGACGCCGCGCCGCGCCGGTGTCGCCGGTGCGGGACTCCGCCACGATGGAGAGGCCCATCTCGCGGATCGGGGTGGCCAGGTTGCGCTCCACATCCACGGCCAGGGCCTTCAGAGGCGAGATGTAGAGGGTGTGGATGCCCCGCGGCGTATTGGCCGCCGGTCGCTGCGAAAGCTCGATCAGGCTGGGCAGGAAGCCCGCCAGGGTCTTGCCCCCGCCGGTCGGCGCGATCAGCAGCGCGTCACGGCGACCCCTCGCGCGGGCGACCATCTCCAGCTGATGGGTCCGGGGCGCCCAGCCGCGCGTGGCGAACCAGTCGGCGAAGGCGGCCGGCAGCAGGTCGGCGGGGAGGGCGGCGTCATCGGCCATAGACCCGGCTCATAGCATGTTCCCGTTCCGTTTCACGCCAAATCCCGGTAGGAGTCGCGAGGTGAACGCGCTTTCCCCCGCCCTTGATCTGGCGCCTGCCCTGGTGGTCCTGCCGGGACCCCGCGCCGGCGCGGCTGACGCCGAGCGAGCGGAGGTCCTACGCGCCCCCGACGCCCGGGACCTGTTCGAGCGCGGCCCGGTCCTGGTGGCCCATGCGGCCATGACCGCAAGGCGTCTGGCCCTGCATCCGCCGCAGCGGAGCCCGCGGACCTTCGATGCGCTCGAGCTGTTCGCCTTTGTCCGCCCGGCCAAATTCTGCGCGCCCTCGGCCGCGGGGCTGGCCCAGACGCTCGGCCTGCCCGAGCCCAAGGGCGCGCCGGCCCAGGCTCGCGCCCTGCGCCAGGCCTGCCTGCTGCTGCTGGAAGAGCTGGCGCGCACGCCGCAGCCCAATCGGGAAGAGGCCCTGGCCCAGGCCGAGACCCTGGCGCGGGCCGGCTGGGCCTGGGGGGCTGCTGTGATCGGCGCCCTGCGCTCGGCGCCGGTGGGCAACGCCTTCCGCGGTTCGGGCCTCGATGTCTGGAGCCGGATCCCTGAGTGGGAGGATCAGGCGCCGCCCGGCGAGGCTGGCTCCCGCCCCATCGCAGGCCCTGAGGCCGCCCAGCGGCTGTCGGAGCTGCTGCATCGGGCCGGCCTGGATGAGGCCCGCCCGTCTCAGGCGGAATTTGCATCCGAGGCCGCCTACGCCTTCCAGCCCCGGGAGAAGGAGGGCGAGCCGCGCATGATGCTGGCCGAGGCGGGCACGGGCATCGGCAAGACCATGGGCTACCTGGCGCCCGCCTCGCTCTGGGCCGAGGCCAATGGGCCGGCGGTCTGGGTCTCTACCTATACCCGCGCCCTGCAGCGACAGATCGAGCGCGAAAGCCACGCCATCTATCCCGACGAGAAGACCCGCGCCCGCAAGGCCGTGGTCCGCAAAGGTCGGGAGAACTACCTTTGCCTGCTGAACCTGCAGGACGCGGTCAACGCCGCCCAGTTGGGCAATGGCGACCTGGTGGGCCTGACCCTGGCGGCCCGCTGGGCCCGGGCGAGCCGGGACGGGGACATGACCGGCGGCGACTTCCCCGCCTGGCTGCCGACCCTGTTTGGCCTGCCCACGCCGATGCAGGCCTCGGCCGCCAATCTGGTGGACCGCCGCGGCGAGTGCGTGCACGCCGGCTGCCAACACTACCGGACCTGTTTCGTGGAGAAGGCCATCCGCGGCTCGCGTCGCGCCGACCTGGTGATCGCCAACCATGCGCTCGTTTTGACGCAGGCGGCGTTCGACGGGGCGCGGGCGGCCCGGGGCTCCAAGGCCGACAGCGAGACCGCGCACTTAAAGCGCCTGGTGTTCGACGAGGGCCACCACCTGTTCGAGGCCGCCGACAGCGCCTTCTCCGCCGCCATCTCCGGCGCCGAGGCCGCTGAGCTGCGTCGCTGGCTGCGGGGGCCTGAGGGCCGCGGCCGCCGGGGGCGGGGGCTTGAGGCCCGGCTGATGGACGTGCTGGGCGACGCCGAGGAGGCCAAGCGCGCCCTTCTGGCCGCCTTGCACGCCGCCGCCGCCCTGCCGGGCGAGGGCTGGTCTGGCCGCATCGCGCCGGCCACCGGCGAGGTGAACCCCATCGGCGCCATCGAGGCCTTTCTGGTGGCGGTGCTGGAACAGCTGCGCGCCCGGGCCGCGCCGTCGGAGGTGGGCATGGAGTGCGCCGCGCGTCCGGCGCTGGATCTGGTGCGCGACACCGCCCGGGAGGCGGCCGCCGCGCTCGCCCGCATCGAGGCGCCCCTGCTGGCGCTGGCCCGTCACCTGGAAGACCTGCTGGACGCCGAGGCTGCTACGCTGGGACCGAGCGAACGGGCCCGGATCGAAGGGGCGCTGCGGGGCCTGGACCGCCGGGCGCGGATGACCCTGCCGGCCTGGCGCTCCATGCTGCGGGCCATCGACGAGGACGCCGAGGACGATCCGGACTTCGTCGACTGGTTCGACGCCACCTTCCTCTATGGCCGGGTGGTGGACGCCGCCTGCCGCCGTCACTGGGTCGATCCCACCGAACCCCTGACCAACGCCGTGATCGCGCCAGCCCATGGGGTGCTGGTGACCAGCGCCACCCTGGCCGATCCGGGCCTTGATGATCCCTTCGCCCTGGCCGAGATGCGCACCGGCGCCGCGCGCCTGCCCGACCGGCCCAAGACCCTGAAGCTCGCCTCGCCCTTCGACTACGCCGCCAATGCCCGGGCCTTCGTGGTCACCGATGTGGGCAAGGACGATCCCCGCCAGGTGGCCGCGGCCATGCGCGAGCTGTTCCTGGCGGCCGGCGGCGGCGGCCTTGGCCTGTTCACCGCCATCCGCCGCCTGCGGGCCGTGCATGAGCGGATCGCAGGCCCCCTGGCCGACAAGGGCCTCGCCCTCTACGCCCAGCACGTGGACGCCCTCGAGGTCGGCGCCCTGGTGGACATCTTCCGGGCTGAGGAGGACGCCTGCCTGCTGGGCACCGACGCGGTCCGGGACGGGGTGGATGTGCCGGGCCGATCCCTGCGCCTGCTGGTCTTCGACCGGGTGCCGTGGCCGCGTCCCGACATCCTGCACAAGGCCCGCCGGGTCCGCTTTGGTGGCAAGGGCTATGACGACTCCATTGCGCGGGGCCGCATCGCCCAGGCCTTCGGCCGGCTGATCCGCCGGGCCGACGACAAGGGCGTCTTCGTCATGCTGGACGCCGCCGCCCCCACCCGCCTGTTCTCCAGCCTGCCGCCGGGGGTCGAGATCCAGCGCATGGGCCTGGTGGAGGCCATTGAGGCGACGGCTGAGTTTTTGAAGGTGGACGCGCCCGGCCCGGCCGCGCCGGAGGATTGAGTTAGGGGGGCGGACCGCCCCTTCGCTACCCCCCCAACCGTCTTGGTCGGGTCAAGCCCGAGGGCGATGAGGAGTTGGGGGGAGGGTGTGAGGGGGAATTTCGCCCTAAGCCGTCGCCTTGGAGAACACCTGGATCACCACCACGCCAGCCAGGATCAGGCCGATGCCGATGAGGCCGGCGGTGTCGATCTGCTGGCGGTAGAGGAGCCAGGCGATGGCGGTGATCAGGACGATGCCGACGCCTGACCACAGGGCGTAGACGATCCCCACCGGCACGGTGCGCATGGCCTGGGACATGCACCAGAAGGCGATCCCGTAGCCGATGGCGGTGATCACCGAGGGCGCGGTGTTGCGGAAGCCGTCCGACGCCTTCAGCGCCGTGGTGGCGATCACCTCGGCGACGATGGCGATGGCGAGCCATGCCATGCCGTTCATCAGCCGCCCCGCTTTCGGCCGAAGTCCGGCTCGGCGCTTTCCTGGCCGGCCTCGATGACGCCGCGGCGGATTTCCCGGGTGCGGCTGAACAGCTCGAACAGCTTGTCGCCCTCGCCCCAGCGGATGGCCCGCGACAGGGCCTGCAGGTCCTCGGTGAAGCGGCCCAGGACCTCCAGCACCGCGTCCTTGTTGGTCAGGAAGATGTCGCGCCACATGGTCGGGTCGGAGGCTGCGATACGGGTGAAGTCGCGGAAACCGCCAGCGGAATACTTCATCACCTCGGCCCGGGTGACCTCCTCCATATCGGCGGCGGTGCCGACGATGTTGTAGGCGATCAGGTGGGGCAGGTGGCTGGTGACGGCCAGGACGAGGTCGTGGTGCTTGTCGTCCATCCGCTCGACCTGGGCGCCCAGTGCGGTCCAGAAGTCGGCCAGACGCTGGACGGCGTCGAGATAGGCGTCGTCCTCCCGGGCCTGGGGGGTCAGGATCACCCAGCGCTGGTGGAACAGCTCGGCGAAGCCGGCGTCCGGCCCCGACTGCTCGGTGCCGGCGATGGGGTGGCCCGGCACGATGTGGACGCTGCCCGGCAGGGCGGCGGAGAGCGCCTCGCTGACCGCGGCCTTCACCGAGCCCACATCGCTGACGATGGCGCCGGGCGAGATGGCGTGGGCGCAGGCCGCGGCGGCCTCGCCGATGGCCCGCACCGGCGTGGCGAAGATGATCAGGTCGGCGCCGGTCACGGCCTCTTCGGCGCTGAGCGTCACCTGATCGGCGAGGCCCAGCTCGGTGATACGGGCCCGCGCGAAGGGGCTGGCGTCATGGATGATGATCTCAGCGGCCGCGCCGGAGGCCTTCGCGCCCCTGGCCAGGGACGAGCCGATGAGGCCGCAGCCGATGATGGCCAGGCGGGCGAAGACGGGCTCGGCCATCAATCGGCCTGCATGAAGTCGGCCAGGGCCTCGACCACGGCGCGGTTGTGCGCCTCCAGCCCGATGGTCATGCGCAGGTGGTGGGGCAGGCCATAGCCGCCGACGCCCCTGACGATCAGGCCGCGGCTGGCCAGATAGGCCTCGGCCGCCTGGGCGCTCTTCGCGCCCGTCGTGGGGAAGCCCACCAGGACGAAATTGGTGGCGCTGGGCACTGGCGAGAGGCCAAGCCCCCCCAGTTGCTGGGCGAGCCAGGGCCGCCACTGAGCCAGCAGGTCCAGGGAGGCCTTTTGGAAGTCCTTGTCGGCCAGGGCCTCCACCGCGGCTAGCTGGCCTGGGATGGAGGTGTTGAACGGCTGGCGGATGCGGTCGAGCGCGCTGATCATCTCGGCCGGCCCATAGGCCCAGCCCACCCGCAGGGTCGCCAGGCCGTGCAGCTTGGAGAAGGTGCGGGTGACGATGACATTGTCGCTGGTGCGGGCCAGGTCCGTCCCGTCCTCGAAGGCCGGATCATCGACGAACTCGGCATAGGCGCCGTCCAGCACCAGGACCACGCTCTTGGGCAGTGCTGCGTGCAGGCGGCGGATCTCCTCGCCGCCCACATAGGTGCCGGTGGGGTTGCCGGGATTGGCGATGAAGACCAGGCGGGTGCGGTCGTTCACCAGCTTCAAAAGCTCGTCCACATCGACCCGGTAGTCGGGTTCGGGCGCGCTGAGCACCTGCGCCTGGCAGGCGCGGGCGCCGATGGCGTAGGCGCCGAAGGCGAACTCCCCCTGAACGATATTGTCGCCGGGCTCCAGATAGACCTGGCAGAGCATGTGGAAGATCTCGTCGGAGCCGCAGCCGAAGATCAGCTGCTCGGGCTCCAGGCGGAACTCCGCGGCGATGGCCTGGCGCAGGGGGGTGGCGCGGCTGTCGGGATAGATGTGCAGCTGGTCGATGGCGGCCGAAAAGGCCGCCTTGGCCCGGGGGCTGCAGCCCAGGATGTTCTCATTGGCCGACAGCTTCAGCGGATGCTCGATCCCGTCGACCTTGGCCTTGCCGGGGACATAGGCCGAGATATCGAGGATGCCCGGCTTGGGAACCGGACGGTCGGCGGCGGCGCGATCGGGGGACTGGGACATGGGCGGGCCTGGGTTTGGACGTATCAGGCCCTGGCTCTTACACGTCGAACGGTTCCGGTGCAGCCCCGATGACGCCGCTCAGGCGACCAGGCGCCCGGGCCAGGCGCTCATCATCGGCCTGATAATAGCCGGCCAGGGTGAAGAGCTTCAGCCCGCCGGCCTCGCTTAGCAGCTCGGCCGCCACCCCGTCGCGGCTCAACGTCTCGGCCACCTTGGCGGCCGGACCCGGCGCGTCGGTGACCCACAGGGTGACATCAGCCCCGGGGGGTTCCACCTCCACCTCGGCAAAGGCCAGGGCAGAGGGCGGCCCCCAGGCGTTGAGGCAGGGCAGGACAGCGAAGACCTTGAGCTTCGGCTCGGCCAGCAGCCGGCCCCACCAGGCGCTGTCCCCGGTCAGCATGGCCACGCCCACGCCGCCCTTGAGCTTGGCCGCCGCCAGGGTCTCCTCCGGCTTCTGAGCCATGCGCAGGGTCGGCGCCGCGCCAAACCGCAGCCGCGTCAGCTCAAGGGCGCGGGCCTGGGTCGGGCCGCCCCAGACGGTCAGGTTGAAGGGCCCCTGCAGGGCCAGGCTCTGGCCCATCAGCTCGCGCCAGATGCGGATGACCAGGGCGTCGCTGGCGCCGGTGCGGGGCATGGCCAGCAGGCGGCGCAGGATCTCGGTCTCGCGGCCGGGGCGCAGGCCAAAACGGTCGGCCTGGCCGGCGGCGGCCTTGGCGGCGGCCACCTGCTTGCCGAGCGCCGTGCGCTCGTCCAGCAGGGCCAGCAGGCCCGCGTCGATCTCGTCGATCCGCGCGCGCACGGCCTCCAGGGGCAGGGCGCCTCCGGACGAGGCTGCGGGCGCGGCTTGCTGGGCGTCGGCCATTTCTATTCCCGAAACGAAAGCCGCGACCTAAGTCATTGCGCGAAGGGGCGCAATAGGCCGCCTTCGCGCAAGAAAGTTGCAGCCGAAACCATCGGCCTCAATAGACCCGCGGCGCCGGCCCGATGGCCACGGGGCCAAGGGTCGTCTGGCCAGCCTGGAAGGTGATGGCCGCCTGGGCGACATTGTCGGCGCCCTGGCGCGCGGCGGTCACAGCGGCAGCCGTCTCGGCGGTCTCAGGGGGCAGGACGCCGCCGGCGCCCAGGGCCGCCAGCGCCTCCGGCGCCTGGCGCAGGGTGACGTCCAGCGTTCCGCGCAGCCGGCCGTCCGGGCCGACGAACAGCTGACCGCGATTGACGCCGATCACCGCCTCCCCGGCGGTCAGGCCAGCCTCGCGAACCTGCGCCATGCCGCCGGCCTGGCTCCAGTTGCGCACGGCGTTGGGCCAGTCAGGGCCGCTGAATTCACTCATCTTGGTGAGCAGGGCGTCCCACTTCAGGTCGATGTCGCCGTCCTGGGCGATGCGGGCGAACAGGCCTGACATCTGCGCCTGGCCATCCTCGACCTCCAGGAACAGAGCGCCCTGGTCTTCGGGACCTGGGCGCAGGTGGAAGGCCACCTTCTGGGCCTGCGACAGGGCGAAGGGCTGGGCGCCCGGCGCCGGGGTGAAGATCAGCTCCCGGCCCTCGAAGTCAAAGCGCGGCGGCCTGGCCTCGGCGTTTCCCAGGCTGGCGCGGATCATCTTGCCGGTCACCTGGACCGCGCCTGAGCGAGGCCGGGTGAAGGTCAGGCCGTCGGGCGCGGCAAAGATCCAGCGGCCCAGCGCATGCATATAGGCCTCGGACTCCAGGCGCGGGGTGGCCAGGGCCCAGCCGGAGGGCTCGCGGATGACCGCGTCGGTGAGGGTGACGTTCAGGCGGAAGGGATAGCCGCCGATGCTGCGCGTCCCCCAGCTGACCTCATAGCCTGCGCTGCGCAGGTTTTCCGCCGTCGCGTCCATCCTGTCGCCGACCTGAATGCGGGTCCAGAACCAGAATCCGCTCCAGACGATCATCGCCAGGAACAGGAGGGCGAAGGGCAGGATCAGGCCCAGGCGGCGGGGTTTGCGGGCGGGGGCGGGATCAGGCACAGACATGGACGGCTTTGCAGGCTTTCTACGGACAGGTCAGGAATGGCGGACGGCGAGGGGCGGTGGGTGTTCGGCTATGGGTCGCTCATGTGGCGGCCGGGCTTCAGCTTTGTCGAGCGCTCGAGCGCCATCCTACACGGCCGTCGCCGGGCCTTCTGCATCTATTCGGTCCACCATCGGGGCACCTATGAGCGGCCGGGCCTGGTGCTGGGCCTGGCGCCCGGCGGCGCGGTGCGGGGCGCAGCCTATCTGGTGGCAGAGGCCGACTGGCCGGAGGTCTATGCCTATCTGATGGAGCGCGAGCAGCCCACCGAGACCTATGTGGAGGCCTGGCGACCTGTGCGCCTGGCCGATGGCCGGCGGGTGGAGAGTCTGGTCTTCCTCTCCGACCTCAGCCATCCCCAGTGGGCCGGGGCCCTTACCCTGGAGCGGCAGGCTGAGCTGATCACTGGCGCCGTCGGCCTGTCGGGGCCCAACGAGGACTATCTGCGCGACCTGTTGGGCCACCTCCGCGACGAGGGCGTGCGCGACCGGGCCATGGAAGACCTGCTGATCCAGGTCGAGACTCGCACCAGAGCCGCGCTGGCCTAGAGGTCCAGCAGCTTCATCGAGGCCGTTTCGATCCGTTCCTCCAGGGTGCGCATGAACTCGGCGCGCTTCAGGCCCGGCGGGATCGGCTCCAGATATTCGAAGACGATGACGCCCGGTTTGCGCAGAAAGCCGTGCTTGGGCCAGTGGACCCCGGAATTGGTGGCCACCGGATGCACCGGCAGGTTCAGCTCCCGGTAAAGGGCCGCGATGCCGGGCTTGTAGCTGCCGCGCACGCCGGGCTCGCCCCGGGTGCCTTCGGGAAAGATCACCAGCTGGCGGTCTTCCTGCAGGCGCTCTTCGGTGTCGCGCACCAGCTTTTTCAGCGCGGCGGCCTGGGCCTCGCGGTTGACCACGATCATACGCGCCTTCTGGGCGTACCAGCCAAAGAAGGGGATCCACATGAGCTCCTTCTTCAGGACGAAGCAGGAGTCTGGCAGCCAGGCGAACTGGGCGAAGACGTCGAACATGCACTGGTGCTTGGGCGCCACCAGGGCCTTGCCTTTGGGCAGGTGCTCCAGTCCCCGGACCTCGACGCGGATGTCGCAGATCCTCAGCAGGGCGATGACGCCGCGGCTCCAGAAATCGAGCGCCCGCAGAATCCACGTGCGCGGCGCCAGCATCAGCGGGGTGATCAGGACCGCCACGGTGGCGGACCACAGATAGAAGAGCGCCACAAAGAGCAGGGAGCGCAGAGCCGTCACGGCGAGCCTCTTTCTTGCATTGTCCTTGGTCCCTGGTTCGCCGCTGGTCGGCGAAAGATCAACCGCCCTGAGAGGCCGGCTCTGGCGGCGCCTCGTCCTTGGGGCCCAGGCGCAGGACCAGTTCGCGGCCGAGAATGGCCAGGTATTTGGAATACTCCATCACCATCAGCCGGGCGCCGCCGGTCGTGCGCCACCAACGCTGGGCGTCGAGGCTCGGCGTGGTCACGGGGTAGGCCTGGAGCGTGATGCCAGGCAGGGCCGAGCCCAGTTCCAGCATGGCCCGGGGCATATGGTAGTCGGCCGTGACGATGATCAGGCTGTCATAGCGCCTGGCCCGCACCCAGCCCGCGGTCTCCTGGGCGTTGCCAAAGGTGTCAGCGGCCTCGAAGCCCAGATCGACGCAGCAGTCGTAGAGCAACTGTACGGCCCGGCTGACATTGCGGATGTCTTCGCGGCTGGCCTCTCGGTTGACGCCGGAGATCAGCATCCGGTCGCCCTTGCCGGCCTCCAGGAGACGCATGCCCGCGGCGATTCGTTCGTTCGATCCCGCGCCGGTGAGGGCGACGATGCCGTCGGCGACCCCGGGTTCCGGAGCCGGGGTGGACTGCTCGATCCGGATGGCGAAGGCCAAAAGGCCGGCGGCCCAGATCAGGGCGGCCACAAAAAGGAGGGCGAGCGTTTTCATGGGGCTCTCAGGACAGCTCGCGAATGAGACTCGCGGCCGTCACCCGCGCCGCCACCGCCGCCACCAGGGCTGCGGCCAAGGGGCAGGGTAGAACAGCCAGCAGATCGCTCCAAGCCACTGGAAGCACGGGCGTCAGCCCCTGTCCGCCGCCCCCCAGCCGCATCGCGGCGCCCAGAACTGCGGCGCAGGCGGCGCCCACCAGGCCGGCGCCCGCGGCCATCTGAGCGAACCGGACCTGGAACAGTCGGGCGATGAAGGCGTCCTCGGCCCCGGTCAGGTGCAGCAGCTCGACCACCTCGCGCCGGGCGGCCAGGCCCGCCCGGGTGGCGAAGGCGACGACCGCGGCGGCTGCGGCCGAAATCAGCAGGAAGACCCCAAGCCCGACCCAGCGGGCGATCGCCGCGCCGCGCTGGATGTCGGCGAGCCAGGTGGTGTGGTCGTCCACCACCGCATCCAGGCCCCGGGCCAGCAGGGCCCGCTCCAGGCTCTGGGCCGAAGCTGGGGCCTCGCGGTCGAGCACCACCGCCACCAGGCGGGGCACCGGCAGGTCGGCGAGATCGGCGGCCTCCCCCAGCCAGGGGGCGATCAGGGCCTCGGCCTTCTCCCGCTCAAGCGCTCTCGCCTCGGCGACGCCAGGGACGCCGGCTAGGGTCTCGGCGGCGCGGGCGGCGGCGGAGTCCGGGGTTTCATTAGCCTTGGGCCGGACGATCACCGTCATCTCGCCGCTGAGCTGGTGGGACCAGCCCCGGGCCGCCCGGTCCGAGGCGATGACGCCAAGCGCGGTCAGACAGGCCAGGAAACAGAGGACGGCGACCACGAAGACCAGGGCGCTGTCGCGGGTGTCCCGCTCGGGCAGGAAGGGGGCCGGCCGCCACCGGTCGAGGTCGAAGGGCCCGCTGGTCCGGCGACGGCTCATGGTCGCGCCCCGGCGGAAACCGGGCCCATGTGCGCCAGCCGCCCATCCTCCAGGCGCAGGACCGGCATGCCCGACCTGGCGACCAGATCCTGGTCGTGGGTGGCGATCAGCACGGTGGTTCCCAGGCGGTTCAGCTCCAGGAACAGGCGCAGGATGCGCAGGCCCATCTCATGGTCCACATTGCCGGTGGGCTCGTCGGCGAGCAGGATGTCAGGACGTCCCACCACGGCGCGGGCGATGGCCAGCCGCTGTTTCTCGCCGCCGGCCAGGGTGGGGGGCAGGGCGTGCATCCGGTCCTTGAGGCCGACCCAGGTGAGCAGCTCGGCCACGTCCTGACGGTAGGAGTCGGGCTTGCGACCGGCGATCCGCAGCGGCACGGCCGCATTGTCGAAGGCGCTCAGATGATCGAGGAGGCGAAATTCCTGGAAGACCACGCCAATCCGGCGGCGCAGGAACGGACGCACCTCGGCCGGAGTCTGGACCACATCCTGGCCGAACAGGTGCAAGAGTCCCTTGGACGGCTGGGCGGCCAGATAGATCAGTTTCAACAGGGAGGTCTTGCCCGCCCCCGAGGGGCCGGTGACGAAATGGAAAGACCCTTGCGGCAAGGAGAAGGAGAGGTCCCTGAGCGTCTCAGGCTCGCGTCCGTACCGCATGGAGACGTCGTCGAAGCGCACGACGGCGTCCCAGGCGTCGGCCGTTTCTGCGGCGTTCGGGTTTCTGGACATGGAGACCGGAATCGGCGACCTCGATACGGTGGGCTGGAGGGTCCGATACAGCGGCCATGATACTGACCTGTCCAGATTGCTCCACCAGCTATTTCGTGGACGACGCAAAGATCCCTGAACAAGGGCGCGTCGTGAAGTGCGCGAGCTGCGGAAACCGGTGGACG
>Ga0208242_100217_pt1 | contig 63795 bp, 62 predicted proteins | sample SubbioAug_CSW13A_FD_184825 | JGI IMG/M metagenome (GOLD analysis project Ga0208242, IMG submission 184825) | Serpentinite rock and fluid subsurface biosphere microbial communities from McLaughlin Reserve, California, USA - CR12Aug_CSW13A (SPAdes) | ecosystem: Environmental > Terrestrial > Deep...
CCGCTTTAATCGCAGAAAGTTCAAAGGCCAGCTGTTTAACAGGTTGCTCAATGCCTGTGTATTAACAGATACTATCACTTACAATGAGCTTGTTGCCGTGTCTCCCTGAGGTAACTTGATACTCAGGAAAAATAATTAAAATATTCAAAATATTGTATTGACTATTAAATAAATAAAATGCTATAATATGCTAAAAGTCAGTGAATAGAGTCATTGACTTTAGCATATTCATTATATCCTAATAACGATGAGTTGTAAACCTAAAAATACGAAAAAGGATAAGTATAAAAAAGTATAAAAAAGTTAAAGATGCTACAAAAATCATGTAAATTAAATTGCCACAACATTGAGAATATGAGATTATGTTATTTTGAAGAGGGGGTGGCGGCAAAGAATATTGCGGATGATGAAGACCTAAGGCCAATTAAAAAGGAGGTTAGGTTTATGTTAAGGTCTCTCTCAAAAAAGCTGCATGTACTAGTCGAGAAATATTTCCCTGATGCTTTTGTTTTCGTTATACTACTCACTGTGGTTACAATGTTTATGGGAATATTTATTACTAAAAAGACACCTTTTGAAATGATCCAATTTTGGTATGGAGGATTTTGGAATTTCCTGGCATTTACTATGCAGATGATTTTAATTCTGGTAACCGGTTACTGCTTGGTGGATGCGCCGGCAATTAAGAAGGCATTAAATTCCCTCTCTCAGGTCCCAAAGACTGCAACATCGGCTTTAATGTATACTATTATTGTTTCCGCTGCCGCTTCTTATTTTAGCTGGGGCTTGGGCCTTGTATTTGGAACTTTGTTTGCGGTAGCTGTTGCAAAGAATGTAAAAGGAACAGATATAAGATTACTGGTTGCAGCGGCTTATACCAGCGCTATAGTCGTCTTGCCAGCCAGTCTTACGATTACAGCCCCACTGCTTGTAAATACTCCCGGCCATAACTTGGAGGCAAAAATAGGACTTATTCCGCTTACACAGACCATCTTCGGCCCTATGCTATTAGGTATAGCAATAATAACAGTTATACTAATGCTTTTTGTGTTTAAAGCTATGATGCCTAAGGCTGAGGACGCTGTTCCGTTAATGTCTGTAATAACAGAAGAGGTAGTGAGTGCAACCGCTCCGATGGAAGAAAAAACTGTTGCAAACGCTCTTAATAATAGTATCATACTTAATTACATTATAGTTATTATGGGTTTAGTTTATATTATTTCTTACTTTCAAAAGGGTTTTAATTTGGAGCTTAATATCTTAAACTTTATCTTTATAATGATTGGGCTGGCTTTGCATAAAACGCCACGAAATTATATGAATGCTATTGTAAAAGCAATGCCGACTACTGCAGGCATAGCCTTCCAATTTGGTTTTTATGCCGGGATAATGGGGATGATGTCGGGAGCGGGTCTTATTTCAGTTATTGCGAAATGGTTTGTGTCGTTCTCTACTCCGTTTACTTTCCCTCTATGGACTTTAGTTTCGGCATCCGTGGTTAATATATTTGTACCCTCTGCTGGTGGCCAGTGGATTATTCAGGGTCCCATTATGATAGAGGCTGCAAATATCTTAGGGCTGCCTCCTGCTATTGCAGTCAACGGTGTTACTCTGGGCGATCTTGTAACAAATCTGTTTCAGCCATTTTTCGCCCTAATTACCCTGGGACTTTCTGGGCTAAGGTTGCGAGATATATGGGGTTATGTTTTAGTGGCTATGGTTATCTTCTTTATTGTTTCTGCAATTGGAGTAACATTCTTCCCCTTGGCGTTCTAAACTTAAATTTTGGTAAACCGATACTAGCTTGTAATGTTTTCTCAAACACATTATAGAGCTAGTATTTTTTTGAAATATGCCATCTATTCTAACACGGCTGTTGCAAAACTAAAAATAGTAAGGGGGTGTGCTAATGTACTGGAGCTACGAGTACATTATTAAAAAATTTCTTCCAGAAGTTAAAGACGTATGGACGATTAAAGGGATAGTAGAAAAAACGGCAGAGCTTGGCGACAAGACATTTTTAGTCTTTGCGCCCACAGGTCAGCACTACTCTTATAAGCAATCAAATATCCTGTCAAATAGAATAGCTAATGACTTGATTAAAATGGGTCTGCGTAAAGGAGACAAAGTCGGCATATACACGACAAACAAGCCGGAGTACATCTTTACGCTTTTTGCGATTGGCAAGGCCGGGTTAGTAGAGGTTCCGATTAACCCCAACCTTCGTGACTCAGAAATTTCCCATATGGTGAACAATGCTGGAGTAACTACAATTATTACTGAATCTACTAAAGAATTTGCGGATATTGTATCTAAGGTCGCACAACAGGCACCAGTACTAAAAACAGTAATAGTACAGGGAGACATTTCTCAATTCACTAAATTCTGTCTCAACGAGAAAAGCTTAAACATCGCTTCTTTAGATAAAATGCTGGAGAGTTCTGACGACGCTGACCCAGCCGTGGAAGTTAGTGATCAAGATGATTACTGTATCTTCTTTACATCGGGTACAACAGGCCTGCCAAAGGGAGCTGTTGTATCAAATAAGACATTTATACTTTCAGCTTTGTCCACCGGTGCTTTTCCAGTAAGCAGTTATTCAAGAAATTATACGTGTCTACCTCTATTTCACGCCAACGCTCAAGTATACTCTACAACTGCTATGCGATGCCTTGGAGCATGTCTTATCCTGTCGGACCGCTTCAGCCCGAAAAAATTTTGGCATGAAATTGTTGATTTTAAGGCCACCTATTTTAATTCAATCGGTGGAATGATGCAGATATTGGATGCCGCACTTAAGGAAGAAGACGTACCCAAGCACCAGGCTGAATTTGTCCTGGTAGGTGGTACTCCAGTAGAACTCTGGGAGCGCTTTGAGAGTAAATTCAAAGTTGATATATATGAAGGGTATTCAATGAGTGAAGCAACAGTTCTTTTTGGCAATATTCATCCGGATAAGGGCAAAAGAAAGGTCGGTTCATTTGGTAAGCCAACATTTATGGATCTTGCGAGGAAGGTTAAAGTGGTATCAGATAGTAAAGATGAAATCAGGGTGGGAACCGGTGAGTTGATGCAAACGGGGCAGGACTTTCTCTGTAAAGGGTATTGGAAAGCGCCCGAAGCCAACAATGAGTCGTTTGATTCCTACGGTTGGCTCCGCTCAGGCGACCTAGTCAGGGTAGACGAAGATGGGTATTATTACTTTGTCGACAGAAAGAAGTTTATGATTAGAGTAGCAGGGGAAAATGTATCCCCCTTTGAAGTAGAAGATGTTGTTAACAGTCATCCTGTGGTGTCGCAGTCTGCTGCCATACCCGTGCCTGATAAATTAAGGGGTGAGGAGGTCAAGGTACTAATAAAGCTGAAGGAAAGTACCCCCTCCGTAGATTTAAAAGACATATTTGAACACTGCACCAAAAAACTGGCCTACTTTAAGGCGCCGAGGTATTTAGAGGTAGTTACAGAATTTCCGAAGACTGCAACTGAACGAATTCAAAAAGTTAAATTAAAGGAGCTGGAAAAAAAGAGAGAAGACCATGGTTGGGACAGAAACAATGAGATTCCTGATTGGAAAAAAAGATATTATAGTTAAGAACAACTTTTCAGGGATTGGAGATTTTATTTATGATAGAAAATATTCTGGTTAAGTAAGGGTGAACTTATTTCTATCATAAAAATAAATCTGTCCTGTGGAAGTACATTATTTGTAGAGCGTATTGAATTCAAATCATAAGATTAATGCAAATGTAACTTTGGATGAAGACCTGCATTAAAAGAGGAACAAAAAGCGGAAGCTGCACCCAATAAATATAAAGATGTACGCTTTGCAAGCAATAAGTAGATGGTAGCATCAAAAACTTACGAGGAGGTTCTGTTATGGTGGGTATAACTTCTTTTGGCGCTTACGTACCCTACAATCGGCTTGAACGCAAACATATCAAAGCAGCCTTTGGCAAACCAGTACCGCCTGGGGAAAAGGCTGTGGCTAATTACGATGAAGACAGCATTACCATGGGAGTGGCAGCGGGCCTTGAGTGCTGCAAGTTTGTTAAGCCCAAATCGCTCGATGCCTTATACTTCGCTACAACCACCTCACCCTATAAAGAAAAGCAATGCGCCACTGTTATTGCTGCTGCACTGGATACAGGACCAAATCTCCGAACAGCTGACTTTACTGACACTCTTCGGGCGGGCTCTACAGCTATGCTTGCGGCGATAGACGCGGCTAAAAACGGCTTGAATGTGCTGGTCTCTGCCAGTGACATGCGTCTGGGTGCTGCCGACGGTCAGGCTGAGGCCAGTCTTGGGGATGGAGCAGCGGCTTTTGTGCTGGGGAATAAAAATGTTGTAGCGGAAATGCTTGCATATGATAGTGTTTCTATTGACTTTCACGATCAGTGGCGCTCTGATGGAGACATATTTATACGTAGCTGGGAGGAAAGATTCTGTATCTCCCAGGGCTACAACAGATTTATGACGGAGGCTGCAATAACAGTGATGGAAAAGACGGGCCTGAAACCAAAGGACTTCTTCCGTATTATAAATTATGGGGTTACTCCCAGGTACCAGATGGAGCAAGCCAGTAGGCTAGGATTTGAACCAGATCAAATACAGGATGGTCTATACCTCACTGTTGGAAATGCCGGTGTAGCAAATGCGCCGATGATGCTGGTCGCGGCATTGGAAGAGGCCAAACCGGGCAATAAGATATTATTCCTAACTTATGGCGAAGGAAGTGACGCTATTGTTTTCCAGGTAACTGACGAAATTTTAAAGCTCAAGCCACGACCGGGAATAAAAAACTGTCTCAGACTGAAAAAAAACAGTATGAATTATGAAAAATACTTGCGTTGGAGAGGACTTATTACAACTGAACCAGCAAGAAGACCACGGCAGGAGAGGTCGTCACTCCCCGACTACTTCCGTAACTTCGCTAAGAACTACGCTCTTTACGGCTGCAAATGTACAGATTGTAATACAGCCCAGTTTCCACCCACCAGGGTCTGCGTGCAATGCCAAAGCATAGATAGGATGGAGTCATACCGGTTTTATGGAAGAAAGGGCAAGGTAGTTACTTTTACTGTTGACTATCTAACCGATTCACCTGATCCTCCGGGCGTAGTAGTGGTGGTGGACTTTGAGGGGGGTGGACGCATGTTCTGTAATCTTGCCGATTGTGACCTGGATAAAATACAAGTTGGTATAGAAGTGGAGATGTCCTTCCGGAAGCTATTTACCGTGGACGGAGTTCAGACATACTTCTGGAAAGCTATCCCTAAGATGGTTTAAAGGAGGTAATTGGAATGGCAATAGGCATTAAAGACAGAGTATCAACAATTGGTATGGGATGCAGCAAGTTCGGTGAAAGGTTTGACTGCAGTCTTGAAGACCTGATGGTGGAGGCAGTAAATGAAGCCTTAACGGATGCAGGAATTGAGTTTAACGACATAGACGCTTTCTGGTTTGGCACCTTTAATTCTGGGTTGGCAGGAATTTCCTTCTCCAATCGGTTAAAGTCACAATACAAACCTGTGACGAGAGTTGAAAACATGTGTTGTACTGGTATGGAGGCTTTTCGAAACGCTTGCTACGCGGTAGCGGCCGGGGTCTGTGATGTAGCCATGGCAATCGGTGTAGAAAAGCTTAAAGACAGTGGACATAGTGGACTGGCACTTCCTCCTGTCGATTCCGACAGGACCTCACCGGAGCTTTCAGCACCTGCCATGTTTGCCCTGCTTGGCCCCTCTTACGCTCACAAGTATGGACTTTCCATCCAGCAATTAAGGGAAGTCCTTGCACGCATTGCCTATAAAAATCACGCCAATGGCGCTTTAAACCCAAAAGCTCAATTCATGGCTGAAGTGCCTATGGAAAAGATTCTTAATTCACCCATGATCGCATACCCTCTTACCATCATGGACTGTTCCGGTGTTTCCGACGGCTGCGCCTGCGCAATTATTACGCGCGCTGAGGATGCAAAAAAGTACAGGAAAGATCCGATGTATGTTAAGGCGCTCCAAGTAGCAGCAGGGCCGGCTCATAGCGAAAGGCACCAGAGCTATGACTTTACGACGGTGATGGAGACATGTCACGCAGCAGCAGTTGCTTACAAAGAGGCCGGCATAAGTGAGCCAAGGAGAGAGATTAGCTTGGCTGAAGTGCACGACTGCTTCACAATCACTGAGTTAGTCATTTACGAGGACCTTCAGCTTAGTGAGCGTGGTAGAGGCTGGCGCGATGTATTAGATGGTAAGTTCGACCGTGACGGCGTACTTCCCGTCAATATCGATGGGGGCTTAAAATCCTTTGGTCATCCTATCGGCGCTAGTGGCCTACGCATGCTTTATGAGTTATGGCTGCAGTTCCATGGTAAGGCCGGTAAACGTCAACAGGATGACCCTCGGGTTGGACTTGCACATAATATGGGGGGAACACCATACTCCTGTGTATCGGCAATAGCAATTGTGGGGAAAGAATTAGGTTGAGTGTTAACTCCTTTTTATTTTTTATTTATTTAGAAACACTTGAGGAGATGGTAATATGACTAAAATAATCGTGACTGCAGCAGTAACAGGTTCCATACACGTCCCAAGCATGTCGCCCTATTTGCCGATTACACCTGACGAGATTGCTGAAGATGCAGTGAGGGCCTGCGACGCGGGAGCGGCTGTAGTTCACATTCATGCCAGGGATCCGAAAATAGGCAAGCCTGTTTCCGACATTAATATTTACAGAGAAATTCTGAGTAATATCCGTAAGCGCTGCAATGTCATTGTATGCACTACCACAGGCGGTGGTTTGGGTATGACAAAAGAAGAACGTATCAGTGTTGTGCCAGCTTTCAAGCCTGAACTTGCCTCGTTTAACATGGGATCAGTTAATTTTGCTCTTTATCCGGTTCTCGAAAAATTTAAGGATTTTAAATTTGACTGGGAGAAACAATATCTAGAATTTACTGAGGATTTTGTTTTTAGCAACACGTTTGCGACGATGAAATACTTTTTAAGTACTATGAATAGCTTGGATACCAGGCCTGAGTTAGAAATTTACGACAGCGCCATGATTAACAATGCTGCACAGCTTATGTATGAAGGTTATCTAAAGCGTCCTGTTTACCTCCAGTTTGTATTAGGTATTCTAGGTGGTCTTCCTGCCACAGTGTCAAATTTGGTCTTCCTTTACAATTCTGCAAAAGAACTAATCGGTGAATTTAACTGGTCAGTCTGCGCCGCTGGACGGAATCAACTAAAGATTTGTGCCGCCGCCTTGGCTATGGGCGGAAATGTAAGAGTAGGGCTCGAAGATAGTCTTTATGCTGCGAAGGGGGTATTGGCAAAGAGCAGTGCTGACCAGGTGGAAAAAGTGGTGAGGATTGCAAGGGAGCTCAGTTATGATATTGCCACTCCGGATGATGCCAGGCAAATATTAGGACTAAAAGGTTTACAAAGTGTTAATTTCTAATTTACTGAAATAAGTGCCAGTCTAAGAAAAAGCCCCTCGGTCTTTACCAAAATGTAAAAACCGAGGGGCTTTAGTTTTAAAGATATTATGTCACGAGCTTTTGATATTTTATCCTACGCTGTGTACCAGTGGTACGTGTAGGTAGTTTGGGCAGTCCCGTCACAGCTTTCGGCTTTCTTTCAGGTAGTAGTGGTAGACGACAACTTTGAGAGTGGCGGCTACGGGGATAGCTAGGATAATGCCGATTATCCCAAGCAGCTGCCCTCCTATAAGCAGGCTGATGATTATGGTGAAAGGACGCAGGTCTGTTGCCTTGCCAAGCAGCAGCGGCACAAGAATAAAAGCGTCCACAGCCTGTATTATAATATAAATGAGTATGATTAGAAAAATGTTTGGCGTATCGGGGGTAAGGGAGAGAAGTACTGCCGGAATACCGGCGAGGTAAGGGCCGACATAGACAATGATATTCAAAAGGCCGGCCAGTATGCCGAATATGAGGGCAAATGGCATGCCCACCACGGCTAGAACGATTCCTGTCATGACACCAACGATAGCACAGCGGACAAAATTCCCGCGCAGATAGGAGCCTACTTTGAGGTCAATAATTTCCAAGACATGAGTGGCTTCTTTTTGCAAGCGCGGCGGGAAAAGCCGGATAACACCTCTCCTGAGCGGCTCAAGGTCACGCATAAGGTAAAAGACAAGGAAAAGGATTATTATTATGTCTGTCAGCCCGGACAGGAAATTTACAGTTACTGTTGTCGCTGTGGAAATCGCCTGCTGCAGGAGAATGGGCAGTTCTTGCGACAGGTTCTGCAGTGCCTCTATCAGGTTGTCATTGATCAAAATTTCCTCTAGCTGTGCAATAAACTGGGGCAGTACAAAGCTGTAATCAGTGGCCAGGTAGCGGGCCATACTACGCAGTTCCACTATTAATGTGGGAATAATAAGGTAAAAGAAGAGCAGAAAGATAAAAAGCAATGTAAAATATACTATCAGAACTGAAATAAGGTGAGGCATGCCTTTTTTGGTGAGATAGTAAGAGAGAGGGGAAATGCTGTAAACTATGAGCAGGGAAATAAGGACCAGGCCGATAACCCAGGAAATTTTCTGCACAAACCATATCACAGACACTACAAGCAGGAGCAAAGCAACCAGTTTATAGGCAAAATCCCACTGACGGTCTTTCAAAATTCCACACTCCTGTCGATTTGTGTTTCTATGCTAATTATAATTGCTTGAACAAATCATGACAATGTTTAATTACCAAAGTTATTTAACCTGTGATAATAGTTTGGGTTTCTGAGTATATTGGGACAGGAGGTGTTATGTATGGCACTTGGACTTCTTATACTTGTCAATCTTATCCTGGCGCTTGGGTTGTTTAATCTGCCGCCGCTTCTCGAAGGTGGAACAGGCAGCCTATTTGCCAGGGTCTGGCTGGTCTTTGGGCTCCTTGTTTTCACAGCTCATTACAGGCACTGGCTTGTGCTTGAAAAGAGCAAACAGAAGGCTAACCAAAGCAGTACTAAGGTTCATCATCAGACTGAGCGGTTAGTGGTTCGTAATCAAGAATATAGGTAGTTTTTTCAGAGAGAATCAGTGTGCGCACAAAAAGACGGTAGCGTCCGTTATCGGCTTCAACTATACGCCGGTCCAGCAGTTGTACGGCAAGATATGGAGACAGTAAGTCCAGTTTTTCTCCCACCAGTTCCTGAGTCAGTTTTATAACCGCCTGCCGCAGAGCAACTTCAAGAAAGACGTCCTGTGTTTCTTTGCTGAATTGAATTTCAACTTCTCGTACAAGCATTGTCCGGTGGTCCTGCCACTGGGCTTCAATTTTTTTCAGGCGTTCGGTTGTCTCATAAAGACTGACTCTGAGTTTTTCGCGGTCCAGATAGAGTGTATCCAGCCGGCTGGCGAGATGGATATTCATAGATATTGCTCCAAGCAAAACACCAAGCACAATCAGAGAAAAATCACGCTTCACCGTGAATTTCCCCCCGCTATGTAGAGTAATAAAAGGTAACCGGCATGCGCACCCAGGAAAGAAGATAATATCAGGAGCACTTGTTTGGCGATTACTCCCATCTGCCAGCCTAAAAAGCCTGTCTCTATGGCTTTTATAGTATCAAATGTCCCCCCCATGGCGGCAACCAGTGCCCATATCTTCAGTTTTCCTGCAAGCTCGAGCATGCTGTGTCCGGGCGCCTGCCCGGTAAAAACTGCACCAACTGACCCTAGCAGTGTGCCGCCAAGAATGACTCCACAGGAAATAAAGACATTTAAAACTAGGGTGTCCAAAAGTTTATTCATGGCTTTAACCTCCTGTTGTTATATTTATTGGCGGGAAGAAAGATTTAGACACAAGCTTCATTAAAAAAGGAAAATTGCAGTAAAAAAAGAACTTATAATATGATAAGATTCGCGGTGGGGTGAACGCATGGAAAACAGCAAAGAAAACAGCAAATTTGTACATTTACACTGTCATAGCGAATATTCACTGCTTGATGGCGCCTCTCGCATCAGGGACATGATTGGACGAGCGAAAGTGCTGGGTATGCCGGCTCTGGCCATTACCGACCATGGCACAATGTACGGGGTTATCGACTTTTACAAAGAGGCAAAGAAAGCAGGAATTAAGCCCCTTATTGGCTGTGAGGTATATGTGTCACCAAGAAGACGCACGGACAGGGACCCGCGTATAGACAGCAAGCAGCACCATTTGGTGCTGCTTGCCAGAGACCAGGAAGGATACCTGAATTTGATGGAGTTGGTTTCACGTGGGTTCAGCGAGGGCTTCTACTACAAACCCCGTGTGGATCACGAGCTTTTGCTGCGCCACAACCGGGGGCTGACTGCACTCTCTGCCTGCATAGCCGGCGAAATACCGCAGGCGCTGCTTGAAAATAGGCTGCAGGATGCTCTGTCCCTCATTGCTTTCTATAAACAGACATTTGGCGAAGAATACTTCTTTCTTGAGCTGCAGGATCACGGGCTGCCCGAACAAAAAATGATCAATGAAGCGGTTGTGCGTCTGGCAAGGGAAACAAAGACACCGCTGGTTGTTACCAATGACCTGCATTATATAAATAAGAGCGACGCCGAGGCCCACGATGTGCTGTTGTGCATCCAGACAGCCAAAACGGTAGAAGATGAAAAAAGGATGCGTTTTTCAACTTCGGAGTTCTACCTTAAAACTGCAGCTGAGATGTCGGCCCTTTTCACAAAAAGCGGCATTGACCCGACAGCGATGGCAGAAGCCATGTCTAATACCCTTGTTATTGCCGATTCCTGCAACCTGGATTTTGAATTCGGCAATACACACCTGCCTGTGTATGAGATTCCGGCAGGTTACGATGAGAATAGCTATTTGCGTGAGGTTTGCCTGCAGGGTCTGAAAAATAGATTCGAACAGGATGTATCAGACGATATCGCCAACCGCCTGGATTTTGAACTTTCTGTAATAGCCCAGATGGGTTATGCTTCATATTTTTTAATAGTCTGGGATTTCATCCGTTACGCTCATGAAAATGGTATACCAGTGGGCCCCGGGCGTGGTTCAGCGGCCGGCAGTCTCGCGGCATACTGTCTTAAAATTACCGATATTGACCCTCTCAGGTACGGGCTGCTTTTTGAACGTTTTCTAAATCCTGAACGAATAACAATGCCCGATATTGATATAGACTTCTGCTATGAAAAGCGCGGACAGGTAATAGAGTATGTGATACAGAAATATGGTGAGGAAAATGTGGCGCAGATTATCACATTTGGCACCATGGCAGCCAAAGCGGCCGTGCGTGATGTGGGAAGGGCATTAAACCTGCCTTATGCCGACGTGGACCGCATCGCCAAAATGATCCCGGCAGAGTTAAACATTTCAATTGAAGATGCGCTGCAGAAATCATCTGAACTGCAGGAGTTGTATAAAAACGATGAAAAAGTCACAAGGCTGATAGATTTGTCGCTGGCTTTGGAAGGTTTGCCACGGCATGCTTCCACTCATGCCGCCGGAGTTGTTATCTCCAGGGAGCCCCTTGTAAGGTATGTGCCCCTTCAGAAATCCGGGGAAGACGGCATGGTAACCCAGTTCTCAATGGGCATACTGGAGGAACTGGGCCTGCTTAAGATGGACTTTCTGGGGTTGCGCACACTTACAATTATGCAAGAGGTGATAAGGCTTACAGAGGAGCCGGACGGGAGCAAAATTAATCTGTCCCAACTGCCGCTTGATGATGGGCCCACATACCACCTCCTTTCCCAAGGTGATACCGCCGGTGTATTCCAGCTGGAGTCAAGCGGCATGCGCAGCATCCTGCGCGACTTAAAGCCCAGCGTATTCGAAGATATAATCGCCGTGGTAGCGCTTTACCGGCCCGGGCCCATGGAGCAGATTCCTGTTTTTATTCAGAGCAAACACGGGCAGATACCCATCAATTACCTTCATGCTTCTTTGGAGCCCATCCTTAAAGAGACCTACGGTGTCATGGTTTACCAGGAGCAGATTATGCAGGTGGCCGCCTCCATGGCCGGATTCTCACTGGGTGAGGCGGACCTGTTGCGGCGCGCCATTGGCAAGAAAAAGCTGGAAACTCTAAATGAACAGCGTGAAGTATTTGTACGGGGCTGTGTCGGCAACGGGCATCCTAAAAAAATGGCGGACGAGCTTTATGACCTGATTGTCAAATTTGCCTCCTATGGTTTTAATAAATCACACGCTGCTGCATATGCCCTGGTTGCTTATCAGACTGCATATCTCAAAGCAAATTACCCCACACAGTTCATGGCTGCACTGATGACAGGCGTAATGTCCAACACTGATAAAGTAGCCGCTTATATTGCCGATTCCAAGAGAGCCGGTATCGAAGTGCTCTCCCCCCACATCAATCAAAGTGAAGCTAATTTTGCTGTCAGTGCTGAAAAATCCATTCGCTTTGGTTTGGCGGCTGTAAAAAACGTGGGGCAGGGAGCGATCGAGTCCATTTTGCAGGCCCGTGGCAAAAATGGTGATTTCACTTCACTGCGCGACTTCTGCTCCCGTGTAGACCTGCGCAGCTGTAATAAAAAAGTGATGGAAAACCTTATTAAGTGTGGCGCCTTTGACTGCCTGGGCGCCAACAGGTCACAACTGCTGGCGGTACTGGATGAGACTGTATCTGCGGCACAGACAGAACACCGGGAGCGCCAAAACGGTCAGATGTCCATGTTTGAAATAGTAGAAGAAGACAGTGAGTGGGTAAAAGCCCGGGATGATTTGCCCAATCTGCCTGAATTGTCTTCGCGCGAGCGGCTGGCCATGGAGAAAGAGGCACTGGGCCTTTATATCAGCGGCCACCCTCTCCAGGAATATGGACCGGTGCTTAACCGCCTCACTACTTTGATTCAAAGCAGCGACCTGGCTGAGATGGGAGACAATGAAGATGTGCAGCTGGCAGGTATGATTATAAGTGTAAAACATATTACCACCAAAAAAGGGAAGCAGATGGCCTTCTTCCAACTTGAAGACCTCGCAGGAGCAGTGGAAGTTGTGGTATTCCCTGAAGTTTACGAAAAAGTGCGTTTGTGCCTTACAAGCGACAGTGTAGTTGCCGTCAACGGCCGGACAAGCCGTAAGGAAGAAGAAGAAGTTAAGATAATGGCTGAAATGATATTCCCCTTGCCCCGCGAGGCAAAAGAAGTGGTTATCCGCTGCGAAGATGCCGCAATGAGTGAACTTCTCCAGCTCAGAGATATTCTGACAGGTTCCCGTGGACTTGTACCGGTGTATATTTATTTTCCCGCCGAACATAAAAATGTACTAACCTCTGAGGATTTCTGGCTCAGCGAAGATCCGGTTAAGTTGGAGGAAATTAAGGAATTGTTCGGCACTAACTCTGTCAGTATGAATACGCTGGATAAGTCTGCTACAGGCAGGGAAAATTAGCACTATAGCTACGCCTTGGCTCAGCTGTAGTGAGCCATTATAAGGAGGAGTAATATGCGCAGGATTGGCGTTTTAACTTCCGGAGGCGATGCCCCGGGCATGAACGCGGCCATCCGTGCTGTTGTGCGAAAAGCTATTTACCACGGCCTGGAGGTAACTGGGATACGTCGAGGTTACAGTGGGCTAATCGCCGGCGACGGCTCACCCATGGAGCTGGGCTCGGTGGCGGATATAATCCAACGCGGAGGGACTGTGCTTCGTACAGCCAGGTCACCTGAATTCCTGGAGAGCACCGGTCAGCAGCAAGCTGTCAGTAATTTGCATGAAATGGGGGTAGAAGGCCTTGTGATTATTGGCGGGGATGGTTCTTTCCGCGGCGCTGCAGCATTGGAGGAAGCCGGAGTACATACTGTGGGTATACCGGGCACCATCGACAACGACATACCTTTTACCGACGCCAGTATAGGTTTTGACACCGCAGTCAACAATGTGACAGATGCCATCAATAAGGTGCGTGATACAGCCACTTCGCACGAAAGGATTTATGTAATCGAGGTGATGGGAAGGACATCGGGACAAATAGCTCTTGCCGCCGGCCTGGCCGGTGGGGCTGAATCCATTCTCGTTCCCGAATTTCCCTTTGACTTGGATGAAATTTGCGAGCGCCTGCACCGCGGGGTAAAAAGGGGCAAGCTGCACAGCATAATCCTGGTTGCCGAAGGCGTGGGCAGTGCACTGACAATTGGGGAAGAGATTAAAGAAAAAACTGCTATGGAAACGCGTGTTACTATTTTAGGCCACCTGCAGCGGGGCGGCACACCCACAGCTTTTGACCGTATGCTGGCAAGCAGGCTTGGCGCAGCGGCGGTAGACCTGCTGCGTGAGGGATGCCACGGCCGAATGGTGGGCCTTAGAGCAGGAGAAGTTCTGGCAACGCCTTTTGATGAAGTTTTTACCAAAGAGAAAACTATGTCCGCGGAACTGTACAACCTGGCAACAATCCTTGCCATCTGACTTCTTCTGTGCTGTCTGCAGACACACAGTTCCGTTTGACTGGGAAGAAACAACGACTTATGGAATCGGGAGGTAATAATGAGGAGGACAAAAATCGTATGTACACTGGGGCCGGCATCTAGCAGTGTTGAAATATTGAAGCAGTTGATTGCCTCGGGTATGAATGTGGCCAGGCTGAATTTTTCTCACGGTACCCATGAGGAGCAGGCTGTAACTATGAACGCGGCAAGGAAGGCAGCCAGGGAGATGAAAAGCGACATTGCACTCATGCTTGATACAAAGGGACCTGAAATCCGTATCGGTTCATTTAAAGAAAAAAAAGTAGTATTGACTGAAGGGGACCAGTTCACTCTCAACACCGGTAAGTTGGAGGGCAGCGTACACGCTGTATCTGTAAACTATCCTGACATTGTCAGGGATGTGGAGCCTGGCATGAAAATACTGCTGGACGATGGACTAGTCGTGCTTGAAGTCCTTTCTGTTAAAGAGTCAGATGTAATCTGCCGCGTCGTGACAGGAGGGGAACTCAGCGGGCGCAAAGGGGTTAATATTCCGGGAGCGCAATTAAATTTGCCTGCTGTCTCGGAAAAAGACTGTGACGATATTATCTTCGCCATCAGGAATGACTTTGACTTTATCGCCGCCTCGTTTGTACGCAAGGCCTCCGATATCCTGGCTATCCGTGCCATCCTTGAACAGCACCACTCCAACATCCTGATAATCGCTAAGATTGAAAGCCAGGAAGGCGTGGATAACCTGGAGCAGATACTTGAGGTAGCCGACGGTGTGATGGTGGCAAGGGGGGATCTTGGTGTTGAGATACCGACCGAGGATGTTCCCCTTGTGCAGAAGCTGATTATTTCCAGGTGCAACTCACTTGGCAAGCCTGTAATTACAGCCACTCAGATGCTCGACTCCATGATCCGCAATCCGCGCCCCACACGCGCTGAGGCCAGTGATGTGGCAAACGCCATATTCGATGGCACAGACGCGGTCATGCTCTCAGGTGAAACAGCTGTGGGCCGCTACCCCATCGATGCTGTGCGCACCATGGCCAGGATTGCAGAGAGGACCGAAACCGCCCTTCATTATGCCCAGATGCTGGAGAGTTTTGAACCGCCGGCTGAACGCAGTGTCACAGATGCCATCTCTTATGCCACCTGCTACGCCGCCCAGGAATTGGGTGCTGCCGCCATTATTACCGCTACCCAGTCGGGGCATACCGCCCGCATGGTTTCCAAGTATAAGCCAAAAGCCCGCATCATTGCGGTAACACCACGGGAACAGGTGGCACGTATACTTGCCCTGACATGGGGTGTTTTTCCGGTACTTTGCCGACCTACCACTTCCACCGATGAAATGTTCAATTCGGCAGTGGAGGCATCCTTAGACAGCGGGTATATTAAGAATGGAGACTTAGTCATTATTACTGCCGGCGTGCCGGTTGGTGTAAGCGGCACCACCAACCTGCTCCGTGTCCACACCGTGGGAAAAGTCCTGCTCCAGGGCACCGGCCTTGGTAAAAAACCTGCAACCGGCCCGGTGAGGGTGGTTTTCAATGCTGCAGGAGCGTCTTTGCTGGAGGAAGGAGAAATCCTGGTAACACCGTCCACAGACAGCAGTTATGTGCCCTACCTGAAATCCGTATCGGGTCTAATTGTGGAAGAAGGCGGCCTGACTTCACATGCCGCCGTGGTGGCCCTAACTCTGGGCATTCCGGTACTTGTGGGGGCTAAGGACGCCACAACACTTTTAACCAGTGGTGAAACAGTGACAATTGACACCACAAGGGGCCTGGTCTATAGCGGTAAGGCTACCATATTATAGAGGGGTGATGCTATGAAAAGCGGGGAAATCAATATTCGCGTGCGCTACGCCGAAACAGACCAGATGGGCGTCGTGTATTATGCTAATTACTTTGTCTGGTTTGAAGCCGGACGAACCGAGTATTTCAGGCAACTTGGCATGCCTTATAATGAATTTGAGAGAAATGATATCTTTTTGCCTGTGACGAGAGCTTTTGCCCACTTCAAAGTACCTGCACGCTATGATGAAATGGTGCGCGTAGTCACCGATGTTACCAGCATCCAGGAAGTAAGGATTGCTTTTAAATACGAAATATTCCGGGAGAATGAATTGCTTGTGCGGGGGGAAACCGAGCACGCTTTTGTCAGTAAAAACGGAAAACCGGTTGTTCTTAAAAAACAAAATCCTTTCCTCTGGCGGCGCCTGCTGGAGGCTGCCGGGGAAAATGTGGAGTAGAATGCCATGTTCTTTAAACTGCTGCTGTTGTTTACTCTTGGCCCGCTGCTTGAGCTGTATCTTCTGATTGTGATTGGACAGAGAGTCGGGCCGGCCCTTACCATTCTGCTCGTTGTCAGCACCGGTTTTTTTGGTGTAATGCTGGCAAGGGCACAGGGTTTTTTTGTGCTGCGGGAAATTGCAGACTGCCTGCGCTGCGGTGAGCTGCCGGGCGATGCACTGATGAACGGCATGCTGGTTCTGGTCGGCGGCGCTTTTTTACTTACGCCCGGACTAATCTCAGACACCGCGGGTTTTCTGCTGCTTATCCCCGGCAGCAGGCAGGTTATTAAGAGGTTTATACTGGTAAGGCTGAAAAAGGCCCTGGAGGCAGGCACATTACATATTTTCCGTCGCTAATAGTTGAAGAGGAGGCGGCCCTGTTGGAGGTTAAACCGGAAATTGGCATCATTTATCATCCAGACTTCTTCTTGCATACCAACGCACACCACCCAGAAAAAAAAGAAAGATTGGAAGCAATCTTAACAATCCTTAAAGATGAGCGTTTATTTGAAAAAATGGAGCAACTGGCGCCATTACCTGCAGAAATTGAAGAGGTGGCCCGCGTGCACACCGAAGCGTATATAAAAAGTGTGCGCGAGCTGTGCGAGCGCGGACGCAGCTATCTGGACGCGGATACATATCTCACACCGCACTCGTATGAAGTGGCTCTTCTCTCAGCCGGCGGCGCTTTAAAGGCGGTGAGGACAGTGCTTGAGGGCCGTCTTAAGGCATGCTACTCGCTGGGACGCCCGCCAGGGCATCATGCAGAAACACACCGGGGTATGGGATTTTGTATCTTTAACAACGGGGCAATTGCAGCCAAAGAAGCCATTGAGAAGTACGGCATTTCCCGTATCCTCTATTTGGACTGGGACGTGCACCACGGCAACGGCACGCAGGAAACATTCTACCAGGATCCCCGTGTCCTTTTCATGTCGGTCCATCAAAGTCCCGCTTTCCCCGGCTCGGGTTACATCGACGAGACAGGCAAGGGCGAAGGCTCCGGTTACACTGTAAATGTCCCGCTCCCGCCTGGATCCGGTGACGAAGAATATGCTGCAGTGTTCAGGGAAATAGTCGAACCACTCGCTGATGCCTTCAAGCCGGAGCTGCTTTTTGTTTCTGCCGGGCAGGATGCATATCATGACGACCCACTGGCTGGTATGAGGCTTAGTTTTGCAGGCTATGCCAATATGGCTCGCCATGTGAGGGAAATAGCAGACAGGCATTGCGAGGGAAGAGTGGTCCTCTTCCTGGAAGGGGGCTATCACCTGAGGGGCCAAGCAGAAGCTGTGGTAACCACCCTGTCCGAGCTTGGACAGTGGAACCGTCCGCTTAAACAGGAAACGGTGCACAAGAGCGGGAGTATTGACAGCCGGGCAATGGATATTATCACCGCCGCACGTCAGGCCAGCACTTTAATTAACGTGAAAAGAGAATTGTGATCATACTTTAAAGTCTGCATTTATTTTGTGGATGAAAATTTATTGTTTGACCTAGGCCGTTCAAAAAGGATGCAGAACGCGAAGCCAGAATGCCCGGCACCGCAGGCGTATATTAATATACGTTGAGGATGCCGGGCATTCGCAGCGACAAAGTTATGCGCCTTTTTCAACGGCCTATGCTGAAGTCGTTTATAACCAGGCCCGTTATAAGCTTTGGATAAAAATATGTTGATTTTTGCGGCATCTTATCTCCTGCCGAGGCGACATCTAGCACCTCGGGAACCCTGGTAGCACTGAGCATAAATGCAGCCTGGCAGGCGGCGGAATCAACCTCATCCAGTGCCTGGGACACGCTGTGAGTGTAAACAAGGTTAGAACCACTGTGCCGGGCTTCTTGATAAATACCCAATCTGTCTTCAAGCACCAGGCACTGCAGTACAGCAACATCAAGGCTGCGCCAGGCTAAAGACATCTCTGGGGCCTTTTTTGCCATCAATTCCCTGGCCGCTGTGCGCGGCAGCGACAGCCTGTAGAGCATTCCTGCAGCGTAGAGGCAGAAAATATGACAGCCGTCTGAAGAATCCTGTGCAGCCTGGAGTTTGGCTGCTGCCGCCGTTTCCCTGCCGGTTGCCGGAAGCTCTACCGGCGTGACTGTAAAGTTTTCTGCCAGGGAAGCCAGTAAGTCAGCAGTTGCAAAATCAGGGATATTCTTCACTAACCGGTGGGCAGGCAGGATTACAAGGCCGGGGTCGTAGAGGTTGACCAGTGTCATCAGCACAAAATTATAGTTGCTGTTTCCGGCAAGGAGCATTTCCCGGTGAAATGCCAGAGCTGTTTCATAACGGTGATGTCCGTCTGCGATGTAAACTTTCTTTTCACTGAATTCTCTTATAATGGTGTTGAGGTCGGCAGCTTTGTCTATCCGCCAAAGCCGGTGGGTTTCACCGTTATCATCCCGGAAAGAAAGAAGAGGATCGCTTTTTGTGTAGGATGAAGCAAGGTTTTCCACTGTCAGGCATGGATCGTCGTAGAGCCCAAAAATCGGGCTGAAGTTGGCCCGGCAGTGGCGCAGCAGGTCAAGACGGTCTGCTTTGGCCTTGGCAAGAGTTTCTTCGTGCGGCAGGACCGTACCCGTCTTGTAGTCCTCCACGCCAACGCCGCAGATAATGCCGCTGCGGGTCAGCCGGTGGCCGCTTGCCTCGAACTCTTGTTCATATAAATATACAGACTGGCTTTTTTCACGTACCAATATATCTTCTGCCAACCATTTTGCAAAAAAGGCTGCAGCACGTGTGTAGCGGTTGTCATGTGAATCATCAGTCTTTCTTGTATCCCCGTATTCCAGTCGTATCACATTATACTGGCTTTTTTTGTAGTACTCCCGCTGTTCCCGCTCACCAATTACGTCGTAAGGAGGAGTGACCAGATCGGACATATTTCCTGCCTTACTGTTGTTGTAGAGAATACCTCGAAAAGGGACAATTTTTGCCAACTCTACACCTCCTAAGCATGAGTAAATTTTAACTCATATACAAGAAGATTGCAACGGCCCCAGCTGACGCCAGGGCCGTTGTGCAAATTCAAAAGATTGCGAAAATCTAGGGCGAAAAGGCTAAATTATTTTTGACATGGAGGTAGTAATAAAGCTGCTTGAGAGTCTCAATCTCTTTTTCATTCAACTTATTTAGATAGTTTAGGAATATTTCAGCTGTCATCAGTGAGTCGCCAAGTGCGGTGTGGCGCCCATTTGGTGTCACCTTGTGAACTCTCAGCAGACTGTCGAGATCATGTGAATGCAGCTCAGGGGTGAGGGCACGGGAAAGTTTTAGTGTATCGATGACAGGGTTATAAATTTCGGTACGTGTATACCAGTTTAGCTTTATGTTTAAAAAGGCCATGTCAAAGTCGGCATTGTGGGCAACCAATATCCCATCTCCGATAAAATCCAGGAAGTCATTGATAACACTGCATACTCCTCTTTTATCGGCAACCATACTGTCACTGATACCTGTTATTTGTGTGACTGCAGGCGGGATAGTGCGGTAGGGGTTGACCAGTTCGTGAAAGACCTGGTCTTCACGGATAACCCCATCTTCAACCACAACACCACCGATTGAAATTATTTCGTCACCATGATAAGGATAAAACCCTGTTGTTTCTGTGTCAAATATAATATAGCGGCTTCCTTTTAGCGGGCGGTTCCAGTCAGCCTGCTTTTGCAGTTGGAGCGATTTTTCAGCCAAGGCGCTGGTTATAGCAGGCTCAGGTTCGTATCCGTTCTGTGAGCCGCGTTTCTCTGCGCGTACTTTATAAAATTTGTAGAGGAGGCGGTAGACAAAGATTTGCCAGAGAGGGCTTCTCCGCCTCGCAGGCACGTTGTTTTTATTCATGGATGTAAGAAGCATTATATTTCACTCCCTGAATTAACCGATAAAGGCATAAAAAGCGTGACCGGTCAGGTTTTGAAGTTTATCAACCGCCAAAAAGGCACCCCGTAAAATTGCTTTATCTTTTTTACTTAACTCATCGGGGGTAATGTAATTGTCCGGCTGTTGACCATGACTCAACTGTTTCAGACTTTCCCTTATTCTAAACATCATCAGCGACTCATAAGCGGCATGAAATGCCTCTGTGTCGTCTTTAGAGAACACGCCTCTTTTAAAGAGGTCGTCTAGCCTTTCAAATGTATTGGTATGCACAATTCCCTCGCGGAGAGAAAAAATTCTCAGGCAGTCGACCATGTGCACACAGGCGGCCCCTTTTAAGTTTACCTTGTTACGGTGCTCTTTTGATTTTTCAGTAATAATCTGTTTAAAAAAATTGAGAGGTACACGGTGGCCCAAGTCATCTCTCGCCAGAAAGAGGAGAACTGTGGATGCTTTTTGGAATCTCCTGTTTACGAAGTTGCGCAGCAGGTCACAGAGGCTCTTTTTGCCGTATATATGCCTGAAATCCAGGAAGATTGTGAGCAGCCTAACATTCTCAGAGTCCAACTTATCTATCCAGTCAAAAATAACTTCTCGCCATTCCCTGAACGAGCGGCACCAGCTGGGGTTGGAAGCCATCACGTTTCCCTTGCACTTTGCGAAGCCGCAGCGAAAAAGTCCTTCTACAACTTTCTCAGCCAGAATGTGAAAATAATGTTTGGTCTCTTCTTCCTTTTCAGGGAGTACGTTTTCATAAATGATCCCGTTATCCTGGTCAGTCTTAACAAATTGTTCCAGGCGCCCGCTGCTGCCCATGGTTATCCAGCTATAGCTAACCGGAGGCGGACCATACCCTTCATTTATCATTTCGCGTTCGCAGACCTGGATAACCTTGCGTGTGAGCCGGTCGAAAAACTCTGTAATAATTTGCAGGATTTCCTGGCTGCTTGCTTTTTCGGAAACAAGGGCCTGCAGAACCTTGTCAATCTCTCTGCTTGCTTTGGCAAGGCCCTCAATATTATTTTGGTTTTCTATACTGTTAACGATTGTTAAAGCACCACTGCTGCGCGAAATGATCAGATCACGCAGAGTGACAATGCCTACAAGTTTATTCCCCGACGTTACTACCAGGTGCTTTACTTTGTTTTTTACCATGGTGAGTAAAGCTTCGTAATAAAAGGCTTCTGGTGCAACTGTAAGCAGGCTGCCGCTCATTACATCAGTAGCCGTCAGGCGTTTAACGAATTCCCCACGGGCCAGCACCTTGCTTACCAGGTCTTTTTCTGTAACTATGCCAAGCGGATTATTGTCTTGGCTTACCACTACCAGCGAGGATACATTCAAATCTGTCATTTTAGCTGCCAAAACAGATATTTCTTCAGCAGCGAAACAGGTTGCCGCCGGTGTTGACATCAGGTCAGCTACGCGTTTTCGCATGGGCTGCTCCATGGAATTTTGCAACCCGGCTGTATCTTTTGTCATGGCCAGGTATACAGTGCGCATCCTTTCAGCGAGCAGCAGGTTTAACTGAATGGAAAACTCGGGGATCTGGCTAAGGGTGTTTTCAAAAACTTCGTATGGAATGACAAGGCAGGTCAGGTTGGTGGCTGCCCTTACAGATGCGGGATAGGGCTCGTCAAAGAAGAAGCCTGTTTCACCGAAAAACATAAGCTCAGTACGGAGGCCTGTGACAGCCTCCTGGTCTTGGTCATTTAACACTGTAACTTCAGCCGTGCCGGAGACAACAATAAACAGGGATTGAAGAGAGGAGTCGCCCTGACGGAATACATAAGATCCTTTCAGAAACTCCCGTACCTCAATCCTGTCAATGATAGATGCAATCGTTTTTTTGTCCAGCAGATTAAATGGGGGAACCTCAGCTAAAAAGGTCTCAGTAGCAATCAGTTCATTATTATGGAATATAAGCTTCATTGGCGGACACTCCGCATTTTCTGAAAATTTATACTACTTAATCTATTATATAACATCACTAAGCCCTGTGCAACCATATTTAATCTGTATTGTTGTCTGTATTTAGTCTGTTATGCAGGTGGAGTATGCGGGATGTTAGGCCGGTCTCTAATCGTCACGGTCCTGTTTCTCCTGGCGGATCTCCCAGTGAACTACAAAATTGAGTATGGCGCGCAGAAAGATTATGGAGCCAAGAAGGATAACTTCGTTTATAGTCCGTACAACTACTGTGCGCAGTATTTCACCCGCCAGTTTAAACTCAAGCCCAAACACAAGGTAACGGGCAAAGGTGAGTCGCACATCGCGGCCGTCTCTGCTTGTGCGCAGGAAATGCAGAAAAATTCCTGCTCCTGAGAAAGCAATGATAATTGCGCCGAAAATTTCCAGCATTAAAACGAGGAGCGATATTATGTTAAAAAACAAAGCCTCAATGGCGTGCAGATCCAAGCTGCTTCTGGCCTCCTTAGTCTCCTTAATCTTAATATCATTTTCCCCGAAGATAAGAAAAATAGTAAAAAAAATGAAATATGTTTCTAAAAATTGCACAATATTTATATTTGATAGCGGCAACTATCTTCACAGAATGGAAAAATGTTGATAAAATGTAAGTAGATAATAATGAGGAGGAGGGATGTCTGAATGCTGGTAAAAGACAGGATGTCAAGGGAACTGCATGTAGTCACTTCGCAAACCTCTGTTCCGGAGGCGCTGGCAATGATGGAAAGCAAAGGCATAAGACGCCTGCCGGTGGTAGATAAGGAAAAGCTGGCAGGGATTGTAACATTGCTTGATTTGATGCGCGCCTCACCGTCGCCGGCTACCAGCCTTAGTATCTGGGAACTTAACTACCTGCTGGCAAAGCTTCCTGTCAAAGATATTATGGTTAAGAAGCTGATTACAGTTGCACCTGATGTCCCCATTGATGAGGCCGCGAAGCTGATGCGCGAGCACCGCATCGGCGGACTGCCTGTGGTTCAAAACGGAAAACTTGTGGGCATGATTACTGAAACAGACATATTCACAGCATTTTTGGAAATGCTGGGTGTCAACCGCGGTGGAGTGCGCCTGTCTCTGGAGCTTCCCGACAGGCCGGGCGTGCTGGCTGAAGTCTCAGAGCTTCTCTACGCATTGGGCATCAATGTAATCAGCCTGGCGGTGATGCCAAGCGATCCCGCCGAGGGCATATGCCACTCTGTCTGGCGCCTGCAGGGCTGCAAAGATGTGAAAGGTTTGCTGGAAAAGCTGGACGGGAAAGGTTACCATGTCGTACATGTCAGTGCGAACGACCCTGGGTAGTTTTAAAATTTAAAAACTCCGGCCTGACTGTCATTATCAGGCCGGAGTTTTTATTTTTAAAAAGCAGCATTTGCCTGGGATTTGCGCAGGCGCTGCCTCTCGTGCTTCTTTAATACTTTTTTGCGCAGGCGGATGCTCTTAGGTGTGATTTCCACCAGTTCATCGCCGGCAATAAATTCTATAGCTTCCTCTAAGCTAAGCAGATGGGGTTCTTTGAGGCGAATTGCTTCTTCAGCGTTGGATGAACGGATATTTGTGAGATGCTTTTTCTTGCAGATATTTACTTCCAGGTCATCTTCGCGGTTGTTTTGCCCCACAATCTTGCCTTCGTAAACCCTGGTTCCCGGTGTAATGAAGAGTGTACCCCGTTCCTCTGCTGCATGCAGGCCGTAAGCTGTGGCTTCACCGTCTTCAAAGGCAACCAGCGCTCCCTGGTAGCGAGAGGGTATGTCTCCCTTGTAGGGTTCATAACCGTGAAAAATGTGGTTCATGACGCCGTTGCCGCGGGTTTCTGTCAAAAACTCCGAGCGGAAACCAATGAGGCCACGGGCCGGGATAAGAAACTTGAGACGGACGTAGCCCGTGCCAGGTGATTCCATATCCAGCATTTCGACACGGCGTTTGCTGAGTTTTTCCATCACCCCGCCCATATTATCTTCCGGCAGGTCAAGAACAAGCTGTTCTATCGGCTCATGAATAGTGCCGTTGATTGTCTTGGTGATTACTTCAGGCTTGCTGACCTGCAGTTCATACCCCTCACGCCTCATGTTTTCCAGTAAAATTGAGAGGTGAAGCTCACCTCGGCCAGCCACAGTGAAGGAGTCGGGGCTGCCTGTCTCTTCTACGCGCAGAGAAACGTTGGTGTCCAGTTCGCGGAAAAGTCGGTCGCGCAGCTTGCGTGAGGTAACATACTGGCCTTCTAGTCCGGCAAAAGGACTGTTGTTGACGATAAAATTCATACTAAGAGTGGGTTCATCAATACTGATCACAGGGAGCTGTTCCGGATGGTCCGGGTCACAGATTGTCTCGCCGATATTAACTGTTTCCAGACCGGAAACAGCTATAATTTCACCTGCAGCTACAACCCCTGCCTCTTTTTTCTTAAGGCCGTCAAAAATAAATATTTTATTAGCTTTTGCCCTTTCCAGGGTGCCGTCAGCTCTGATCAGGCCAACAGACGCGCCGGTTGATAGTGTTCCCCGCAGTATCCGTCCGATGGCATACCTGCCGACATAATTATCATGGGCAAGATTGGCGACCTGCATCTGAAAAGGAGCATCCGAGTCGCCGCCTGCCGCAGGCACATGCTTTACAATCATTTCAAAAAGCGGCTCCAGGGTATCGGAAAGAAGGTCGGTGTCAAGGCCTGCTACGGCATCGCGGGCAGAAGCATAGACAACAGGAAAATCAAGCTGCTTATCGTTTGCGCCCAATTCAACAAAGAGATCAAAAACCATATCTACCACCTGGTGGGGACGGGCGTCCTGGCGATCAACTTTGTTTACCACAACGATAGGGCAAATGCCAAGCGACAAAGCTTTGCGCAGCACAAAGCGCGTCTGGGGCATTGGGCCTTCAAAGGCGTCCACCACCAGCAAAACCCCGTCAACCATGGAAAGGGCCCGTTCCACTTCACCACCGAAGTCGGCATGGCCCGGCGTATCGACAATATTAATTCTGACATCGCGGTAGGTGACAGCAGTGTTTTTAGCAAGAATAGTGATACCGCGCTCTCGTTCCAAGTCGTTTGAGTCCATAACCCTTTCCTGTACAACCTCGTTTTCACGGAAGACGCCGCTTTGGCGGAGCATCCCATCGACCAGTGTGGTTTTACCATGGTCTACGTGAGCGATTATGGCAAGATTTCTGATTTGCATTAATTCAGCCTCCCAAAAGCACATCTTTTCAAGTATATCAGCTTGCAGTTACAGTTACAACAGGTTTCTGTTATTTTTACCTTCCGGGTGACTTTGTAGTACCATTTGCCCTTGTTTAGACTATCATGTTATACAAATACGCTCTGCTGCAGCAGGAATGGGTGGCGACATGGGGAATAATTAATTATATGTGTATATTAACGGGGGAAAACAAATGCCTATCCTTGCAGCTAATCGCATAAAAAAGGCTTTCGGGGCAGAAACGGTGCTTACGGATGTTACTTTCCAACTGCAGCCCGGTGAGCGCGTTGGGTTGGTAGGGCCAAACGGCGCCGGGAAAACCACACTTCTTCGCATACTTACCGGGCAGGAGGGGCCCGATGGCGGCGTGTTTACACTGGCACGGGGCACAACTATGGGCTACCTTGTCCAAAGCGCCCATGTGGAAGTTGAAGGGACCATGGAGCAGGAACTGCGTCGCGCATTTTCAAAACTGGAGCGCATGGCAGTTGAACTGAAATTATTTGAAGAGAAGCTGGCCGCAGCAGAAAAAAACGCCTGCAGCCTGCCGGGGCTGTTGGATAGCTACGGTTCATTAAGGCATGCCTATGAGGAGGCAGGAGGCTACCACACTGAGTCGCGCCTGCGCAGTGTTGCAGTCGGCCTCGGTTTTGACTTGCACGATATGTCACGGGAAGTTTTCGGCTTCTCAGGGGGTGAAAGAACGAGGCTGCGCCTTGCGCGCCTGCTGCTTGAACAGCCCGATCTGCTGCTTCTTGATGAGCCCACAAACCATCTTGACACTGCGTCTGTAGAATGGCTGGAAGGGTTCTTACGGGAGTGGAGAGGGAGCGCTCTCATTGTGTCTCATGACCGCTACTTTCTTGACCGTGTGGCAAACAGGATTCTGGCGCTGGATGAGGGAGAAATAAAAAGCTACCCCGGTAATTATTCGGCATATAACGTGCAAAAGGAATTGGAAACTGTCTCCCTGCAAAAAGCTTATAAAAAACAGCAGGCAATAATTGAGAAAGAAGCTGACTTAATCAGGACCGCCGGCACAGGTGAACGTGAAAAGCGTCAGGCAAAGAGCAGGGAAAAGCGCTTGGCGAAGGTCGGGATTACACAAAAACCGCGCAGTGAGGACAGCATTGGCCTGGACTTTGGTTACTGTGGCCGCAGCGGCGAGATTGTGGCCAGCCTGGAAAATGTAAGTAAATCGTTTGATAAGACAACACTGTTTGAGGGAGTTAACGCAGAGCTTCGCTTTGGTGACAGGGTAGCGCTTGTAGGGCCAAACGGGGCGGGCAAGACCACACTGCTTCGAATCATTGCCAAAGAGATACTGCCCGATAAAGGTTATGTCCGGCTTGGGCTCAGTGTACGTATTACCTATTTTGATCAGCACCAGGGCGCTCTGACGCAGGAAAAAACTCCACTGGAAGAAATCATGGACGCCTCTCAAATGACACTTACCGAAGCCCGTTCTTACCTGGGCAGGTTCCTCTTCTCGGGAGACGATGTATTTAAAAGAAACGAGGATTTGAGCGGAGGCGAAAGGAGCCGTCTGGCGCTTGCCAAACTGGGTCTCGATGCCGGCAATTTTCTCATTCTGGATGAGCCAACCAACCACCTGGACATCCGGTCTGTGGAGGAACTGGAAAATTCCATCCTGGAGTTTCCCGGGACACTGCTTGTGGTCTCACATGACCGTTATTTTATAGGGCGCATCGCAAGTAAGATACTGGATGTATCCGGCGGGCAGGTTACTCTATATAAGATGTCCTATGATGACTACCTGCTTGAAAGAGAAAGGCGGAGTTTTGCCCACAGCCACCTTCCTGACAGAGAAAAAAAGCGGGTACAGGCTGAGAAAGAGAGGCTGGAGCGGGGAAAAATGTTGTCACTGCGCAGGGAAAGACGTAATCTGGAGCGGCAACTGCAGGAGACTGAGGAACAAATTACTGTCGCTGAAAGCTCTGTAAACAGTCTTGAAGAAGAATTGGCAGACCCCCTGGTCTTTAATAATTTTATATTGGCCAGGGACAAAGCAGGTCAGCTGCAGGACATAAAGCGCAAGTTGGATGATCTCTATGTAAAATGGGAGAAACTGTGCAGCGAACTTGAAGAAATGCAGGAAGTAGACTAAAAAGCTGTTATATAATAAAATGATGCAGGAGGAGGGTGATACACATGGCAAAAGTACTGTTGATATCCGGCAGTCCGAAGAAAGAAGGCAATACCGTACAGTCACTGCAAAAATGTGCTTCAAAGCTTGAGGAACTGGGTTTACAGACAGAAATCGTGTCTTTGGCGGGCAGACAAATCCGCTCCTGTATAGCATGTAATAAATGTACGGGCAACGGAGTGTGCTCAATTGATGATGGTTTTAATGAAATCGCCGACAAAGCGAGGGAGGCTGAAGGCCTGATTGTGGGCGCGCCTGTTTATTTTGGGACCGCACGGGGAGAAATGATGAGTCTGCTGCAGCGCCTTGGCAAAGTCTCTTATGGTAATGACAGATTTCTTTCCTGGAAAGTGGGCGGGCCGCTGGCTGTAGCACGCCGTGGCGGCGCCGCCGCCACCATTCAGGAAATGCTGATGTTTTTCTTTATTAACGAGATGATTGTACCTGGATCAACATATTGGAACATGCTGTTTGGAAAAGGGCCCGGCGCCGCCGTACGGGACGACGAGGGTGTGCGTACTATAGAGCGCTTTGCCGAGAATGTGGGTAAACTGATACTGAAGCTAAGCTAAGCCTGGCTGGCGCCGTCCTGCAGGCTGTTGAAAAACTTCGCATTACTTTGTCGCTGCAAAACCCCGGCATCCTCAACGTATCATATATACGCCTGCGGTGCCGGGGTTTCTTGCTTCGCGTCCTGCTCGTTTTTGAACAGCCTGGAGTTTTTCATCAAGCTCTTGGCCCCGGCTGGCGCCGGGCTTGGTTTTTTTAAAGTGCGCCCTTAGTCAGTTATTTAACCATACGACGCCTCATCAGATAAAGCGGCAGCGGAAAAAGTGCGACAATAAACACTATCAGCCAGGCAGCGTGCAGAAGTAAGGCAGGAGTGACAACGCCAAGCACCAGGCTGCGCAAAAGGATGACAATATGGTAAAGGGGCAGAAACCATGCCAGTATGCGGACAGTTTCCGGCAGTGCCTCCAATGGGAAAAAGACACCGGAGAAAAGAAACATCGGTGTAATTAAAATAGTAAAGAAATAAGAGAAAGAATCGATTCCAGGCACCAGTCCTGTCCACACCATGCCCAGTTCGGCAAAAACAAAACCGCAAAGCACTAAAACCAAAGGCACCGCCAGCGCCCATAAAGAAGGAACCAGCCCAAGCAGCGTGATCACCAGCAGTATAACACTGCCGTAGAGCACGCTTTTAAAAACGCCTGTCAGCATATCTCCCACCACAACTTCATCAATCTGCACAGGCGTAGCCACAATGGCATGGTATGTTTTCTGGTAATGCAGGCGCACATAAGAATCATATGTACATTCGGAAGATGAGGACCACATGGCTGAGGATGCTATCATGCCGGGAGCGATAAACTGGATGTAAGAAAGGCCGTTAATCTCACCGACAAAACTGCCAAGGCCCCAGCCCATGGCGGCCAGGTAAAGAAGCGGTTCAAAAAAGTTAAAAAATATATTTGTCTTCCAGGTCTTTGTAAATACTGTCAGGTTGCGGCGAAATACCCGAAAGGCATATTGATTGAAATTGCTGTAAGGAAAAGAGTTAGACACCTTCAAACCCCCTGCCTGTAAGCTTTAGGAACACGTCTTCCAGGTTGGCCGGCCTTTGCATGATGTAGCCGATCTGCGGCATTTGGCTGACACTGTTCATGACCTGCCGGGCAGTTTTGCCGGGAAAAAGATAGGCCGATTCCCCGATAAAAAGATGCCCGTGCAAAAGCGTTCCTGCTGCCGCCAATAGCCCCTGGCGGTGCTCGTGCGGTATTCCGATTTGAATAACATTGTCACCGGCGTGCCTGGCCACAAGTTCAACCGGGCTCCCCTCTTCCAGTATCTTCCCACTGTCCAAAATAATAAGCCTGTCACAGAGCTGGCTTGCTTCTTCCAGGTAATGAGTTGTGAGTATTATTGTCAGCCCGTTTTGTTTTAAGTGTTTAAGGTGCTGCCAGATATAGTGCCTGGCTTCAGGGTCAAGCCCGGTGGTAGGTTCGTCCAGGACCAGTATGTCAGGGTTATTCATCAATCCCCGCGCAATGGTGAGGCGCCGTTTCATGCCGCCTGAGAGATTTTCAACCTCTTCATTTTTTTTTGCTGAGAGCGCGAAAAAATCAAGCTGGGCCAGGGCCCGCTCAAGCGCCACAGCCCTCGGGATGCCGAAATAGGAAGCGTAGACCAGGAGGTTGTCCACAACTGTCAGGTCAGGATCCAGGTTGTTTTCCTGCGGTACTACGCCGAGGCATCCTTTAATCACCCTGGAATGATGCCTCACATCTTTACCCAGTACAGTAAGTGTCCCGCCGCCAACGGGCAGGAAACAGTAAATCATGGCAACGGTGGTAGTTTTCCCCGCCCCGTTTGGGCCGAGTATTCCGAAGCACTCCCCACTCTCAATGGTAAAGTCTATGCCGTCAACTGCAGCTATGGAGCCGAAATGCTTTCTTAACTGATGTGCAGTTACAACTGGTTCCATAAATATCACGCCCTAAGATAATACTAAACCCATTATAACAATGAGTTTCCACTCTGCAAAGAGTTAAAACTTTTTTATTCAATAGCTTGTCTTTTTTACATAATATTAGATAAAATAGTAGAAAAGCATCAGACTCCCCAAAAGTTAGCGAATCCTGGAGGGATTATATGAAAACTGTCGAAGATTTAGCTGTTAATGCAATCCGTTTTCTGGCTGTTGATGCCGTAGAAGCCGCCAACTCCGGCCATCCCGGCTTACCCATGGGCGGGGCTGCTATGGCTTACACCCTGTGGTCCAGACACCTCAAGCACAGCCCGGGCGACCCCAAGTGGACCGACAGGGACCGTTTTGTATTGTCTGCCGGCCATGGTTCCATGCTGCTTTATGCTCTCCTCCACCTGTCCGGCTATGACCTGCCGCTGGATGAACTGAAAAAATTCCGGCAGTGGGGCAGCAAAACTCCGGGACACCCGGAGTACGGTCATACGGTTGGTGTTGAGACTACCACAGGCCCCCTGGGTCAGGGTTTTGCCAACGCAGTAGGCATGGCCATGGCCGAAAGGCGGCTTGCAGCTGAATTTAACAAACCCGGTTTCCAGGTTGTAGACCATTTCACTTATATTTACACCGGTGATGGCTGTATGATGGAAGGTATCACTGCCGAAGCCGCCTCACTGGCCGGCCATCTGAAATTGGGCAGGCTTATCTGTCTCTATGATGACAATAAGATTACCATAGATGGGGATACCAGCCTGACATTCACGGAGGATGTGGCAAAGCGCTTTGAGGCCTACGGCTGGCAGATTCTGAAAGTGAATGACGGCAATGACTGCGAGGCTGTCTCCCGTGCCATTGTCTCGGCCAGGGAAGACAAGAACAGGCCTTCATTGGTAATGGTGCGCACCGAAATCGGCTTTGGCAGCCCACATAAGCAGGGCAGCGCCGAGGCGCACGGTTCGCCGCTTGGTGCAGATGAAGCGAGGCTGGCAAAAGAAAAGATGGGCTGGCCCACCGATGCTCCTTTCCATGTGCCGACAGAAGTCAGGGAACACTTCAGCCAAATCGAGTCAGAGCTGGCAGAGAGAAAAAAAGAATGGGACAGGCTGATGGCTGACTATAGAGCTCAATATCCTGCTGATGCCGGACGCTACGACGCATGGCACTCGGGCCTTGCACCACAAGGTTTAGCTGAAGATGAAGCGCTCTGGGCGTTTGAAAAGCCCGCTGCAACCCGCGCTGCTTCCGGGCAGGTCATGCAGGTCCTGGCCAGGCATCTCCCCAACCTGATGGGAGGCTCTGCCGACCTTAATGCCTCCACAAAAACTTACCTGAAAGGCCTTGGTGACTTTCAGCACGACAATTACAAGGCAAATAACATCTTTTTTGGTATCCGTGAACATGCCATGGCGGCCATTATGGCCGGTTTGGCGCTGCACGGTGGTATCAGGCCTTATGGCTCTACTTTCCTTGTTTTCTTTGACTATATGAAGCCTTCTGTCCGCCTGGCAGCACTGATGGACCTGCCGGTGGTTTATGTGTTTACTCACGACAGTATCGCTGTGGGCGAGGACGGCCCCACGCATCAGCCAATTGAGCATCTTGCCAACATGCGCTCTATTCCCAACCTGCACGTGCTGCGTCCGGCAGACGGCAGGGAGACGGCGGCAGCCTGGCTGCAGGCTATCAAAAGAACAGACGGCCCCACAGCTCTGGTGCTGAGCAGGCAAAACCTGCCGCAGCTGCCTGGAACAGGCCTGGAAGCGGCAAAAGGCGGCTATATACTCAGTGCCGAGAGTAAAGAAGGCTACCCGGAACTGATACTTATGGCAAGCGGCTCAGAGGTCGGACTTATCCTGGAGGCAAAAAAACTGCTTGAACAAAAAGGGATCGCGACACGTGCAGTGAGCATGATGAGCTGGGAGCTGTTTGCCTCCCAGCCTGAGGACTACCGGGAAAAAGTGCTCCCCCGTACTGTCCTCAGGAGGCTGGCGGTGGAAGCAGGACTGCCCATGGGCTGGGAACGCTTTACCGGTGCTGAGGGGCGAGTCATAGGCATGAACAGTTTTGGCGCCTCGGCGCCGGGTGAGATACTGATGGAAAAATTCGGCTTTACAGTAGATAATATTGTGAACCAGTCTTTGGAATTGTTAGAGCGATGCAGGTGATTTATTTGTTGACATGCATATAGATATACTGTAAAATTTAAATATACCCTAAGGGGGTATACTTAAAAATGGAGGAGGCTTATACATGCCAACCTATGAATTTAATTGCAAACAATGCGGCAGTAAGTTTGAGGCACTGGTGGCAAGTCAGGATAAGGGAAAAGTAAGATGCCCCGTGTGCAAGAGCCTTGAATTGAAGGAGGTATACGGCGCCAACATACTCACCTCCAGGGATTCTTCTTGTTCCAGTGGGCGGAGTTTTGGTTTTGGCTGAGGCTAGAGGATAGCCTGCGTGTCAGGCATAATAAAAAGAGGACGGCGACGTCCTCTTTTGCTTTACTCCGAGCTTTGTGCCAGGCGCAAGCCATACTCCCTGCATCTGTCCAGTTCTTCTTCAGTTGGTACCCAAAATACCTCAAATGAGTCCTCTACAAGTTTAAAGCCGGCTTTTTTAACCCTCTCAGCCATCTGCCTGACAGCGCCGCCGCTCCAACCGGAAGAACCAAAAAGTGCGGCACGTTTATTTTTCGGTTTAAGCCCAATCAGGTCATCAAGAAAAGCGGAGAGTGAGGCCAGGAATTCACGGTTGATTGTGGGTGAGCCTACTACTAACAGTTCTGAATCAATAAGCATTGCTACAACATCGTTGCGGTCTGAATTGGAAATTCTGAATAAATTTACTTCCATGCCGCCCTTTATAAGTCCGTCAACAATGGCATGAGCCAGTTTGTCTGTGGCGCCCCACATGGTATCATAGACCACAGTTGCCTTCTTTTTATTCTCCCCCTTGGCCCACTCAACATAGGCGTTGATGATCCTGCCGGGGTTATCGCGCCAGATAATGCCGTGGCTTGGCGCTATCATGTCAATGTCGATGCCCATCTCGACCACTTCGTCAATCTTTTTGAGGACGAGGGGGCTAAATGGAAGCAGGATATTGGCGTAATATTTTCTTGCTTCCTGCATTACTTCAACCATATCGACCTCATCGTCAAAACGGGCGGAGGTGGCAATGTGCATGCCGAATGCGTCATTGGGCAGCAGCAGTTTTTCTTCCGGGACATAGGTAAACATGCTATCCGGCCAGTGAAGCATAGGCGCTTCCACAAAAGCAAGTGTCCTTTTGCCTATGGAAACGGTATCGCCGGTATTGACGATTTGTTTTGTCCATGAGCTGTGGAAATGCTTATCAATGGCAGGCGCAGCCTTTGCAGAACAGAGAATTGTTGCCTGGGGCGCCGCCTCCATTATGGCTGGCAGTGAACCGGAATGGTCAATTTCAACGTGGTTAACCACAACATACTTTAACTCCTTAGGGTCGATTAATTTACGGATGCCGGCGAGCAGGTCCTGTGAAAAGGGAGGATAGACTGTGTCCACCAGCGTTGGGTTTTCATCGAGCAAAAGATAGGAATTATAAGTGGTGCCGCGGTGTGTAGTATAAGCGGGCCCGTGAAAATAGCGTATATTCCAGTCTATTGTGCCCACCCAGTAAATATCTTTCTTTATTTCAACAGGGAACATAAATTACACCTCCAGAGAGTTTTTATTATTTTTCTCTATTCAGCCTGAAAAATCCTTTTTATGCTAATCATCTGTTTTAATTAGGTTTAATGCTTATATTTTTAAAATGTATATAAAATAGTATTAGCAAAACTAGAATAATAAAAACAACATTATTTATTTGCGCTATATGTATTGCGAAAATACTTATATTATGCTATAATGTGAACGTGATAACAAGGGGATAATTGGGGATATATCAGTAGCAGTAAAGCGCTACCAAAGAAATGTAATAATTAATTATTTGAGTATATTTTTATGAGTGAAAGTTATAACATTAACCAAAACTTATTATAAGAGGAGGAATGACTAAAAGGATAAGACGAAAATCGGGTAAGTCGGTGAAAAGCTAATTAGCGAGGTGACAAAATTGCATGAAACCAAAGGGGAAAAACCGGTATTTTTAACTCTGACTGTCTTGTTTACTTTAATTATGTTGGTTATATCAGGGTGCGGGTCAAAAAAACAAGTAATTGAACCGATCGCCAGTGAAGCGTGTATCAGCTGTCATATAAGAGCTGATATAATTGACTCGCTTTACAAGCTGCCCGAAATCGCAGCAGGGGGCGGAGGATGAGGCGTAGCCGGCCCGCAGTTAGCGGGAAGTGATATGTTCTGTATTACAGAAGACTTTCTTGTTACAAAACATGGAGAACTTGGCTGCATTGCCTGTCATGGTGGTGAAAATATCTTAAGCACACAGAAGGCACATGCCGGGTTGGTCCGGTACCCATCGGCGGATGCCGGGGGGATTTGCAGTCAGTGTCATGGTAATATCAGCGCATCTTTTGCTACTTCTATCCACTATACAGTCCAGGGCATGAGAAACGCCCTCGCCGATTTTACACACCCGGATATCCTGGAAGAGGATGGTGGAATTAAAGCTGCGTTTGACAGCAATTGCTATAAGTGTCACGCCACGTGCGGTTCCTGCCATGTTAGCAGACCCAAAGCTTTTAGCGGTGGGCTGCACTCCCAGCACACATTCACTAAACTGCCGCCCATGGAGGATACTTGCTACGGTTGCCACGGGGCAAGAAATGCCGGTGAATATATGGGTATGGTGGGATACGCCAAGGATGTCCACTTTGAAGGAGGCAAGCACTGTGTTGACTGCCACCCCGTAAGCAATTTCCACGGGACCGGAGCGGTGGAGCAGAACATGTACGAAGTCGGCCTGCCCAAGTGCACTGATTGCCATCAGAATATCTATCTGGATTCGAACATCCCGGCACACAATGTTCACTCATCAGATACAATGTCGTGCCAGGTATGCCATGCCTCAGCCAATAACAACTGTTTTGATTGTCATGCGGCACTGACAGAGAGCGGCAGTGTGGCAGGTACATCCACATCGCGCATCATGTTCAAAATCGGGTTAAACCCCCAGATAACCGAAACCCGTCCCTACAAATATGTTACTCTGCGCCATATTCCGACAACAGCTAAAACATTTGCATCTCTGGGCGGTGAACTTCCCAACTACGATCTGAGGGCGAACTGGAAATATTCTCCGACGCACAACATTCAGCGTAAGACCATCCAAAACGAGAACTGTAATTCCTGTCACGGCAATCAGTATATCTTTCTGCAGCAAAGTGACCTGCGGGAGAACGACAGCGAGGCCAACCGAAAACTGCTTGTGCCAAAACTGCCGTAGACAATTATTCATTAGGAAGAGAAGAACTACGGGCAGGCATTGTGAACATGCCAATTACAAAAACTGGAGGTAAGAAAAATGAAGAAATTTGTTAAATCGTTATTAATCCTGTTATTGATCAGTGCAATGGCGGTTAGTATTGTAGGCTGCAGTAAATCAGAAACACCACCGGTACAGCAACCGGCGCAGGAAGCACCAAGCCCCGCTGAACCGGCGAAGCCTGCACTTGATCCGCAGCAGGTAATCCTGGAAGCTGCTAAAGGATACTTCCCCAAGGTTACCGATAGCAACAACATTATTTCTGCTGAAAATCTTAAGGACTTGCTTGATTCCAACCCGAATTCAGTATTGATTATTGACATTCGGAGCGCAGAAGACTTTGAAGCCGGCCATATTCCCGGCGCTGTACATAGTGCTTGGGGTAAAGTCGGTGAAATAATGGATAGGATTCCTAAGAATAAGCCTGTTATTGTGGCATGCTACTCCGGTCAGACTGCCGGACAGAGTGTGGCACTGCTCCGTATGGCCGGCTTTGATAATGTGAAATCACTCGCATCCGGGATGAAGCTTGGCTGGACAGAAAAATCTAAGTTTCCCACCGATGGCAAAGGTATGGAGGCTGCTGCCGCCCTGTCTGTAGTTACTTCTCCTGCAAACGAAAAAGAACAAATCCTCTGGAATGCCGCAAAAAAAGTGTTTACTGAGATTGCCGGTGGGAACCGGGCAATGATACAGCCATCTGAACTTAACGATGCACTCCAGAGCAACCCAAACTCATTCTACGTACTTGATATCCGCAGCGCGGACCACTTCGCGGAAGGCCACATAGAACACTCTATCCATAGCGCGTGGGCCAAGGTGGGTGACAAAATAAATGAACTGCCAACAAACCGTCCCATCGTGGTTGGTTGTTACTCAGGTCAAACCGCCGGTCAGACAGTAGGCGTACTACGCATGCTCGGCCTTGATGCCAGGTCGCTTACTTACGGTGTCCGGGACGGTTGGGTAGGCACTGCTAATCTACCCTTAGTAAAATAAACCTTAAGAAACAGGAATCTCGGATGACTGGCTTTTTGCAGGTTCAGGTAAAATTATCAAGCAAAATCAACAGGGCAATTTTTCAAATAAGCTGATATCATAAAAGCCGGGGCCATAGAGGCCCCGGCTTTATACTACCGGACTTTTTAGCATTTGGATGAAATTGAATACCAGACGCAGTTGTTGGTTGTTCAAAGTGCAAACATGCCCAATCAGCATCTGCACTGTGGGGTCAAAAAGAAGCTCTCTCATATCCGGGCCTACCCCCGCTATTATACCGTCAATATCTGCCTGTTCGAGAATCAGGTAGCAGGTGGATACACCCAGTGTCGCCGCTATTTTTTCAATAGTTTTGAGGGATGGTTGGACTTTTCCGGACTCAAGCTGCGCAATCATGCCCGAGGACAGCCCGGAGGTGATGGCTAGCTGTTTCTGCGTTAACCCTTTTGCTTCACGCACCAGCCTTATCTTTTTTCCCATGGAAAAAAGCTTGGACTCACTGTCAATTAAAAGGCTGACTGGTATATTAAAATATCTGCTTATTTTTTGTATGGTCTGAAGTGAGGGCACCCTTTCACCACGCTCAATATCACTAAGATAGGTAATGGATAATCCCAGTGCGTCGCCAAGCGATTCCAGAGTCAGATCTTTTTCTTCTCTCATAGCCCTGATCCTGTTCCCCAGGCCGCTCGTATTGATAGTGAGATTATCTTCAGATTCATCATCAAAATCGAGAATGGATGCGAGAGAGTCGAGTGCTTTGCATGTTAGCTCCACTTTCCCGTCTTCGACGTCCTGCAGGTAGGCTGCCGGAAGTTTACAGCTTGCAGAGAGTTCTTCCAGTGAAAGCTTTTTTTTAGTTCTGATATTTTTTAAGTGTTTTTCCAGCAATAATATCACTCCCCGCATTGAAACTAACTAATTATAACACGGGGTGTTATTTTTCACAATGAACACGTAGTGTTTTAGCACACAGTTGTTCCGGACTAAACATAAATGTAAATACCCGGTTAAATATTATTGAAAGAAAATTTCTAGGACATTTATCTGGAAATTTCTCTTTATACAGGTATAAAACATGAATAAATGGGTAATAATTCAATATACTCCATAAAAGGAGAAGCAGCTTAAATCCATTTTTTCTTTTTACGAGGAGAGATGTTTATTGGCATTAGTCGGGAAAAAACGACCTAGAAAAATTCTGTCTCCCATGGATTTCGGAGACGCTGCCACAAGAAGGAAGTATCGAAGATCCGGGTTGGTAATTACATATATGAAAGGAGAGATTCCTACGGAAGCCAATATCACTTTTGATGAATTTTTGCGGATTGAAGACAAAACTGAGGCTCAGACGGTAATGCGTCAGTTGGTGGCAGCCAACAGCGATGCCAGGCTTGCAGAGCACTGGGGGGTGCCCATTCACCGTATTAAGACACTCAGAAGCGATCTGGGCCTGATTAAAGACAGGTCCGGGGAACTCATCGAGATCAAAGAGCCGGAAAAATGGGGCAAGACCCGCCGTCCAAGAAAGAGTGTTATTCCTTTTGACAAAGAAGCAGCAAAAGCAATTGAGAAGGAAGAACAAAAAGTTGTTTTATCCAACCAGTTCCAGGTAGTCCTGCGGGGAACTTTTTCAGTGGATGAATTAAGCAGCCGCCTGGAAGCGCTGCGGGCAATGCTCCCAGCTGTCTCAGGCAACTTTTCAGTAGATATACAACTCAGTGAAGACCGATAAAAGAGGCCATTCAGGCTTCTTTTTTTTGTCTTTATATGTTATATCTACCACGGTATTTTGACAAGTTGAAGAAATGAATTTTATATGATATTCTGGTAAAAATGAGCACCGGAAGAATATGTTGGCGCCAAGATGCAATTAAGTATGTTTTTTTATAAAAGCAGGCTTTTTAAACATCAGGCGTTTTACAAAGGAGAGAAATATAAATGCGCTTTCAGTTTGGCATTCCCAGTCTGATAACCTTCGGGGCAGGGAGTTCAGAAAAAGCCGGTACTACGGCATCGCAAATTGGCAGCAAAGTATTCTGCGTATACGACAAAGGCGTAAAACAAATTGCGGAAAAAATTGTGAGAACGCTTAAAGACTCCGGCTTGGAAGTCTTTGAATTTGATGGTGTCTTGCCAAATCCCCCTGATACTCTGGTTGAGGAGACAGCGTCTATTGCCAGGAACGCCGATATTGATGTAATTGTCAGTGTAGGCGGCGGAAGTTCCCTAGACTGTGCCAAGGCGATTAATATTCTACTGACAAACCCATCTCCCATCAACCAGTATAACGGGATGAATAAAGTAAAAACCCCCACGAAACCGCATATCGCCATTCCTACAACCGCGGGGACAGGCAGTGAAGTTACCACAACCACCATCATTACAGATACAAATAAGCTAAAGAAGATGGTGATTGGCGGCCGCTTTGCCTCGGCGTCATTCGCTCTGGCTGACCCTCTGCTGACAACAGGCATGCCTGCCTCAATAACTGCCTCAACAGGTATGGACGCCTTAACGCATGCGATTGAAGCCTGTGTTGCCAGAGGTGCATCCATTATGTCTGACGCCTATGCTTTTAAAGCAATTGAATTAATTTGCGGCGACCTGATTGAGGCAACAATAAACGGTGATAACCTTGCAGCAAGAACGAATATGCTGTTGGGTAGCATGCTGGCAGGTATTGCTTTTAACTCTGCGGGTCTTGGGATTGTTCACTCCATCGCCCACCCGCTGAGTGTCCATTGCGGCCTGTCCCATGGGGTAGCCAATGCCTGTCTACTGCCTTATGGGATGGAATACTATGCCGCGGTCTCTGTTAAGAAGGTAAAGGATGTTGCGGCCGCCATGGGTCTTGACATACAGGGGCTGTCAGATGAGGAGGCTGCAGAGAAAGCGGTAAATAAAGCTAAGTCATTGATAAAAGAGCTTAACATTCCGGGTTTAAAGCAAACAGGTGTTTCTAAGCCAATATTCGATAGAATTGCTGAAGACGCTCTAAATGAGATTACTACAAGAACCAGCCCGGGAAAGCCGACAAAAGAAGCAATACTGGCTATATTGGAGAAAGCATACTAATTAAAAGGATGATTTAATGCCTACAGAACTGATTTTCAGAACCACTGACCCAGCTGTTAAAAGAATATCTGAAGCAGACCCGGCCATGGCAAAATTAATAAGTTTTGTCGGGGACTATACTCTTGCAATGAGGACGGATTATTTTGCATCGTTGGTGAGAGCCATAATAGGGCAGCAGATTTCTGTAAAAGCAGCGCGAACGATCTGGGAAAGAATGATAGCAATTTGTGAAGAGGTTAAACCCGATAAAATATTAAACATACATGACGACGAATTGCGAAAAGCCGGTCTTTCCAGGGCAAAGATTGCCTATATAAAGGACCTCTGTGAAAAAGTTATTAGCAAAGAAGTAGACTTTTTAAATATAGACCAACTGGATAATGCTGCAATTCTGGAGTCTTTGACTGGAGTGAGGGGAGTCGGCAATTGGACCGCTGAAATGTTTTTAATCTTTTCTCTGGGCAGATTGAATGTGCTGGCTGTGGCTGATGCCGGATTGAGGTCAGCAGTTAAATGGCTTTACCGGCTGGATTCACTGCCGACAAAAGAAGAAATGCTTGCTCAAGGCAAAGCATGGGAGCCTTACGAGACAATAGCATCACTATATTTATGGGAAGCGGTTAACAGAAGGCTTGTCGACCTGGATAACTGGCAGGATGAATAAAAGTGGCTTTAGCATCGAGCTTAAGCTATTTTTACGTTCATTTTATGGAAGGTTATTCTTGGCTTAATGTCGAACTAACAATCATGCAGCCGGGCGCTAATATATTTTAAAAATAGAAATTGGAGGGAGATACAGTGCACAAGTTTCTCAGAGTAAATATGAACACTAAAGAAGTTGATTTTCAAGAGGTGAAAGATGATTACACATTATTTGGCGGCAGGGGATTAATTGCCAAAATAATGAACGAAGAAGTCGATCCACAGTGCGATCCCTTGGGTGAGAACAATAAACTAATTCTTTGCCCCGGCTTGCTCACAGGCACAATGGCCCCGTGCTCAGGAAGGCTTTCAATCGGAGGCAAGAGTCCGCTGACAGGAACGATAAAAGAAGCTAACGTGGGCGGTGTAGCCGCACAACTAATGGCCAAACTTGGGCTAAAGGCTGTTATTGTGGAAGGGAAGCAGGATGATGACAGTTTATATATGCTTATCATCAGCAAAGACGGGGCGGAACTGGTTCCCGCCGGAAAATATGCCGGGATGAACAACTATGCCCTCGCAGAAGCACTCCATGCTGATTTTGGCAGTAAAATAGGTATAGTTTCCATTGGCTGTGCCGGAGAAAGAGGGTATCGAAATTCTACCATACAGGTAACCGATACAGCCGGTAATCCCAGCAGAGCAGCAGCAAGGGGGGGCTTGGGAGCTGTAATGGGAGCAAAAGGCCTGAAAGCAATAATTCTAAATGTAAGCGGACCCTCGGATTCGCAGTATGCTGACAAAGAAAGCTTTAAAACTGCTGCTCAAAACTTTACTGCCGGCGTCAGGGACAATGCCTTTTCCGGTAAAGTATTGCCGGGCTTTGGCACCGCAGCTCTGGTAACTGCAGTGAACGCCATGGGGGCGCTGCCCACAAACAATTTCAGTACCGGTTCTTTTGAACGGGCAGAAGAAATCAGCGGCGAGCGTTTGGCTGAAATTCACAGCCAAAGAGGCGGAAGCAACGGCCACGCCTGCCAGGCGGGATGTGTAATCTCCTGCTCCAATGTCTACAATGATGAACAGGGTAATTATCTCACCTCCGGACTGGAATATGAAACCATTGTCTTAAACGGTTCAAATTGCGGCATCTCCTCATTGGATATAATTGCAAAAATAGATCGCATGTGCGATGATCTTGGGCTTGACACCATTGAAACAGGCGCCACCATCGGTGTTTGCATGGAAGCAGGAAAAATTGTATTTGGCGATGGAGAAGGATCTCTGCGTTTACTTCAGGAAATGACAGACGGTACGGAATTCGGCAGGTTGCTGGGGCAGGGGACCGAGCTTGCCGGCAAAGCGCTGGGAGTAAAGAGAATCCCTACTGTAAAGGGGCAATCCCTGGCAGCTTATGACCCCAGGTCTCTCAAGGGCACCGGTGTTACTTATGCCACATCTCCCATGGGTGCAGACCATACAGCCGGCAATACTATCGGCAGCCGTGGCGTAAAGCCTCACCTTAAAGAGGGCCAGGTTGAAGCATCTACACAGGCACAGGTTACCATGGCAGCTTTAGACAATTTAGGCATATGCCTTTTTACCTCCACCTGCCTTGGCAAACCTGAAAATATCGGTCATCTGGTATCTATGGTGCAGGCTAAAGTTGGCGGCGAATGGGATGCCGATAAACTCTTTGCCACAGGCATCACCACTTTGTCCATGGAAAAAGTGTTTAATAAAAAAGCCGGGTTTACAGAAAAGGACAATACCCTGCCTGAATTTATGTACAGTGAATCCCTGCCCGGCAGCAACAACATTTTTGACATCCTACCCGATGAAATGGACAAAGCGATACCTTTTTAAATTAAAATAGACGGCACCTGTGGCATTCGCAGGTGCCGTTTTTATACTGCGCACTTTATAAGAGTATTTATTTTAACGATTTGCTTATTGCTCGTATAAGTTATTACTTGTTGCCCGTTTTCAGGGGGCCATGCTATAATTTAATAAAAGCAGTTCAAGGGTTTAGTTGTAACACAGTACAACGGGGAGGGACAGAAGTGTCAAATCGCAATACGGTGCAAAGGCCGATCTACAAGCTGGAGGAACTTCCTTTTTTTCAGAGTGGGAAGAGGATCGATTTTAATAGTATGGCTGAAATGGTCACTGTCAGAGCCCAGGAAATGCCTGACAAAAAACATGTTCTTTACTATGATGAGGTAATTACCTACGAGCAGACCAATGACAGGTCAAACAGGGTCGCCAACTACCTGAAAAGCAGGGGAGTAACTAAAGGCGATATTGTTTCAGTGATGGTGCTGAATTCGCCTGAGGTCTATTACACAATGTTTGGCGCTCAAAAACTGGGGGCAGTGGCCGGAGCAATCAACTACATGCTGAAAGGCCCTGAAATTGCCCATGTGCTGGACAATTCAAGGCCGAAAGTAGCTTTTATCGGCAGCGAGTTCATGACAGACTTTGCAGCCGGGTACAAGATGGCAGTACATAAACCTATCGTTGTGGAAGTGGTAACAGGGGCAGAGCATGGGATAAAAATTGCAGAACAGTCACTGGAGGCTGTTCTGGCAGCCTATCCTGCAGATGAGGCTCTTGTTCCACAGTCTTTGGATGATCCATACCTTCTTTTGTACTCATCGGGGACCACCGGGAGGCCAAAGGGTATTCTCCTTTCAAACAGGGGTCAGCTTTCTATTTGCCAGAGCATGGCTTCCGTGGGCTGCCTGGAGGAGGGTGATACTGTTCTAATAGTGCTGCCGATGTTCCATACCAATCCGCTATGTGTCTGGACTTATCCAATGACTTACCTGGGAGCTACACTTTGCATAAGGAAAGCTTTTTCGCCCCATGACTTTTGGCCGTCTGTACTGAACTATGGCGTTACTGTGGCCATGGCTGTCCCCACCATGTACAACTATGTATACAATCTCGCCGACCCCAATACAATTGACAGGTCAAGGTTAAAGCTAAGGTATGCTTTTTGCGGTGCAGCCCCGCTTCCTGTGGAGTTAATCAGGAGCTTTAAGGAGAAGTTTGATGTCATCGTTATTGAGGGTTATGGACTTACTGAGGCCACCGGAGTATCAACATCCGGTTTTGGTATCCCTCTAAAATGGGGTTCCATAGGCACTGCATACCCCGGACAGCAGGTTGAGATAATGGACGATGACAACAATATATTGCCGGTGGGTGAAAAGGGTGAAATATGTATAAAAGGAGAGCCGGTGATGCCAGGATACCTCTCTAATCCGCAGGCAACAGCTGAAACCATTAAAGACGGGTGGCTGCATACCGGAGACATGGGCTATATGGATGAGGAAGGATACTTTTATGTGGCCGGCAGAAAAAAAGAAATGATCAACAGGGGCGGGGAGAACATCTACCCCAGGGAGATAGAATCTGTGCTTGAAAAGCACCCGCTGGTTGACCAAGCTGCTGTGGTGGGAGTACCGGACCCGGCCCTTGGAGAAAGGGTTAAAGTCTGCATTATCCCAAGAGAACAGGGAGCACTTACTGCTGAAGAAATTAAACAGTTTCTGGCAGATAAAATCGCAAAGTATAAAATCCCTGAATATGTGGTGTTTATGACTTCTTTTCCCCTTAATCCCACTGGCAAGATACTAAAAGATGAACTGAAGAAAGCCTGATATAACGCAAACCAAGCACTATGGCAGTTTAAGTATGACCAGACGCTGCTGCTTGCCAAAATCCACAGCTTCTTTTTGTGTCGATACAGCCAAATCAATGACATTGGGCCCGATTAACCTGCCGCGGTCCTGAACAGTACGCCAACCAAGGCCTTCCACATAAATCCTGGTACTGGCCTCTGCCTATTTCAAAACTGTGGCAGGCATATATACTTATCGGTACTGCAGGTGTTCCGCTGGCCGGACTGTTTATTCTTCCCCCTTGCCTGTGTTTTTATTCTTATCGGCACTCTATTGTTTTTTCGTTACCCGGTAACTGAGTAAAAATCCAGGGTATGGACAGCAACACCATTACATCAGGAGAATAATGTTCTGGATATAAATTAAAGATAATCCCCGGGCGGCAACCCGGGGATTATTCTTATTTCCGGTGGATAATAAAAAATACTCCATCTATGTATGGAAGGGTATAATAAATTGACGGAAGAAAAAAAGGAGATATTATGACAAAGGAAAAAGAATTAATAGAGACAGGATGGAACTTAGACAACAGTTACGCCCGTCTCCCGAAATCTTTTTTTAGCAGCCTCGATCCAGTTGCTGTGCGCTCACCGAAGTTGATCATTCTTAATTATCACTTGGCAGCATACCTGGGGTTGAATGTCCAGGTGCTGCAAAGCGAAGATGGAGTAGCAGTACTTGCTGGAAACCGTATTCCTGAATGCGCTTTGCCGCTTGCTCAAGCTTATGCGGGGCATCAATTCGGGCACTTTACGATGTTGGGGGACGGCCGGGCTCTGCTGATTGGCGAACAGATTACGCCATTGGGCGAACGGTTTGATATTCAACTCAAGGGTTCAGGTCAAACGCCGTATTCCCGTCAGGGCGATGGCCGGGCGGCGCTTGGACCGATGCTGCGCGAATACATCATCAGCGAGGCGATGCATGCCCTTGGTATTGCTACCACTCGCAGTCTGGCAGTGGTGACAACCGGTGAATCAGTAATCCGGGAAACCGACCTGCCTGGTGCAATTCTGACCCGTGTGGCTGCCAGTCATCTGCGTGTTGGTACCTTTCAATACATTGCAAAATGGGGCACAGCTGAGGAGCTCCGGATCCTGGCCGATTATACATTGCAACGACATTTTCCAGATGTTGAAGCAGATGAGAATCGATATCTTTTCCTACTGCAGGAAGTGATCAAGCGTCAGGCCGTGCTGATTGCCGAATGGCAGCTGGTCGGCTTTATCCACGGGGTTATGAACACCGACAACATGGCCATTAGCGGAGAAACCATCGATTATGGCCCCTGCGCCTTTATGGACGACTACAATCCGGCAACGGTGTTCAGTTCCATTGACCTTCAAGGGCGCTATGCCTATGGCAACCAGCCGCATATTGCCGGATGGAATCTCGCGCGATTTGCTGAAACCCTTTTACCCCTGCTGCATGTCAATCAGGAGCAGGCTGTCAAGCTGGCCCAGGATGCGGTCTCAGAATTTACTGAGTTGTATCACTGTAATTGGCTCTCTGGAATGAGAGCAAAACTGGGAATATTCAACGAAGAGATACAGGATGAATCACTTGTTGCAGGCCTCCTAAGCATGATGCATAAGTATCGTGCGGACTATACCAACACCTTCCGCGCACTAACTTTTGATACGCCAGAGGATACGGACCTGTTTGGGACCACAGAATTTGCAGAGTGGCATGAGCTGTGGCAGGCGAGACTAGGCAGGCAGCAGGAATCGAAAGCCTCCTTGCAGCAGTTGATGCAATACAGTAATCCTGCGCTGATTCCTCGCAACCACCGGGTAGAAGCCGCACTGGAAGCCGCAGTGAAACAAGGAGACTACAGCGCGATGGAGCGGCTTCTCCATGTTCTTTCAAGCCCCTACGCGCACTCCCCCGAACAGGCTGATTACTCTGCACGGCCTGCGCAATCAGCACGTCCTTACCGAACCTTTTGCGGTACCTGATATACGCTTTGTTTTTGTCAGCTCATATGTTAGGGTAATTCAAAAACAAAGGTATAAGGTATAAGGAAAGAGCAAGGAAGGTCCAACTGAATATATCCAGCTATGCCATAACTTTAGGGACAAAGCCAGTAAACTTAATATGGAGCACTGGGTGCAAAACGAGGTGCGTATCGATAATCTTCCGGAGGTTGGAGTCCATCAACTGTACCGGGCCATGGACTTTTTACTGGATGCCTCTGAAAAGATACAGCATGATGTTTTCTTCTCCGTCGCCAATTCTTTAACCTGGAAGTAGACCTTCTGTTTCTTGATACTACAACCACCTATTTTGAAGTGTGTTCCCGTGACTACCACACTGCTTTGGGAGTTGATAGCACTGCAATTGCATTAATTCTATCAAAAAAATGGCTCTTCCACAGTTATCAAGATGCGGAAAAGCCATATTTTTTTACCACCCCCGTACAGGCGATGCAAATTGCCAGCGTACTTGTATTTTTTCCATGCTAAGAAGGAATTTACTTTTATGAAACGAACTGTAACAATAATCATTCTTTTATCCATTAACTTAAAACTTTAACCCATAAAATACACCAACCCGAAACGGAGGCGCGGGACGTGAAAGAGAATGATAGTCAGGACGAATGTTGTGCGCCAAAAACGGCCGCTCCCAAAGCTGACTTTCCCATCGTCGGCATCGGTGCTTCCGCGGGAGGGCTGGAGGCTCTGGGATCTTTCCTGAGTAACGTGCCTGAGAAAAGCGGCATGGCTTTTGTTATTATCCAGCACCTGGACCCGACGCGCAAGGGTATGCTGGTGGAGTTGCTCCAGCGTGCCACCGCTATGCAGGTTATTCAGGTCAGGGAAAACACACCGGTACAACCGGACTGCGTCTATGTTATTCCGCCGAACAAAGATATGTCTATCCGCCACGGTGTATTGCACCTATTTGATTGTTTGGCGCCCCGCGGCCTGCGCCTGCCCATAGATTTCTTTTTCCGCTCCCTGGCTGACGTCCGACAGGAGAGAAGTATCGGTGTCGTCCTCTCCGGTATGGGTACCGACGGTACGGTGGGAATCAGGGCGATCAAGGAAAAGGGAGGCGCGGTCTTTGTCCAGGAACCGTCCTCGGCCAAGTTTGACGGCATGCCTCTCAGTGTCATCGAAGCAGGCCTGGCGGATGTTGTGTCACCCGTGGAGACTCTGCCGGCAAAGATTGCTGACTATCTTCAACATAAGCCTCTTATCGACAAGTCCGACCCGGCCCTGGCAGGCATAGCGCAAAGCGCTTTCGACAGGGTTGTGGCTCTGCTCCGGTCACAAACAGGCCATGATTTTTCCTTTTACAAAAAGACCACAGTTTTCCGCCGCATTGAGAGGCGCATGGGTATACATCAGATTGAAAATATTTCCGACTATATTTGTTTTCTGCAGGAAAACACTCAGGAAGTAGAGCTGCTGTTTAAAGAAATGTTAATTGGGGTGACCAGCTTTTTCCGCGAACCGGCAGAGTGGGATATGTTAAGAGATAAAGTAATTCCTGCACTCCTGGCTGAGCGGGCGCCGAGTCAGACCATCAGGGCATGGGTATCTGCCTGCGCCACTGGTGAAGAAGCTTACTCCCTGGCCATTGTCTTCAAAGAGGCACTGGAACAGTTAAAGCCTGCCCAAAACTTCTCACTGCAGATTTTTGCCACCGACCTGGACAGCAGCGCAATCGACAAAGCCCGGGAGGCGATATTTCCCGCCAACATCACGGCAGATGTGTCGCCGGAGCGTTTAAACCGGTATTTCGTCGAGGTGGACCGGGGTTACCAGGTGGTCAAGTCCATACGGGACATGGTAATCTTTGCCCCGCAAAATATTATTATGGATCCGCCCTTTACCAAGCTTGACATCCTGAGCTGCCGCAACCTGCTAATCTATCTTTCTCCGGAAATTCAGAAAAAGCTCCTGCCGCTTTTTCACTACAGCCTGAACTCAGGCGGTTTTTTGTTCCTGGGAAGCGCGGAGACAGTGGGCACTTTTACCGACCTTTTTGAGCCTTTGCACAGCAAATCAAGGATCTACCAGCGGCTCCAGTCCCCATTGCAGTCTGGGCCTGTAGGGTTTCCCGCCTCCTATGTCCCCGCCCAGGCTGCTGCCCGCGAGCCTGTGAAACAGGTCCATAATATCCAGCTGCTGGCGGACCAACTGATTTTACAACACTACTCACCGCCCACGGTACTGGTCAACGACAAAGGAGATATCCTTTACATTACCGGCCGGACGGGAAAGTACCTGGAACCGGCCGCCGGCAGGGCCAACTGGAATATTTTTGCCATGGCCCGCGAAGGCCTGCAATATGAACTAAGTGACACCTTCCAGAAAGCGCTCAGTCAAAATGAGGCTGCCAGCTCTAAAAATGTCGCAATTAAAACCAACGGCGGCACTCAAACGGTGGACATCACCGTTATGCCGCTCACAGAGCCGGAGGCGCTGCGCGGGATGGTGATGATTGTCTTCACAGACGTGGCTGCTCCTCCTCAAATTAAATCAACTGGTAAAACCAAACGGGCCTCTACCCGCAGCCTGCGCGAGGCCGAACTGGAGCGGGAACTGCTGCAAGCCCGCCAGGAATTGCAAGCCACCCGCGCAGAGATGCAGTCATCTCATGAAGAACTCAAATCCTTCAACGAGGAATTGCAGTCAACCAACGAAGAACTCCAGTCCACAAACGAGGAACTGACCACGTCCAAGGAAGAAATGCAGTCCTTAAATGAAGAACTGCAGACAGTCAATTACGAACTGCAGGGCAAGGTAGACGAACTGTCACAGGCTAGTAACGACATGAAAAATCTTATGGACAGCACAAAGATTGCCACTTTGTTTCTTGATAACTCGTTGTGTGTACGGCGCTTTACCAGCCAGATATCTGCAATTACCAAGCTGATTCCCGGTGACGTGGGCCGGCCAATCACCGATATCGCTTCCGACCTTTTTTACCCCGAACTGGCCGGTGATGTAAGGGAAGTGCTGCAGTCGCTTAATACTGTGGAAAAACAGGTCTCCTCAGATGACGTGCGCTGGTTTAATGTGCGTATTCTGCCTTACCGTACCTTGGAAAACAGAATAGATGGTGTGGTTGTCACCTTTGTGAATATCACAGATTCCAAAGCGTTGGAGGCAAAGCTGCGCGAAACAAAAGCCTCTTTGGAAAAACGCTTTATAAATCAAGGCAAGGAACTGGCACAGGCCAATGACAGGCTGCAGGAAGAAATTGACCGGGGCAGGAAAGAAACTGCTGCCGGCAGAGCGCAAAAGAACGGCAAAAACCAAAAGGAACTTCATAAATAGAACACATTTCACACTTTGAGCAGCAAGTAGTTATTCTGGAAGACAACTGATGTCCCTGATACACGCTGTTCGGACAAGCAGCACCAATGATAACCTGAGAAATACTGTCATACAGGATTTGACAACTCATTTTAAAGATTTTGAGGTGCTCTATAAGTTTGGTAAATTAAAAGGTTGGGAAGAGTCCCAGCCTGTTTACAGGACCGCTCTCCCCCATGAAAAACGCCCTGGATACGCATGTGAGAGCAATTATTGAGACTATCAGAAGCGACTCTCTGCGCAAGGTTTGGAGTGAGCTTCTCAGCTCAGGGTTGGAATATTATGACAAGTATCTTAAATATGGAAAAATGAAAGGCTGGACCAGAATAGTGCCGATTTACGGCGAGCCGGTGTTATAGAAAACAGCATCAAACCCTCAGTAAAGAGGGTTCTTTAATATAAAATAAATTTACAACCCTTTACATGTTTTTGATTTTTTTGACAGGATTATTTTGTCAATATGTCGAACCTTAAAGATAGCTTGGGCAGTGACAAACCAGTCAGTTTGGCACTACTGCCGGGGAGGATGTGTCGGCAATTGACCAAAGATTTATCGGCCCAGGTGGAAGCAGCTTTCCACCGCCTGGAAAGCCTGCGTTGTAGTAATTTACCCCACCAGGAACTGACATCTAAACTTCTGGCAGAACTCAGCTCCACCCTGCAGGAGTTGCAGGCTGCAACAGCTGAGCTGTTTGAACAAAATGAGGAACTGCTGTCAGGGCGCCTGGCACTGGAAGAAGAGCGGCGCCGTTATCGGGAGTTGTTTGAATTTGCACCGGACGGCTACGTGGTCACTGATACTGAAGGACTAATACTGGATGCCAACAGTGCTGCCGCCGCTCTTTTAAACCTGCAAAAATCTTTTATTATTAAAAATCCGTTAGCTATGTTCGTTCACCGCCAGCAGCGCAATCACTTCCGCACTCTTCTGGTGCAGTTGAAAAAAGGGAACTGCATGCAAAACAGGGACTGGGAGTTTGTACTGTTACGGAAGCGCACAACCTTTCCAGCCTCTCTCACTGTGAAGCCCGTAACTTCCAGAGGGAAAACCGCGGAACTGCGCTGGCTGCTGCGTGATATTACCGTACGCAAGCAAATGGAAGAGGAACTGCAAAAGACGGACAAATTGGAGTCACTGGGAATATTAGCTGGCGGTATCGCCCACGATTTTAATAATCTGCTTACAGTAATCCTCGGAAATCACTCGCTGGCCAAAATGTACGCCAAAAAAGATGAAAAGGTTTCCAGACATCTTCAGGAAATGGAGCAGGCCATTAGGCAGAGCAGGAGTTTGACCGAACAATTGCTCACCTTTGCCAGCGGCGGTGTGCCGCTGACCAAAGCTGTCTCCCTCCGCAGTTTCGTTGAGGAAGTGAGTGCTTTTGCCCTCAGTGGGTCTAGCGCACGCTGCGAATTCTCATTTTGTGAAGACCTGCCACCGGTGGAGATTGACAGCGGCCAGATCACCCAGGTCATCAGCAATCTGCTAATAAATGCCGACCAGGCTATGCCGGAAGGCGGGACAATAAAAATTAGCGTCGGGAGCCTGGCTGTTGCCGGCAAAGACGGCACATTGCCGCTCCAGCCCGGAGATTATGTGGCTCTAACCATAACAGATGAAGGCAGTGGCATTCCCAAAAAACACCAGGCAAAAATATTCGACCCGTATTTCAGTACCAAAAAAAAAGGGAACGGCATCGGACTTACAATCTGTTATTCAATCATAAAAAAACATGATGGTCATATTTCTGTGAAATCAGCGGAGGGGGAAGGAGCAAGCTTTACAGTTTATCTCCCTGTTTCCAGGAAAATGGCTAAAAAAGAAGTAATCGAAGACACTCTTCGCCTGGGAGAGGGGAAAGTATTATTCATGGACGATGAGGAAAATGTGCGGCAGACAGCAGGTGAGATGCTCACATTTCTCGGCTATGAAGTGGATTTGGCCAGAGACGGCGCCGAAGCGGTGAAGCTCTATAAAGAGGCGTTTAGCTCAGGTGCCCCTTATGACGCTGTAATTACAGATTTGACGGTTCGAGGCGGCATGGGCGGCAAACAGACTGTAAGTGAACTGCTTAAAATAGACCCCAACGTAAAAGCCATTGTTTCCAGCGGCTACTCCGATGACGCCTTGCTTTCCGATTATGAAAAATACGGCTTTTGCGATGTTGTAGCCAAACCATACAGGCTCCAGGAACTGGGGGAGGTCTTGTCTGGAGTCTTACGTGATTCCCAAATCCATTCTTATTAACCTTCAAAACCATAAACTTGTCAAAAGAAGCTTATTATAACGCCATATGACACTATATATTTTTGTATTCCGTGTCAGGTACACTTGCGTCCGCCTTGGTTTTTTTATTCCCTGGGTCCTTGTCAAGCTTGGCCTTGATCAGGCAGCTGGTTCTGATCCGATTATTACCACAATCAAAGACATAACAGGGTTGCTAATTTATTTCTTTTTAATTAATCAGTTCATAAGCATATTGTAAAGATAATATGGCAAAAGAAAAGCTATGCTGAGAATTTTCCAGCGTAGCTTTTCAGGTTTAAATAGTTGTCGGCACCTCCAGTATAAAACGAAACACAAGAAAAGCCACTACATAACAGTAGATTGCAAAATACATAAGGCGGCCACGCTTTAAGAAATCAATCAACCGGATAATACCATATCAGAGCAAGACCTGGCGGCCGGAGTTAGCTCCGTTTATAAACTTCCCGCCTGTGACCGACCTTGACCACAATAACGACAAGCTCATTTTCCCGGATCTCATAAATTATCCGATAAACCCCTTGACGCACACGGTATCGCTCTAGAGACGAGAGTTTCTCGCAACCGGCAGGTCGCGGGTCGTTACGCAACACTTCAATACGCTCAAGGATTCTTTTGACATCTTTATTCGGCAAGTCCCGGAGATCCTTGGCCACGGACTCTTTAAAGCGAATCTCAAAGCTTGCCATCGGCTTTGAGTTTCTTAAGCAGCACTTCGTAACTTATGGTCGGCTCGGCAACCCGCTCTTCGAAAGCGTCCAAATCCTCCTGGTCCTCACGGAGGGTATGTCGTACAGCCTCATTTACCAGATCTGATAAAGAGCGGTTCGTCACAGCCGCTTTCATTCGCAAAGCGCTGTAGATTTCCTGCTTGAAATACACTGTGGAACGCTTGGTGGCTTCACTCATTAAGAAATCACCTCTTGGCATCCATTATAGCATTATGACGCTCAAGAGTCAAAACGTTACTGTTTGCTCACTGCTTACTTTGTGTTTAAACTGTTATAATGTTACCTATCTCTTGATAAAATGTCACTATGAACGAGGAGCATCGGCACATTTTATGGCCGTCGCTAATAAACCCTACATGAATCTATTCGATACCCTGGCCAGGTCCCCATATCAAAAGGACGTAAAGGAACTTCCAGGGGGCAAATGCACCGTTTTTATGAGTCCGGGGATATAGTTGGACTAAACATTATTTCATCAAATTATAGTCCCTGCGGAATTGTGTGGTAGTTTTCAATGTCAACATTCGTGATCAAAATCGCATTCTATAAAATGATGACGTCAAGGGGATTCACAAATCAAACACGAATTCTATTTGCTATGGTTACTCGTGCTGAAGCTTATGTTATAATTGCATAGAAAAAGGCACGGCTATATGGTTGCCATCGCCGCGCTACTACACCAGAGGGGGTAAGCACTGACTTGACAAAAAAGCGTTTTTCAAGAGGGGATAACATTAAAAAACGATTTCACGATACTATCGAAAAACAGATTATAAAAGATAAACCGTACAAAGTTGCGTTGGGGTGCGCCTTTGGAATAGGCATTAACTTTATTCCTACCTTAGGTATTGGATTTATTTTTGCCTTTTTACTGGCAGTGCTTTTCAGGGCCAACCGTGCTAGTGCAACTGTAACCAGCCTTATGACCGGACCGTTAATCCCCTTAATGTATACTCTGAACTTAGTCATTGGAGGGTTAATCCTGACTCCGGTTACAGGTAAAGAAAACCTCCTTGAATTTATAATCCACCAGTATTCTATTATGTTAAAACTTGGCAATGTCAACGACAAGATTTTTAGCTTTTTAGAGTTTTTTGGCTCTACTTTCCTGCTGGGTGCAGCTGTAAATGCGACAATTTTTGGCATAGCTTTCTATTTTTTTGTCACCTTTATATTGAATAAAAAAATTAGATGAATACGGCGGTACGGCCGGCTTGGCTTTTCTGGAGGACGTGGTCGAGACTGTTGTCGGAACTATAAGTGATGAATATGACGATATCACACCGCTAGTCGAGGAAATTGGAAAAGGAGAGTTCTTAGTCAGTGCCAAAACAAAGATTACTGAAATTAACCAGCTTACCGGGCTAGACCTGCCTGAGGAAAAACGCGATACCCTCGGCCGCTTACTCTTTCGTTTGCTCGGATATATTCCCAGTAAAGGAGATACTATCGATTTATCAGGGGCAACTATCATTATTGATGAAGTAGATAGAAACAGGGCTAAAAGAATTCGCATAAAAGTCAAAACACCGACATAGAGAACTTGTGACCCAACTATTCATTTTATCTATCTCTAAGTCGTAACAAAGATATACTCGAATGGGGTATATTGACATAAAAATAACCAAGGCATTGTGTACCGTGGTTATTGTGTTATTAAGGTGGTGCCGAAGGCCGGACCCGAACCGGCACAGTCAGAGATCGCTTGATTTTGAGGAATGGGAAGGGCATGATACTATGTGATAGCATGTCCCACAAACCCCCGGATTTAAACGGATTCATCACCTTCGAACTACTGCTCCCAATGCTTGGCGGTACTATATGACACTATATATTTTTGTATTCCATGGTCAAGTTTTTGTCAGAAAATCACCACACAAGGCCCGAAAATCAGTGCATTTTGTGGTGGTTTTATTTTTCAAACAAATCGGAGTGTGTTCCGGTACGGGATGCAACAAGGATGAGTGTTTCGCTTTCAATCTGATACATTAACAGCCAATCCGGGAGAATATGGCACTCCCGAAAGCCGGTATAGTTCCCAACAAGAGCATGGTCCCGATGTTTTTCAGCAAGCGGCTTTTCTTCCAAAAGTGTTTGCAAAACTTCTTGAAGCAAACCCATATTATAGCCACGCTTTTTCATCAGCTTATAGTCCTTGCGGGATTGTGTGGTCGTTTTTAGTGTCAACATTCGTGGTCAAGCTCCTGAAATAGTTCTCTAGCAGAAGCGTAAGATTTCGCCGGGATTTTCCCACTGGCAATGTCTCTTGCTTCCTGCATAGCTGCTTCTGTTTCAGCGTTATAGTTGGGTTGCTTCATCTCAAAAGGTAGGCCGCCAACCATCAGAGACTGACGCAGGAAAATGTTTACTGCATCGGTCAAGGTAATACCGAACTTGGCAAAAAGCTGCTCTGCTCCCGCTTTAGTTTCCGGGTCAATTCGAATGTTGATGTTTGCCGTCTTTGCCATAAGTTCACCTCCTTGCAATCCTATTGTAGCCCAGTGTATGCACGATGTCAACACAACAGGTGGGTTTTCATTACATAATCAACGGGGATCTATTTTTTTTGTCATTTTACTAACCTAGTGTTATACCGCCTATCCACTTGACTAAGGTAACACTATATGTTGTACTGATAGTATGAAAGAATATCCTATGACTTTTCGAGAATTTATTAAGAGGTTCCCCGATGAACAACATTGTCGTGACTATCTATATCAGTTGCGATTCTCTAATGGTTTTGTATGCCCCAAATGCAGTCACGACAAACACTGGAAAATCGGTGAGTTGTTGTTTGAGTGTGCAAAATGTGGTCGTCAGACTTCTGTAAATTGTTATTGCCGGAACGATATTTCAAGATACCCGAAAGCCACTGATGGATTGGTTTATAGGCATATGGTGGTTATCGACCATGAAAACTGGAGCGAGTGCACTCGGTTTACAACAAGTTTTAGGGTTGAAAAGCTATCAAACTTCTTGGACTTGGCTGCACAAAATTCGCAAGGCGTTAGTAAATCCAAATCGAAGCAAATTGTCGGGTACAGTAGAAATTGACGAAACATTAATCGGCGGTGTAGCCACAGGTAAACGCGGACGTGGTGCGGAAAACAAGGTGTTAGTTATCATTGCGGCAGAGCTTAACGGAAAGAAACTCGGGCGTTGTCGTATGGGTATAATCTCCGATGCTTCATCTGATTCTATACATCCGTTTATCATCGAAAACATCGAAACAGAAAGTACCCTCATCACGGACGGTTGGAGTGGTTATAACGGAATCGAAAAGAAAGGCTTTTCGCGAAAAATCCATGTTCAAAAGACAACTCTGAACCAAGAAGAATTACTGCCTCATATACATCTGATTGCCTCGCTTCTAAAACGTTGGTTGCTTGGCACACTTCATGGTGCAGTCGAATCTCAACACCTGCAATCGTATCTTGATGAGTATGTTTTCCGTTTTAACAGAAGAAAATCAGCACAGAGAGGGTTGTTGTTTTACAGAGTCTTGGAATCTGCTATGCAAACAAAAACGATCACTTACGAGGAGTTGACCGACCACAAGATATAGTGTTCCCTTAGTCAAGTGGATAGGCAGGTACTTAAATAAGATCTACCTTTTAAATATATAAGGAGACAGATTCAATTGACTTTCTTGCATGATATTTTTGGGGGTTTAGCACTAAAAAAATCTCAACATTGGAGTGATGCACTTTCTTTTGCCTGCAGAATGTAAAACTTTATATAAAAGGCTCACCATAAATAAATAATAGAGGAGTGTTTATTCATGTTTAAATATTCAGTTTTATTACCTATTATTGCAATTATTTTATCTATTTTTAGATTTATTCCTATTTTATTGATAATAGGATTACTATTAGGCTTTATAACATTTTATGTAAACTTACGAATTTTAAAACGTAATTTTATTTATGTTTTGGCTTTTATTGGCGTATTATATAACAGTTTTGCTTTGCTAAATTCCTATTTCATCTTACATGAATCATATAAATTTCAAGTTCTTTCTACTACGGTTTTTACAGTACTGCTATACCTTTCTTTAGCAGTTTTATTATATTTAATAATTATGAATATTAAAGAAAAAGTTGGTAAAAAAAATAATTTATGATTGTCGAGAATGTCTTTATACTTAATGTTTCATTATTGATATGCATTGAGTAAGAATATTATCTTAGTTGCTTATATAATCTTGTTAGAGGTACAGATAGGGAATGCGTCCGGACGATTCATATGAATGAGAACTTTTACCGCTGTAACCGTCGAAGCTGAGACACAATGAAAGACAGATTTACCAGAGGATTTATCGCAGACAAGAGCTGAGCCCGGCCACTTTTCGGCCGGGTCTTTTTATTAACTCAAAGTATCATCTGTACTTCTTTTGCCCCTAATCTTAGAACATACCAGCCCGCACCCGCAGCTGTTGTGGACATACAATTGCCTACCTCTTCTGCAGATCGTGATAAGTAGGCTGAGTATATTTATTAATCCACCTTGCTAAGAAGGTTGGGATTTATTTACATAATTATAGGACTGCACATATTAGATACAACCTATCAAATTGCTATCCCTGGGTATGCACTTGACTGATGTGCATACTAGATGTAGTAGATAGGTATGAGAGAATATCCGATGACATTAGAACAGTTTGAAAAACAATTTAATACGGAAGAAGCCTGCAGGGATTATATTTTCAGCATACGATGGCCAAATGGTTTTCAATGTCCGTGATGTAGTCATAACAAAGCTTGGCTTATACAGATGCTGTTATTGTGGAACCTACAACATATGATAAAATTGTTAATACTGAAAAATAGAGTGGATTAGTAAAGATTTATAAACCACAATATATAGTGGGTACATCAGTTTCTGTAAAACAAAAAAAGAGTGGAGGGAAGCCTAATGGGCCACTTGGCCGGCAGAAGTGATGTTTTGAGATGTCTGAGAGAACGTTTGGATAAAAACCCCATAGGATTACCCGAAGATTTACACATTTATGAAATATTATCAATTATCTTCACAGAAGAAGAAGCTTGCCTCGCAGCAAACTTCCCTCTGAAACCGGTAAGTCTGGAAGATCTTATGAGGTAAAGGAAAAAAGCGAATATGATTACAAACGGTAATAAATTCGGAACGCTGAGTAGAGTAGCCCTTGTTGTTCCGAAAATATCAGCAAACGATAAAGCCATAAAGCCGGAGATAACCAAAATTTGGATAGGTAAGCAGAAGCACAAAATGCGATGGCCGGTCTGTTACAGTCTAAGAGGAGAGGTGCATATGCTAAAGAGCGAGGTCATAAAAAAATTAGCGCAGTGGGGAATCGAAATCAATTCCCCCAACACCTTAAAAAATTGGGAAGACTGGGGGTTAATTCCTCAGGCCACTTTTAGAAATAGCAGAACGACTCAATACCCTGACGAGACTGCGGCTGAAGCCTTTGCCAGCGAAAAGCTTAGAAGGGGGGAGTATAAAGTTAACAAAGAAAAAGCCCGGCAAATCAGGGAAAAGGCATTGGGATTTGAAAAAAAGGATAGTATGGGCGCGGGCTTACTTTATTGTTGGGCAAGCAACCACCATCAGTAGACAATATGCTTGCAATTCAGTGGATAAAGGATAGAGATAAGATGCTACAAGATTTTCATCCTGATGGCGAAGTTGTTTTTAAATTTCATTCAGAGTCATTTACTGATAAAAACGGGGTAGAACGAATCAGAACAATTCGTAAGTTTGAAAAAGTCAAATCGTAAAAGATTGTAACCTGAAATTATTGGGACCGGAGCTTCGTAAAGCACTATGGAGCCTCATTGTCTTTTAAGTCATAGTTGAGGTATAATACAGGTAGAGGTGAGAATTATGAAAAATAGGGCGTCAATTAACACGAAAACAAAAAGAGTAATTGAAAGTGTGGGCGCATCACTGGCGTTTGAAAATCTAAAGCCTAGTAAGCATGCCCAGGCAGTTGGCAAACAGTATCTTGAAGACAAAATCAGCAGCAGGGAGGCTGTTGATAAAGTAAAGGAAAAGCATGCACCTGGATTTGGTAGATAGCAATGGCAAAAAGATGCGGCTTTTCTAAATATAACCGTAAAGAAACCGGGCAGTCTATATATTGCTATGAAGGTACTGACATTCTGATAAATAAAGACAATATTAAGGATGCAAAAGCTTTAGCTGATTATGAAGCTGATATTACACTGATCCGGCAGTACGAGCTTGAAAAAGAGCAGCCAATTAGAGGAAGATTTGGAGTTGCACATATCAAGAAGATACACAGGTATATTTTTCAAGACATTTACCCTTTTGCCGGTAAATTCCGAACTGAGAGCATAAAGAAAGGTTCTACGGAATTTTGCAAAAATCAATTTATTCAGGAAAACCTTGAAGTGATATTCGGTGAATTAAAAAGGGACCGGCTTTTAAAAGGTTTAACTGCGGATGAGTTTTCTCAAAATGCGGCCTATTACCTGTCAGAAATTAATATGATTCACCCATTTAGGGAAGGTAATGGCCGGACTATAAGGGAGTTTATACGTCAATTAGCCTTGGAATGTGGCCACATTATTAACTGGTCTTTAATTGGTAAAGAAACACTGTTAGAGGCAACCATTATATCTGTTGATAAGAAGTATGGGCCGTTGGCTAAATGCATTTATCAAAGTATAGAAAACAAGTAACTCCGAAGTCATGGTTTGGCACCTACGAGGGTGCTTTTTTTGTGCTCAAAAAAAAGGAGGTGGATAGAAATGAGTTTGGTGTCAAGAAACATGGAAGAATTACCTTTGACCCTTAAGGTGGAGCGCAGGTCGCGGAAGTTTTGGGAATAAGCCGTAAAAAGAAGGCGGGGGGTGTCGGCATGAGCAAGCAATTAGCAGGGATTGAACTATTAGCGCAATCCACTAGTGAACAACAGGAGGAGGTAACAACCCCGCCGACAACTTGGCCGGACCCTCTGGCGAAAGAAGCCTACTACGGACTTGCAGGTGATATTGTACGGCTTATGGGTCCACACACAGAAGCAGACTCTGCAGCATTACTTTTTTCTTTTTTTGTAATGTTTGGCAGTGTTATTTGGCAGTCTTAATGTATTGACATAAAATTCTCCTGCTCAGGCAACCGGTGCCCATATCAGCATTTTGGGGCATATCACAAAAGATGAACTGCTGCGCTACCTCGATAATACAGAAGCTGGGTAATGGATTTGGCAACCGGTTTTTGTGGGTGTGTGTCAGAAGATCAAAATGCCTCCCGGAAGGAGGCAAGCTGCATCAGTCAGATTTTACTCGTGTAATTCAGAGACTTACAACGGTTGTAAATATTGCACAGAAAGCTGGAGAGATGAAACGTGATGAAGAAGCCCGGAGCCTTTGGCATGAAATCTACCCGGATTTGTCCGAGGGGAAACCTGGATTATTGGGAGCGATGATAGCACGGGCGGAAGCGCAGGTAATGAGACTGGCCTGTATATATGCACTATTGGACATGTCAACGGTTGTTAGAGTGAAGCATTTACGGGCCGCTGTTGCCTGTTGGCAGCATTGTGAGGATTCCGCAAAGTTTATCTTCGGGGAGGCCCTTGGTGATCCAGTCGCTGACGAAATTTTAAAAGCTTTAAAAGGGGCGGATAACGGGTTAACCAGGACGGATATAAGCAAACTTTTTGGGCGGAATAAAGGAGCGGCAGAAATAGGACGAGCCCTCACGCTGCTGGGAGAACGTGGCCTGGCAAGTAGTCGCAAAGATGTTTCAGAAGAAGGACGACCGGCTCAGCGGTGGTTTGCAACTAATCCAAACAAATAAATACGAAAAAAACGAAATATACAAAAATAGTACCTGACACCGGACTTAATTCGTTAAATTCGTTTATTTCGTAAGTTAATATCTCCGGGGGTGTATGTTATGGGCCATTACCTGAACAAAGTGAGGGAATGGGAGAAAAAAAGGGCTGCGGCAGCTCCCATTACCCCTCTTGATAATAAGGAGCGAATTAAAAAGGCATTACGGGAACACGGTATAGTTACCATTCGCAGTGAAGCGTTGGATGGAGAAATCATTTATTTTGCCCGCGATTAACAATCTGGGGCCCTGGCCAGGTGCAAAAATGTAGTTTCCTTAGAGATTCTACTGATACAGATAAGCCTTTGGAAAATGTAAAGCTAACGGCAGTGGCATCTCAGTTAAAAGGCATTTACCAGGGACTGCTGCTATTTTGTGAAGAAATTGATGTTGAGCCGGACAAGCTGCTATCCTGGTACCCTCCTGTGAAGATGGACTGAGCAGACTCGCGATATGATTCTGTTTGGTGCTGCCGGAGACAACATACTTGGCAAAAAAATGCTGATATAAGATCAGCATTTGAAAAGGCGGCTAGTTTTTATGGTAATTCTAATACTAATGGAATCTCACTAGACTGATTGTCTAAAGGGTATGTAAAAAGACCTATGTTATAAGGCTTTATATGTCTGTAAAACGATTGTAAAACAATGAAAGGAGAGAAAATTCATGGTAAGAGCTACAGCGTTGCCGCTATCTAATTTTTTTCAGGGTAAAACGATTCATGGTTTCAGCAAGCACTAAGCCAAAAATAGATGCGGTTACAAAGTCAGATAATAATTGACTCGTGGGTATAGGTCTTAATGGCTGAAAACCAAACAAATTAACTGTCACATGTATAGCAAAAAAAATAATTACACCATACAACCAACCTCTTAATAAATAGTTTCTGCTCGGTATTAAAAGCACAATATATGTATAAAAAACTCCTAACACACCGGTGAATATAAAATGTATGATTTGACCTATAACAGTTTCAAAAAGTGTGCCTGAGGTCGATCCGGTCAATAAAGACAAACCCCAGTCATAGTAAGGGTGTTTTACCCAACCAAGAAATGTTAAGATTAAATCTACGATTGACATTATGACTCCTCCGGCAATCCCTGCCAGTAGCCCTCTGGTTAACCTGTCTTTGGTAGTCATTATTTCTCCTAACTTCAACGTTCGTAGCTGTTTGTAGTATAATAAATATCGCTTATTATTATTCCTGCATTTCGCACCCAATAAATACCAGTAGATTTCCATAGGAGCCGCTGGGCAAATAAATCCTCGTATTTTCATCGTTATCCATTTTTGTGTATGACAAACTAACGCCCGATTAAAATGCAAACAGGAATATCTGTGGAGCTATACCATTAGTTACGTATCTTGTCACCACTACCATTCAAATTACGAAGTGCTCGTCGATTTCATCCATGTTTTATACCATTTAAGCACGTATTCGTCTATCTGGGCCTTTTGTGTTTCATGTAGTCCTTTTATCAGTTCCAGTGGATCGGGCAACGGGAAGATCTTCCTGAATAATTGATTCAATTCTGTGTCTCTGGCAATCGCATAGGTAGTACCCATGTTAAGAAAACATTTGGCAGAACAGAATTGGAAAAAACAAATAGCAGGAAAGGCTTATAACGATACGGATTTGGTTTTTGCAGATGAGTTAGGTAATCCAATAGAACCAAGAACTTTCTGCAGACGGTTTGAAAAGATGATAGAAGTATTGATGATAGAAGTATTAATGAAAGAAAATGAAGGTTTTCCAAAAGTGACATTTCACGGGTTACGGCATGCATTCGCTACGATATGTATTGATGGTGGCGAAAAGGTACATGATGTACAGGATAAGTTAGGACACTCTACCTATAATTTGACAATGAACACATACCGACACGCAGGCAAAAAGAAATCTGCTAGCGTTATCAGTGCGATACTCTAGCAGACTCTCCAAAAAAATATTCGCTTTTTTTTAACCAAAGAGTCGGGAGCGGCAACTCCTGACTCTTTTTTTTGTGTCCAAAATTAGTGCTGAAAATTAGTGAAGAAAATTGGTTTGTAATCTTATTAGTGCTGAATTAGTGTAAATCGCTAAAATCGTATAGTTTGGGTTGTGTCTGGTAATTACTCCTAGTGCCACAAATCCTTTAAAATCATATGGTGCCGAAGGCCGGACTCGAACCGGCACAGTCAGAGACCGCTTGATTTTGAGTCAAGTGCGTCTGCCAATTCCGCCACTTCGGCAAAAAACTCTTATTTTAGGGCGTTTTGGGGTTTTGAAACGCTGTAAAAATCAAATGCGTAAGGACTATTAAAATCAAGTGAGGTTGCCGCTTATTCATTATAATATATTGCCTGAAAAAAGTAAAGTTGTCCGTCTGCATAATGAATCATTGTTAATATCTGTTAATATCTGGATGTACATATTTCTGAATAAAACAGTTATTTTACTTTGCAAAAAGCTGACGTACTGTAAAATTGTACTATATTTTATATCCAAATATTACAAAGTGCTCAGTGCCTCTGTTGGATTGGGTGTATTTTTTTATTTATTTGCAGAAAATAGCAGGGAGGTGATTTTCATGGGAGTTTCCACCTTTAAGAAGTCAAAAGGGCTGCAGGAACAGATTGATATTCAGGAAGCATTCAATATATGGAATTCACTAAGAGTGTGGTATCATAGCAAGGAAACAGTGCAATTTATGAATAATTTTGTACAAGACCACGATTTTGACCTGCTTTTGGGCAAGTGGCAGGGAAGTATTGAAAAGTATGAAAAGCTGGCTGAAAAACTGCAACTCAAAGTTCCGAAAAACCCGCCCGAAGATTTTAAAACGTCAATGAGAATCAATGAACTTAGGGATGATTTGATATACAGGCGCGTTTACCATGACCTGACAGCTGAACTGTTCTTCCTTACTAACGCATATCGTTCAAGTACAACAAATGACAATGTAAGACAGGTTATCAGGCATGATTTAACCAGTCACCTCAATGACTTTGAACTTCTTTACAAGTACGGTAAGTTAAAAGGGTGGCATGATGAGCCGCCGGCGTACAAAACAGCAAAGCCTGTTAAAAATGAATCGCTTGCAGTCAGTGAGGCATTTCATATCTTAGACCATATAGGACAAAGGTATCATCAGCTGCAACTCACTTTTTGTCAGGTATACTGGGAACACTGGTTATGTATACCATCGGTCCTCCTATGTATTTTCTCAGGCTATCACGGCAGATTTATCTTATTTCACTAGCGTTGCATTAAAATTATTAAAAAAACGAAAGTGCTTTGCCTGCAACGAACATATGTAAGTTTACTCTATTTATAGTAAAATATGTAAGGGACATTTCTCGCCTGTAGTTAAAAGGACTAGAGCCGGTAAAGGGTAGTCCTCATCCACATTTTG
>Ga0208242_100218_pt1 | contig 63676 bp, 57 predicted proteins | sample SubbioAug_CSW13A_FD_184825 | JGI IMG/M metagenome (GOLD analysis project Ga0208242, IMG submission 184825) | Serpentinite rock and fluid subsurface biosphere microbial communities from McLaughlin Reserve, California, USA - CR12Aug_CSW13A (SPAdes) | ecosystem: Environmental > Terrestrial > Deep...
GGTGCTGGACGTGGACGAGGACTTCGCCTCCCGTATCCAACACGCCGCCACCAACCTCTCCGAAGCCCGCGCCCTCGGCTCCGCCGCCGAGAAACTGCCGCTGGCCAAGCCGACGCCGGGCGGCCGGCAGACCAGCGGCTTTGGCGTCCGGTTCGATCCTTTCACCAAACGCCCCGCCTTCCATTCCGGCCTCGACTTCGGCGGCGGGTTCATGACCCCCATCCTGGCCACGGGTCCTGGCGTCGTGTCCTTCGCCGGCGTTCGCTCGGGCTACGGCAACACGGTCGAGATCGACCACGGCCAGGGCTTCAAGACGCGCTACGCGCATCTGCAGGCGATCGCCGTGAAGCCCGGTCAGCGGATCGCCGTCGGCCAGCGCGTCGGCGGCATGGGCTCCACCGGGCGCTCCACCGGCGTGCATCTCCATTATGAAGTCTGGGTCAATGGCCGCGCCCAGAACCCCAGCCGTTTTGTGAAGGCGGGCGAGTATGTTCAGCAAGCAGCCGACTAAGTCGGACAGTTCCAAGACCCCGGCGCGTCTCGACGGCCCGCCTCAGATCTTGTCGGAAGGCCCCGTGGTCCGAAAGGCGCCGACCGTGGCCTCGCTGATCGCCGAAAACCTGACTGTCGAGGGCGGGATCAGCGGTGAAGGCGAACTGCACATCGATGGCATCGTCCGCGGCGACGTGCGCATCGGCAAGCTGACCATCGGCGACACCGGCCACGTGGAAGGCTCGATCTTCGCCGAGGCCGTGGAGGCTCGCGGCCGGGTGATCGGCGCCATCACCGCCAAGCAGGTCCGCCTCTATGGCACCTGTTATATCGATGGCGACATCACCCATGAGCAGCTGGCCATGGAGACGGGCGCCTTCTTCCAGGGCCGCAGCCTGAAGTTCCAACGTCCCCCGGCCCCACCGGCCGAGGCGCCGGCCAAGCCCGCACCGCCCGCCCTCGAAGCGCCGGCGACGGCGCCCGCCGCAGCCAGCGGCGCCCCCCAGGCCAAGCCCGTCTTCTAGAGCGCGTTTCCGATAAGTGGGAACCGGCTATCGGAGCAAAACGCGCTCAAGTCTTTGAGTTTAGAGCCTGATTCAACGACCAGACGGTTAAGTCCGGTCGCATCAGGCTCTAGGACGGGGCCGGCCTGGCCGGCTCAGTCCTCGCGGGTGATCCCGACGCGCTGGGCCAGGGACGCCCCCATGAAGGCGTCCAGATCGCCATCCAGAACCCCATCGGTGTCCGAAGTCTCCACGTCGGTCCGCAGGTCCTTGACCATCTGATAGGGCTGCAGGACGTAGGAGCGGATCTGGTGTCCCCAGCCGATGTCGGTCTTCTGGTCTTCCAGGGCCTGCTGCTCGGCTTCCCGGCGCTGAAGTTCACGCTCATAGAGCCTGGCGCGCAGCATCTTCCAGGCCTCTTCCCGGTTGGCGTGCTGCGAGCGGCCCGCCTGGCAGGCCACCACCACGCCGGTGGGAATGTGCGTCAGCCGCACGGCGGAATCGGTCTTGTTGATGTGCTGGCCGCCGGCGCCCGAGGCCCGGTAGGTGTCGGTCCGCACGTCGGCCGGATTGATCTCGATCTCGATCGTGTCGTCGACGACCGGGAACACCCAGACCGAGGCGAAGCTGGTATGGCGCTTGGCGTTCGAGTCGAAGGGTGAAATCCGCACCAGCCGGTGGACCCCGGCCTCGGTCTTCAGCCAGCCATAGGCGTTGGCGCCCTTGACCTGCAGGGTCGCCGACTTGATCCCGGCCTGCTCGCCCGACGTTTCTTCGATCAGCTCGACGCTCATGCCGTGCTGCTGGGCCCAGCGGCTGTACATGCGCAACAGCATGCCGGCCCAGTCGTTGGACTCCGTCCCGCCGGCCCCGGAATTGATTTCCACATAGGCGTCATTGCCGTCAGCCTCGCCAGACAGCAGAGCCTCCAGCTCCGCGCGGGCGGACCGTTCTTTGATCGCCTTCAGCTCATCGCGGGCCTCGTCAAGGCTGGCCTCATCGCCCTCCTCGTCGGCCATTTCGGCCAGGGCCAGGGCGTCCTCCAGGCCACGTTCAAGCGTGCGCACAGCGTCCACCTGCCCGGCCAGACGCTGGCGTTCGCGCATCAGGGCCTGGGCCTCAGCCGCATTGTCCCACAGGGTCGGATCCTCGACCCGGGCGTTCAGCTCATCGAGATGACGAAGGGCTGGTTCCCAGTCAAAGACGCCTCCTGAGCAGTCCGATGGACTGCTCGATGTCGGCCGCCATGGCCTCGACATCCGCTCTCATGGATCGCTCCTGGCAATCGGTGAACCCCCGCGACGCAAGGCTGCGGGGGCATCAGGGGGCCGCGGGGATAACGCGGCCGAGGGGCTAATACAATCCGCTCATCTCATCGGCCGGGGCCGCGGCCTCGCCAGCATTGCCAGCCCCGCTCACCCGTCCATCGGGCCAGACCTTGTTATAGGGCATGGGACCGCTCGACCCGGGGGTCACGCTCTGGGTCGGGGCCCGGGGCTCGGTCCCAGGGCGGAAGGCCTCGCGAATGCCGCGGACGGTGGCGTACTTGGCGTTCTCAGGCGCCTGGAAGTCCGTCTCCGGCACGCCCTTGACGGCCTCCTGCATGAAGGCGGTGAAGATCGGCGTCGCCGCCGTCGTTCCCGTCTCGCCAAAGCCCAGGGGCCGGTTGTCGTCGAAGCCGATGAACACGCCGGCCACGATCTGCGGCGTGAAGCCTACGAACCAGGCGCTGCGATACTCGTTGGTCGTGCCGGTCTTACCGCCCACCGGGCGCCCCAACACCGAGACCGAGGTCGCCGTACCGCGCTGGACGACGCCCTGCAGCATGGAGGTGATCTGATAGGCGGTGATCGGGTCCATCACCTGCTCGCCGGCCAGGGGCACGCGAGGGCTCTCATCGCCATTGAAACCCGCGGCGCAGCGCGGACAGTCGCGCCGGTCGGCCCGGTAGATCACCTTGCCCTCCCTGTCCTGCACCAGTTCGATCAGATGCGGCTCAACCCGGCGGCCGCCGTTTACGAATGCGGCATAGGCCGCGGTCAGCCGGAACGGGGTGGTTTCTCCGGCGCCCAGGGACATGGCCAGGACCGGGTCCATCTTGTCGACGACCCCCATTCGCACCGCCAGGTCGCTGATCTTGCGCATGCCCACGCCCTGGGCCAGGCGAACGGTCATGGCGTTGCGCGACAACTCAAGCCCGCGACGGAGGGTCAGGGCGCCATAGTACTGGCGATTGTAGTTCTCCGGGGTCCAGGTCTCTCCTTGCCGGCCTTGAAGGGTGATCATCGAATCCATGACCACGCTGGCCGGGGTGTAGTCGTCCTCAAGGGCGGCGGCGTAGACGATCGGCTTGAAGGCCGAGCCCGGCTGGCGCATGGCCTGGGTGGCTCGGTTGAAGTTCGACAGGGAGAAGGAATAGCCCCCGACCATGGCCAGGACCCGGCCAGAATGGGGTTCGATGGCCACCAACGCGCCGTTCACCTGGGGAACCTGGCGCAGCCGGAACGGTCCGCCGTCGCCCTCGGTGGGCTCAACAAAGACCAGATCGCCCACGGCGAGCCCCTTGCCGGCCCGGGCCCAGGACACGTCCTGACTGACCAGGGGCCCGGCGGCCCCGCTTTCGGCGACTTCAACCTGGATATCGCCGCCAGCCACGCGGGTGACGGCGGCGGCGCGCCAGCGGCGGCGCTCGGCCGGCGCGGCGGCATTGCGGGCGACCGCCTGCCAGCCGTCGTTCAGCTCGACCTTGCCCCACGCCCCCCGCCAGCCATGCCGGCGATCGTAGGCCTCCAGCCCGTCCATCAGCGCCACCCGGGCGGCCGTCTGCAGGGCCGGATCGAGGGTGGTGCGCATATAGTAGCCGCCCTCATTGAGGCGCGGCCCAAGGGTTTCGAGACCCCGACGGCGGACCTCCTCGACGAAATAATCGGCATCCCGGTACTTGGCCCGCGTCGGGGCGGCCTGGACCACCAGATCCTGAGCCTTCGCCTCGGCGGCCTGGGCCTCGGTGATCCATTCCAGGTCGGCCATCTCGCCAATCACCCAGTTGCGGCGCGCGATTGCGGCGGCCTTGCGACGCTGGGGATGGTAGTTCTGCGGCCCCTTGGGCAAGGCCGCCAGATAGGCCGCCTCGGCCACGGTCAGGTCGGTGATCGACTTGCCGAAATAGTTGTAGGCCGCGGCCCCCACGCCGTAGGAGCGGTAGCCGAGCCAGATCTCGTTCAGATAGAGCTCGAGAATCTGCTCCTTGCTGAGCGTCTTCTCCAGCCGCTGGGCGAGCACGGCTTCCTTGAACTTGCGACCGATGGTGGCGTCGCTGGTCAGCAGGACGTTCTTGGCCACCTGCTGGGTGATGGTCGAGCCGCCCTCGAGGCGCCGGCCCTGAACGGCGTTGAGGACGTTCTTCATCATCGCCCGGGTCAGGCCCATGGCGTCGACGCCGCCATGCTGGAAGAAGTTGCGATCCTCCGCGGCCATGAAGGCTTGCACCATGTGCGGCGGCATCTGGTCGTAGGGCACATAGATCCGGCGTTCCCGAGAGAACTCGCCGATCAGGGTGCCATCCCAGGCATAGGCGCGCGTTGAGGTGGGCGGACGATAGTCCACCAGATCCCCGGCGTCGGGCATGTCATGGAACAGCCAGGCGGCGTAGATCGCCACGGCGAAGCCCGCCACGGCGATCAGGCTCAGAACCGCAACGCCGGCGATCGCGACCCATCTCTCTGGGGGATGCAACTGTGCTGACCTCCGCAGGCGCCCTCGCCTGTCAGACCGTCATCTAACGCGCAACAGCCCGGGCGCCAACGGCCGCGACGCTGAGCGCCGTAGAGGTCCTGCCTCAGCGGGCCGCGAGCTGGCCTTGCTGTGCGAAATAGTCGTCGATGGCGTCGCCAATCGCATTCATGAAGCGGGTCCGCCGGGCGCCGTCCAGCAGATTGGCCTCGTCGTGCACATTGGTCATGAAGCCCATTTCGAGCAGGATGGCCGGGACGTCAGGCGCCAGCAGAACCACGAATCCCGCGTCCCGATGGCTGCGACGCAGCAGAGGCATGTGCGGGTCGGCCCGGGCCAGCACCAGCTCGGCGAAGGTCGCTGAGCGGTTCTTGGTCGCCCTCTGGGTGAGATCGAACAGGATGTCACGAACACCCTGATCACCGCCGCTGAGGCTGGTGTTCATGAACCAATCGTCCTTGGACACGAACTTGGCCGCCCGGCCCGAGGCCTGTTCCGACAGGGTGTAGACCGAAGTGCCGCGGGTGGTGGCGTCGGCGCCCGCGTCAGCGTGCAGAGAGATAAAAAGGTCAGCACCGGCCCGGCGCGCGATCTGCACCCGGCTTTCCAGGGGCACATAGACATCGCTACTGCGAGTCATGACGACCTTGTACTTGCCGCTGCGCACCAGTCTGTCCTGCAGGGCGAGGGCCGCGGCAAGGGTCACGTCCTTCTCGAAGCCCCGGGCGCCGCGGGCGCCAGGGTCACGTCCCCCATGGCCAGCGTCGATCACAACCACCTTCTTTAGCGGCAGCGGCTTGGCGGCCGTGGGTGTCGGGCGTCGGGCGGGGCGGGAAACGAAGGTCGCGGTGGGCGGACCGACCGCGGCGATGTCGATCACGTAGCGATAATGGCTGACGCCATCGGCGGGCGGCAGCAGGAAGCGCCGCTTGATGACACCAGCGCTTGTCAGGTCCACCTGCAGCCGGGCGGCGCCCTGCGAATTGTCGATCATCCACGCCTTGACCAAGCCCCGGCCAGAGCCCTGAAGGCTGGCCCCGGCCTCGACGCCCGGCAGGGAGAGAACCACACGACCGCCCTCGCCATCCTGGCTCACCTTGCCGGTGGCCCCGCGATCCAGGTCGATGACAAGACGGGTCTCGGCGCCGTCGCCGCCCAGGCGTACGCCCAGCACCCCAGCCCCCGGGGCCGCAGCGTGGGACACAGCGACAACCGCCAGGCCGCCCAGGGTCGCCACGGCGACACCGGCGCACAGCAGCCGCGCCTTCCGGAAGACCCTGCCCAGCCTTGCGAGCATACGCTTACACACCCACCAAACGTTTCTGCGACGTTGAACCTCTCTTAAAGCCCATCCCCGTGGAAAAAGGGTTAAGCGCCCCTGCGCCACGAGGACGGCTTTCCTTTTTTCCTTCGGTGTTGCAAAGTCGCCCCGCGCAAGGAGGGGCCTGACTCACATGCCCGCCATTCCGCGCGAACACCTGCGTCGGCCCGACCGAAGTTCGGCGACGACGCTCCACCGATCCCCGCCTTGCAGGCGTGACTAGGACACACCCATGGGCAGCGTCGCACGAGCCCCATTCCGGCGTCTGGCCGGCCTCGCGGCCGCCTCCGTCGCTGTGAACAGAGACCCTGCACGCGCCCTCATGATTAGCCGGCAGCGCCCGAACGCAAGTTTCGTGGCGCGCCGTGGAGACTCACTAGATGTCGAAGAAGATGCTTATCGATGCGGCCCACGCCGAAGAGACGCGTGTGGTTCTCATCGACGGAACGCGCGTTGAAGATTTTGATTTCGAGAGCAAGAACCGGAAACAGCTCAGAGGGAATATCTACCTCGCCAAGGTGACCCGTGTGGAGCCCAGTCTCCAGGCGGCCTTTATTGAGTACGGCGGCAACCGTCACGGGTTCCTCGCCTTCAATGAAATTCACCCGGACTACTATCAGATCCCGGTCGCCGACCGGGAAGCGCTGATGCGTGAAGAGGCCGAGGAGGACGACTCCTTCGAGCCCGCAAGCCGCAGCGCCGATCCGGATGACGAGGACGCTGAAGCCGTCGTCGATGAAGACGACGTGATGGAAGAAGAGGTCGCCCGTCGCCGCCGGCGCCTCATGCGCAAGTACAAGATCCAGGAAGTGATCCGCCGCCGGCAGATCATGCTGGTTCAGGTCGTCAAGGAAGAGCGCGGCAACAAGGGCGCGGCGCTGACCACCTATCTGTCGCTGGCCGGTCGTTATGGCGTCCTGATGCCCAACACCGCCCGGGGCGGCGGCATCAGCCGCAAGATCACCACGGCCACTGACCGCAAGCGCCTGAAGAGCGTCGTCCAGGGCCTGGACGTGCCGCAGGGCATGGGCCTGATCGTCCGCACCGCTGGCGCCAAGCGCACCAAGGCCGAGATCAAGCGCGACTACGAGTACCTTCTGCGTCTGTGGGAGAATATTCGCGAGAACACTCTGCACTCCATCGCGCCCGCCCTCATCTATGAGGAAGAGGACCTGGTGAAGCGGGCGATCCGCGACCTCTATGACAAGGATATCGACGGCGTGTTCGTCGAGGGCGAGGCCGGCTTCAAGGAAGCGCGCGACTTCATGCGCATGCTGATGCCGTCCCAGGCCAAGAAGGTGCAGCTCTACCGCGACCCTGAGCCCCTCTTCGTCAAGTACAAGGTCGAGGACCACCTTTCGCAGATCTACAGCCCCGTCGTGCCCCTGCGGTCTGGCGGCTATCTGGTGATCAACCAAACCGAGGCCCTGGTGGCCGTCGATGTGAACTCCGGCAAGTCGACCCGTGAGCGCAACATTGAAGCCACCGCGCTCAAGACGAACCTGGAGGCCGCCGAAGAGACGGCACGGCAGCTCCGCCTGCGCGACCTCGCGGGCCTGATCGTCATCGACTTCATCGACATGGATGAGTCGAAGAACAATCGCGCCGTCGAGAAGAAGCTCAAGGACGCCCTGAAGGACGACCGCGCCCGCATCCAGATGGGCAAGATCAGCGGGTTCGGCCTGATGGAGATCAGCCGTCAGCGCCGCCGCACCGGCGTGCTGGAAGGCACGACCCATGTCTGCGAGCACTGCAACGGCACCGGCCGGGTCCGCTCCGTCGAGTCCAGCGCGCTGGCCACCCTCCGCGCCCTGGAGATCGAGGCCCTCAAGGGCGGCGGCGAGGCCACCCTGAAGGCGCCCCGCGCCGTGGCCCTCTACATCCTCAATGAGAAGCGCGCCCATCTGGCCCGCATCCACGAGACCTTTGGCCTGTTCGTCACCGTGGTGGTGGACGACGCCATGCCCCACGCCGATTACGAGATCGAGCGCACGGCCAGCGAGACCCGTCCCGACCACGCCATCCCGATCCCCTCGGCCAGGTCGCGCCTTGAGCCCCTTGAGGACGACGGCTTCGACGATTCCTTCGAGGATGAGGACGAAGACGAGGAAGACGAGGACGAGGACGAGGGCGAGGACGAAAGCCCGGCCCCCGCCCGCTCCGCTGTCGTCGCTGATGACGATGATGACGACGATGAGGGCGAGTCCCGCGAGGAAGCCTCCGGCGAGGATGACGCCGATGGCCGAACCCGTGGCCGGGGTCGCCGTCGCCGCCGCCGTGGCGGTCGTCGCGACGAGGAAGAACGGGCGCCCGCGCCAGAGGCCGACACCCGCCTAGAGGACGAGAATGGCGGCCGTCGCCGTCGCCGCGGTCGCCGCGGCGGCCGGCGCCTGCGCGAGGATCGTCCCGGCGAGGCTTTCGCCTGGGTCCGTCCCTGGGTCCCCTATGGCGAAGACCCCTTCGTTTGGTTCGACCTCTCGGAAGACCCCCGTATGGCGGTCCCCGAGGTCACGACCGGCGCCATCGCCGCCCAGGCCCCTGCCCCGGAGCCGTCCGCAACGGCCGAACAGTCTGAGGCGCCCATCACCCGCGCCCCGGTCCACGCCTCCGGCGAGGACGATGTCTGGGTCGAGCTCCCCGAGCCCGAGGACAAGCCCAAGCGGCGGCGCAGCCGCGGCAAGGCCAAGTCCCCGGCGGCCGAGGCCGTAGAGGCCGCGTCGCCGGAGGCCGCCATCGAGGCTCCCGAAGGTGTTGCGGAGGCTGAAGCCCCCGTCATCACCGCCGAGGAGACGCCCGCCGCCGAGCCGGCCAAGCCAAAGCGCACCCGGACTCGCCGCAAGGCCGAGCCCAAGGCCGAAGCCGATGCCGTGGCCGAAGTGATCGCCGAGGCGGCTGAGGAATCCGCCCCGGTCGCAGCGCAACCTGCACCGCAACTGGAGGCTCAACCGGAACCGCAGCCCGCGCCCGCGCCCGCGCCCGTGGCTACGCCAGCCCCGCAGCCGGTGGAAACCGTCGCGGCCACCGAACCGGCCGGGCCCGATCCGGCTGAGATCACCGCTCCGCCCGCCAAGCCCCGCCGTGGCTGGTGGCGGCGCGGCTGACGGGTTAGTCTGCAGATGGGTAGGGGGGAAGCGAGCAAGAGAGTGTGCATGGCCTCCCCCCTGCCTATCCCGTTCCCAGGTGCGTTTCTTCGCCAACTGAAGCCGGTTCGGCGCCTCGCCGGACGGCTCGCCCTGGCCGCGACCCTGGCGCTCGCCCCCCTCGCCGCCCAGGCGCAGCAGGGGAAGGGCCTGTCCCTCATCCGGGACACCGAGATCGAGGCGATTCTCGAAGCCGATTCCCGCCCGATCCTAGAGGCCGCTGGCATCAATCCCGACAGCATCGAGATCCTGCTGATCGGCAGCCGCGAACTCAACGCCTTCGCCGCACCCGGCACCATGGGTTTCTTCACGGGCCTGATCCTCGAGTCGGAAAACCCCAATCAGCTTCAGGGCGTCATCGCCCACGAGGTCGGTCACCTGGCCGCGGGTCATAGCGCGCGTTCTGGAGAAATGCAGAGGGCCGGCATGCAGCCCTTCCTGCTGACCATGGGCCTCGGCGTCCTGGCCGCCTTCGCCGGCGCCGGCGACGCCGCCATCGCCCTTATGGGCAGCGCCAGCCAGTTCGGAACCCTGGCGGCCCTGGGCTACAGCCGCGAACAGGAAAGCCGCGCCGACCAGGCGGGCCTCAACATCCTCGACCGGGCCGGCCTCTCAGGCCGGGGCCTGGTCGAGTTCTTCGACAATTTCCGCTATCAGGAGGTCTTCCAGGAAGCCCGGCGCTACGCCTATTTCCGCAGCCACCCCCTGTCGTCTGAGCGGATCGACACCCTGCGCCGCAAGGCCGAAACCCTGCCCGACTGGGACAAGGTCGACAGCGATGAGGCCATGGAGCGGCACCGCATCATGCAGGCCAAGCTGCAGGGCTTCCTCAATCCGCAGCGGGCCATCGTCGACTATAGCGAAGCCGACAAGAGCTATCCGGCCCGCTACGCCCGGGCCATCGCCTACTACCAGATGAAGGAGCCGGACCAAGCCCTGCGGTTGATCGAAGCCCTGCTCACCGAGCAGCCGGAAAACGCCTATCTCTGGGAGCTGAAGGGCCAGATTCTGTTCGAGTTCGGACGCACCGCCGAGGCCGAGGCGCCTCAGCGCCGGTCAGTTGAGCTGATGCCCGAGGCCCCGCTGCTGCGGGTCAATCTCGGCCAGACCCTGATCGCCATGAACGACGACGCCAAGCTGGACGAGGGCATCAATGAACTGCGCAAGGCCCTGACCCAGGAGAACGACAACGCCGTGGCCTGGCGTCTGCTGGCCGAGGGCCATGATCGCCGGGGCGAGGACGGCGCGGCGCGACTGGCGACCGCGGAGTACAATTTCCATGTGGGCGATCGCCAGCAGGCTCGCGTCTTCGCCATGCGGGCCAGGGATCTGTTGACCCGCGACACCCCTGAATGGCGCCGCGCGACCGATATCGTCCTGACCTCGAACCCGTCCCGCGACGACCTGCGCGAGCTCGCCCAGGAAGGCGCGATCCGCTCTGGCTCCGTTCGCTAGCCGGCGACCTTGGCCAACAGGGTCGCAACCGGCGCCAAACATCCCTATCTGGTTTCCCGATGAGAAAATCCTTGCCTGTCCTCGCGGCGCTCTGCGCCTCCACCCTGGCGCTGGCCGCCTGTGACCGCACCGGCGACGACGCCTTTGGCGAAAAGGTTCGCGCCTATCTGATCGAAAACCCCGAGGTGATCGAAGAGGCGGTGCAGGCGCTCGGAAAGAAACGCGAGACCGAAGCGGCCCAGGCGGCCACCTCGGCGATCGAGACGCACCGGGCGGCGTTGGAACAGGATCCGCGGGACTTCGTGGCCAATCCCAACGGGACCATCACCGTCACCGAGTTCTTCGATTACCGCTGTGGCTACTGCAAGATCGCCGCGACCGAGATGGCCAGCATCATCGAGCAGAACCCGGACGTGCGGGTGGTGTTCAAGGAGTTCCCGATCTTCGGTGAACAGTCCGACGAAACCGCCGCCATCATGCTCACCGACCTGGCCAAGCCCAAGACGCTGGAGCTGCACGAGCGGCTGATGGCTGAAAAGTCCCTGGACGATGCGGCCCTCGACCGCCACCTGCGCGCCGTCGGGATCGACCCGGCCGCCGCCCGCAAAGCGGCCCAGGCGCCGGCCATCCAGCAGCAGCTGGTGGACACCCACGAACTGGCCGCCAGCCTGGGGATCAACGGCACCCCGGCTTTCGTGATCGGGAACCGCCTGATCTCCGGCGCGGACATGGAGGCGGTCAAGGCCGCCATCACCTCCGCCCAGGCCGAGAAGATCGCGGGCTAGATCAGTCCGGCCAGGGGCGAAGACGGATCGGCGTACATCCGCTTAGGCATGCGCCCGGCCAGGTAGGCCTCGCGCCCAGCGATGACCGCATGGCGCATGGCGCTGGCCATCAGGATCGGATCGCGCGCCTCGGCGATGGCAGTGTTCATGAGCACCGCATCGCAGCCCAGCTCCATGGCCACGGCCGCGTCAGAGGCCGTGCCCACGCCGGCGTCCACCAGCACCGGCACCTTGGACTGCTCGATGATCAGGCCGAGGTTCAGCATGTTCTGGATGCCGCGGCCTGAACCGATAGGCGCGCCCAACGGCATGATGGCGGCGGCGCCTGCCTCCTCCAGCTTCAGCGCATAGACCGGATCATCGCTGCAATAGACCATCACCTCGAAGCCGTCGGCGATCAGCAGCTTCAGGGCCCGCAGGGTCTCCTCCATGTCGGGCAGCAGGTGTTTTGTGTTGGACAGCACCTCGAGCTTGACCAGGTTCCAGCCGCCGGCCTCCCGGGCCAGGCGCAGGGTGCGGACCGCATCCTCGCCGGTGAAGCAGCCGGCGGTGTTGGGCAGGAAGGTAAAGCGGTCAGGCTTCACATGGTCCACCAGCATCGGCTGGCTGGGGTCAGACAGGTTCACCCGGCGGATCGCCACCGTGACGATCTCGGCCCCGGCCGCCTCGGCGGCGGCGGCGTTGGTGGCGTAGTCCTTGTATTTGCCCGTTCCGACGATGAGCCGCGAGGTGAAGGTGCGGCCGGCGACGCTCCAGGTGTCTGCGGCGCTCACGGTCGGGGTCCCGATGTCGTCCATGTCAGCCGCCTCCGATGAAGTGCACGATCTCGATCCGGTCGCCATCGGCCACCGGGGTCTGCTCATAGGCCGAGCGCGGCACGATCTCCAGATTCCGCTCGATCGCCACCTTTCGGGGATCAAGCCCCAGGGTCGTGACCAACGCGGCCAGATGCGGCAGGGGCGCCATGGCGCGGGCTTCGCCGTTGATGGTCAGGTTCATGCTCAACTCTCGCCGCGCCTTGGGGCTTGCGGTGCTTGTGACCCCCGCCTGCGACCGTTACAAGACAGCGGAATCGCCGGCGGAGCCGAATGTCCAAACCGATCTATGTGCTGAGCGGCCCCAATCTCAACCTCCTGGGCGTCCGCGAGCCTCAGATTTATGGCAAAGAGACCCTGGACGACGTTCGCAAGGCCTGCGAGCGCCGGGCGCAGGCCCTTGGCCGGACGATCGAGTTCCGTCAGTCCAATCATGAGGGTGTGCTGATCGACTGGGTGCAGGAGGCGCGAACCGCCGCCAGCGCCCTGGTGATCAATCCTGCAGGCTACGGCCACACCTCCATCGCTCTGCTCGACGCACTGAAGACTCTCGAGGTCCCCATCGTCGAGTGCCACCTTTCGAACCCGGCGGCGCGCGAGACATTCCGCCGCCATACCTATGTGTCCCTCGCTGCGACGGGAGTCGTGTCCGGCTTCGGCGTGGCGAGCTATGAACTGGCCGTCGAGGCCGCAGCGCGTCTCAGCGCCTGACGCCTCCCAGCAGCAAGGGTCCTATCCATGGCTAGCAGCCCCAAGGCTTCCGCCGATCCGCTTGACGCACGTCTGGTGCGCACACTGGCCGACATCCTCACCGAAACGGGACTGTCGGAGATCGAGGTCGAGCGCGACGGGCTGAAGGTCCGCGTCGCCCGCCAGGTGTCGGTCACCGCCACGGTCGCCGCCCCCGCCCCCGCGCCTGCCGCCGCCGCCGCCGCAGTTGAAGCCCCCGCCGCCCCTGCTGCACCGGTGCGTGCGGCTGGTGACGCGGTGAATTCGCCGATGGTCGGCACCGTCTATCTTCAGCCCCAGCCGGGCTCCCCCAGCTTCGTCAAGGTCGGCGACACGGTCACCGCCGGCCAGACCCTGATGATCATCGAAGCCATGAAGACCATGAACCCGATCCCGGCGCCGCGCGCCGGCAAGGTGGTCGAGATCCTGGTTTCCGACGCCCAGCCCGTCGAGTTCGGCGAGCCGCTCGTCATCATCGAGTAGTTCGATGTTTGAAAAAATCCTGATCGCCAACCGGGGCGAGATCGCCCTGCGTATCCACCGGGCCTGCAAGGAGATGGGCATCTCCACGGTCGCGGTGCATTCCGAGGCCGATTCCGGCGCCATGTGGGTGCGGCTGGCCGACGAAAGCGTCTGCATCGGCCCGGCCTCGGCGGCCAAGAGCTATCTCAACATCCCGGCCATCATCGCCGCGGCCGAGATCACCGGCGCCCAGGCTATCCATCCGGGCTACGGCTTCCTGTCGGAGAACGCCCGGTTCGCCGACATCGTCGGCGCCCACGGCTTCACCTTCATCGGGCCCAAGCCCGAGCACATCCAGATGATGGGCGACAAGATCACGGCCAAGCAGGCGGTGATGCGGGCCGGCATTCCGGTCGTCCCCGGCTCGGCCGGCGCCCTGACGACCGAGGAAGAGGCCATCGCCGCGGCCGACGAGATCGGCTTTCCCGTCCTGATCAAGGCTGCCGCCGGCGGCGGCGGGCGCGGCATGAAGGTGGCCCTCGATCGCGAGAGTCTGGCCGAGGCCGTGTCGACCGCCAGGTCAGAGGCCAAGGCGGCCTTTGGCGACGATGCGGTCTATATGGAGCGCTATCTCCAGAAGCCCCGCCATATCGAGATCCAGGTCATCGCCGACTCCTTCGGCAATGTCTGCCACCTGGGCGAGCGCGACTGCTCCCTGCAGCGTCGCCACCAGAAGGTGCTGGAGGAGGCCCCTTCCCCCGCCATCGACGCTGCGACCCGCAGCAAGATCGGCAAAGTGGTGGTCGATGCGATCAAGGCCATCGGCTATCTCGGCGTCGGCACCATCGAGTTCCTGTATGAGAACGGCGAGTTCTTCTTCATCGAGATGAACACCCGCCTGCAGGTGGAGCATCCGGTCACCGAGGCCATCACCGGCATCGACCTGGTGCGCGAACAGATCCGCATCGCCGCGGGCCTGCCGCTGTCCTTCACCCAGGAGCAGGTGGTCTTCGAAGGCCACGCCATCGAGTGTCGGATCAACGCGGAGAACGCGCGCACCTTCACCCCGTCGCCGGGCCGGATCACCGACTTCCACGCGCCTGGCGGCCTTGGGGTTCGCCTGGATTCGGCGGTCTATGCCGGCTACGTCATCCCGCCCTTCTATGACAGCCTGATCGGCAAGCTGATCGTGCACGGTCGCGATCGCGAGGAGTGTCTGGCCCGGGTGAACCGTTGCCTGGGCGAGATGGTCGTGGGCGGGGTCGATACGACCATTCCGCTCTTCCAGGACCTGATCCACCAGCCCGAGATCATCGCCGGGGACTACAACATCCATTGGCTGGAAAAGTGGATCAAGGCGCAGGCTGACGAAGCCTGAGGTCATGGAGACCTTCGGTCCGGCGCAACTGCTGGCCTGCTACGCCCGGGGTGTCTTTCCCATGGCGGACGCCCGGGAGGACGATCAGATCTTCCTGGTCGATCCGGATCGCCGAGGCGTTCTGCCTCTGGTCGGCTTCCACGTCCCCCGGCGGCTCGCCCGGACAGTGCGGGCCGAACCGTTCCAGATCCGCTTCGACAGCGCCTTCGACCAGGTTGTCGCGCTGTGCGCCGAGGCGGCGCCCGACCGCCGCGAAACCTGGATCAACCCGATTATCCAGGACCTCTACGCCCAGTTGTTCGCCATGGGGCGCGCCCACAGCGTCGAGTGCTGGCGCGACGGTCGGCTGGTGGGCGGGCTGTACGGGGTAACGCTTGGCGGGGCCTTCTTCGGGGAAAGCATGTTCTCCCGGGCCACGGACGCCTCAAAGGTCGCCCTGGTGCACCTTGTCGCCCGGCTGATCCTCGGCGGCTACCGCTTGCTGGACGCGCAGTTCATCACCGACCATCTCAGCCAGTTCGACGCTGAGGAGATACCGAGGGCCGCCTATCATCGCCGGCTGGCCGAAGCCCTGCAGACGACGGGGGACTTTGGCGATCAACCCGCCCTGGCCGGCGTCGCCGCCCTGCAGGTGATCAGCCAGGCGTCGTAGACCGGATGTTCCAACGGGTTCAGGCCAGGCGCTGCGGCATACATCCAGCCACGAAAGATCTGCCGGGCCGGCGGGGTCGGCCGCCCAGCGACCGCTCGGGGCTGTGAGTCGACGGTCATATAGGCCATGGCGTCAGGGGCGCGCTCGTCGGGCGCCGACAGTTCGCAGGCCCGCACCGTGAAAACGAGGCTCTTGTAGCGGATGGGCTGCCCCACCGGCGCCTCAAAGCGGATTGTCTCGGCGCTCACCTTGTCCAGGGCCTGAATGATCGCCACGTCATAGCGCGCGCGCTTGATCGGCGGCTTTGGCTCTGGCGGAGGTTCCGGCGCGCGTGGGGTCTTGGGTTCAGGCTCGGCGGCGATTTCCGGCGCAGGCTCCGGCGGGGGCACAGGCAACGGCGCGATCGCCTCCGGCGCCGGCGAAGGAGCTGCGGGCGGGGCGGTTGCAGGAGGCTCGGGCGCGGTTTGCGCCACGACGGCGCCCGCCGCCACCAGGGCGGTCAGGCTGACGCCCAGGATCAGGGGCCGCAGGCGGCGCATGGGCCCTATTCCGGAGTCCAGGGAATATAGTCGCCCGTCGCCTTCTGACGCTCCCCGCCCCGGGCCAGGGAGCCCTGCGGACGATAGGCATGGACGGTGCCGGTCAGGTTCGGGCGATGGTCCTTCTCCCAGGCCTGCCGCAGCAGGGGCTGAACCGTCGGGGGCTCATCGAAGGTGTAGTGCAGCCAGCCGTGCCATTCGGCCGGCACCTTGGAGGCCTCAGCATAGCCGGAATAGATCACCCAGCGGCGTTTGCGGCCATCGTAGGAATCCGAGGCGTCCTTGGCCTCGTAATAGCGGCTGCCATAGTCGTCCTGCCCGACGAAAACGCCACGGCGGCCGATGTGGAAGCGGGCCCCGAGGGTCGCGCCGTTCCACCAGGTGAAGATCGCTTTGAACACGTTGGACTGACCCGGCTGGCAGGAATTTCGCGCGGACTATAGGTCTCCGCCCCCAAACCGTCCAGCACCCCGCGCAAGTCAACATCTTGGGGATGAACGCGTCTCCAGACCCAACATCTATTGCCGGGCGGGACTCACCTTCCTAGGCTCGCCGATGAGGGAGTCTGTCATGAGTCTGGAGAGCGGCAAGATGGAGCGTCGGACGCTCGAGCGCAGCAGCAATGTTGTCGAGGTCCTGGCCCCGGCCGCCTGGCCCAACGCTCAGGTCGAGGCCTGGCTCGACTGGGCCGGCGGCGAGCCGGATCTGCCCGCCGCCATCTTCCGCTTCGCCGAGGAGCTGGTTCAGGCCGGCCAGCGGCAGGGCCTGTTCGAGGGCGTCGGCGCCCGCGGCCGGTTCCGGCGGGAGCTGGGCGCAGCCCTGATGGCTGGGCGAATCGCGCTGCGTCCGGTGGCGAGTCCCGAGCCGATCGCCCTGACCGAAGACGATGACCTGGCGGAGCGACTGGGTCGACTGCGCGCCGAACACAGAGGTGTCGCCGCCGCCCGGGACGCCGTCCTGGCCATGGCCGCCTGCCGTCAGGGGGTGGTGGACGCCGTCCACCGGTGCCAGGGCGATCCCGACGCCTGCGCCGACCCGCATCGCAATCCCAGCCTCGCCCGGGCCGCTGAGGCCGCCCGCGCCACTGGCGCATCGGACGCCGCCATCCTTGACGCCATCGCCCTGGCCAGGGCCGGTGAAACCCGCCTCGCGGTCAGTCTGCCGGACCAGGCCGACACGCCCCAGGCCCTGGCCCTCGTCGGTCGGCAGGCTACGGCTCCGCTCCACCGCGCCCTGGGCCTCACCGCCTGGGAGACCGGCCGACTGACCGTGGCCTTCGACGCCTCCGTTGAAGGCGCGGCCGCGCACGGCGCCGTCACCCTCATGGCCTTCGGAACCGGTGAGGACTTCGACGAGGACGCCTTCCACCGCACCGTCGGCCTGCTGGCCACCGCTTTGGCGGCCATGACGGACGGCGCGCCTGCGGCCCTTGGCCTGGCAGGCCTCGCCGACTGGCTCGCGGCCCATGGCCACGCCTATGATTCGGACGCCGGCCGGGGCGCCGCCCTGACCCTGTTCGAGGGCGCGGCCCGCACCGCGCGGCTGGCCTGTCCGCGCCTGACCGGCGGCCTGACCCTGTTCGACGACCCGGAACTCACCCTAATGCTCGGCGGGGCGAGCCCGGCCGGCGAACCCTGGGAGGGGCCGGTCACCTTCGCCGAAACCGCCGATGGCCAGGTGGTCCGCGTGATGAGCGAAGCCGCCCTTTGCGGCCTGCGGGCCGTCGGCGCTGACCTGGACGCCGCCCGCTGGCGATTGCTGGGCCATGGCACCCTGGAAGACGCGCCGGGCATCGATCACGCCGCCCTGACCGCCCGCGGCTTCACCGAGCATGAGATCGGCGCGGTCGAAGCCGCCCTGCCCTACTGCGCCACGCTCAGCGAAGCCTTCCGGCCTGAGGTGATCGGCGAGGGCTTCCTGGCCGACGTGCTGGGCGCGCCGGGCGAGGATCTGCACGATCCCCGCTTCGACGCCCTGCGGGTCATGGGCTTCACCGACGCCGATATCGATCAGGCTGAGGCCTACGCCCTGGGATCCAGCCAGCTGGATGGGCCCGAACTCGCGCCCGATCAGCGCAGCATCTTCCTCACGGCCGATGACCTGGGCCCTGCGCCCTATCTGACCATGCTGGCGCATCTGGGACCTGTGCTCGCCCGTCCGGCGCAGGCTGACTTTACCCTGCCCTGGGACGCCACGCCCCAGGATGTGGAGACCCTGCTGACCCAGGCCCGGGATGCCGGCGTTCCGCTGGTGCGGATCGCCCGGGCCGAGCCAGCCGCCTACCAGCGCCTCGACCTGCCGCCGCCCCGGGAGGCGGCCCGCAGCGAATCTGGTCCCCGCCCGCAGGCCGCCCCGGAACCTGTCGTCGAACGGGTTATCGAGCGCGTGGTGGAGCGCGAGCGGGCGCGACGGAAGCTGCCGGACCGCCGCAAGGGGTACATCCAGAAGGCCTCGGTCGGCGGCCACAAGGTCTATCTGCATACCGGCGAATACGATGAAGGCGAGCTCGGCGAGATCTTCATCGACATGCATAAGGAAGGCGCCGCCTTCCGATCCTTGATGAACAATTTCGCCATCGCCGTCTCCATCGGCCTGCAATACGGCGTACCGCTGGACGAGTTCGTCGAGGCCTTCGTCTTCACCCGCTTCGAGCCTGCCGGACCCGTCACCGGAAACGACTCCGTGCGCTCGGCCACCTCGATCCTGGACTATGTGTTCCGCGAGCTGGGCGTCTCGTACCTGGGGCGCGACGACCTCGCCAACGCCGATCCCGATGAGCTGAACGCCGATGGTCTGGGTCGGGGCAAGGCCGATGAGAACAGCCTGTCGGCCGGCGAGCCGCAGCCGGCCTCGCGCTACATTTCCAAGGGCTTCTCCCGCGGTGCGGCGCCGGACAATCTTGTCGTCCTGTCCCTGGCCGATCACCGGGCCGCCCGGGCGGCCAGCGCTCAGGCGGCCGATGTCTGCCCCGCCTGCGGCGACATCGCCGTGGTCCGAAAAGGGGCCAGCATGATCTGCGAAACCTGCGGGGCGCGGGCTGGTCGATTCGACGACGCCACAGGTTGAGCGCTGTTTGGGCGAACACCTGGCCTTAAGCTTGCACGGGCTAGGCCCTTAGCTCCGTATGATGCAAGGCGCCGCCATGAGACTGTCTGGACTTCCCGCCCTTCTCGTCGCCCTCGCCCTGGCTGCGCCTGCGGCGGCCCAGAACGCCGGACAGATTAGCCAGGTCCGGGCCGGCGCCAACTGCCCCAAGTGCAACCTCTTCCAGGCTGAGCTCAGCGGGCTGACCCTGAAGGGCAAGAACCTGGCCGGCGCCCGCCTGCGCCAGGCCGATCTCAGCCTGACCATCATGAACCGCACCAATTTCGCCGGCGCCGACCTGCGTGACGTAGAGGCCTATGGCGGCGTCTTCTCCAGCGCCAGTTTCGCCGGCGCCGACCTGACCAACGCCAGCTATGTAGGCACGCACCTGGACGGCACCAATTTCCGCGGCGCGCGGCTGACCGGCGCCAACTTCTCTGGAGCGGAGATGGCCCGGGCCGTGGGACTTTCCCAGGCGCAGCTGAACCAGGCCTGCGGCGACGCCGCCACCCGCCTGCCGGGCGGGCTGCGCATCCCGCCGTGCTAAGGTCGCAAAATTACTAGGAATTAAGTGGTCTTTCCGGCCGCCCCGTCCCAGATGAAGCCTTGGACCAGGAGCACTCCGCCGCAATGACTCGGCTTTCTTGCCTGCTGACATTCCTCGCCGTGCTCACCGGCCTCGCGCCAGGCATGGCGAGCGCCATGACCAGCGACAGGTCCGTGGCCAAGATGGTGGCCTTCGGCGGCTCCTGCGCCAAATGCGAACTGTCGGGCCGCAAGCTGGCCGGCGCGCGATTCATGGGCGCCGATTTCACAGCTGCGGCCCTGGTGGGCTCGGACCTGCGCGGCGCCCTCTTCCAGGGCTCGGTGTTCGACAAGGCCGACCTGACCCGCGCCGACCTGTCCGAGAGCCAGATGATGGGGGCGAGCTTTGCAGCCGCCACCCTCACCGACGCAGACCTTCGCAACGCCGAACTGAACGGGGCCAATTTCAGCCGCGCCGATCTCAGCCGGGCAGACCTGCGGGATATTGAGGGGATGGGCGCGACGTTCGCCGCAGCCAATCTGCGAGGCGCCCGACTGGACAAGTCCGAGCTCAATGGGGCGGACTTCAACCGCGTCAACGCCCAGGGCGCCAACTTCGACGATGCTGAACTGACGGCGGCCAACCTTAGCGGCGGTCGGTTCGACGGCGCCTCGTTCCGGGAGGCAGACCTGGACATGGCCAACCTGCGGGGGGCGGTGTTCGCCGGCGCAGACCTGCGCAAGGCGAGCCTAGACCGCACCAACATCGGCGGGGTCGATCTCTCCAAGGCCCGCGGCCTGACCCAGTCGCAATTGAATGACGCCTGCGGCGACAGCGCCACCAAGCCGCCGCCGGGCCTTTTCGTCCGGGCCTGCGGCGGTCGGCGGATCACCGTCCAGATCGCCGCGCCCCCGGCGCCCCCGGCGCCGCCTGCGCCGCGCCGGCTCGTGTCGGTGGACTGAACGCGGGCCCAGAGCATTTTCCGATAAGTGTGACGCCGTTATCGGATCAAAAACGCTCTAACTTTGTGATTTAGAGCCCCCTTTATCCGATCTGATTGAAGCCATCAGATCGGAAAGGGCTCTAGGCGGGCTTCAGCGGTAGGGCCAGGCGCAGGCTCAGTTCCTTCAACTGCTTCTCCTCGACCTCAGACGGCGCGCTCATCAGCAGATCCTGCCCCTGCTGGTTCAGCGGGAAGGCGATCACCTCGCGGATGGCGGTCTGGCCGGCAAGCAGCATGACGATACGGTCAATGCCCGGCGCCAGGCCCCCGTGCGGCGGCGCCCCATAGCGGAAGGCGTTCAGCATGCCGCCGAACTGGTCCTCGACCACCTGCTGGCTATAGCCGGCGATCTCGAAAGCCTTGAGCATCACATCGGCCCGGTGGTTCCGCACCGCGCCGGAGCACAGCTCATAGCCGTTGCAGACGATGTCATACTGGTAGGCCAGGATGTCGAGCGGGTCCTGGGTCTCCAGGGCCTCCATCTCGCCCTGGGGCATGGAGAAGGGGTTGTGCGAGAAGTCGACGTGGTTCGACTCTTCGTTCATCTCGAACATCGGGAAGTCGACGATCCAGACGAATTCGAAGCGGTCCTCGTCCACCAGTTTCAGGTCGGTCCCGACCTTCGTCCGCGCAGCGCCGGCGAACTTGTAGAAGACCTTCGGATCGCCCGCGACGAAGAAGGCCGCATCGCCCTGGCCAAGGCCCAGCGCGCCCATCAGAGCGTCGGTCTTCTCGGCCCCCAGGTTCTTGGCGATGGGGCCGCCCCAGCCGCCCTGGTCCTCGCTCCAAAAGATATAGCCCAGGCCCGGCTGCCCCTCGCCCTGCGCCCAGGAGTTCATCCGGTCGCAGAAGGCGCGGCTGCCGCCCTTGGGGGCGGGAATCGCCCACACGGCGTTCTTGGGGTCTTCCAGGATGCGGGCGAACAGACCAAAGCCGCCGCCGCGGAAGTGGTCCGAGACCGCCTGCATCTGGATGGGGTTACGCAGGTCGGGCTTGTCCGAGCCGTACTTGGCGATCGCCTCCCGGTAAGGGATGCGCGGGAACGGATAGGCCGTCACCGGCTTGCCGTTCGAAAACTCCTCGAACACCCCGTGCATCACCGGCTCGATGGCCGCGAAGATGTCTTCCTGGGTGACGAAGCTCATCTCGACGTCGAGCTGGTAGAATTCCAGGCTGCGGTCGGCCCGCAGGTCTTCGTCGCGGAAACAGGGCGCGATCTGGAAATAGCGGTCGAAGCCCGCCACCATCAGCAGTTGCTTGAACTGCTGCGGCGCCTGGGGCAGCGCGTAGAACTTGCCCGCATGCAGGCGCGAGGGCACCAGGAAGTCCCGGGCGCCTTCCGGCGACGACGCCGTCAGGATCGGGGTCTGGAACTCGTTGAAGCCCTGGTCGGTCATCCGCCGCCGGATCGAGGCGATCACCTGGCTGCGCAGCAGGATGTTCCGATGCAGGGTCTCGCGCCGCAGGTCGAGATAGCGGTGCTTGAGGCGGATCTCTTCCGGATAGTCCGGCTCGCCAAACACCGGCAGGGGCAGCTCGGCGGCCTCCGACAGGACCTGGACGCCCTTGACCTGCACCTCGATCTCGCCGGTGGGCAGGTTGGGATTCACCGTCTCAGGCGTGCGGGCGACCACCGCGCCATCGATGCAGATCACGCTCTCGGCGCGCAGACGCTCAACGGCCGCAAAGCCCGGCGTCTCCGGCGCCAGCACCAGCTGGGTCAGGCCGTAATTGTCCCGCAGGTCCACGAAGACGAGACCGCCATGGTCGCGCTTGCGATGAATCCACCCCGAGAGGCGGACGGACTGCCCTGTGTCGCCAGCGCGAAGCTGACCGCAGGTGTGGGAGCGATATGGGTGCATGAGGAGTCGCAGAAAAAGCAGGGAAATCGAGGCGCGGAAGGGCGCATGCGGGGCCTGCCTTGTCAAGGCGAAGGACCGGCGCAGGGCCGGCCCTCCGGCCCTTGAACCTACTTCGCTGGATCGACCAGGGCCTGGTAGACCAGGGTGCGCGTCGCCGTGCCCAGGTCCGGGCCTCCCGTGCCGCCAAACCGCTGGATCATGCCGACGAAGACCACATCATTGGTCGGATCGACCCAGAACCAGGTGCCGGCCGCCCCGCCCCAGCTCATGGTCCCCTCGCCCTCAAGACCGCCGGCCTTGCGCGGGTCCTTGATGACCATGAAGTCGAGGCCAAAGCCCACCGCCTCATTGAAGCGCAGGCCCACCGAACCGTTGGACGAGACCAGGGCCTTGGCGGGAATCATGTCGGTCCCCATCAGCTCCACGGTCGCGGGCGCGAGGATACGGGCCCCGTCCAGCACCCCGCCATTGGCGATCATCTGGGCGAAGCGGGCATAGTCGGTGGCGGTGGAAACGAGGCCGCCGCCGCCGGATTCGATGGCCGGGGGCCTGGTGAAGTCCTGGGCCGGCGCGCCGGCCAGCTCAAGGGCCTCGACCAGCTGGCCGCTCCTGGGGTCGCCCACATAGACCGCCGGCAGGCGGCTGGCCATACCGGCCGGAACCTGGAAACCGGTGTCGGTCATCTTCAGCGGCGTGAAAATCCGCTCGGACATGAACTGGCCCAGGGTCTGGCCGCTGAGCTTCTCGACGATGCGGCCCTGGAGGTCGACGGCGATGGAATAGCTCCAGTCGGTTCCCGGCTGGAATTTCAGCGGGATGGCCGCGGTCTTCTCCACCATCTCCTGAAGTGAACTCGAGCCCAGGACGCGGGCCTGCTGGAACATGCGGTCGACCGCGTGCTCGTCCGACAGGCCATAGCCGAAGCCGGCGGTATGGCTCATCAGCTCGCGCATGGTCGGTTCGCGGGTCACAGGCTCAAGAATCGGCGCCCCGTCGGCATCGACCCCGGTCATCACCTTGAGATCCTTCAGTTCCGGCAGGTAGCGGCTGACCGGATCGTCCAGGCGCCAGCGGCCCTCCTCGAACAGGATCATCAGGGCGACGCCCGTGATCGGCTTGGTCATGGAGTAGATGCGGAAGATCGCGTCCTTCTCCATGGGCCGCCCGTCGGCCAGGCTGGCCCGGCCATAGGTGTTGAAGGCCACCACCTTGCCGTGGCGAGCCAGCAGGGTTGTCATGCCGGCCACCCGGCCATCGCTCACCGCCTTGGCCATGGCCGTATCCAACCGTTTCAGCCGCTCTGACGAGAAGCCGACCGACTCAGGGCTGGATGCGGGTGAAAGGGCCGCGGGCGCCCGCTGGGCCAGGACTGGCGCAGGCGCGAGTGCAAGGGCCACGGCGGCGGCCGCCATGGCCAGATGATGACGTCCAAGCATGTGATGGCTCTCCCCAAGCGTTCGGCGCAGAACCTAGCGGAGAACGCTCCTCCGGCAATGGCCAAGCTGGCCAGGGCCGCAGCCTATTTGGGCTTGAACCGCTTGCTGGTCGGGAAGCCCTTGGGCGCCAGCTTGCCCGCCCCGGCGCGGCGGCCCAGCCAGTCGCGCCACTCGCCCCAGACCCGCGTGCGGCCGGCCGGATCGATCCAGGTGGCGCCGGTTTCGGCTGTGAACACCGCGGCGTCGCGCAGTCCCCCCTCGCGATAGGCCTGCAGCTTGACCCCCTTGCCCCGGGGCATCTCCGGCAGTTCGGCCACGGGGAAGATCAGGATCTTTCCGTTGTCGCCAATGACGGCCATATGGTCGCCGTTCACGGCCAGGGTGGGAACCGCGCCGCGCTTGTCCACGGTCAGCACCTGCTTGCCGGCCCGGCGGGCCGAGACCGCATCGTCCTCATTAAGGATGAAGCCGTAGCCGGCCTTGGAGGCCAGCACCCGGCGCACGCCGGGCTTATGCGCAAACACATCGATGATATCGACCTGGTCTTCCAGGTCGATCATCAGGCGCAAGGGCTCCCCATGGCCCCGGGCCGAGGGCAGCTTGTCACAGCCGATGGTGAAGAACCGTCCGTCCGAGGCCAGGATCAGCAGCTTGTCGGTGGTCTCGGCCGGGACGATGAAGCCCAGCTTGTCGCCCTCCTTGAATTTCAGTTCGGAGGGGTCGTCCACCTTGCCCTTGGCCGCCCGGATCCAGCCGCGCTCCGACAGGATGACGGTGATCGGCTCGCGGGGAATCATCGCCTCCATGGCCGCCTCGGCGTCCACATCAGGGGCGTCTGCGAAGATGGAGCGGCGGGCGCCCAGCTTGGTCTCCTGACCGAGCACCTTTTTGACCTCCTTGAGGCCCACCCCCACCAGCTTCCACTGGCGCGGTTCGGATTCCAGCAGCTTCAGCAGGCCGTCACGTTCTTCCGACAGCTCGCCATGCTCACGGCGGATCTCCATCTCCTCCAGCCGGGCCAGTTGCCGCAGGCGGGTATTGAGGATGGCGTCGGCCTGCAGCTCGGAGAGCGTGAAGGTCTCGATCAGCTTGGCCTTGGGCTCGTTCTCGTGCCGAACGATGCGGATCACCTCGTCCAGATTGAGGTAGGCGATCAGCAGGCCATCAAGAATGTGCAGCCGGGCCTCGATCTTGCCCAGACGGTGCCGTGCCCGACGCACCAGGACCTCGCGCCGATGATCGAGGAAGGCGCGCAGGGCCTCTTTCAGGCTCATCACCCGCGGCGTGCCCCGGGCGTCCAGCACGTTGAGGTTCACCGGGAACCGGGTCTCGAGGTCAGAGAGCTTGAACAGGCTCTCCATCAGGACCTCGGGCTCGATATTGCGGCTCTTGGGCTCCAGGATGAGGCGGACGTCCTCGGCCGATTCATCGCGCACATCGCCGAGCAGGGGCGCGCGCTTGTTCTCGATCAGATTGGCCAGTTGCTCGACCAGATCGGCCTTCTTCACCTGATAGGGGATCTCGGTGATGACGATCTGATAGGTCCCGCGGCCGGTGTCCTCCCGCGTCCAGGTGGCCCGCGTGCGGATGCCGCCCCGGCCGGTCTCATAGGTCTCGACCATCGAGGCGTGGGGCTCGACGATGACCCCGCCGGTGGGGAAGTCCGGCCCCTTCACATGGACCATCAGGTCGGCGGTGCTCACGTCTGGGGCGTCCAGCATCAGCAGACAGGCGTCGATCAGCTCGCCGGCGTTGTGCGGCGGGATCGAGGTGGCCATGCCCACGGCGATGCCGCTGGAACCATTGGCCAGGAGGTTGGGGAAGCCGGCCGGCAGGACCACCGGCTCTTCGTCCTCGCCGTCATAGGTCGACCGGAAATCGACGGCGTCCTCATCGATCCCGTCCAGCAGGAGTTGGGCGGCCTCGGTGAGCTTGCACTCGGTGTAGCGCATGGCCGCGGCGTTATCGCCATCGATATTGCCGAAGTTTCCCTGGCCATTGATCAGCGGGTAGCGCTGGGAGAAGTCCTGGGCCAGTCGGACCAGGGCCTCATAGACCGCCGAGTCCCCGTGTGGGTGGTACTTACCGATCACGTCGCCGACCACCCGGGCCGACTTCTTGGCCGAGGAGTTCGGATCCAGGCGCAGCTGGCGCATCGCGAACAGCAGGCGCCGATGAACGGGCTTCAGGCCATCGCGCACATCGGGCAGGGCGCGGCCGGTGATGGTCGACAGCGCATAGGCCAGGTAGCGCCGCGACAGGGCCTCGGTCAGCGGCTCATTGATGATGCGGTCGCCGTCGTCGTCGGACGGCGGAGGAACGTGCTTGCTCATTGATTCTCCGTCGGCGCGATTCTAGCGCGCCGCGCCCTCGCCGTCACAGTCGGTTCGCATCCGACAGCCGGTCGATCATCCAGACCCGGGCCGGCGGCAGCGGCCGGTTCAGGGGATTGAAGACGAAGGCCTCCAGAAAGTGGCCGGTCAGATCAAGGCCTGAGCCGATATCGCCGGCCTCCAGCCCCCATTGCGCTGACAGCATGAAAGGCGGCAGACGCAGCAGCTTGTCCTTATAGGGCTCCCCAGCCTGAGCGCTCACCGCTCGCCCCGTGCGGGGGCTGACGTAGATCAGGTCGTCCATGGAGCCGGTGGCGGCGCATTTGGACAGGTCGAGGCCAAAGCCGAGGTCCTGAAGCAGACCCGCCTCGAACCGCACGAACACCGCCGGCCAGATGTCGGGAGCGGCCAGGGCCGAAATCAACGCCTCCAGGGCCAGGTAGGCGCCGTGATGGGGCTCGCGCTCAGGCAGGGCGCCTGCGGCCACGGCGGCGGCGGCCGAGAGGCCGTGCAAGGCCAGCGGATCGTCGAACAGGGCGCCAGGCCCCTCCCCCATGGGCTCCAAAGTCACAGCGCCCAGTTGCTCGGCCACCCGCGCCCGGAACCTCACCCGCACCTGGGCGCCAGGCTGCAGGAAGGGCTTCAGGCGTCGCGAGGCCCCGCCCGCCACATGGGCGGCGTAGCGGCCGTGCTCAGAGGTCAGCAGATCGACAATGGCCCCGGTCTCCCCATGAGCCCGGGCCGAGAGCACGAAGGCGTCGTCTTCGAACTCCATCAGACGTCGAAATCGAGGCCCACGTCGCCGTAGAACTCGCGCTTGTCGGCCCAGGTCTCATCGACCTTTACGTGCAGGAAGAGGTGCACCTGACGATCGAACAGCTCGGTCAGCTCCTCCCGCGACTTCTGGCCGATCCACTTCAGGGTCTGACCGTTCTTGCCCAGGACGATCGGCCGCTGGCTGTCGCGCTGCACATAGATGGTCTGCTCGATCCGCACCGAGCCGTCGCGGCGTTCTTCAAAGGCCGTGGTGTCCACCGCCGCCGCATAGGGCAGTTCCTCATGGACCCGCAGATAGAGCTTCTCCCGGGTGATCTCGGCGGCCAGCAGGCGGGCCGGCAGATCAGCCGTCTGCTCGGCCGGATAGAGCCAGGGCCCCTCCGGGACCAGCTCGGCCATCCGACGCTTGAGGTCGTCCACGCCTGAGCCGTCGGCGGCCGAGATCATGAACACCTCGGAATAGACGCCGGTGTCGAACAGGCGCTGGGACAGGGCCAGCAGACGCTCGCGCTTGACCCCGTCGATCTTGTTCAGAGCCAGGATCGCCTTGCGGCCAGAAATCTTCAGGCCCTCGATGATGGTCTGGACGTCGATCACCGCCCGCTTGTCCGCAGGACTGCCTTCGGCCACGCCAACGGCGAGCTCGGCCTGGACATCGATCAGATGGACGACCGCGTCAGCCTCCTCGGCCCCACCCCAGGCCGACCGGATCATGGCCCGGTCGAGGCGCCGGCGCGGCGCGAAGATGCCGGGCGTATCGACGAGGACGATCTGGCTCTCGCCCTCGATGGCGACCCCGCGCACGGGGAAGCGGGTGGTCTGGACCTTCTGGGTGACGATGGAGACCTTGGCCCCCACCAGACGGTTGGTGAGGGTGGACTTGCCCGCATTGGGCGCTCCGATGATGGCGACGAAGCCGGCGCGGGTCATTGTGGTCCTTCGTGTTTCAACAGCATGGCCAGGGCGGCGGCCTTCTCGGCCTCCTGTTTGGAACGCCCCTGGGCGGCTTCGGGATCATAGCCCTGGACCCGCACCTCGACGGTGAAGGCGGGCGCGTGGTCGGGGCCCTCACGGGCGACCACGCCATAGGTCGGCAGAGGCAGGCCCTGGCCCTGGGCCCATTCCTGGAGCTGGGTCTTCGGATCCTTGCCCCGGGGCGCGTTGAGACCCGCAAAGGCCTCGGCCCAGAACCGCAGAAAAAAGGTCCGGGCGGTCTCAAAACCTCCGTCGACATAGAGCGCGCCGATCAGCGCCTCGCAGGCGTCCCCCAGCACGGTGTCTGAGTCCCGCGCCCCGATCTTGGTGGCGCTGGCCGAGAGCCGCAGGGCGTCCCCCAGACCGATGTCCCGGGCCACCGTGGCGCAGGCCTGGTAGTTTACCAGATTGGCCAGCCGCCGGCTCAGCTCCCCCTCCCGGGCCTCGGCGTCGAGCCCCATCAGGCGCTCGGCGGCCAGCAGGTTCAGCACCCGATCGCCCAGGAACTCAAGACGCTCATAGTGGCGCACCTTGGTCGCGCCCTCGCCAACGCTGGCGTGGGTGAGCGCCCGCTCCAGAAGGTCGCGATCCGAAAACTGGTGTCCGATCCTCGCCTCGAGCTGAGCGACCGCCGCCGCACGCCGGTTCATGGGCGAAGGATCACTGGAGGATGTTGAAGAACCGACCGGGCCGGGCTTCGGTGACCCAGGTCCAGGGCTTGAACAGGGACGCCCCGCGCTCCCACGACAGCAGGATCACCTGCGCCTTGCCCACCAGATGGTCGGCCGGCACATAGCCTACGCCGATCTCCATCGGCGCGCGGCTGTCGAGGGAGTTGTCCCGGTGATCGCCCATGAAGAAGTAATGCCCCTCGGGCACCAGGAATGGACCCTTGTTGTCCATCTCGCCATCGGGGCCGAGGTCGTAGGTCACATAGGTGCGGCCGTCGGGCAGGGTCTCGCGATAACGCATGACCTCGCGGGTGAAGCCGTATCCCGTGTCGATGATCCCCGGCGACATGGCTTCGCGCGGAACCGGCTCACCGTTGAGGATGATCTGGCCGCCGCGGATCTCGATCCGGTCGCCGGGCATGCCGATCAGCCGCTTGATGTAGTCGGTGCGACCATCACGGGGCAGCTTGAACACCACGATATCCCCGCGCGACGGATCACGCGCCATCAGCCGTCCCTCGAACAGCGGCGGGCTGAACGGGATGGAGTGGCGGGAATAGCCGTAGGAGTACTTGGAGACGATGATGTAGTCGCCTTCCAGCAGGTTCGGTTCCATCGAGGCCGACGGAATGGTGAAGGGCTGGAAGAACAGCACCCGCAGGACCAGGGCGATCAGAAGGGCGTAGACGACCGTTTTCACGATCTCGACGATCTCCTGGATGGCGTCAGGCTTCTCCGAAGCCGGCGCGCTCTGCACGTTCTCGCTCATGCGGTGTCCTTGGGGCGCGAAAAGAGCGCGGAATGGGATTAGCTATCGCCTGGACCGTCCCGTAGCAAGCCAAGCCCCCCAGAAGCGGCCCGAATGGCCCATTCCCCGGCGTCCTGATGCTATTCGGGCACGGCCTCGATGATCACAAAGGCCTGGGCGTAGGGGTGGTCGTCGGTGAGCGTCACATGCACGACGGCCCGATGACCGGCCGGCGTGATCTCCTGCAGCCGCTTCAGGGCGCCATTGGTGAGCGCCATGGTGGGGGCGCCTGACGGCATGTTGGCCACCCCCATATCGCGCCAGAAGACGCCGCGGCGGAAACCGGTGCCTAGGGCCTTGGAGCAGGCCTCCTTGGCGGCGAACCGCTTGGCGTAGCTGGCGGCCTTGTCGGGCTTGCGTTCTGAGCGACGACGCTCGGTCTCTGTGAAGATGCGGTTCGTGAACCGCTCGCCGAACCGCTCCAGGGTCTTTTCGACGCGCCGGATGTCGGCGAGGTCGGAGCCAAGGCCGATGATCACGCCGCCTTCTCCCCGCGAACCTGATCCATCAGGGCCCGCATCTGGCCGATCGCCGCCGGCAGGCCGATGAAGATGGCCTCGCCGATCAGGAAGTGGCCGATATTCAGCTCCACCACCTGCGGAATGGCCGCGATCGGCTTGACGGTCTCGAAGTCGATACCGTGGCCGGCGTGAACCTCAAGCCCGATGCGCCCAGCCTCAGCGGCGGCGGCGCTCAGTCGCGCGAGATGTTCGGCGGCGCGGGGGTCGCCGTCGCGCACGGCGTCGCAATAGGCGCCGGTATGCAGTTCCACCACCTGGGCGCCCATGGCCTTGGCTGCAGCCACCTGGTCCAGGTCCGAGTCAATGAAGCAGGAGACGCGGATGCCCGCCGCCGCCAGCCGGCCGACGACGGGGGCGACATTGTTGTGGCCCTTGATCAGGTCCAGACCGCCCTCGGTGGTCACCTCTTCCCGGCGCTCAGGCACCAGGCAGGCCGCATGCGGCAGGTGACGCAGGGCGATGGCCTCCATCTCTGCCGTCACCGCCATCTCGAAGTTCAGGGGCCGACCCCGGCGCTTGAGGATGACGGCCAGCGCGTCGATGTCGGCGTCGGAAATGTGCCGGCGGTCCTCGCGCAGGTGGGCGGTGATGCCGTCGGCGCCGGCCATGAGAGCGAGTTCGGCGGCCCGCACCGGGTCCGGATAGGCCGCGCCCCGGGCGTTCCGGATGGTCGCCACATGGTCGATATTGACCCCCAGACGCAGGAAACTCATCGGTTCAGCCTCTTGGAGCCGGGTTCTTCAGCCGGCAGGGCGGCCAGTTCCGGGGGAATTTCGTCAGGCGCGTAGGAGGGGAAGTCCACCGTGGCCAGCGCCACCAGCGGCCAGCCGACATTGGCCCGGCCGCCGGAGCGGTCGACGATACAGGCGCAGCACAGGACCTGGCCGCCCGCCGCCTCGATCGGCTCAACGGCCTCGCGGAACGAGCCGCCTGTGGTGATCACGTCCTCGACCACCACCACCTTGGCGCCTGGCGCGATCTTGAAGGCCCGGCGCAGCTGGAAGCGGCCGTCCTCACGTTCCACATAGATGGAGGGAACGCCCAGGGCGCGAGCGACCTCATACCCAGGGATGATGGCGCCTACCGCAGGGGCGACAATCACGTCGGGTTTGCCGAATTGCGCGACAATCTGATCAGCCAGGGCGCGGCACAGGCGTTCTGTGCGATCGGCGTACTGGAATACGAGGTTCTTCTGGAGGAAGATGGGGCTGTGGCGGCCTGAGGCCAGGACGAAGTGGCCCTCTCGCAGGGCGCCAGCGCCGCGGAATTCCTCAAGGACGTCGTCAGTGGTCATTTGGCCGCCTCCTTGGGGCGAATTATCTGAGGCCGAACTGGATGTCACCTCCGCCCGCCAATATGGGATTGGAGATTCGCAGGAGCCGAGCGCCCCATGCCTGGGATTATCACGACCGAGCGCCTGACGCTGCGCCCCGCCCAGGCCAGCGACCTTGAGGCCATGCACGAGATCCTGTCCTCGGCCCACGCCATGGCCTTCTGGTCCACCCTGCCCCACGAGACCCTGGCCGAGACCCGCCTCTGGCTGGACGGCATGATGGCCACCCGCAACGACGACTTCATTGTGGTGACCAAGGCCGGCGAGGTGGTGGGCAAGGTGGGCTTCTGGGCCGATCCGGAGATCGGCTACATCCTGCACCCCAAGGCCCAGGGACAGGGCTATGCCCATGAGGCGGTCTCCGCCGTGATCGACCGGGCGTTCAGGGATCGGGGCCTCAACGAGGCCACCGCCGATGTCGATCCCAACAACACCAGTTCCCGGCGGCTACTGGAGCGGCTGGGCTTCGTGGTGGTGGGCAGCGCCAAGAAGACCTACCTGCTCGGCCACACCTGGGCCGACAGCCTCTATCTGCGCTGTACGCCTGAGACCTTCCCGGGGGCCAAGACCCCCTGGACCTGGAAGGCGCCTCAGCTGGCCTGAGACGGGCCAGGCCACATCCGCAGACAAGTTGCGACCAGTTTGCAACTAATGGCCCGCCAAGGCTAAGGTTGGGTCAGAGGCGTGATCGACGCCCGGTTCGACACTCGAGGAAACGGCCCATGACTCCCCCATCCCTCTCACCCCCGCCGACCGGCGGGGCGCGGCTTCTGCGCGCAGCCATGGCGCCTCTGGCCGCCATCATCCTGGCAGGGACAGCCCAGGCGCAGACGGCCGAGCGCCCGCCGGGACAGGGTGAAGTGGAGATCCGACGCACCGCTCATGGCGTTCCGCATATCCGCGCCCTGGATCGGGAGGGGCTGGGCTTCGGGGCGGGCTATGCCTACGCCCAGGACAACATCTGTCTGATGGCCGACCAGATCGTGACCCTCAGCGGCGAGCGGGCGCTGACCTTCGGCGCCGATGGACAGACCACAGTGTCCTTCCGCCCGATCCCCAACATCGAGGCCGACGTCTTCTTCCGGACGATCTTCGACATGGACGCCCTACGGCAGGCCTTTGCAGAGGTCGATCCCCGCTATGCCGACATGGTCCGGGGCTATGTGGCGGGCTATAATCGCTATCTCAGCGTCACGGGCCGCGCGGCCCTGCCGGCGCCTTGCCGCGACGCCGACTGGGTCCGGCCCATCACCCTCGACGACCTGCTGCGCCTGAACGATGAGAAGATGGTCCAGGCCAGCGCCGGGGCCTGGCTGTCGTCGATCGTCGCGGCCAAACCGCCGGGCGGCTCGCCCCAGACCGCGCTGCTGGCCCCAGAGCCGGCGCAATATGCCGGTCTGGGCAGCAATGGCTGGGCCTTCGGCAAGGCGTCGACCGCACAGGGCCGAGGCCTTGTCCTGGCCAATCCCCACTTCCCCTGGGCGACCACCAACCGGTTCTATCAGGTTCACCTGACCCTCCCGGGCGAGCTGGACGTCATGGGCGTGACCATGGCCGGCCTGCCTGGCGTCTCCATCGGCTTCAACAAGGACGTGGCCTGGACTCACACCGTCTCCACCGACCGTCACTTTTCGCTCTTCCAGCTGGACCTGAAGCCGGGCGATCCCCTGACCTATATGGTGGATGGCGCACCCCATCCGATCGAGGCCGTCCAGGTCGAGGTTCCCGTCAAGGGGGAGGCCGAGCCGCGCCGCAGGACGGTCTATCGGACGGCCTACGGACCCGTCGTCGCGGCTCCGTCCAGCGGCTTTGCCTGGGACACAGCCCACGCCTACGCCCTGCGCGACGCCAACCGCGGCAATCTGCGCGCCTCGGAGGTCTGGCTGCGGTTCGGCGTGGCGAGCTCCGTCGAGGACATCCACCAGGCCCTGGTGGAGAGCGTCGGCATGCCCTGGGTGAACACCATCGCCGCCGACCGTCACGGCCGCGCCCTCTATGCCGACATCACCGCAACGCCCAATCTGAGCGACGCCCATATGCAGACCTGCGCGGCGGATGCGCCGGCCGCGGCCAACTGGCGGGCCGCCCGGCTCTTCGTGCTGGACGGCGCCCGGGGCGCCTGTGACTGGCCCGTGTCAGCCGAGACGCCCGACGGGGGCCTGATGCCCGGGAGCGCCATGCCCGCCCTGTTCCGCGACGACTTCGTGGCCAACAGCAATGACAGCTACTGGCTGACCAATCCGGCCGCGCCCCTCACCGGCTATCCGCGGGTCATCGGCGAGGAAGGCGTGCCGCAGAACCTGCGCACCCGCTCGGGCCTGCTGGAGATCGCCGCATGGCGCGAGGGAAGCGACGGACAACCCGGCCGCCTGTTTGACCGCAAGGGTGTGGAGACCATCCTCTACCGCAACAAGGTCCTGGCCGCCGACCTAGTCCTGGATGACCTGCTCGCCGCCTGCGGCCAGACCCCGCGCCAGACCCTGGAGACCGGGGTCCTCGACCTCACCCAGGCCTGCGCCGTCCTGGCCCGCTGGGATCGTCGGGCCGACGCCGACAGCGTCGGAACCCACCTCTTCCTGGAGTTCTGGACCACCGCCCACAAGATCCCTGACCTCTATGCGATCCCCTTCGATCCTAGGCAGCCGGTGACCACCCCCCACGGCCTGAGCCCCTCGCCGGAGGTTCGGGCCGCCGCCCTGCGCGCCCTGGCCGAGGCCGTACGGCTGACCCAGTCCCGCGGCCTGGCGCTGGACGCCCCCTGGGGTCAGGTCCAGGTCCGCCCGGTGGGCGCTGAACGGCTGGCCGTCCACGGCGCGGACGGCGATATCGGGGTGCTGAACGCCCAGCGTTCGGTCTGGAGCGATGAGGCCAAGGCCTATCTGCCGGTCCATGGCTCAAGCTATGTGCAGGTGGTGGAGTTCGAGGCGGACGGCCCCAAGGCCGAGGCGGTGCTCAGCTATGGCCAGAGCGCCCATCCGGACTCGCCCCACTATGGGGATCAGACCCGTCTCTATGCCGCCGAAGCCTGGTGGCCCCTGCCCTTCACCGAGGCCGAGATCGCTGCTGATCCGGCCCTGACCGTGACTCGACTGACCCGTTGACCATAGCGACCGGGCGGCGGGTTCAGCCCTTCGCCCGGTCTACCGTCTCGACGCTCGGATTGGCGCGCAGGGCTGCGGCGATGTGGGTCAGGTGCTTGGCGTCCTTGACCTCCAGGTCGAAGTCCACGTCGAAGAAGTCCCGCTGGCGGTGGTGCATGCGCAGGTTGACGATGTTGCCGCCGGCCTCGCCGATCACCGTACAGACCTGGCCCAGCATGCCCGGCGCGTTCTTGATCGTCGCCACCAGGCTCGACCGGGAGATGGTGTTGCGCTCGGCCTCCGGCGTCCATTGCAGGTCGCGCCAGACCTCCTCGCGGTCTTCATACTCGGCGAGGGTCGCGCAATCGATGGTGTGGACCGCCAGGCCGCCGCCTTCCGGATCGAGGATGCCGACGATCCGGTCCCCGGGCACCGGGCTGCAGCAGGGGGCGAAGTGCAGGGTCATGCCCTGGGTCAGGCCGCTGCCGCGCACATAGAGCCGGGCGCCGGCCCCGCCCTCGATCCGGCGCTGGGCGGTGGCCGCCTCACGGTCCTGGGCGTTCAGGCCGGGGAAGACCACGTCCAGCACCTGGGTCGGCGTGACCCGGCCCCGGCCGACAGCCTCATAGAGATCATCCTCAGTGGCGGTGGCGAACCGGTCGAGCGCCGGCCGCAGGGAGACGTCGGCCAGTCGCTTGCCGGCCCGCTCGAAGGTCTGCTCCACCGTGGCGCGACCGAGCCTTGTGAACTCGTCCTTCTCGCTCTGGCGGATATGCCGGCGGATGGCCGAGCGGGCCCGACCCGTCACGGTCAGCGAGCGCCAGTCCGGCGGCACCACGGGCTTGGCGCCGCGGATAACCTCCACCACGTCGCCATTCTGCAGCAGGGTGCGTAGGGGGCGCAGCTCGCCATTGACCTTCACCCCGATGCAGGTGTCGCCCACATCGGTGTGGACCGCATAGGCGAAGTCCAGCGGCATGGCGCCCCGGGGCAGACTGACCAGCCGGCCCTTTGGCGTGAAGACGAACACCTGGTCGAGGAACATTTCGAGCTTGGCGTGCTCCACCAGCTCGTCGACGTCGCCGCCATGCTCCAGCAGCTGCACCAGGTGGCGCAGATTGACCAGCGGGTCGCGCCCGCCGGCCGCGGCCTGGGCCTCGGCGTCGAAGCCATAGCTCTCGTTCTTGTAGCGCCAGTGGGCGGCGACCCCGTCCTCGGCCACCCGGTCCATGGCCTCGGTGCGGATCTGCATCTCGATGCGCATGCCGCGCGGCCCCACCACCGTGGTGTGGATCGAGCGGTAATTGTTCCGCTTCGGGGTCGAGATGTAGTCCTTGAACCGCTCGGGCACGCTGGACCAGGCCCGGTGGATGACCCCCAGCGCCCGGTAGCAGTCCTCCTCGGAGTCGACGATCACCCGGAAGGCGTAGATGTCCGACAGCTGGGAGAAGCCGATCGATTTGCGCTGCAGCTTGCGCCAGATGGAGAAGGGATGCTTCTCGCGGCCGAACACCCGGGCCGGAACCCCGCCCTCGGCCAGCTTGCCCAGCACCTCGTCGGAGACCACCGAGACCGCCCCGCCCTGCTCCTGACGCAGCGCCGACAGCCGCCGACCGATGGCGTCCCGGGCCACCGGGTTGAGGTGGATGAAGGCCAGCTCCTCCAGCTCGGTGCAGATGCGATGGCAGCCGATGGAGCGCGCCAGCGGCGCATAGATGTCCAGGGTCTCGCGGGCGATCCGCTCGCGCTTGGCGGGGTTCTTGATGAACTCCAGCGTGCGCATGTTGTGCAGCCGGTCGGCCAGCTTGACCATCAGGACGCGCACGTCCTTGGAGATGGCCAAGATGAACTTGCGCAGGTTCTCCGCCTGGCGGGTATGTTCGGAATTGCCTTCCAGCTGCGAGAGCTTGGTGACGCCCTCCACCAGCTCGCCGATCTCTTCGCCGAACAGCTGGTCGATATCGGCCCGGCTGACCGGACAGTCCTCGATCACGTCGTGCAGCAGGGCCGTGACGATGGTCGCGGTGTCCAGGCGGTAATCGGTGAGGATGCCCGCCACCTCGATGGGGTGGGCGAAATAGGGGTCGCCGGACGCGCGCTTCTGCGAGCCATGCATACGCATGGCGTAGACATAGGCGCGGTTCAGCAGCGCCTCGTCGGCGGTGGGGTCGTAGGAGCGGACCTTTTCGATCAGCTCATATTGGCGAAGCAGCTTGGGCGGACGCGCCGGAACAGGCGCGTCCTTGAGCTCGGCGACGGGTTGGGCCGCCTGGACGGTTAGAGGGTCTGCGCCTTCGGGGCTCAGTACCGCTCCTCCTGACCGCCATCCCGGTCGCTCTGCAGGGCCCGGATCAGTTCCAGCTCGCTCATCTGGGCATGGGTCGGGTCGGCCAGCAGGGCCAGGGTTTCGGCCTCTTCTTCCGCCTCGGTGTGCTCGTCCACACGCTGCAGGCTGGAGATCAGGTTCTCGCGCAGTTCCTCGGCGTCGACCACGTCATCGGCGATCTCGCGCAGGGCGACCACGGGGTTCTTGTCGTTGTCCCGGTCCACCAGCAGCTGGGCGCCGGCCGAGATGCCCCGCGCACGATGGGCCGCCAGAAGAACCAGGTTGAAGCGGTTCGGAACCTTCTGGATGCAATCTTCGACGGTGACGCGGGCCATGAAATCCTCAGATCTGATCTAGAACCCGCCAAAATAGGCGGTTCGCACCGATTGTGCAACGCCGCAGACGGTGATGGGCGCGCGTGACCCTAACCACCGTCGCTCGCTACGTGAGACCCCTGTACGCGGCGCGCAGCGCTTAGCCTGAGCTCCAACTATGTCGTCACTAGCCTCAAGAATTCGCCCCAAACCTCGCGCGATTTTTATTTAACCACATGCAGATCAGAAAAATCATCAGGGCCCACACAACCGATATAAACGCTAACTCCAAAGCCGCATTGGATATGGGAAATTTGTAGCGACCAAATCGCGAAATTATCAAATGTAAAGCCAATCCAAACATTATGGCATTTGAAAAAACGCACGTAATGAACGGCACTCTCATCCATCTCACGCGAGCATAGAAAGCAATTAAATACGTTATCAGAGATATTGTCGAAATTATTCCCAAAATAAACTGAATCGACGTCGATATTTGCTCTAATTTTGTCATCGCGACACATTCAATTGAGAGTTCTATGGTTGAACACAATCAAGAACACGCGAGCCATAGTGCGCTGGCCTTTCAGATCGTCACCAAGACGTACTTCGCCGATCCAATGAGCATCGGTTCTCGCCATCGATCTGCCCTAAGGCGCTTCACCACCGAGACATAAACAGACTAAATCCTCGATTGGAAATCGCGCACTCGCGCTCCCTCACCCCGCCCGCGCGTCGCACCCCACGCTCGCCCCCACCGCCAACGCCTGGGCCGTCTGCCCCGACACCGGATGGCGCCAGTCCGGTGCGATTTCGGCCAGGGGTCCCATGACGAACAGGCGGGTGTGGGCGCGGGGATGGGGCAGGATCAGGTCTGCAGCCTCGATCACCGTCCGCCCGTGGGCGATCAGATCGAGATCCAGCGTCCTGGGCGCGTTCCTTTCGCCCCGATTGCGGTTGAATTCCGCCTCGATTGAAAACAGGGTACGCAGAACCGAACTCGGTTCATTCGGCGTCTCGACAATGGCGACGCCGTTGCGATACTCCGGGGCTGAGGGGTCCGGCCAGGCGGCCGAGCGCCACCAGCGGGACCGATGAAGAACAGGCAATCCCGCCTGATCCAGACGCGCCAGGGCGGCTTCCAGAAGGGCTTCCGAGGACGAGAAATCTCCGGCGAGATTACTGCCCAGGGCGATCACCACCGCTCCGTCCCAGCCCGACCCCGCGCCGCTTTCAAGGAATTCCACGCTTATGACCTTCTACCCCACCGATCGGCTCGCCCTCTTTATCGACGGCGCGAACCTGTACTCGGCGGCCAAGGGACTCGGCTTCGACATCGACTACCGCAAGCTGCTGGAAGAGTTTCGCAAGCGCGGCGTGCTGGTGCGGGCCTACTACTACACCGCGCTTGTCGAGGACCAGGAGTACTCCCCCATCCGCCCGCTGGTGGACTGGCTGGACTACAATGGCTTCCGCCTGGTGACCAAGCCCGCCCGGGAATATACCGACGCGCAGGGGCGCAAGCGCTGGCGCGGCGACATGGACGTGGAGATCGCCGTCGACATGATGGAGATGGCCGAGCACGCCGACCATCTGCTTCTGTTCTCCGGGGACGGGGACTTCCGCTGCCTGGTCGAAGCGGTGCAGCGCAAAGGCGCGCGGGTGACCGTGGTCTCCACCGTCAAGTCGCAGCCGCCGATGGCGTCCGACGACCTGCGCCGCCAGGCCGACGCCTTCATCGATCTGGCCGACCTGTCGGAGATCATCGGCCGGCCCTCGCGCCTGCCTAGGTTCATCCAGGAAAGCCGGATGACCAGCTCCAGCGAGACCGAGGCGGATGCCGAGGCCTGAGCCGGCCGTGAGCTCCGCCGAACCGCCCCGCGACTGTCCGCTTTGCCCAAGGCTGGTGGCCTACCGACAGGTCAACCGTGACGCCCATCCCGACTGGTGGAACGGCCCTGCGCCCTCCTTCGGCGACGCGGGCGCCCGCCTGGCCGTGGTGGGGCTGGCGCCCGGACGCATGGGCGCCAACCGAACGGGGCGGCCCTTCACCGGCGACTTCGCCGGGGTGCTGCTGTTTGAGACCCTCATCAAGCAGGGCTTTGCGCAGGGGTCCTATGAGGCGCGGCCCGACGACGGGCTCAAGCTGGTGGACTGCCTGATCACCAACGCCGTGCGCTGCGCCCCGCCGGGCAACAAGCCCGAGACCAGCGAAGAGAACACCTGCCGGCCGTTCCTGACCGCGCGGCTCGACCAGTTGCCGAACCTCAAGGTGATCGTCACCCTGGGCGATGTCTCACGTCGCAATGTGCTGAAGGCCCTGGGTCTCAAAGCCAGCGCCGGCGTTGGCGGCCATGGATCAGAGTTCCAGGCCGGCCCCTACCGGGTGATCAATTCCTACCACTGCTCCCGGCTGAACACGAACACCGGCCGGCTGACGCCACAGATGTTCGAGGACATCTTCATCCGCGCCCGCGAACTGCTCACGGACTAGAGGCTGGTCCGCCCCCCCCTGCAGACGAAGGTCACCTCACCTCTTCTGTCAGGGTCGGACTTGATCCGACCATCCATGAACACTGAGGCCAGACCCGTGTTCATGGACCTTTGCTTCAAGCGCGAGGGTGAGGGGAAAAATGACGGTCTAGGCCAGCCGCCAATAGTGATAGCGCCAGAGCGGCGCAAAGCCCGCCCGGCCGTAGAGGGCAAGCGCTGGCGCATTGCCCGTCTCCACCTGCAGGAAGGCCTTGGACGTCCCGCGCTCCAGGCCGGCCTTGGCCAGACGCGCCATCACCTGGCCCGCCAAGCCCTGCCCGCGGCGATCGCGGCGGGTGCGCATGCCATGCAGGCTGGCCCAGCCCTCCGCCAGGCTGAGCACACCCACCGCATGGGTCCCCTCCCCGTCGCGCACGGCGGCGAACACCGCGCCCGGCGAATTGGACAGTACCGCCACGCGCTGGGCGCCGTCCTCGGGATCAAATCCCTCGCCCAGGAACACAGATGCCCAGGCCTCGTCCGGGCGGTCCAGCAGGACGACCTCGTCCGGGTCCGCGACTGTGGCCACCCTGGCCAGGTCGGCGCGCATCACCTGGGTCGGCTGGGTCGGGACATAGCCCCGTTCGGCCAGGGCCTCGGCGAGGCTCGACAGCCCCTCAACCTCGGGCAGGCGAAAGACCGGCGACATGGACCGGGCGCGATAGGCCGCTTCGATCCGGGCGATCAGGCCCTCATCGCGCACCAGGGTGTGGGTCAGGGGCGCAGTAGAATGGGCCCGGCCGATGGAGCCAGGGCGCAGGCCAAGAATCCAGGGTCCGATCACCTCATGGACCTCATGGGCCACCGCGGCGATCGTCGCCCGCTCGATGGCCTCGATCTCGGCCGGGCCTGGCGAGGTCGCGCTCACCCCTTGTCGCGGAGCAGGCGGGCCTTGTCGCGGGCCCAGTCCCGCTCGGCGGAGGTCTCGCGCTTGTCGTGCAGCTTCTTGCCCTTGGCCAGCGCGATCTCCAGCTTGGCCAGGCCCTTGTCGTTCCAATAGAGCTTGGTGGGGACGATGGTGCGCCCCTCCCGCTGAACCGCCCCGATCAGCCGGTCGATCTGCTTGCGATGCAGCAGCAGTTTCCGCGGCCGGCGCGGCTCGTGGTTGAAGTGGCTGGCCTTGGCGTAGGGCGGGATGTCGGCGTTGATCAGCACGATGTCGCGCCCCTCAACGGCGGCATAGGACTCGGCGATATTGGCCTTGCCCGCGCGCAGGGACTTCACCTCGCTGCCGGTCAGGGCCAGGCCCGCCTCCATGGCGTCGTCGAGGAAATAGTCGAACCTTGCGCGCCGGTTCTCGGCGATGGGTTTTCCCGCCATGAGGTCCTCAGATCAGTCCGGCGTCATGCATGGCCGCCAGGACTTCCTTGCGCGAGGCCTCGGACGCTGGGGTGATCGGCAGGCGCGCCTCCTCCGAACACAGACCCAGATGGGCCATGGCGAACTTGGTGGGGCCAGGGGATGCGTCTGTGAACAGGGCCCGATGCAGGCGATAGAGCCGGTCTTGCCAATAGAGGGCGGTCTTCCAGTCGCCGCTGAGGGCGGCGTTGTAGAAGGTGGCGCAGAGATCGGGCGCCACATTGACGCTGACCGAGATCGAGCCATGGCCGCCGTGGGCCATGTAACCCAGCGCGCTGGGATCATCGCCCGACAGCATCACCCAATCCGATCCGCACAGCAGCCGCTGCATGGTCGGCCGCGTCATGTCGCCGGTGGCGTCCTTGACGCCCACGATGTTCGGCAGCTTGGACAGCCGGCCAAGCGTCTCGTTGGAGATGTCCACCCCGGTGCGCGAGGGCACATTGTAGACGATCACCGGCAGCTGCACGGCCTCGTTGATCGCCGCATAGTGGGCGTACATGCCCTCCTGGCTCGGGCGGTTGTAATAGGGCGTCACCACCATGGCCGCATCGGCGCCCACGGCCTTGGCGTGCTTGACCAGCTCGATGGCCTCGCGGGTCGAGTTTGACCCGGCGCCGGCGATCACCGGCACCCGGCCAGCCGCCGTCTTGATGCACAGATCGACCACCCGGCGGTGTTCGTCATGGGAAAGCGTCGAGGTCTCGCCGGTGGTGCCGACGGGCACCAGACCGTGGACGCCGCCGGCGATCTGGCGCTCGATCAGGGCCACATAGGTGTCCTCGTCCACCGCGCCATCGCGGAAGGGGGTCACCAGGGCCGGCATGACGCCCCTGAATAATGGTTCGGACATTGTCTGCAAAAAGCCGTGAAAGCGCCGCATGTTGTTGCGGCCTATGATGTTGCGCGGACAATATGTCCGGCGCGGCCATGGCCGCAACCGCCCGTATCGTCCCTGATGGGCGAGAGCCTGGAGTTCCTGTTTGCACGTCCTTGCGCCGAAGACCCTTCTGACCGCCGCCGCCCTGTTCCTGGTGGTGGGCGTTCCCCATGCGCAGACGCCGCGGGCCACGACGAACGACCCGTTTCCCCGCCCCATTGAACTGCAGCCGGTCAACCGCGCGCCGCTGGCGCCGCTGTCTGTCAGCGAGAACCAGCTGCTGCGCCAGGCCCTGACCGCCGCACGCCGCGGTGACGTGGCCGGAACCCGCAGCCTGATCGACGCCATGTCGGACGACATCGCCAAGAAGATCGCCGTCTGGACGCTGGTCGATGCGGCCGGCGAATCGATCGGCTTCTTCGAAGCCGACCAGGCCCGTCGTGATCTGGCCGCCTGGCCCCGCAGCGCCAAGCGGCAGGAAACCGCCGAGAAGCTCCTGGTCACCTCCGGGCTGTCGCCCCAACAGACCATCGCCTGGTTCGGCGGCGAGGCCCCAGTCACCGCCCGCGGCGCCATGGCGCTCGCCAGCGCCCTGAACGCCACCGGCCAGCAGGCCGAAGCCACCGCCCTGATCCGCCGGTTCTGGCGTGACGAGACCTTCGAGGCCGGGGATCAGGCCTCCATGCTCGCCCAGTTCGGCGGCTATCTGCGGCCCGAGGACCATATGGAGCGGGCCGACCACCTGCTCTATGGGCAACAGGGCCCCGCCGCCCAGGCCATGCTCGGTCTTCTGCCCCCCAGTGAGCGGGCGATCGCCGAGGCCCGTATCGCCCTGCGCAACCGTTCGGCCGGGGCCGAGGCGATGATCGCGCGCCTGACGCCTGATCAGGCCGCCCATCCGGGCATCGCCTTCGAACGCGCCGCCTTTTATCGGGCTCGCGGGGACGAGGCCCGCGCCTATGACACGCTGGCGCCCCTGCCCCCCGGCCAGGGGCAGGTGACCGCCGCCGCAGCGCGCGTCTGGCGCGAGCGCTATCCGATGACCCTGGCGGCCCTGCGGGCTGGAAACTACCGCAACGCCTATCGCGCCTCGGCCAATACGGGCCTGACCGTGGGCGCCTCGGCCGCTGAGGCGGAATTCTACGCCGGCTGGATCGCCCTGCGTCGGCTCAACAACGCCGAGCTGGCCGACCGCCACTTCGCCGCCATCGCCGAGATCGGCTCCTCGCCCATCACCCGGGGCCGCGCCCTCTACTGGCGGGGCCGGGCGCATGAAGCCATGGGCGACGCCGCCGGCGCCCAGCGCTTCTACGCCGCCGCCGCCGAGCACAGCACGACCTTCTACGGCCAGCTGGCCGGCGAGAAGGTGGGCGACGGGACCATGACCCTGCCGCCCGAGCCGGAGATCACCGAGTTCGACCGCGCCCGCTTCGAGGGCCGCGACGTGGTCCGCGCCGCCCGCCGGCTGAACGAGATCGGCGAATCGGGCCTCTTCCGGACCTTCGCCCTGCACCTGAAGGACACTGTGCCCAACAGCGCCGAGCAGGCCCTGATCGTCGACATGGCCCGCGGCTACGGGGATCAGACAGGCTCCATGCTGGTAGTCCGCGGGGCGGCCACCCTGGGCCATGTCCTGCCCCTGCGCGGCTATCCGAATCGAACCCCGCCGCAGGTGCCCAATGCGCCGGAGCTGGCGCTGACCCTGTCGATCACCCGGCAGGAAAGCGGCTTTGATCCGCTGATCCGCTCGCCGGTCGGCGCCCGCGGCATGATGCAGGTGATGCCGGCCACCGCCCAGATCGTCGCGCGCCAGATCGGGGTCTCCTACTCCCCGGGCATGCTGGATGACCCGGACTACAATATGCGCCTGGGCCAGACCTATATTTCCCAGATGCTGAACCAGTTCAGCGGCTCCTACCCCCTGGCCATCGCGGCCTACAATGCGGGCCCCGGACGTCCCAGCCAGTGGATCAGCTTCTGCGGCGATCCCCGTGGGGCCGGGACCGATCCGATCGACTTCGTGGAGTGCATCCCGTTCTCGGAAACCCGCAACTACGTGATGCGGGTCATGGAAGGCGCGCAGGTCTACCGCGCCCGTCTCAACAACGGCACGGCCAAGATCACGATCTCACAGGACCTCGCCAAGGGCGGCTACGCCTATCCCCGACCGGCTGTCGCGCAATAGCCGCGATCAGTCGATAGTGATGCCGCTGAGCAGGCCCTCGATGGTCACCTGGATCAGCTCGTCCTCAGGCTGCCAGGGGAAGTTCGGGCGTGACAGCCGCAGGGCCACAACCCCATGGCAGGCGGCCCATAGCGCCTGGGCTGCGCTGTCGCCGTCGCCGAGCCGTAGCCGGCCCTCGGCGGCGATCTCGCGCACCACGCCGCTGAACTTGTCGTAGCAGGCGGCGGCCAGTTCGGCCGTGGCGTCCGTCCCGTCGGCGCCCTGCGGGAAGGGATGGGTCCCGGAAAACACCAGCTGGTAGGCGTTGGGGTGCTCAAAACCCCAGCGCATATAGGCGTCAAGCATCATGCGGGTGCGGTTGACCGCGTCCAGGGGGCGCTCGGCGATCTGGCTGTTGCGGTCGAGCAGCTCCTGCATCACCCCCTGACAGATCTCCAGCAGAATGCAGGCCTTGTCGGGAAAGTGCATGTAGAGGGCGGTGGAAGAGACTCCCACCTCCTCGGCGATCCGCCGGATGGTGGCGCCCTCGTAGCCGTCAGCCACGAAGATGCGCTCGGCCGCCTGCAGGATCTCGGCCCGCCTCAGATGTCCGTCGCCCTTGGCCTTGCGGGCCGACCGGCGCCGTGTGGTGCTGACGCTCACCAACTCAAACTCCCCCTCGTACACAGCAGGTCAACGGAAACCAATTTCCGTCCTGTGACAACCCCGCGCCCGATTGCCGAGGCTTTTCAGCCGCCATGGACCATACCGCACCCTATAGAGTTTCATCCTCTGGCGCGCCGGGCGGGTTTTTCGTAATCGAGACCCCATGACAACCCGACGCCCCACCGTCGCCGAGACCCCCGGCGTGATGCGCACCACCGGATGGGCGGACTACGCCCTGCTGGATTCCGGCGACGGCAGGAAGCTGGAGCGCTACGGCCCCTACACCGTCGTGCGCCCCGAGCCGCAGTGCCTGTGGGCGCCGCGTCTGGACGCCGAAACCTGGGCGGCCGCTGACGCCATCTTCGATCCCAGCGACGAGGAGGACGCCGGCCGCTGGCGCTTTCAGGACAAACCCCTTGAGGCCTGGGCCATGTCCTGGCGCCAGGCGCGGTTCAACGCCCGCTTCACGGCCTTCCGTCATCTCGCCTTCTTCCCCGAACAGGCGGCCAACTGGGAGTGGCTGGAGGCGCGCATCCGCAGCCAGGTTCAGGCCAAAGCCGAGCCGCCTCGGGTCCTGAACCTGTTCGGATACACCGGCGTCGCCAGCCTGGTCTGCGCCGCGGCCGGCGCGGCGGTGACCCACGTGGACGCCTCCAAGAAGGCCATCGCCATGGCCCGGGAGAACGCCGAGTTGTCCAACCTCGCCGACCGCCCCGTCCGCTGGATCTGCGAGGACGCCCGCCGCTACGTGCAACGGGAAGTCCGCCGGGGTTCGCGCTATGAGGGGATCATCCTTGATCCGCCCAAATACGGTCGCGGCCCCACGGGCGAGGTGTGGCGTCTGTTTGAGGATCTGCCTGAGCTTTCGGGCCTATGCGCCGAACTTCTTTCGGAAAAGGCGTCCTTCCTGATCCTGAATGCCTATGCCGCACGCATCTCCGGCGCGGCCCTGGCCGGACTGCTGTCCGATCGGCTCGCCGACCGTGGCGGCACCATCGAATGGGGCGAACTGGCCCTGGCCGAGGAGGCTGGCGAGCGACAGATCGGCCTGTCATTCTATGCCCGGTGGGCCTCGTGAGCGGTCGCACCGTCACCTCCCTGACCAATCCCACGGTCAAGGCCGTGCGCGCCCTGCACCAGCGCAAGACTCGGGACGAGACCGGACTGTTCGTCGCCGAGGGGCTGAAGAACGTCACCGAGGGCGTCGAGACCGGCCATGCGCCGGAGATCCTGCTCTATGGCCGCGACGCCGCCGACCATCCCCTGTTGCAAGCCGCGGCCGAAGCGACGGAGGACGGCGGCGGCGAGGTGATCGAGGTCACGGCCGAAATCCTCGCCAAGGTCTCCCGCCGGGACAATCCCCAGGCCGTGGTTGGCGTCTTCCCGCAGGTCTTCACCCCCCTCACCGCCCTGCAACCTCGCCTGGCCAAGGCCTGGGTCGCCCTGCACAGGGTGCGTGATCCCGGCAATCTGGGGACCATTATCCGCACCGCGGATGCGGCTGGCTGCGGCGGCGTGGTGCTGGTGGGGGAATGTTGCGACCCCTATTCGGTGGAGGCGGTGCGGGCCACCATGGGCTCGATCTTCGCCGTCCCTATCGCCAAGGCCACCGAAGCGGAATTCGCCGCCTGGCGCCGCGACTGGCCAGGTTCAGTGGTCGGCACGCTCTTGAGCGCAGAGGTCGACCATCGCAACGCCGACTATGTGCATCCGGCCCTGATCCTGATGGGCAATGAGCAACAGGGCCTGCCGCCGGAGATGGCCAGCCTTTGCGACGTCAACGTCAAGATCCCCATGCGCGGTCGGGCCGACAGCCTGAACCTTTCGGTGGCCACCGGCGTCATGATCTACGCCGCCAGCTAGCTTCGCGGCTTGGTCCGGGTGGTCGGGTCGGCCACCGATGGGTCTTCGGGCCACGGGTGACGGGGATAGCGGCCGCGCATGTCGGCGCGCACGTCCCGCCAGGAGCCCCGCCAGAACCCCGGCAGGTCCTGGGTCAGCTGGATCGGCCGCCTCGCCGGCGACAGCAGGGCGAGGGTCAGGGGTCGACCTGCCACCGTCGGGTGCTCGTTCAGACCGAACACCTCCTGAACCCGGATCTCCACCCGCGGACCGCCCTCGGCCTCATAATCGATCTGCGCCCGGTTGCCGGTCGGCGCGGTCCAGTGGGTGGGCAGCTCCGCCTCCACGCGCCGCTGGAGATCCCAGGGAATGAGGCTGCGCAGGGCGCCGTCCAGCAGGTCGGGCGTCAGGTCGGCGAGCCCGCGAACGCCCGACAACAGGGGCGTCAGCCAGTCGTCGAGGACCGCCACAAGCGCCTGGTCCGACAGGTCCGGCCAGGACTGTGGGTCCTGCTCACGCAGGAAGCCGATGCGTTTGCGCAGAGCCGTCGCCGCCGCCCCCCAGCGCAGGGCGCCTAGCCCCTCCCGCCGCAGGCGCGCGGCCACGGCCTGGGCGACAACCTCTGCCTGCGGATTGTCATCGACACTCTCATGCAAGGCGAGCCGGCCAAGCCTTGTCAGGCGGCGCACGCGGATTCGGCCGCCGGGGCTCTCCTCGATCCGGTCCTCGGTCTCCAGGATGGGCGCAAAGGCGTCGAGGATCTCGTCCTGGGTCAGGGGTGCGGCAAGCAGGATGCGGTCGCGGCGATCCCCGCCGCCGAGCTCGGCCACCGCCAGCCAGGGCTCGCGAGCCAGGACGTCGCCCGGCTCGATGAAGGCGCCGCGCCCCGTGGCCAGCTGAAACTCCCCTTGCGGCCCGCGGGCCTTGGCCACCCGCTCAGGGTATGCGAGCGCCAGGATCTGGCCGTCGCTGAGGGGCGCTCCACGGCCTTCCCGCACGCCCCGGCCCCAGCGTTCGGCCAGGGCGCGGGCGTCCCGGGCGCGGGGCGAGCGATCGCGATCAAAGGCCTCCAGCCTGTGGGTCAGGTGCGCCTCCCGCCCGCCAATCCCCCGCTCGGTGACGAGGGCCGCGATCCTGGCGGCCCGACCGGCCTGTCCGTGCTCGGCCGCCCGCAGCACCATATGGGCCAGCCGCGGCGGTAAGGGCATGTCGGCCAGGGCCTCGCCGTGCGGGGTCAGAACGCCGGCGGCGTCCACCGCCTCAAGTCGGCGCAGCAGGGCCTGGGCCTCGGCCAGGGCGGCCTTCGGCGGCGGATCGAGGAAGGCGAGATCGTCGGCCGACTTCGCCCCCCACCTAGCCATGTCGAGCGCCAGACCCGACAGGTCGGCGTCCAGGATTTCAGGGTCGGCGAAGGCCGGCAGGGCGCGGGTCTCGGCCTCGTCCCACAGGCGGTAGCAGACGCCGGGCGCGGTCCGGCCCGCCCGCCCCCGTCGCTGGTCGGCGGCCGCCCGGCTGACCCGCACGGTGGCCAGTCTCGTCAGACCGCTGGCGGGATCAAAGCGGGGGACACGGGCCTGGCCTGAGTCGATCACCACCCGCACGTCTTCCAGGGTCAGGCTGGTCTCGGCGATGGAGGTGGCCAGCACCACCTTTCGGATTCCAGGCGGCGGCGCGGCCACGGCCAGGTCCTGCGCCTTGGGATCGAGCGCGCCGTAGAGCGGCGCCACCCGCACATCGTCCCGGCGCAGGCGTTCGCGCAGGCGCTCGGCCGTCCGCAGGATCTCCCCCTGCCCCGGCAGGAAGACCAGCACGCCACCGGACTCCTCAGCCATGGCCCGCTCGATGGCCCGGACCACGGCGTCTTCCAGGCGCAGGGCGTCGCTCCGCCCGAGGTAGCGGGTCTCCACGGGAAAGGCGCGGCCCAGGCTCTCGATCACCGGGGCGTCGCCCATCAGCCGGGCCACAGCGGCCCCGTCCAGAGTGGCCGACATGACCAGCAGGCGCAGGTCCTCCCGCAGAAGGCTCTGGGCGTCCAGCGCCAGGGCCAGACCGAGATCGGCGTCCAGGCTGCGCTCATGGAACTCGTCGAAGATCACGCAAGCCACGCCGGCCAGGCCCGGATCGCCTAGGACCATGCGGGTGAAGACCCCCTCGGTGACCACCTCGATCCGCGTGCGGGCTGAGACCTTGGACTGCATCCGCACGCGAAAGCCGACGGTCTCGCCCACCGCCTCCCCCAGGGTGGCGGCCATCCGCTCAGCCGCGGCCCGGGCGGCCAGGCGGCGGGGCTCCAGCATGATGATGCGCCCGCCAACGAGCCAGGAGGCGTCCAGCAGGGCGAGCGGGGTGACCGTGGTCTTGCCGGCGCCCGGCGGGGCGACCAGCACCGCGCGCGGTCCCGCGATCAGGGCGTCTTGCAACACCCCCAGCACATCGTGGATCGGCAGCAATGGGGTCGCAGGCGGTGGGACGGCGGCCGCTCCCTAGCTGATCAGCTGCGGGAACAGGCCAAACAGCAGGATCAGGAAGACCGCAATCGGGCAGAGCCAGGCCACCAGGAAGCGCCACAGCGGCAGCAGCGGCCCGCCCTTCAGGCCCGTCTCCTCATCCACCAGCTTGCGGTCAGCGATCCAGCCGATGAACACCGCCGTGATCAGCCCCGAGAGGGGCAGAAGGATGCGCCCGGTCACCCCGTCAAACACATCGAACCAGTTGGCGTTGGTGAAGCCCGGGACGAAGGCCAGCGGTCGATGGTCAGACCAGACATTGAAGGACAGCACCGAGACCATGCCGATCAGGAAGAAGCTCCCGCCCAGCAGGCTGGCGGCCAAGGCGCGACCCATCTTGAACCGCTCCACCAGATAGGCGGTCGAGATCTCCAGCAGGGAGACCGACGAGGTCAGGGCGGCAAACAGGGCGAGGACGAAGAAGGCGAAAGCCACCATCGCGCCGCCCGGCATGCTGTGGAAGGCCGCCGGCAGGGTCTGGAACATCAGGGTCGGGCCAGCGTCCGGCGTGAGGCCCACACTGAAGACGATGGGGAAGATGGCCAGGCCTGCGATGATCGCCACCGAGGTGTCGGCCGCCGAGATCATGCCCGAGGTCTGTCCAAGGTTCGTGTCCCGGGACGCATAGGCGCCATAGGCGACCATGGCCCCGCCCCCCAGGCTCAGGGAGAAGAAGGCCTGGCCAAGCGCTGAGTTCAGCACCTGGGGCTGCAGGGCGCGCTCGAAGTCCGGGGTGAACAGAAAGGCGACGGCGGCGGCGAAGTCGCCGCTGATCCCCGCATAGACCGTGATGCCCAGGAGCAGCACGAAGAAGGCCGGCATCAGCCAGGTGGCCGCCACCTCGATGCCGCCCTTGACCCCGCGCGCCACCACGAAGGTGGTCGCCGCGGCGAAGATGAAGTGGGCGATGCTCATCTTCACCGGATCGGCGAACAGGGCGGGCATCTGCTGGCGGACCTGTTCGACCGAGAGGTTCGAATAGGCGCCCGCAAAGGGCTGGCCCGCCGCCACAGTGCGCACGACATCCGCGCCCGAGGTCCAGATGAAGTAGAGCACCCAACCGGCGACGACGCTGTAGAAGGTCAGGATCAGGTAGTTGGCGATCATGCCGATCACCGCCAGAGCCGCCCAGCCGCTGCTGGCGTTGGACTGTTTGGCCAGCAGCGTGGTGCTCGTCACCGTGGAGCGCTGGCCATGCCGGCCGATCAGGGTTTCGGCGAGCAGCAGCGGCGCCCCGATCAGGGCGACACAGAGGATGTAGATGAGCACGAAGGCGCCGCCGCCATTGGCGCCGGCCTCCGACGGGAACCGCCACAGGTTCCCCAGGCCGACGGCCGAGCCCACGGCCGCGAGTACAAAGGCGGCCTTGGAGGACCAGTGAGCCTGACCCGGAACAGCGATACTGGCGACCATGACGTTTCTGCCCCAGGGACGGCGTCACCCCGACGCCAAAACCCTATCCTTGGCCAGCGTCGCCGGAACAATCAAGCGTCCGCCATGAGCCCCGCGCCCTTGCGGGAAACCGTCGCCCCGATAAGCTCCCGCCATGTCTGAGACCCACGACCCGCCCATCCGCGCCCTGATCGCGCCCGTCACACCCCTGGCGCAGAACTGCACCATCGTCTGGTGCGTGAAGACGAAGAAGGCGGCGATCATCGATCCGGGCGGCGAGGTCCCGCGCCTGCTCCAGGCGCTCAAGGACAACGGCCTGACTCTGGAGAAGATCTGGATCACCCACGGCCACCTGGACCATGCTGGCGGAACCGCGGCGCTCAAGGCCGCAACCGGTGTCCCCATCGAAGGCCCCCATCGCGACGACGCCTTCTGGATTGAGCAGATGGACGGCGACGGCGCTCGCTGGGGCATGCCTGAGGCCAGGTCCTTCACCCCCGACCGCTGGCTTGAGAATGGGGATATGGTGACGCTGGGGGAGACCGAGTTCGAGGTCTATCACTGCCCAGGACATACGCCGGGCCATGTGGTCTTCTTCCACCGTCAGGCCAGGTTCGCCCAGGTGGGGGATGTGCTGTTCCAGGGGTCGATCGGCCGCACCGACTTTCCGCGGGGCAACCATCAGGACCTGATCGACGCCATCACTGGCAAGCTCTGGCCCCTGGGCGACGACGTGCGCTTCGTCTGCGGCCATGGCCCCATGTCCAGTTTCGGCGCCGAGCGGCGGACCAATCCCTTCGTGGCCGACCAGGTGCTGGCGCGCTGATCGGTCCCAGACGCCTTTGCAGGCGTGAAATCTGACAGTTACCCGGGAGGCCGAAGATAGCCCGCATGCAGACCTCTCCCACCGAAGTCCTCGGCCCCACCGCCAGGATCCTCATGGTCGACGACGATCCGGGCATCCGCGACGTGGTCTCCGACTTCCTCGGCCGGCACGGCTATGCGGTGACCACCGCGGGCGACGCCCGGGAGATGGAGCAGGCGCTGGAGCGGGACCCGGTCGATCTGATCGTTCTGGACGTCATGCTCCCTGGCGAGGACGGTCTGGCCATTTGCCGCCGCCTGGCCATCGGCGACGCCCCGCCGATCATCATGCTCTCGGCCATGGGCGAGGACACGGACCGGATTGTCGGTCTTGAACTGGGCGCCGACGACTACCTGTCCAAGCCTTGCAATCCCCGGGAGCTACTGGCCCGCATCCGGGCTGTGTTGCGTCGGGCCGAACAGACCCGCCACGGGGGCGGCGAGGATCTGGGCGCGGCCTGCGAATTCGCCGGCTGGCGGCTCGACCTTGTGCGCCGCGAACTGCGTTCGCCCCAGGGTGTGGTGGTCAACCTCTCCAGCGGGGAGTTCTCCCTGCTGCGCGCCTTTGTCGAGCGGCCCCAGCGGGTGCTGACCCGCGACCAGCTCCTGGACTTCGCCCGTGGTCCCGACTCCGACGCCTTCGACCGGGCGATCGACGTGCAGATCAGCCGCCTGCGCCGCAAGCTGGATGACGGCGGCGGCCACGACCTGATCCGCACCATCCGCAACGAAGGCTATATGTTCACCCCCAAGGTGAAGCGGCCTTGAGCCCCGCCCGCGACCGGCGCGCTACCGCCTCCCTGTTTGTGCAGGTGCTGATGCTGGTCGGCGTCAGCCTGATCACCGCCCAGGCGATCAGCGTCTTCCTGCTCTTCAACCTGCCGCCGCCAGTCCCGGACTTCTATCGCTTCTCCGAGATCGCCCAGGCCCTGCAAGGCCGGCCCGGCGACCTGATCGAGCGGCGGGACCTGCAGTACGAGCTGACCCGCAGCCCGCCGGAGGGCCAGTCCACCGCCGACAGCATGATCTGGGCCCGGGACCAGCTGGCGGAGGACCTGGGGGTGGCCCAGAGCGATCTGGTGATCGCCAAGACTTATCGCCTGCCGATTTCAGACCGCCGGGTGTTCCGCATCGTCCGCGACCGCATGGAGCGCGCCGGCGGCGAGGGACAGGAGGACCGGTTCCTGGTGGCGCCCTTTGAGATCGCCATGAAGCGCCCAGACGGCCAGTGGGCCGTGGTGCGCCCTGAACGGGGCCTTGGCCTGAACGTCTGGCAGCAGCGGGTCCTGCTGTGGTTCCTGCTCTCGGCCCTGGTCATGGCGCCGATCGCCTGGATGTTCGCCCGGCGCCTGTCTAAGCCCTTCCGCCTGTTCGCCGAGGCCGCCGAGCGGTTGGGACGCGACCCGGAGGCCCCGCCCCTGGCGATCCACGGCTCTGCGGAGATCTCGGTGGCGGTGCGGGCCTTCAACCAGATGCAGCAGCGGCTTCGTCTCTATGTCCAGGACCGGACCGCCATGGTCGGGGCCATCGCCCACGACCTGCGCACGCCGCTGACCCGCCTGCGGTTCCGGATCGAGAACGCGCCTGAAGACCAGCGGGCCAAGATGGCGTCGGACATCGACCAGATGGAGGCCATGGTCGCCGCAACCCTGGGCTTTGTCCGGGACGCCACCAAGCCGGGCCAGCGGACCCGCCTGGAGCTGGCCTCCCTGGTGGAGAGCGTCTGCGACGAGATGGCCGAAACCGGGGCCGCCATCGAGGTGGAGCGCGCCGAGAAGGTGGTGATCGAAGGCGATCCCATCGCCCTGCGCCGTCTGGTCACCAACCTGGTGGAGAACGCCGTCAAGTTCGGCGACCGCGCTCGGGCCAGGGTGATTATCGAGAACCGTGGCGTCGTCATCGAAATCGAGGATGAGGGACCCGGCATCCCAGAAGAGGAGATGGAGCGGATCTTTGAGCCCTTCTATCGCCGCGAGCCTTCTCGCAGCCGCGGCACTGGCGGCATCGGCCTGGGCCTGGCCGTCGTCCGCTCCATCGCCCGCAGCCATGGCGGCGACGTCACCATGATCAACCGCGCCGGTGGCGGCCTCACCGCCCGGGTGCTCCTGCCGGCCTAACCGCCCGCGAAAATTCAGAGATTCGGGGACGCAACTCCTGGTGAGGCTCGCGGGTTGCTAGAGCGGAGCCTTATGGAGCCGTCCGGATTCGGAAGGTCACCCGGGGCGCCAACGCCGCCTATTAGGAGTGACCCCCATGAGCATTGCCGATCAAGATCCCCCCCGCGCCCGTCGAGGCTTCGCCGCCATGAATCCCGAGCGGCGCCGTGAAATCGCGCGCAAGGGCGGCGCGAGCGTTCCGGGGGAAAAGCGCAGCTTCGCCAAGGACCGTGATCTGGCCGCATCGGCCGGTCGCAAAGGCGGCGAAGCCTCCCGTGGCGGCGGCCGCCGCGAGGGCGAAGACACCCCCGAGTCCTGACGCCATGTCCCAAGCGAAATCTGATCCGCCCGGATCGGATTTCGCTTCGGACGCCCCTGCGCGCCTGGCGCGACCGCCCCCGGCCTTCCGCCATCGCCTCAGTTCACGAGCAGGAATAGCCCAAAGGCCGGCTCACCACTCACCCACTGACGCTCAAGCGCCCACCCCGCCTGGCCCGCCAGACGAGCGATCTGGTCTGGGGTGAACTTGTGGGAGTTCTCGGTGTGGATGGTCTCCCCCGCCGTGAAGTCAAACCTCCGCCCCGCTACCCGGACGGACTGATCGCGCAAAGCCTCCAGATGCATCTCTATTCGTGACATCGGGCCATTCCACACCGCCCGATGGGCGAAGGCCTCCACATCGAAGTCGGCGCCCAGTTCGCGGTTCATCCGGGCCAGTAGGTTCAGGTTGAAGGCCGCCGTGACTCCTTGGACGTCGTCATAGGCCGCCACCAGCACCGATTCCGCCTTCACGAGATCGGCGCCGATCAGGAAGCGGGCGCCCTTTCCGAGCAGATGCCGGGCGTTGGCCAGAAACTCCACAGCCTCCTCCGGCAACAGGTTGCCGATGGTGGACCCCGGAAAGAAGCCGAACGCCGCGCGTCCCTCGGCCACGTCAGGGAGGTCAAGCGCGATGGTGAAGTCCTCCACCAGGGGGGCGAGCATCAGGTCCGGATAGTCGCTGCTGAGGCTCTCGACCGCGGCCTCCAGAGCGCTGGGGCTGATGTCGATAGGGGTGTAGACCGCGATCTGCGGCGCATGATCCAGCAATTGCCGGGTCTTCAGGCTGGCGCCGCTGCCGAACTCCACCAGGGCCGCACCTTGGGGGACATAGGCCGAAAGCTCGGGCGCCACCTCCGCCAATAGGGCGAGCTCGGTGCGGGTCGGATAATATTCCGGGAGGTCACAAATATCCTCGAACAGGCGCGAGCCCGGCGCGTCATAGAAGTACTTGGGCGGCACAGACTTCTGCCCCCGGGACAGGCCCGCCAGGACATCGGCCTCGAAAGCGCTGCGGCGCGCGGGCGGCGCGACGCCGTCCCGCGCCAGTCTGAGGCCCGAGAACATCCAGCGCTGATGGGGATGGAAGAAGTTGCGATAGGTCGTCCGCACATGGCCGGGCGGCGTCACGCAGGCGCCGCCGCGCAGCACCATCTGCCCGCTCATGAACTTGCCATTGTACTCGCCCACGGCGCCCGGGGCCGAGACGAAGCCGGGATAGGGGCTGTAGGCGCTGCGGGTCCATTCCCACAGATCGCCGAACATCTGCCGCAGCGTACGGGCGTCGCCCTCCGCCGGTGAGGGCGCAGGCGTGCCGCGGCCGAGAAAGACGCCCTGGACAGGCCCCTGTGCGGCGGCGTGCTCCCATTCCGCCTCAGTCGGCAGGCGCGCCCCGGCCCAGGCGGCGTAGGCCTCGGCCTCATAGTAGCTGATGTGGCTGACCGGCGCGGCCGGATCGACCGGGCGAAGGCCATACAGGTCCATGGCGAGCCAGCCCTTCGGCCCTGGCTCCCAGTAGAGCGGCGCACGCCAGGCTTCCGCCTGGACCCTGGCCCAGCCGTCGGAGAGCCAGAATTCAGCGCGCTCATAGCCGCCATCAGCCATGAAATTCAGCCACTCCCCATTGGTGACCAGCCGGTCGGCCAGGCTGAACGGCGCCAGATAGACCTGATGGCGGGGGCCCTCATTGTCGAAGGCGAAACGCTCACCGGCGTGACCGATCTCCACCAGGCCGCCCTCAAATCCCACGAATCCCGCAGGCGAAGGCGCGGGCGCTGGCGCCGGCGCGGGTCCCCGGCCATAGGCAGGCTTCAGCGGCGACTGGGCGAACAGGTGCAGCACATCCATCAGGATCAGCTCCTGATGCTGCTCCTCATGGGCGATCCCCAGATCCAGCAGCCCGGCGAACGAGTCGTCCGGCGACGCCAGAAGGCGGCCCATCGCCTCGTCCACATGGGCGCGATAGGCCATCACCTCCTGAAGGGACGGCCGGGTCAGCAGGCCACGCTCCGGACGAGGCTGCCGGGGTCCCAAGGTCTCGTAATAGGAGTTGAACAGGAAGCCGAACCGCGGATCGAACGCCTGATAGCCGGGAAGATGCGGCGTCAGCAGGAAGGTCTCGAAGAACCAGGTGGTATGGGCCAGATGCCATTTGGTCGGACTGGCGTCGGGCATCGACTGAGCCAGCTGATCCTCGGCTGACAGGTCGCGCACCAGATGTTGCGAGCGAGCGCGAAGGGTCAGGTACCGGTCGAGCCGGTCGTCGGCGACCTCGGCGCGCGGCCGATGGGTTATGGTTGCGTCGTCCGAAGGCGCCATTCCACCCCTCCCCTGTAGATTGGGCCCTGTCCATGGAGGACCCGACCGACACTGCCCGCCTGCGAAAGCGCGGGCCGAGGTTCAACGCCAAGCTGGCGCCTCGTGTTCCTAAGGTCGGGGCCGGCGCCCCTCGGCGCAACCCGGAACGGAAAAAGCGCGGCCACGTTGGACGTCGGACCGGGGCCGAGGCGCCCCGTCGGAGGGTCACGAGGGCGCGATGACTGGGTTGGACAGCTGGCGAGACTCCGTCATTTCCATGATCCCTGCCCTGCGCGCCTTTGCGTGGTCACTCTGCCATAACGGCGCCGACGCCGATGATCTGGTACAGGACACGCTGATCAAGGCCTGGAGCAACCGCGACCGGTTCGAACCCGGCACCAACCTGCGGGCGTGGCTCTTCACTATCCTGCGGAACACCTACTACACCCAGCTCAATCGCCGCCGCCGGGAGGTGCGGGACGAGGACGGCGAGTATGCCAAGCTGCTGCCCAGTCCGCCGAGCCAGGACTGGAGCCTGGCCATGCAGGACCTTCAAGCGGCCCTGGCGCGGCTGCCGGACGAGCATCGTGAAGCGCTGATCCTCGTGGGCGCAGCAGGCCTGAGCTACGAGGAGGCGGCGGACATCTGCGGCTGCGCCGTGGGCACCATCAAGAGCCGCGTCAACCGCGCTCGGATCAAGCTTCAGCGACTCTTGGAGCCGGATGACACCCCGGCGACCAACACCCCGGGAGCCGCCTCGATCTAGGCCTCGGGGCCGCGAGCCTGGGAACGACTTTCCCGCCCTGAGGGTTCAAGCGGTCCCGCCACAAGCGCTGGAGCTTTCATGTCCGACCATCCCAAGCCCCCCGCCTCATCCACCGATCGACTGGCGGACGAATCTGGCCAGACCAAGCCGGGCGCCCAGGCGTATGGGCTGGGCGCCGAAGAGTCGCATTCCGAGCCCGGCGCCCTGGTGAGTGAGCACAAGGCCTATGTGAAAAAGCTCGGCCACAATACCGCGCCGGAGACGGATCTCGGCGAGCCGGCGGAGGCGACCCCCGACCCCACTGAACGCCCCTAGGCCCCCGTGGGCGGCCTCGCCGAGCGGCTTGCCGCCCTATTGCAGAGCCATCCGGAGCAGGCCGGCCTGATTGTAGGTCTTCTGGTCTTCGCCGAAAGCCTGGCCTTTGTCGGGTTCTTCGTCCCCTCCACGCCCCTCTTGCTCGCGATCGGCGCTCTGGTGGGCGCGGGTGTTGTCACACCAGGCCCCATCCTGGTGTTCGCCATTGCAGGGGCGGTGGCCGGGGACGCCATCTCCTATGAGCTCGGCCGCTGGATGGGGCCATCGGCCCTGCGCCACAGGACGTTGCGGCGGCATCGACGGGCGGTGGCCCGGGCGCGGCTGTTCATCCATCGCGCCGGCGTTCTGGCCATGATCCTGGGCCGGTTCACCGGGCCTGTGCGCTCATTCGTGCCTCTGGTGGGGGGCATGCTCCGCATGGGTCGCGCGCGGTTTCAGGTCGCCAACGCGATTGGCGCCGTGCTGTGGATCCCCATCATGTTGGCCCCAGGTTATCTGGCCGCGCGGGGCCTGACCCTCCTGCCGCCCGGCGTGGTGGAGCCGCTCCTGATCGCCCTGGCCGTCATAGGCTTTGCGGTCATGGCCTGGCGCTGGGGACGTCGACGGGCGTGAACGCCTGCGTTCAGGTCTCCTCGGGCGACCCGTGCGGCGCCTCAGCTCGGCGGCGTCGGATCTCGGCCGAAATCTCCTCATGGCGCAGCCGGCCCACCGCATAGGGGGCAAACAGAACCATGGCGATCAGGGCCACCACGGCCGAGCCCGGCCCCCAGGCCAGCAGCAGGCGGGTCAGGACGTCGGCGGGCAACTCGATGCCAACCGCGCGGCCGGCCTCCCGCGGAAACCGCATGGCGTCCAGGGCGAGGCCGGCGACCAGGACCCCCACGCCCGAGGCCGCCTTGGCCGCAAAGCCGAGGCCCGCGAAATAGAGCCCCTCCCGCCTGCGGTGGAACAGGAATTCATGCTCGTCGGCGGCGTCGGCCATCATGGAAGGATAGGCGATCATGGCGAAGCCAACCCCGACGCCGGCCATGGCGCTGTTGGCGGCCAGGGCGATCGTCGCCGCCGCCCCCTCTGGCCGGTAGAGCCCGCTCACCCAGACGAGCGGCAGGACCACCCAAGACACCAGCACCAGGCCAAGCCCCACCAGCACCACCGTGCGTTTCTCCAGCCGCCGGGTCAGCTGCGGCGTCAGGGGAATGCCGGCCAGGATACCAGCCAGATAAGCATAGCCGACGAACTGCATCATCTCGGGCCGCAGCTTCCAGACGAAGAGCTGACTATGGGTGTTCAGCGTCCCGTTGGCGCCGACCGCGGCGTAGAAGATCACGGCCGAGAAGAAGAGAATCCGGAACGAGCGATTGCGCAGGATCTCGGCCACTTCCCCAGGCAGGCGCCTGGCCATGGAGACGTCCACCGAGGCCACCTTCGGCAGGCTGGCGGCGAACCGATAGACCCCCAGGCAACACAGGGTCATGGCCGCCAGCACCAGAGCCGCCACCGACCAGCCAAAGGCCGGATAGCGGTCTGGGCTTTGCAGGCCGCCTTCGCCCGCGAAAAAGACCGAATAGGCCAGGGCCGTGATCAGGATGCTGGTGAGAATGCCGACCACCACCCGCCAGGCGACGATGGAGGAGCGCTCCACATAGCCGTCAGCCATCTCCGCGCCCAGGGCGAGATAGGGCACCCAGAAGACCGAGATGAAGGCCCGGACCGCAACCGATGTCACGGCCAGCCAGACAAACAGCAGGGTCGGCGACAGGCCGCTCGGCGGGGTGAACAACAGGCCGAGCGCCAAGGCGGTCAGCGGCGCGCCGATGAACATCAGGGGCGCGCGCCGGCCAAACCGGGACTGGAGATTGTCCGACCAGGAGCCGATGAACGGATCGACGCCGGCATCAGCGCACAGGCCGATGAACAGGGCCGCCCCCACCAGGGACCCCGAAAGCCCCAGGACCGCGGTGTAGTAGAAGAAGATGAAGCCCGCCGCGGTGGTGAACAGGGCGTCGCCGGCTCCGCCGAGGCTGTAGGCGAACTTGACCTTACGCGGTGGCCGCAGAGGCGTGGTTTCAGCGAGGCTCGGCGTGGGAATGGCGGTCATGCGCGCGGTCCGCCGAAATGACCCATGGCCTGCCGCAGGGCGCCGACGGGATCATCCCGGGGGATGAATTCATGTCCCACCCAGCCCTCATAGCCGAGGTGGCGCAGGAGGCCGGCCACGGCGGGCCAGTGGATTTCCTGCCGGTCATCCAGGTCCATGCGGCCTGGCGCCCCGCCGGTATGGATGTGACCGATCAGGGGCAAGTTGGCGCGGATCGTCCGCAGCAGGTCACCCTCCATCAGCTGCATATGATAAGCGTCGTAGAGCAGGCGGAGGGCTGGCGAATTCACCTGCTCGACCACCTGCGCGCCCCAGGCGGTGTGGTCGCACTGCTGGTCGGGGTGATCGACCTTGGAGTTCAACAGCTCCAGCAACAGCATGACGCCGGCGGCCTCGGCTTCCTGAGCCAGGGGCGCCAGGCCTTCGACCGTATTGGCGATCCCTTCGGGGTCGGAACGGCCCTTTCGGTCGCCTGAAAAGACGATCACCTTCTCCACCCCATGGGTCTGGGCCAGCGCGATGGACGCCCGGACCTTATCCTGCAATTTCAGATGATTGGCGCGATCATTGAACCCGATTTCCAGGGGCTGATGCCCCGTCAAGGTCACCAGGGCGAGGCCGGCGTCCCGGGCGGCGGGCCAGAGGTCCTCGGGCGCCATCTCGACGCCTTGGGCGCCGGCGGCGGCCATCTGCGCCAGGAAGGCTGGGCCGTCCACCTCGCGGCCGGCGGTGAACGCCCACCACGCGAAGGACTGGCGAAAGCCGCTCATGCTGAAATCCCTGTCCAGGCGCCGTCGGCGGCGTGGCTCTTTACGACGGCCTCGATGAAGGCCACCCCCTCGACGCCGTCCTGGACGCCCGGGACGAGGCTGGCCAGGGCGTCGGGCGCCCGCCCGTCCCGATGGGCGCTCACCAGTTCGGCGGCGTCGGCATAGATCTGGGCGAAGCCTTCCAGATAGCCCTCCGGATGGCCGGCAGGCAGGCGGGTGGCGGCGGCTGCGTCCGCCGAAAGCCCCGGCCCGCCCCGGCGCAGAATGCGCGGCGCCTCGCCGAGCGGCGTCAACCGCAGCAGGTCTGGCTCCTCCTGGCTCCATTCGAGGCCGGCGTCCTGCCCGAAGACCCGTAGGCGCAGGCCGTTGGTCGCGCCCACGGCCACCTGGCTGGCCCAAAGCTGACCCCGCGCCCCGCCCTCGAAGCGCAGCTGGACCCGCACGTCGTCATCCACCCGGCGCCCGGGCACGAAGGTCGAAAGATCTGCGCTCAGGGCCTCCAGCGGCGCGCCGGTGACAAACCGGGCCAGGTGGAAGGCATGGGTGGCGATGTCGCCGAGCGCCCCGCCCGGCCCCGCCCGCTGCGGATCGCCTCGCCAGTCGGCCTGTTTGTTGCCGGGCAGATCCCGGGCCAGCCAGTCCTGGGCGTATTCCACCTGAACGCCGCGCAAGGAGCCCAGGCGTCCCGTCGCCACCAGCGAACGGGCCTCCCGCACCATGGGATAGCCAGAGTAGTTGTGGGTCAGGATGAAGGGCAGGCCGCTCTTCGCCACCTGCCCGGCCAGCGCCCTGGCGCTCGCCAAATCGGTGGTCAGCGGCTTGTCGCAGATGACCGGAACGCCGGCTTCGAGGAAGGCCTCGCAGATCGGCGCATGCAGATGGTTGGGCGTGACCACGGCCACCGCATCGATGCCGTCATCTCGTCCCGCCTCGGCCCCGGCCATAGTCGCCCAGTCGCCATAGGCCCGTTCTGGCGAGAGCCCCAGGGACCGGCCAAACTCAGCCGAGGTCGCCGGATCGGCGGAAAAGGCCCCCGCCGTCAGGACCCAGCGGCCGTCCAGCCGCGCGGCCATGCGATGGACCCCGCCGATGAAGGCGCCGGGACCGCCGCCCACCATGCCCAGACGCAAGGTCCTCAACGATCGAGGCCCAGCAGCCGGCGATTGGCAGCCTGATCGACATCTGTGGCCACGAAATCATCGAAGGCGCGATCGGTGACCCGGATGATGTGGTCGGCGATGAAGGCCGCCCCTTCCCGGGCGCCGTCCTCCCAGTGCTTCAGGCAGCACTCCCACTCCAGCACCGCCCAACCCGTGAAGTCATAGGCCGCCAGCTTGGAGAAGATGCCCATGAAGTCCACCTGGCCGTCGCCCACCGAACGGAAGCGCCCGGCCCGATTAATCCAGGGCTGATAGCCGCTGTAGACCCCCTGACGCCCCGTCGGATTGAACTCCGCGTCCTTGACGTGGAACATTTTGATCCGCTGGTGGTAGATGTCGATATATTCAAGATAATCAAGCTGTTGCAGCAGGAAGTGGCTGGGATCATAGAGGATGTTGCAGCGGGGATGGTTGTCCACCCGCTCCAGGAACATCTCAAACGTCGCCCCGTCGAACAGGTCCTCGCCGGGATGGATCTCATAGCAGAGATCGACACCGGCCTCGTCGAAGGCGTCGAGGATCGGCCGCCAGCGCCGGGCCAGCTCATCGAACGCGGTCTCGATCAGGCCCGCCGGACGTTGCGGATAGGGATAGATGTAAGGCCAGGCGAGCGAGCCGGAGAAGGTCACGTGGGCGTCCAGACCAAGCCGCCGTGAGGCCTTGGCCGCCAGCATGAGCTGGTTCTCCGCCCAGGCCTGCCGGGCGGCGGGGTTCCCCCTCACCTCCCGCGGCACGCCGCTGTCATAAAGCGGGTCATAGGCCGGATGGACCGCCACCATCTGGCCCTGGCTGTGGGTGGACAGCTCGCTGATCTCCACCCCGGCGTCGGCCAGCATTCCCTTCACGTCGTCGCAGTAGGTCTGGCTCTCGGCGGCCAGCTGAAGGTCGAACAATCGCCGGTCCCAGGTGGGAATCTGCACGGCCACGAAGCCCATCTCGGCGGCCCACCGGGCGATCCCAGGCAGGGTGTTGAACGGCGCCTCATCGCTGGCGAACTGCGCCAGGAACAGTCCCGGTCCCTTGATGGTCTTCATGAGTTTCCGCCTTTCAGGTCTCGCCGGGCTGATCCGGGTCTTTGGGGTTCAGGCCGCTTCGGTCAGCTTCCGCAGGTGACGAAGGCTTGCGGCCACGCTGTCCCAGGGCTCAGTGGGCCGGTCATGCTCGACGATGAAATGCTCGGCGCCGGCCGCCTTGGCCGCCGCCAGCAGGGCGCCATAGTCCATGATTCCAGACCCCACATCGGCCATGTCGCCGTCCTGCGCCATGTCCTTCAGGTGAACCAGCTTCACCCGCCCTTTCAGCCGATCCAGCATGGCCAAGGGATCCTCCCCGGCCTTGCGGGTCCAGTAGAGATCGAGCTCCAGCCCCACGAGATCGGGATCGGTTTCGGCCAGGATACGGTCATAGGGCCGCTGGCCCGCCGCCCCCTCGAACTCGAAATCATGGTTGTGATAGGCGAAGCCGAAGCCCCCCTCGACCACGGTGCGAGCGAGGCCATTGAGGGCGGGGATCACCTCATCCCACTGGCGCTGGTCCGGCGTCAGATAGGGCAGCACCAGGTAACGGCACCCCATCAGCTCGCCCATCTTCAGCACATCGGCCGGCCGCTGGCGCAGATCATCCAGCCCCACATGGGCCGAGGGACAGGCCAGGCCGATGGCGTCCATCCGCGCCCGCAGGGCGGAGAAGTCCATGTCCAGCGGCGCGGCCAGCTCCACCTCGTCATAGCCGAGCGCAGACACCTTCTCGAGGGTGTCCAGCGGATCGTCCCGGAAGGCCCGGCGCAGGGTGTAGAGCTGAAGGCCGATCTGCATGGTCAGAGCGCTCCATCGCGCAGGAGGTCAGCGGCGTGGTTCGCCGCCCGGGCGCTCAGCGCCATATAGGTGAGCGAGGGGTTCATGGACGCCGAGGAGGTCATGGCCGCCCCATCGGTGATGAACAGGTTGGGGACCTCGTGCGCCTGGCTCCAGCCGTTCAGCACCGAGGTGGTCGGGTCCCGGCCCATGCGGGCGGTCCCCATCTCGTGGATGCGATCGCCGGGCGGGGTGATCTTCTCGCCGGCGGCTTCCCACGGCGTGATGTCGACGCAGCCGGCGGCCTTCAGCATCTCATAGGCGTCCCGGGCGGCCTCGCGCATCATCACCTGCTCGTTGCGCCCGTGGGCCGCGTCGATCACCGGCACGGGGACGCCCCACTGGTCGGTCCTTTTGGACGACAGGGTCACCCGGTTTTCGGCATAGGGCAGCACCTCGCCAAACGGCGTGAGCGCCATGGACCAGGGCTTGCCGCCGCCGGCCTCCTCCCGCTCGGCGCCGCCCATGGCGCGAGCCTCGATCCGCCGGGTGCGCCCGGCTCCGCCCTGCATCCCAAATCCCCGCAGATAGGGCTTCTCCCCCTCGGTGATCTGGGCGTAGCGCGGGATGTAGATCCCCGTCGGCCGGTCGGCCGGGTCGTGCACGTCGTTGAAGCCCGGATAGCGGCCGGTGATGCTCTCGCAGCTCACATGGTCCATCAGGTTGCGGCCCACCTGGTCGCTG
>Ga0208242_100219_pt1 | contig 63060 bp, 67 predicted proteins | sample SubbioAug_CSW13A_FD_184825 | JGI IMG/M metagenome (GOLD analysis project Ga0208242, IMG submission 184825) | Serpentinite rock and fluid subsurface biosphere microbial communities from McLaughlin Reserve, California, USA - CR12Aug_CSW13A (SPAdes) | ecosystem: Environmental > Terrestrial > Deep...
CTTTTCCTCAATACTATAGACTTTATGTTTCTTCGTTTTTCTCATTTCATTCCTCCTAAAGAAAAACACTAATGTAATTTTACACTAGTGCCTTTTTTTATTGTGTCCGTTTTGAAGATATATCTTCGAGGAGTCTTTTTTACTTGTCATAGATGAAATGCTTAGTATTTTCAAATTCTTGTTTCTTTGCTTCATAAGCTAAGATTAAATCTTCCTCATATGGAATAACAATCTCCTGCTTGGTGATCTTTTGTAAGTATTGTTGTGTGAAGTGTGGATTGAGTACGAGTAGTGGTCCCATGAGTGAAGATGCAATCATATGATGATCATGTAAGCCATCAAGGGGATCGTCTAAATTATGGCCAAATCCATTCACAACCTTCCCAAAACTTGGGATAGAATCCGTATTAGTTATCATTGAGAATGTGCTTTTATGACCAAGAATTAAACCATATTGTGTTTCTAAACCAACTAAGGCATTATATCGCTTAATGGATTCTTGATTGACTTCAAAAGGATAAAGATGTAATCCTAAAATTTCTTCATCTTTTCTTTTAATCTTGTGTCCTAATATCTCCCAACTGTTACCAAACCATAATAATCCATAATCATTTCGAATGCGTTGTGAAAGATCATCTTTATAAGGAGTTAACCACGCAATCATTTGATCTTGCATACGCTCATTCATGGAACCCACACAGACTAAATCCACATGAGTCTTTGTAAAGGCTGGAATATCAAATAAAGATGTATTGAGTAAGGTCGCATGAGGAAATATTCTAAGTAGTATATCAAGATTACCACGATCACCAAATAACATGGTTCCTTGAGGATTTAACCATTCAATGATCATATGACCTCCTTATTGATACGCGCAATGAGTTTTTCTCTAAGCATCAGGCCTTCAGGGATATTCTTAGTGGAATACATCAAAACAATCGTATCCACTTTGTTTAAATCAATCGCATCAATTTCATCATCTTCTGTTTTTACCATGACCATACTTTGTGGATCACATCCTGCCAGTAATAATCGACTTCTAAATTCAAAACGACGATGTCCTCCTAACATAAACTGTGTGACTTGACATTCATTCAAGTATTCAAAATCAGTATCATACAAATACGCCATGTTTTCTACTTCGTGAGGATGATCTTCATGCGCATGCACTTCATTCATGAAACATAACCCTAGTCTTCCCCAATGAGGTTGAGTGGTCAGGAAATCGCACAAACGAGAATTCGCCACAGGATTTTGATCTTTCGCAAGTAACCCCACAATACGTTTATTTTTAACCATCATTTCACTAAAGCGTGATGATACCGTTTTGATGGTGGAAAGTTGTTGTGCACGATGATCTAAGTCATCACCCATAGCCGCAAACAAGCCAAAAACGGCAGCGGTATTATAAGCATCATTGACACTTGGTTGAGGTCGCTCTATCACATATAGTTTTTGATGGACATTTAAATGCAGTTGATGACTCTTTAACGATGTCAACATGGCGACGACATCACTCGGTGGATTTTGAAGTTCACATTGAGGACACATGAAATGTGAAAGATGATGATATCTCACGAAGGAAAAAGTCATAGGATGGAAGCATCGTGGACATATTTGTCCATCATGAATTCTCGAGTCATGACGAGTCACTTCATCACTGATGGGTTGTAATGAGAAGATGGTATGTTTTCGATTTTGAATTACTTGTGTCGCAAACATATCATCCCCATTCACAATCACATGCGTGGATGAAGGAATGGTGTTTTGAAGGATCTTGATGATAAACTCCACATGCGCATTACGACGATAGGAATCTCTAAAAAGATTATTCACAATCAAATAATCAGGTTTCAGATAAGGCATGATTAAGCGTGAGCTTCGCTCGTCCACTTCAAGTACCGCAAGATCATGTTTGCTTTTATTGAGGAATGTCGTGCCTGTTAAAATACTGGAGGCTATCCCTTGAAGGATATTACTTCCTAATGCATTATGAATCACTGGGGTCTTATCAAGTGCAAACACATCAAGAACCATATTAGTAACACTTGTCTTACCATTGGTACCAGTAATCATGATTATTTTCTTAGGAGATGAAATATGTTTTAAGAATTGTGGATCAATCTTTAGTGCGACATCTCCAGGAAAATGAGTTGCATTACGTTTTAAAAGTTTCATCAAAATGACGACACTCTTAGAAATCCATAAAGCCATAAAAAAACGAATTTTTGTGATTGTGTTCATGACTATATTCTATCAAAAAAATGATTAAGAAAAAAAGAAAGATGTGAATACACCTTTCTTAATGAAAATCCTCAACAAAATATCGCTCATACCATAAGATAAAACAAAGAATGGTATAAATCTTTCTGCCTTCACTAATGGAGTGTGAATGTTTGTTTAGTAAACTCAATAATTTCTCTTGATTAAAGAATTCTTCAACAAATGGCAATGAAAATTTCTCTTTAATCCAAAGCATGATATGTTCATCCAAAATCCAAAATTTGAATGGGACAAGAAAACCAAGTTTTTTACGGTTAGCCCATGCTTGTGGAATTTTTTCTAGTGCTGCTTCTCGGAATAGTTTTTTTGTCTTTGTCTTATCAATATTTTGCGAAGATTCAATTTCTCTTGCGACATTCCAAACTTTTATGTCAAGGAAAGGAACTCTTAACTCCAAAGAATGTGCCATCGTCATTTTGTCCGCTTTTGTTAAAATATCTCGATTTAACCATAGATTCATATCCAGATGCATTTTACGATGGGGTCCAGATAATCCTTTACTGATCTTAAACCATGGGGACACAATAGTTTCAACTGATACTTTTGAATGATATGGTTTCTTTAAAAGTGATTTCGATTCTTTTTCACTCATAATCATGGCTTGACCTATAAATACTTTTTCAATTGGACTGAAAGCATCAGCCCAGGGTTGAATCTTACTCACATAATTTGAAAGCTTACGCAAGACATACCCAATCGGGTAGCGAATCCCACTTGGGAATCTACGTGATAATCCCCATTTCTTAGTGGGAAGATATGATTCATAGCCACCAAACAGTTCATCTGCACCTTCCCCCGATAACACAACTTTAACATGCTCTGCTGCCATTTTAGATAAGAAGAACAATGGAACAGCTGATAGGTTTGAATGAGGTTCATCCGCATGATATTGAATATCAGACAAAACACTAAAAAACTCATCTGGAGTAATAACCTTCGAATAATGCTCAGTTTCTAGGATTGAAGCTAATTCCTTAGCCTCATCACATTCATTGAATCCGTCTCGTTGAAAACCCACTGTGAATGTTTTATGAACGTCACTAATAGAAGCAATATAACTTGAATCAACACCAGAAGATAGAAAACTACCTACCTCGACATCTGCGATTTGATGAGCTTTCACACTATCACGCATAATATCATTGATCATGTCTTTACTGACTTTGATTTTTGGTTCAAAAGTTAATTCATGGTAAGATTGTACATTGATGACTCCATTTGAATACCGAAGAGTGTGTCCAGGTAATAATGGTTTTACACCCTTAAAGAAAGTTTCATCTAAAACAGATGTTTGAAAGGTGAGGTAAGGTTGAAGGGCATCCTTATTAAATTGTTTTTTGAATGATGGATGCTTTAAAAATGATTTAATTTCTGATCCATATATAAATAAATCATCTTGAAGCGCATAGTAAAATGGTTTAATTCCGAAATGATCACGTGCCGCAAAGAATGTCTTTTGTTCAATATCGTAGACCACAAAAGCAAACATTCCTCTTAAATGACTTACTATGTCTTCTCCAAATTCTTCATACCCATGAAGAATGACCTCAGAATCTGAGTGAGTTCTAAAAATATGTCCTCGCTGAATTAGAACTTCTCTAAGTTCTTGATAATTATAGATTTCTCCATTGAAATTTAACACTTTGGTATGATCTTCATTGAAAATGGGTTGATCCCCATGGCTTAAGTCAATGATAGATAATCGTCTAAACCCCATTGCTATAGAGTCATCAATATAAAATCCTTCTCCATCTGGACCACGATGAATTATAGTATCATTCATCGATTTAATAATCTGCTTTTTGTCTATACTTCCATCAATAAATCCAGTAAAACCACACATTAATTATTCTCCTTTTAACTCACCACATTGATTCGCTCATTATTTCGTGAGCCTAATACCACTTTAATCTTGGCTTGTGATACAAGTTCAACAATCTCAGCATCATCATCCGCTTCAAGTCTCATTTGTTCAGCTTTTAAGTAACACTTAATAATAAACTGTGTTCTAAATGCTTGAGGCGTCTGAGCAATCACATGGGTGGTTTTATCAATAGATTTTGATATATACCCATCGACAACTTTCTTTACTGATCCTCGTGGCGCAACTCCAAGAATAGCTGCTTCCTCAGTGTTCATTGCTTCAAGCAAAGCATCGATTTCATCAAGGGATAAATAAGGACGTGCACCATCATGAATAAGCACGGTTTCTTCCTTAATCGCCATAAGTCCATTAATCACGGAATCTTGACGACGAACACCCCCATTCACCATGACCACATGGCCACTCTCAGCAGACTTCAATATTTTTGGCATGTCTTTTTTATTCGTCACCACAACAATCTCTTGACAACGTGGATCAGATAAGAAAAGTTCCATGGAATGTTGTAATACCGTTTTACCGTTTTTAAGCACCATAAACATCTTATCGTAGCCTAATCCCGATCGTGTTCCTTTTCCAGCAGCTAAAAGCAATACAGCATAATTCATACATTTACCTCGCCCCTATTTTAACATACCTGGTTCAAAATATGTGAAATGCATAAATTATCTTTTTCATATTGCTTAGCATGACACTTCAACCCTATAATAATGATATCAGCCACGGTGCACAACGTGCTTCATAGGGAATTTGGATCGCCAAAGCTGCCCCAGCAACTGTAAAACTGACAACCTACTCAATCCACTGTGCCTAGACATGGGAAGGGAGTAGCAAGGACGACGTTTTAGCCAGTAGACCTGCCATGGACTGACATCTTTAATCTTCTGGGTGCAAGATTATAAAGGCAACACTCTTGTCTTTTTGCACATCCACTGGATGTGTTTTTTATCGAAAGGAGTCCATATGAACAAACAATGGATAAAATTAGTTTCCGTTTTGGTTCTTGGGATAGCGTTGTTTCTAGGAACGCAATATCTATTAAGACCACAAGGCATTGAAGGGGATAAAAACATTACCATCATCATTGAAGATGATACTATTGGTCAAACCCTTAATGTGAACACCAATGCATTAACTCTTGGTGAACTCTTTGAAGAGTTACACCAGACACAAAAACTCACAATCACATTCTCAGGCTCAAAAACAGATCCTTTTGGACGTGGTCTACAAGGAATTAACACTGTAATTACTGAAAACATGTCTGCAGGTCCCAAGTGGTGGGGATGGACATCAGAGAATAACACAAAATGTGTGCAAGATGGCTATTGTTTAGGCGTGGATTATCAGACTTTAGAAGATGGCAATATCTTTGTATTTTCATTTAAAGGTTTCGAATAATGCGTAGCGTAAGAACTTGGATTCTCATAAGTTTTCTTGCGGTTGGGCTTTTTGTTGCGCAAGTCGCACTCGCATCCATCCCAAATGTCGAACTTGTAAGTTTACTCTTTATTTTGATTTCCTTGTTCTTACCACTCACTGCAACTTTACTTGTTTCTTTTATATTCACTATTCTTCAAATGATGATTTGGGGTATGGGGGATTGGGTTCTTGGTTATTTTTGGATTTGGCCTGTTTGGGTCTTCATTATTTATGCTTTTAAACCACTCAATAAAAGTCATGTGGAACGTTGGGCTGTCTTAAGTGGTTTATGGGGGTTTTTATTTGGAGCACTATTTGCACTTCACCATGGTGTACTCTATGGTTTCAATACCATGATTGCATATTATATTCAGGGCATAAGTTTTGACATCATTCATGCAGTATCTAATTATATAATTACGAGTTTAGCTTTTACCCCACTTTCAGTGGTGGTGTGTAAGTTAGCCTCGAAGTACCAAGGAGAAAAATATGAAAGTCATGACAAAAACCGGTGATCAAGGGGAAACCGGGGTTAAGAATGCACGAGTTGAAAAAGATAGTGCTTTAGTGGATTGTATTGGACATCTTGATGAAGTGATGGCCCACCTCATTTATAACCAATCCATGGCTCCTGACAAGCTGGATGAGTTTAAAGATCGTCAAAAAGAACTCAGTATGATTGCATCCATCTTAGCTGGATTCATTGATGAGCGTGAATTCACACAATCCTATATCGACACCTTAGAAACAAGAATCAAAGAAGTGGCAGATCAATGTAATGGTTTTGTATGGCCATTTGATGACCCTTACCGTGCTCGACTTAACATTTTAAGAACAGTAGTCCGACGACTAGAGCGCGTCGCTATTCGAGCATTTAAAGAACACGGAGATCGACCTCTTATTCGTATTTATTTAAATCGTTTATCTGATTATGTTTTTATTTTGATCAACAAATAATCTTAATGTAATCATTTTCAAAGTGGGATAGTTCCCACTTTATGATAGAATTAGAAAAGGTAACTAAGGAGAAGAGTATGAAATATTCATTAGAAACTTTAACAAAACTCAACGAGGATATTTCGTCACATTTCCCTCATATCTCCCCCATTGAAGAAAGCTTCAAAACGACTCACGAAGGGGTGTCTCGTCTTGTTATGCTTGATCGATATTCGCAAAGAGACCGCAGTCTAAAGACTCTTGGAGTTCATGATATTGTCGTCACCATTGTGAAGGATGATCCAAAATTCCCGTCTCGTGGTATTGGGGAAGTCATTGCGATTGATCGCAAAGATGAGGTTGTGGTGATTAAACTGGAAGAGGAATGGCGTGGTTCTTTAGAGAGTGAATCTGAAGCTGCCACCGGGATTATCACTCGTCCATTTAAAAAAGTTGAGAAACCACTTGAAATATTCTATGAACAAATCGCTCGTCGTGTTGGTCATGCGCTCGCATCCACCGAAAAAACGAGTGAATCCCGTGTTCATTACGGCAATATATTCGCACAAGAACTTGAAAAATTAAACATCATTCCGGCTGGACGTGTTCTTTATGGTGCTGGAAGTGGAACTCAAGTCACCTACTTTAACTGTTTCGTCATGCCTTTTGTGAAAGATGCTCGTGGAGGTATCGCAGATCATCGTAAAGAAGTCATGGAGATCATGTCTCGTGGGGGTGGTGTCGGAACCAATGGTTCTACACTGCGTCCTAAAGCTGCTCCCGCAAAAGGAGTCGGTGGCAAATCAAGTGGCGCAGTTTCTTGGCTTAATGATATTGCGAACTTGACTCATCTTGTGGAACAAGGTGGATCTCGCCGTGGGGCTCAAATGATTATGCTTGCGGATTGGCATCCTGATATCATTGAATTTATTATTTCTAAGATGCAAAATCCACGTGTATTAAAATGGTTATCCGAGCATTCTAATGATGTGGTGGTTCGTGAAGAAGCTCATCGTAAACTTAAATTTAATCCTCTTTCAAAAATTGAAAAGGAAATGTATGAATCGCTTGCGGAAAACAAGAGCGTTCCTGAACATATTGCATCTCATGCCCGTGAAATGTTACTTAATGGTGGAAATCTAGAAGTTGTGAATCCAGAGTTCTTATCTGGAGCAAATATTTCCGTCACTCTCACAGATGAGTTTATGCAAGCTGTTGAACATGACACCACTTATGACTTACGTTTCCCGGACTTAGAACACTTAACTCCTGAACAAAAAGAGTTTTATGATAAAGAATGGTATAAGATTGGAGATGTCCGTGAATGGGCTTCACTAGGTTATCCTGTGAAGGTCTATCGCACTGTACGTGCTCGTGATATTTGGGATCTTATTAACTTCTGTGCGACCTATAGTGCAGAACCTGGTATCTTCTTTATTGATAATGCGAATGAGAAGACGAATGCCCGTGCTTATGGTCAAAAAGTTGTCGCCACCAATCCTTGTGGTGAACAACCACTTGCACCATACTCGGTATGTAACTTAGCGGCCATTAACCTAGCAAACTTCGTCGACAAAGCTACAGGTAAGCTATTACTTGATGATCTAAAAACTAGTGTCGCAACTTGTGTTCGTATGCAAGATAACGTCATTGATGATACACCTTATTTCTTAGAACCTAACAAAGTTCAAGCTTTAGGAGAACGTCGTGTTGGTCTAGGAGTCATGGGACTTCATGATATGCTTATCTGGGCTCGTGTACGCTATGGTGCTCCTGAATCCATTGATGTGATTAATACGGTTTTCCAAACCATTGCGGAAACCGCATATCGTACCTCCGTGGATATCGCAAAGGAAAAAGGTTCATTCCCATTCCTTACTGATCGCGAAGCATTTATTAACTCTGGTTATATGCAAACCTTATCTCAAGATATTCGTGAAGATATCTTAAAATATGGCATTCGTAATTCTCACTTACTCACGATTGCACCTACGGGTTCAACCGGAACTATGGTGGGGGTCTCAACTGGTTTAGAACCTTACTTCAGTTTCTCTTACTACCGCTCAGGTCGTCTTGGTAAGTTTATCGAAGTGAATGCAGCGATTGTGGATGAATTCTTATCTTACAATCCTCAATACACAAAACAAACACTCCCTGATTACTTTGTGGCCGCAATGGAATTATCTCCTGAAGAACATGCGGATACACAATGTGCTATTCAACGCTGGATTGATTCCTCAATATCTAAGACTGTGAATGCTCCTCGTGGATACTCAGTTCGTCAAGTTCAAACTATCTATGAGCGTCTATACAAAAATGGCGCAAAAGGTGGAACAGTCTATGTGGATGGTTCCCGTGAATCACAAGTCTTATCCCTCACTAATGATGAAGAAGTGACATGGTCACAACTTGATATTGTGAAAGACTTTGGAGTAGACGTGAAGGCTCAACAAGAACCTAAGAAGAAAACAGACTTAAGAGCTGATCGTCAAGACCGTGACATTGGAAATGAAGTTGGCGATATTTGTCCAATTTGTCTTGAAGGTGTTGTGGAGGAAATTGGTGGATGCAATACATGCACCAACTGTAATGCTCAGTTAAAATGTGGATTATAAAGGAAAGCTTGTGCTTTCCTTTTAAATTATTAAAAAGTTACTAAACTTGATGTTCTTTCAAGTGTCTTATTGCACCAAATACAGCTCCGATTAAATTCGCATCATTATGAAATAAGCATCGTTTAATGACTGGATACACGGTTGCATATCCATTGTTTGTTACTAGATCATTGGTTCTCTTGGTTATCTCATTGATGAGGTTAGGTTGTTCACTCACACCACCCCCAATAATGATGACTTCAGGATCATAAATATACTGAAGGTTAAATATTCCCATAGCTAAGGTTTGATACCATTCATTGAGTTCAATGATGCAATCCATATCATTCTCACTCGCCAACTTAAATATCATTTCTCCACTTAAGGAATCTATAGAGACATTCTTTCTTCTTGCGACTTTTTCGATTAAAGAAATGGTTGAACTGGTTTCACTCCAGTTCATATAACGATCGCTTCCTAACTCCTTCTTGATCAACATATATCCAAATTCACCACCATGAAGATTCTTACCATAGTGGATTTTTCGATCCTTGACAATCGCTCCCCCAATACCTGATCCTATTACCACAATGATTACATCGTTATATTCTTTCGCCTGTCCTAGCCATACTTCTGCCAAGGCCGCACATTTCGCATCATTTTCAATATAAACATCTAAGTTAGTGGCTTTCTTAATTAACTCCATCATATTTGGACCATGGATATATTCTACTGCGGACTCCCCACCAATCATTCCAGTCTTACTATCGACGGCACCGGGAGAACTCATCGCAATTAGCTTTATATTGTATTTCTTCTTAAATGTTTCAGTAATGGAATGAATGGTTGACAATAGTTCTTCAACACCTGATTGAGGTGTTTTAACCTTTCCTTTTTCAAGGATTATTCCTTCTTCATTAATAATTCCATATTTAAGGTATGTTCCACCTAAATCGAATGCTAAATAAAGGTTCATTATTATTTCCTTTCAACGTTTAAGGATAGTTTCTATTAATGCTTTTATTTATTCTAGAACTCTGTCTTACTTAATCATAATCTATTTCGCATCTTTGTGACATTGACTTAGGCAATATAAAGAAAATTACTTCTGCTTTAGGAGGGATGCTGCTTCCTCATCAAGAATTAGTGTCACATCATTGTGAGTTTGTAGGATAGATCCAGGACATGATTCATCAATGGGTCCTAAAATCATAGCCTTAATTGCTTCAGCTTTCTTTTTCCCACAGGCAAGTAAAACAATTTTCTTAGATTTAAGAATATCTTGTATACCCATACTCAACGCATGAGTAGGAACCTCTTCGATAGATTGAAAGAAAATCGCATTATCATTTCTTGTACTATCTTTTAACTTCACAACATGCACACTACTCTCAAATGTTGTGTGAGGTTCATTAAATCCAATATGCCCATTAGATCCTATCCCTAACAATTGAAGATCCACACCACGTTCACTGAGAGCTTGATGGTACTGTGCACATTCTAAATCTAGATTCTCTGCAAGTCCATTAGGGATATGTGTGTTATCAACATTAATATCCACATGATTAAATAAATAATGTTTCATGAAATAGGCATAGGATTGTGGATGTGAAATATCCATGCCAACATATTCATCAAGATTAAAAGTAATGACATCTTTAAAGGAAATTTCTTTTCTTATGTATCCTTGTATTAATTCTTTATAAAGTAGAATAGGACTAGAACCAGTGGCTAAGCCTAAGATACTTTGTGGTTTTACTGTTATTTGATTTTTAAACACCTCATATGCCTTTAAAGCCACTTCATGAGCACTTTCACAGACAATAATCTTCATATTAACCCTTTCATTTCAAACAAAACATACACGGTGTGTATGTTAGTTTACTTTTTGATATGTATGTATAAATTCTTCCGCAATAATTTTAAAGGTCTCAGCACTCATGAGCTGATCTTGCGCGTGAGTAAGCAGGATTGTTAATACAAGCTTCTCTCCACCGGCTTCATAGTGAATGAGTTTTGTATGAGCTTTATGCCCTTCAATAAAATATCCTTCACCTTCAACAATGAGTAACCTTGCTTCATCAAAGTTTCCTTCTCTTGCTTTCTTCATTGCTTCAATAAAACAAGAGCGCGCCATCCCCACAGCGGAAATAATTTCAAAACTTACAAGTTCCAACCCTTCCATTAAAGATCTCCTAATAATTGTAAAGCTTGGTCTAAGACTGCTTTCCCATTCATAGTGCCATAATCTCTCATATTAATAGCATCCACAGGAACACTCACTCTTCTTTTCACATCATTGAGTTGGAAACGAACTTGAGGCCCAAGTAAAATGACATCCGCAACGCGTGCGGCTTCATCCACCATGCTTGTCCCAAAAGCTTCAATATGAAGTTCTAATCCTCGTTCTTTAGCTTCTTTTTCCATTTTACTAACAAGTAGGCTTGTGCTCATGCCTGCTGAACATAACAAGATAATGGTTTTCATACTTTCTCCTTAAGTTTTTGATAATTCACCAAGGTAATCGCTTGTGAATCTAAGATTTGCTTTAGTGCAGGATGAGTTAAGACACTTAGTTCTTTCACTCGATCAAATGCATAACTACTTTCATTCAATATGACTTCATCACAATACGCTGGATGAGCCATCACTTCTTCCACTTCAAAGCGTGATGAATATGGATTAAAAAAATCGAGTGACACTAAATCTTGGTAAAATGTTGCATTACATAACACATAGTTCACCTTAGCTTCTTTGCATAAAGTGATGTAATCATCATGATCACCAAGTACAATACGAAGTGTCAAATCATATTTCTTAGCCAACTTGACAAATAATGGAAACAGATGAGGATGCAAATGAATATGATGATGGGAATCCATATGAGAGAGTTGAAGGCCTTGATTCAAAAGAAATTGAATCTGATTTTCTACTTCAATCTCAACTTCAGTTAAGTTAAGTGAATTTACTTCTTCTAACTTAAGTTTTCTAAAGTTTCCATGTGAGTCAACACAACTTGAAATAAGTGAAGGATCGCTCAGCGGTTTCTTAAAATCAAGCACCACATGAATTCCAACATCAAGGGTAGGATGCTCATGTGCAAGTTTAATTGCGTGAAGAACTTCAGTCCCGTTCGCCATAAGTGTGGTACTTGTTAAAACTCCATGAGTATGGGCTCGAATAATCCCATAATTGTGACCTCTAGAATATCCAAAGTCATCTGAATTAATGATTAGTTTCATGTTCAAGTTTTTCTATTGCCTTTTTAAATTGTGGTAAATGTTTTTTATTCGCAAGTAACATTTCATCAAGGAGTACTTTTCCAATTCTCTCACTAGCTACAAGTGGATTCATAACCATCGCTACTAATGCATCTTCATATTGGCCACTGATTGCCGCAAGGATCCCTTGTTGTTCAAAGGCTTTGATTTGACTAACAATACCTTGTGCAATCGGAGGTAATGCTCCCATACTTAATGGTTTTGGTCCTTCTTTAGTAATAATACATGAGACTTCCACCACAACATCATCAGGTAAAGATGAGATGGCCCCATTATTTTTAGTATTCACCACTTGAATGCTCTTATCATCATTATACAATCCAACCATTAGATTGCACGCAGCATCTGAATAATATGCTCCTCCACGAAGTTGAAGTTCTACTGGTTTTTCCGCAAGATTCTCATCTTTATATTTTTCAAATAATGATTTTTCAACTTGCATCACGACTTCAGCACGTGTTTTATGATTCTTATAGTCTTCAAGTAAGTGTTCTAACATCTCTTCTTTTTGGAAATAATAACGATGATAGAAACAAGGCAATACTTTACTTCCTTGAATGAATTCTTTCGTCCATGGAATATCAGTGATGTTTTTCATGGAATACGATTGTTTGCCCATAAGTTCATTAAGCACTTTGTCTTTTACACTCACTCCTCTTAAGTAAATGTCTAGTCCAAAGACCATATGATTTAGACCTGCAAAGTCAATGCGAACATCTTCCATTGGTTCACCTAATAAGTCAGCGACCATTTTTTGCATGCCATGTGGTACATTGCATACTCCAATAAAGCGATTCCATTGACCATGTTCTAATACTGCTTCAGTAACCATCCCTGCAGGATTAGTAAAATTGATAATCCATGCATTAGGGGCAACTTCCTTTGCATCTATAATAATATCAAGAATCACTGGTATGGTTCTTAAAGCTTTGAAGAGTCCACCTGCTCCATTGGTCTCTTGTCCAATCACTCCATGTTTCGCAGGAATACTTTCATCAAGATAGCGTGCTTCATTTTGTCCGACTCTAAATTGCGTTGTAATGAAGTCCGCATCTTTCATCGCTTCTCTACGATCAGTGGTTGCGAAAATCTTCATATCCACATTGGCTTTCTTCACCATACGCTTCGCCAAATCAGTGATAATCTTTAGTTTCTCAAGTCCTTCTTCAATATCTACTAGCCATAATTCTTTGACTGGCATGATGTGATAACGTTTAAGTATTCCTTCAATGAGTTCTGGAGTATAGGATGATCCTCCTCCAATTGTTACGATTTTTACCATAAATGTCTCCTTCATCTTTAATAATCTTATCTTACATGATAATCTTCCATGATTCAAGTATTATTTATTGGTATGAATTTTTCCACTTTTTGTAAAAAAATGTTAAGAAAGGGTTTACAAACTCATTTTCTTTGATAAAATGATATACAGATGTACCAATAAATATTATTTGGTACAATGATTACAACAAGTAATCGGAAAGGAAAGAGGTTTTATGTCAGGATTTGTTTCATTTCTAGAAGAAAAGTTTGTCCCGATCGCTGCGAAGATTGGTGGGCAAAAACATCTACTTGCAATCCGTGATGCGTTTGCTGGATTGATGCCACTTGTACTCGTTGGAGCATTAGCTGTTCTAATGAACAACGTCTTCTTTGTTCCTTGGTCACTCTTAGCTGGATTTATTGGCGGAGAACATCCATTCATCGTTTGGGCTAACACTAACTTAGCTCCACTCTTCGGAATCATGGACAGTGGTACACTTTCAATCTTAGCATTAGGTCTTGTATTCTCAGTTGGATACAACCGTGCTACTTATGAAAAACAAGATGCTTTATCAACTTCCTTAATTAACGTTGCAGTGTTCATTTCATTAGGTGCACTATCACGTAGTCAAGAAGTTGCAAGTTGGGTTGGAAACTACTTAGCTGCACAAGGGATCTTCGTTGCATTACTTGTTGGTCTTATCACTCCAGAAATCTATTTCTATGTTGTTAGAAAAAACTGGGTTATTAAAATGCCTGACTCCGTTCCTCCTGCAGTAGCTCGTGGATTCTCAGCAGTTATTCCTGGTTTCATCGCTGTATTTGCTTGGGCTTTAGTCGCTTATGTCTTCAATGTATTTGCAGGGGCTAGCTTATTTACTTGGTTTGAAACTACAATCTCTACAAGTTTAATGAGCTTAGGTCAAAACATCTTCTCAATTCTATTAGTTTCTACACTTATTCCTCTGCTTTGGTTCTTTGGTCTTCATGGTGCGAACATGCTTGAAGCCTTCATGTCTCCAGTGTATGGTACATTAGGACTTATGAACATTGACCTTTATAAAAATGGTATCCGTGTTGTCGGTAGTGGGGCTGATCAACTTGCGGTTTGGGTTCGTGGTTCATGGGATGCTTATGTATTTGCTGGTGGTTCAGGTGCAACACTTGCCCTTATCATTGCGATTCTCTTAGTATCTAAGCGTAAACAAGATCGTGAAATTGCTAAATTGGCATTGCCTCCAGGAATCTTCATGATTAATGAACCAGTCTTGTTTGGTTTACCAGTTGTGTTAAATCCAATTTACTTTATTCCATTCATTCTCGTTCAACCAGTCTTAACGCTTGTTGCTTACTTTGCGACAGTGGCAGGCATTGCTGGACCAATCGTTAACTCAGTACCTTGGACAACTCCTCCAGTTCTTAATGCATACTTAGCAACCAACGGTTCAATTGGAGCTGCATTCATTGCATTACTCAACGTAGCCATTGCATTCGTCATCTTCTTACCATTCGTCTATATTGCCAACAACCAAAAAGACTAATTATAATAAAGACATAAGCAATTATGTCTTTTTTCTCAAGGAGCACTCTATGCCTCATAATTCAATACATCTATCCATTTCTGTTGAATCTTTATACAATCAACTTGTCCAAGCACTTGCCGGTTCACTTCAATGTGAACCTCATGAGTTAGATCAAAGAAGCTTTGAAACAACTTTAAACATTCAAGGTAAACCTGTGATGGTTACTCAAAAAGTAGTTGAGATGATTCATAACGAAAAGATTGCGTTTGAAAGTCACATGAATCTAGATAAGATTCTCACTATCTATCGCTGTGAAGCGATTGATGAACGTCATTCTAAGATTACCATGATTGAACATGCCTCATCTAAAGCGATCTTTCGCTCATTAAATTACTTACTACTTTCACTTCCAGGATTAAATCTATTTTCTAAGTCCCAAATTAAGAATCGTTTGCTTGCGATGAAATATCAATTTGAAAGGAATGAATTATGATTCGTGTGAATGCCCCTTTGAAAAGAGACTATATTATTGAACTTCTTAATCATAAAACCATTGAAGGCATTACTTTCGAGTTTGAAAAACAAGATGGTATGAGACTATATTTCAATCATGATGGGGATGCAGAGAAAGCTGCTTCAGTCGCAAAAAAGACGATTAAATCGTCTGAATTTGGAGTAGCACTCTATTTTAACACTGAGGTTGTTTAGAAGAAGTTCGCAAGTTTTAAAAATTTAGTTTCCTTATAGTGGTGGATGTCGATGGAATAATCAAAGACAACACCACTTTTTAGCATCGCTACGTTATGAGTCACCAGTGCAGGATCGCCTTCATTTAGATCAAGCGCAATCGCTTGTTTGGAAGTTAATTTATCTGCGAATATAATTCGATCAACATATCCAATCTGTAAGTTTAAGTCTTCAGTAATATACTTATAAATCGATCCCGCAATGAGTTCTTTACTTAAATAAGGAATGACTTCTTTATTGTAGTAAGAATACTCATAAACATAAGGTTTCTTATTTAAATATCGAACACGCTCAATATAGTAGATTTGTGCTCCAACACGACAATTTAGTTTCGAAGCAATCCATTCAGTAGCGCTCATTTGTTGGAAATCGATAACTTTAGAGCTTACATTGTCTTTAAAGACTGCCGTTAAACCATGGAAGTTTTCTAGGTTAACACATCCTTCACAAGAAGAGCGGCGCACAAATAACCCACTTCCTTGAATCGAGAAAACAAGCCCTTTCTTGGTTAGGATTTCAATAGCATTACGAATGGTATTACGACTTACTTTAAATGTTTCAATGAGTTCATCTTCAGTAGGTAATTTATCCACATCATGATAAACCCCATTTTGTATATCTTTTTCTATTGATTCTGCGACTGTTTTATATTTTGACATTTTGGTACAACCCTTTTTTATTGGTATGAATTACAAGACTATTATACTCTAAGTTAATTAATTGTGGTAGTTCATGCCCATTAATATCCTATTTTATTCATATTTTAAGAGTGATAAAATAAAGATAACCTTAAAAGGAGTATTTTATGCCAGTCCAAATCTACTTTAATTTTGATCATCAATCTTTTGAAGTTATGAAGTTTTATGCTGATGTCTTCAATACAACCTACGACGTCATGTTTGCCAATGAACAATCCACACAAGTTCTTCATGGTTCTATGAACCTGCTTGGATCTCATGTGTCTTTTAGTGATATTCCTGAAGGATATGATTTAGTGATTGGTAATCATATTACCCTATCCATTAACACAACAGACTTAGAACAACTCACAACGCTTTATCATCGTCTCAGTGAAGGAGGCACTATTCTTACGCCTCTTGGGCCTACTTTCTGGAGTGAAGCTTATGGTATCGTGGTGGATAAGTTTAAGACTGTATGGCAGTTGAATTTAGATAAATAAAGAGGTGATTTTGAATTAACTTGCTTTTTTATTGTATACCACACTAAAAACCTTGATCACTTTTCTCAAAAATAATTATATTCTACCTAAAACACATCTAAGTTCATTAGTCTTATCAATTTCCTTCTTTTGTTTGTCAAGTTCAAACTTGTAAACAGATCCAATGTACTCAGTCACCGCTTTACTGCTTTTCCTGTATTTTAAAATTAAATACTCGTACTCATTAATTTTTTCAAAATGCTTCCTCGAACTGTTATCACTAACCTTTAGTTTAATCATTTTGCGAATCAAAATTTCACTTTAGTTTTTCTTTTAAATTCCACAAAAGATTGACATCATGTTTCTTCTTTTACCCATAATTTTTTTCTATTTCCATTGCTTGTGGGTTAACTTATATCCTTGTTAATATTTTATACTTAATAAAAAATACATTCATTGAGTGATTATATTCATGAGTTAGTGCTTGCTTATGCCTCGCATGAAGAATCACATGGTAAAATACTTTATATGTCAACATAAATTATCAAGCAATAAGCGAAAACTTGGCACTCAGAAAATGCAAACTCTTCATCATTCCTAACAAAATAGAATTAAATGTGATACTTCTTTCTAATCCAGTCTATGACTAGCATTTTCTTTTCCCAACTTATAAAAGAACTAGTTCTATTAGCTCATTATTTTCTAATATGATTTTTATGACAATTGGACAGATATTGGAATTCCATCAAGAAGAAGGTATTTCATTATGGACAACACCTTACTAACAAGAACCATCAAAAGAATAGAACCTTATCATTCATTAATATCGAAAACGAGTAGAATACTTAGCTACTCGTTTTTTTAATTAATACCTCGTGTATTAAGAATTCTTCTTAGGGTTTTTTCCCAACATTTATTGTGAACAATTCTTTCCTCAACGGCACTTAATTCAAATAATTCTCTCTTTGTAAGTTGACTCAATGTTTCCCAATCTTTAGCATCCACAATATAAGTTGCATTACCATATTTTGCTGATTCAAAAATGCAATAATCGTCAAATACAAATGCATAATATCCAGAATAACCTCTTATTCCTTCCACCATTTCATTCGCAGAATAACTCTCTAAAACTTCCAATCGTTTAATATGATAAGCATCAAAATCACGTTTTGTTCCTGCAATATTCCTGACAATATTTCGACTTGGAAGCTCACCGGATTTTAATATTTCCCAATTGCATTTTCTAACAATAATGTCATTTGTTGCAACTACCTTGTACTTATAAATATTGCAATAACCAAAAACTTCCAAAAAAATATTTATGGCTTCTTTTAGATGCTTTTCTCTTGTTTCTGTAGTTAAATTTGCAATTACATACTTGTTGTTATCTTTATCTTCATATAACATCATTTCTATCTCTGTTGGTTCTACTTCTGCCTTCGGATAACATTCTTTAAATATATCTACAGCTTGTTCAGATGCATTCTCATTTCCATATGGTTTACTCCATATCGTAGAAACATAACGATTTTCCTTTTCTTTAGACTTATCAGCCCATGAATATCCATCAGCATTTTTTCTACAAGCAGGACCATAATGTTGAGAAGGCAACGTTACATCTCCAACATTCTTCAATCCGATATTAGCCGCTTCATCATTTAGTACAGGAATCCCAATTTGTATAGTATCACTATTATAATCATCCATTAATCGTAGTTTGTTAACTCTTTTTTGCTTAATGCAATAAAAACTCATTGTCATACATTCTTTCCTTTCCATGAATTAATTTATTACTATCTGCCCCATAAGTTACATCTATCAATTATAAAGCAATATGAGATATTCTATCAGTACTTAGTTTTGATTAGAAAATGAAATCAAGTTAAATTAATTCCATTATACATTCAATCTAAAAAAAGAGCTATTCCTAGCTCTAAATGTTTTATGCCTTAAATATTTCTTCAAAATTTAGGTTTATATTAAGGGAATAAATTGCTTTTCTCATAAATGAAACTCCTCAAAGTTGTATTTATGCTAATTCTTAACTTTAATCACTTATTTATGCTTCATATGAGGGAATAAGATAACTTCTCTAATCGTTTCTTGATTAGTGAGTAACATAACTAAGCGATCAATCCCAATACCTAAACCGCCTGTAGGAGGCATACCATATTCTAGCGCCTCCACATAATCCACATCCATTTCCGATGCTTCTGCGTTGCCTTGTTCCTTTTCTTTAACTTGATCTTCAAAGCGTTCTCGTTGATCAATTGGATCATTAAGTTCAGAGAAGGCATTCGCATATTCTCTTCCATCAATAAATAGTTCAAAACGTTGTGTAAATCGAGGATCATGATCATCGATCTTCGCTAATGGTGAAATTTCAAGAGGATGTCCAAAGACAAAAGTTGGTTGAATGAGTGTGCTTTCCGCAAACTCTTCAAAGAATAAGTTCACAATATGACCATAGGAGCGTTGATGTTTTTGAACATTAACACCATGTTTGTCTGCCAACGCAAGTGCTTCTTCGGTGCTCTTAACTTCATAGAAATCTACTCCCATGGCTTCTTTAATCGCATCCACCATATGGATACGTTTGAATGGCCCTTTTAATGAAATAACTTTATCATTCCAAGGAGTCTCTGTTGAGTTGTTGACTTGCTTCGCAATGTATTCTAAACAATCTTCGATAACCACCATCATCCCTTGCATATCTGAATAGGCAATGTATGCTTCAATGGTGGTGAATTCAGGATTATGTTTAGGAGACATCCCTTCATTTCTAAAGAGTCGTCCTATTTCATAAACTCCTTCAAATCCACCCACAATCAAGCGTTTTAATGGAAGTTCAGTCGCAATTCGTAAATAGAAATCCATATCTAATGTATTATGATGCGTGACAAATGGACGAGCAGCTGCACCACCAAGAATTGGGGTTAACACAGGTGTCTCAACTTCCACACATCCAATCGAATCAAAGTATTCACGCATCGCTTTTAGTATCTTAGGTCGTTTACGTGCAATCTCAAAGGAATCAGGATTCATAATCAGATCCACATAACGACGACGATAACGCTCTTCTTTATCTTCTAAACCATGGAATTTACTTGGAAGTGGGCGTAATGCTTTGGTTAAATGCGTGATGGTCGTCGCAAAGATGGAGATTTCACCGTGGTTAGTTCTAAAGGCATATCCTTCAACCCCCACAATATCACCTAAATCAAGATGTTCAAAATAATTGAAAGCATCTTCTAAGACAACATCTTTCTTCACATAAACTTGGATTTGTCCTTCTTGATCTTGAAGATGGAAAAATCCTGCTTTCCCCATCACACGTTTGGTCATCACTCGACCTGCAATCACAAATGTTTTTTCTGAGGATGGAATAGCTTCAATCGCTGCTTTATCAAGCGCTTCATAGCGATTTAAAATTTCTTTTGAGTAAGCATCTTTTTTAAATGCTCGACCAAAAGGATCAATTCCTTTTTCTTTTAATTGTCTCATCTTCTCACGACGGACGATTTCTTGATCATTTAAATGGTGTTCACTCATAAACTTGTTCCTTTCATTAAATATGAATGCATAATATCAATCATTTCAAGTTTGCTTTGCGCATTGACTAAAGCATTTTTAACTTGGGCTGAATTAGGTAACCCTTTAAGCATCATCGCTGCATGGGTTCTCATTTCTCGTACTCCAATGTATTCGCCTTTATCTTCACATATTGCGTCAATGTGTTCAAGAAAAACTGAAAAACGTTCATGTTCGTGCGGGATGTACGCTCGATCTTCTAGTCCTTCGATAATCTCCTTCACAAACCAAGGTTGTCCCCACACACCTCGTGCGATCATAATCGCATCCACCCCGGTTGTTTCAAACATTTCTTTAGCCTTGGCAACACTAGTGATATCCCCATTACCAATGACTGGAATAGTTAATGCTGCTTTGACTTTGCGGATAATCTCTAAATCAACGTGATGTGAGTACATATCAGAGCGCGTCCGACCATGGATTGCTAATGCATCTGCTCCTGCAGCTTCAAGTTTCTTAGCCATGGATACCGCATTGACACTTTGATGATCCCAACCTTTTCGTATCTTGACGGTTAGTGGCTTTGTAATGACTTTTTTGATCGCATAGACAAGTTCTGCCGCATGATCTTCTTCTTTCATGAGTGATGCCCCACCATTGGTTTTCACCACTTTACTCACAGGACATCCCATATTAATATCAATGATGTCACACTCACTAAAATCATTGAGATAGCGAGCTGCCACAATCATATCTTTAATCTCACGACCAAAGAGCTGCATCGCCACTAATCCTTCATGAGGATCTTTAACACACATATCTAAAGTGTTTTGGTTTTTGTATAGAATCCCTTTATCAGAAATCATTTCAGAATACACTAAACCAGGTTCATATCGTGCCAACAACGACCTAAATGAGCGATCACTCACTCCAGCCATGGGTCCTACAATCACCTTATTTTTTAGTTTAATGGATCCTATGTTCATGCACTGCTTCTTTTTCTTTCTTAATTTCTAATAAATCATCAAGTGTAAAATGATATTGCTCACGACAGAATTGACACTCAATATGAGCTTCTTGATCTTCACGAATAATATCTTTTAAATCCACCATATCGATGAGTGATAATCCTTTTCGCATACGCTCGTATGAACAATCACATTCATATTTAACTTCTTTGGTTTCTAAGATAGAAGTATCATCAAATAGCATCTTCACAAGCGAAATGACATCACCATCTTCTTTAAGAATCGTGGAGATTGGTTTTAGGTTCTCTAGGATATGTTCAACCATGAGAATATCAGCTTCATCATGCCCTGGCATCAATTGGATACATAATGCGCCAGCACTTTCTACAGTTCCATCTTCATTCACTAAGACTCCTACGGAAATCGCAGTGGGTGTTTGTTCAGATGTTGCGAAATAAGTTGTGAAGTCATCTCCGATTTCGGAGGTGGTTAAGTCTACTGTAGAGGCGAAATTATGTTTTAATCCAAGATTCTTTACAACACTTAATGTTCCTTCTCCAATCGCTCCACCCACATCCAGTTTACCAGTAATTGGATGAACCATGGTTACATGGGGATTAGAAATAGTCGCTTTTAAAGTCCCATCACTTCTAGCAACCATCACCAGTTGTTTTATTTCATTTGAGCCTTTTAGTGTAGCAGAAATCGATTCTTCCTTCGCCTTCAACATTCCTCCCATAATATAGCCAATCGAAATAAATCGACCTAGAGCTGCCGCTGAAGTAGGGTATAAATCAAAGAGTGTCACAAGATGATTAACACTTTCTTTGGTGTTAACCGCCATGATTCGAATATTTCCTTGATGTGCTAAGGCCTTTACAAGAATATCAGTCATTGTGTCACCTTTCCTTTCGCTTTAAAATCCCCTGTCTCCAGGGGATTATTTTATCCTTGAACTAGTGCTTCCTCGTTGTTATAGAGTTTCATGATTTGTTCATGAGTGAGGGTTTCATATTCCATTAACGCCGCTGTAATACGATCAAGGAGAGGGCGATTATTCGCAATCAACTCTCTAGCTTTCTCATAACATCCATCAATGATAGCACGAACTTCTTTATCAATTTCAAAGGCAATTTGTCCTGAATAGTTACGTGAAGAAGAATAATCACGGCCTAAGAAGACATTTCCTCCTGATTTTTCATATTGGATTGGACCTAGTTTACTCATACCATAACTCATGACCATATCACGCGCAATATTCGTTGCACGCTCAATATCATTGTATGCGCCACTGGAAATTTCATTAAGCACAATTTCTTCCGCAACACGACCACCAAGTAGACCTGTAATCTTAGCCATTAAATCAGATTTAGTCGCCATCATACGCTCTTCTTTAGGAGTCATTAAGTTATAGCCTCCGGCCAACCCACGAGGAATAATCGTTACCTTTTGAACCATGTCCGCTTCTTCAACTAATAAACCAATCACCGCATGTCCTGTTTCATGAACCGCAACTAGGTATTTCTCACGCTCAGTGTACTTACGAGATTTCTTCGCAGGTCCCATCATGACACGATCCACGGCTTCATCAAGGTGATGCATTTCAATGACATCTTTTTGATCACGAACCGCTAAGATTGCCGCTTCATTGAGGACGTTTTCTAAGTCAGCTCCAGAGAAACCTGGAGTGCGACGAGCAAGTCCTTCTAAATCTACTTCACTTGAAATTTGTTTATTACGAGCATGAACTTTTAAAATCGCATGACGTCCACGTTTATCAGGTAAAGACACCGTAATTTGACGATCAAATCGACCAGGTCTTAATAATGCAGGGTCAAGAACATCAGGTCTATTGGTTGCCGCAATAATGACAACCCCAGTATTTTCTCCAATTCCATCCATTTCGACAAGAAGTTGGTTAAGGGTTTGTTCACGCTCATCATGACCACCACCTAAACCAGTTCCACGTTGACGACCAACCGCATCAATTTCATCAATGAAGACAATGCATGGAGCCGTTGCTTGTGCTTTCTTAAACATGTCACGAACTCGGCTTGCACCGACCCCGACAAACATTTCCACAAAGTCAGATCCAGAAATGGAATAGAATGGAACATCAGCTTCCCCTGCAACTGCTTTCGCAAGTAATGTTTTACCTGTTCCAGGAGCTCCTGAAAGCAAGATTCCTTTTGGAATACGTGCTCCCATCTTTACGAATTTCTTAGGATTTTTAAGGTATTCAATAAGTTCAACCATTTCTTCTTTTTCTTCATCAGCACCAGCTACATCATCAAAGCGAACACGAATGTTGCCTTCTAGACGAGCTTTAGAGCGTCCAAATTCGAAAGCTTTGTTGTTATTGCCACCATTCATTCGTGTTAATAAGAAGAAGGCAAATCCCCCAAAGAGTAAAAATGGAATGATTTGAATAAGTGCATCCACAAATGCATTCGATTCATATGGGTTTACAATCGTCACCTTAGCCCCAGAAGTTTGAAGTTTTTCAACTAAACTATTGGTAGCTTGTTCAGTATTCGGAATACGTGAAACAAAGGTAATGGTTTCATTACCTTCTTTATAAGTTCCTCTCACATCCACAACCACGTTCGCCACTGAAACACTAATCTCAGTAATGACGCCACGATCAACTAGTGAATTGAATTCGTTATAATTTAAACGCTTGATATTTGGTGTATTGAGTACTGATGAAATACTAATCACCGCAAGCAATACAATGATCCAAGGAATGAGATTGAAAAAACGATTTCCTTTCATCCTTTATCTCCTTTCAAAGAGTGTGTTATTTGTAAAGTTCATCCTTTAAAACGCCAATATACGGTAAATTACGATACTTTTCATTGAAATCCAAACCAAATCCGACCACAAATGCATCCTCTATGGTAAACCCAATGTAGTCCGCATTCATATCTAATACCCGACGACTTGGTTTGTCAAGTAATGAGACTATTTTAACTTCATTTGCACCTTTATTTAGTAAAAGTTGAACCACTTGATCAATGGTGCGGCCTGTATCGACAATATCCTCAACCAGCAGTATATCCACGCCTTTGATAGAGCGATCTAAGTCTTTAAGAATCTTTACATCTCCAATTGAGCGTGTTCCTTCATACGAAGATACCGCCATAAAATCCATTTCGACATCAAGAGTTATATGTTTCATGAGCTCAGCCATGAATGGGATTGACCCTTTTAATACCGCCACAAGCAGTGGAGTTTTACCTCGTTTGGCGTAGTCTTCACTAATTTGTTGCCCTAGTTCTTTTGTTCGTGTCACAATGGATGCTTCATCCACGAATACACGTTTAATATCCTTATGAATTTGTGTCATAATTCCTCCGCGTTCGCTTTATTTTATCACAATTTAAGGGTTATTGTTAGTCCTATGAACCATATCAGCACCCCATTCTTTCACATAAATAATCGCTTTTTCTGCGTTTACAATGAGTGGCCAGTACTGACGAATGATTCGTGGAATCTTCTTTTCACTAAACCAGTTAAATACTTTCTTTCTTCCCACTTTGATTTGCATTCGATCTTTAGGTTTCGCATATCTTAACGTCAGTGGAAAGTCTGATTCAGTTAGATTTAGTTTTAATGATTGAAGTGGTGATCCAAAAACATCCAGTGATAGGTTTTGCCATTCACTCATTGAAGTGACTGTAACCTGAAGTGGAACTGGTGGATGAAAGACTTTAATCCAACCATGATGCACTAGTAAGTACACTGGTGAAAAGAATTGATGATAATCTTTATGATCAACGTGAAGCACAAACTGTTCTAAGGCATCCATAGAAGCTTTAGTCGCTTTGTGCCTGTTAAGATAGACTCTCAGACATGCATGTTGCTCCTCTTGAGTTAATGTTTTAAACCAGTTCACATCAATCCCTTGAGGTGTAAAATGGGGCTTAAAGGAATCTAAAGAAGCTTTTAGTCCTTGATTGGCATGTTTTATGGACTCAAGAAGTTTTAGTTTATCCTCTTGACTCATGCCTTGAATTTCTTGACGAATAACATTGCGTGTATACATGGGTGATGAGTTCGATTCATCAATCACATAGTCAACGTGATGTTGATGGTTGTAGTCTATGAGTTGTTCTTTAGAGTATTCTAAACAAGGTCTGATTAAGGTAAACTCTGATAACCATGTTGAAGGTTTAATGCCATAATATAGTGGCTTATGATTACGCTTTAATTGCCATAGATACGTTTCAAGATGGTCATCAAGATGATGAGCACTCATGATGATACTCGCATTCACTTGCTTTGCGACTTCCATGGCTTTTTGATAACGAAAGTCTCTTGCCTTTGCTTGAAAGTTACCCACTAAATCATACGCATCAAAGACAAAAAGTGGACACCCATGTTGAAGGGCAAACCTTTGTACTAAGGCAATATCTTGATGGGATTGTTCTCGCTTATGGTAGTTAACACTGACTAAAAACACCTCCACTTGGTGGGTGATCGCCATATGGGCTAATGCCATTGAATCGGGTCCTCCAGAGACTAAAAGGACACATTTTTGATGTTGAAATTGAGTTAAAGGATTCATGGGTATAGAATACCACATCAGCCAAAGATTGTTTCAAAAACTTTGCGGCGAAGTTGAATGAATCGCTCATCACTGATGCATAGATGTCCATACACATCAATGATTCTAGATGTATTAATAAACTTCGCATCATTAAGAAAACATATCGAATGTTTGGTTAAGCCTTGAATAGAACCAAGTTTAAAGACATGATCTTTGTCACAATGATGGGGTTGGGTGTTTGAGGTTAATGGCACCACAAACGCTTTATAATGAGATAGTTTTAGGATGATACCAAAGTGTTGATAACCTGCTTCATAACGATACATCGGACCATAATCAATGTAGCATACATCTCCAATTTTTAAGTCTAGGTCAAGTTTTAAAGACTGTCGTTGATGGCGATTGATAAGAGAAACACATTCCATCTTGATTTGAGGAAGTGACATATTCGAGATATACTCAAACCATAACCCTTTATAAAAACGTATACCTTCTTCCTTACTTTGACACTGATAAGCTTTTTGGATAACTTCAAATTCAATCATAGAACCTCCTATGATTTAACATTTGACTTAATCCATGAAAGTCCTAAAAAAGCTCATGAATGATTCATGAGCTTATATCTTATTTGTGTAAGTTCTCTAACATAATGCCTGTACCTTCCGCAACACATGTTAATGCATTTTCGGCAATGTATACAGGAACATTAAGTTCATTCATGAGAAGTTCATCAATACCACGAAGTAGTGCGCCACCTCCAGTAAGGACAACCCCACGTGTCACAATATCCGCAGATAATTCAGGTGGAGTTTGTTCTAAAACCGTACGGCATGCTCTCACAATATCTTGTAAAGATTCACGCATCGCAAGTTCAGTTTCTTCAGAATTCATAGTAATCGTGTGTGGAAGTCCAGTGACTAAGTCACGACCACTCACATCCATGGTTTCTTGAGAAGATCCACGCCAAGCAGTACCAATACGTTTTTTAACTTCTTCCGCGGTACGATCTCCGATTAAGAGTTTATATGATTCTTTAATGTATTTAATGATATCGCGATCTAATCGATCCCCAGCAATTTTTAATGACGTTGAAGTCACAATTTCACCTAATGATAAGATTGCAACATCGGTGGTTCCACCACCAATGTCTAAAACCATGTTTCCATTAGGTTTAGAGATATCTAATCCAGCTCCAATTGCCGCTACTTTTGGTTCTTCTTCAATATATACTTTTTTAGCCCCAGCACGATATGCCGCATCACGAATCGCATTACGCTCAACTGAAGTAATGTTGGATGGGCAGCAGATTAAGATGGTCGGACGAGAAAAGATACCTTTTAATTTTAGTTTACGAATGAAATGTTGAAGCATAATTTCAGTCACTTCAAAATCCGCAATAACTCCGTCTTTTAAAGGACGAACCGCTAAAATTCGACCAGGTGTACGACCTAACATATCTTTCGCGGATTGACCGACGGATAAACATTTTTTTGTTTCTGCTTCTAAAGCAACGACTGAAGGTTCATCAAGGACTACACCTTGACCTTTAACGTAAATTAGGATGTTTGCGGTACCTAAATCGATACCGACTGATTTAGAAAATAACATGGGAACGACCTCACTTGCAGGATTTATTATATCATAAATTAAGTTTTAAAAAAACATGAGCAAAAATGTGAACTCATGTTTTTAAGGAATTAAAAGTTGAATAAGAAACTGAGCAATTAAATATCCTAATGCCATACTACAAGCGATATAGAGCACTTGAGCTTGAGCAACTTTTCCTTGACGTAAAGCTTTCTCAAAATTAAGTGCTGTTAACCCAAACATTGCGATAAAGAATCCTAGAAAATGAATCGCAATATTCGCAATAGGACCTAATGGATTCATGATGCGACGTTAATGCGGTTAATTGCTCGTTTTAATGAAACTTCGGCTTTCTTAATATCCATGTTTGGATCTTTAAGAGCTTTCTCCGCACGTTCTTTAGCTCTTCTAGCACGCTCAATATCAATTTCATCACTACGCTCAATCGCGTCCGTTAAGATAGTTGCCACATTATTCGCAAAATAAACTACACCACCCGCAATCGCATATCGATGTCGTCCATCAGACTCAATCGTACTCATCATTGAAATTTGAAGCATGGCAACAATCGGCATATGGTTCGTTAAGATCCCCATATCTCCGGTCGTTGTGCGCACATTCAAAATCGATGTTTCAAGTACCTTGTTTTCTCCAGATGGCGTCATAATATTAACTTTAAACATTAGGCACCTGCTTTCGCTTTAGCTCGAGCTTCCTCAATGGTTCCCACAAACATAAAGGCAAATTCAGGAAGATCATCCGCTTTTCCTTCTAAGATTTCCTTAAAGGAAGCAACGGTATCTTTAATTGGAACAAAGAGTCCTTTAATTCCATTAAATTGCTCCGCCACGTGGAATGGTTGAGATAAGAAGTTACGTACACGACGTGCACGGTTAACAATTTGCTTATCTTCATCAGATAATTCATCCATCCCTAAGATGGCGATAATATCTTGAAGTTCTTTATAACGTTGAAGTAAAGATTGAACTCCACGTGCTACTTGATAGTGTTCTTCACCAATGACCAGTGGATCAAGCATACGTGACGATGAATCCAGTGGGTCGACTGCAGGGTAAATACCTAATGCCGCAATGGAACGATCAAGCACCGTCTTCGCATCAAGGTGAGTAAAGGCTGTCGCAGGAGCAGGGTCAGTTAAATCATCCGCAGGAACGTAGATCGCTTGAACTGAAGTAATCGAACCTTCTTTAGTGGATGTAATACGTTCTTGAAGTTGTCCCATTTCTGTTGCTAAGGTAGGTTGGTATCCGACCGCAGAAGGCATACGGCCTAATAAAGCGGATACTTCTGAACCAGCTTGGGTAAATCTAAAGATGTTATCAATGAAAAGAAGTACGTCTTGTCCATCCACATCACGATAATGTTCAGCCATAGTTAATCCTGATAAGGCCACACGCATACGTGCTCCTGGAGATTCATTCATTTGGCCATACACTAAAACGGTTTTATCTAAGACATTAGAATCTTTCATTTCATGGTATAGGTCATTTCCTTCACGAGTTCTTTCACCTACACCCGCAACGACAGAGAGTCCTCCATGTTGCTTCGCAATATTGTGGATAAGTTCTTGCATGACGACTGTTTTACCAACACCAGCACCACCAAATAACCCAATCTTTCCACCTTTCGCATATGGGCATAGTAAGTCAATGACTTTAATGCCTGTTTCTAAGATTTCAGCAGTGGTTTGTTGTTGCTTGAAGGTTGGAGATAAGCGATGAATTGGACTACGTTGTACATGATCCCCAATTGGGCCTAATCCATCAATGGTGTCTCCAAGGACATTAAACATACGTCCTAATACTTCTCTTCCTACTGGAACAGAAATAGGAGCACCTGTATCATTCGCGACCATTCCACGAACAAGTCCATCCGTTGAACCCATTGAGATACAACGAACAACATCATCACCCACGTGTTGAGCTACCTCAACCGTAAGAAATTCATTGCCTTTTTCAATTTGAATCGCATGATTAAGGGCTGGGAGCGAGTGCTTCTTAAAACGGATGTCGACCACTGGTCCAATAATTTGAATAAGTTTTCCTTGATTGTTCATAAGTCTCTCCCTTAGAGTGCATCCGCACCAGCAACGATTTCAGATATTTCTTGAGTAATCGCAGCTTGTCTGGATTGGTTAAATTTAAGTGTAAGATTTTCAATGATATCTTCCGCATTATCCGTCGCATTCTCCATCGCAAGTCGTCTTGAAGCTTGTTCAGACGCTTTTGATGATAAAACCATCCGATAAACGCTTGATGATATCGTCATTGGAATGAGTTGATTCAGTATTTCTGAACCGGATGGTTCAAATAATGTTTCTACATTCATTGATGAGGTGGTTGTGGACTCAGGAATGGTGAATGGATACAACTTCACCATTTTAGGTTCAAAGGTCACACTATTCACAAACTCAGTGTAGATAACATGAATTGAAGTAAGTTCTCCATGTTTGATTTGATCATAGATATCTGACATCACATCATTGATCACTGCGGTATTTAATCCCTCTAAACTTAATGGGATAATATCATACCCGCGTGAGGATGTATGTTGAATGCCTTTATGACCAATCACAATGCTTTTACTGACATGTTTGTTTTGTTTGAAGAGCTTAAGTACATTACTGTTATACCCCCCACATAAACCTAAATCAGAAGTAATAAGCATCACACAAGGATGGGTATCCTCTTTTTCATTAAGCCAAAAGACATCTTCTACTACCGAGCGCGATGCAATATCTGAGACCATGTTAAGTAAAGTATTCGCATAGTCTTTATTACGCTCTAGAAGGGCTTTTTGCTTCTGATATTTCGAAATCGCAATCAGTTCCATCGCTTGGGTAATCTTTTTAGTTGCTTGGACTGAGCGAATTCTTCGCTTGATGGCTTGTTTACCCACCGGCATGAATTAATGACCTTTCATTTGATGAAAGAGGGTTACACAACGTTCACACGCTTGCATCATCGTGGCTTGAAGTTCCTCTGAAATCATTTTCTTAGTTTCAATTTCTTCAAGAACATGAGGATATTCTTCTTTAAAGAAACTATGGAGTTGGTTCTCAAATTCCACCACTTCGTGCACTTCAATTGTTTCTAAGAATTTGAATTTTGCACTGAAAAGACTCAACACCAAGATACTTAATGGCATTGGGCTATATTGTTTTTGTTTGAGTAGTTGCATGAGGCGTGCCCCATGGTCAATGATTTTCTTTGTGGCTGGATCTAAGTCTGAACCAAACTGCGCAAAGGCTATTAGTTCTTGGTATTGCGCTAACTCAAGTTTTAATGATCCTGAGACTTGTTTCATCGCTTTAGTTTGTGCCGCTGATCCAACGCGTGACACTGATAAACGGCTATCAACCGCAGGTCTTACCCCGGAATTGAATAGTTCGGTTTGTAGGAATAATTGGCCATCCGTAATTGAAATAACATTAGTAGGAATATACGCTGAGATATCTCCTGCTAAGGTTTCAATGATAGGAAGAGCTGTGAGTGATCCTCCACCATAATCCGCATTAAGTTTCGCAGCACGCTCAAGTAAGCGTGAATGTAAATAGAATACATCCCCAGGATACGCTTCACGTCCTGGTGGGCGACGAAGTAGTAAAGACATAGTACGATAAGCTACCGCATGTTTAGATAAGTCATCATAAATAATGAGAACATCTTTGCCTTGTTCCATCCATTCTTCACCAATAGCACATCCAGTGTATGGCGCAAGATATTGAAGTGGAGCCATTTCAGAAGCTGTTGCGGAGACGACTGTAGTATAACTCATCGCCCCATGATTACGTAGTTTTTCTACAATCTGAGCCACTGTCGATGCTTTTTGTCCAATCGCTACATAGATACAAATCACATTTTGATTTTTTTGATTAATAATCGTATCAATCGCAATCGCAGTCTTCCCAGTTTGACGATCACCAATGATAAGTTCACGTTGACCACGTCCAATAGGAATCATGGAGTCAATGATTTTTAATCCAGTTTGCAACGGTTGATTGACTGATTGACGGGTCATAACCCCGGGTGCTACACGCTCAACTGGTCTAAATGTTTTAGAATCAATCGCAGGGCCACCATCAATAGCTTGACCAAGTGCATTCACAACACGACCAAGTAAAGCATCCCCAACATTAACTTCCACGATGCGACCACTACGTTTAACTTCATCACCTTCTTTAATCAGTGAATCTTGTCCAATGAGCACGGCCCCAACATGATCTTCTTCAAGGTTAAGGACCATTCCCACAACATCATGAGGGAATAGTAAAAGCTCTCCAGCCATCGCTTGAGATAATCCATTGATGAGGGCAATCCCATCACCAACTTTAATGACTGTTCCCACGTCCTCTAGAACCAAGCGGGTATCATAATTTTTAATTTGGTCTTTAATTAAGGCACTTATTTCTTCAGGTCTAAGTTCCATGAGTTGTCCTTCTTTCTTGATTTAAATATGAGCGCAACTCATCAAGTTGCCCCTTAAGACTGCCATCAAGGATAGCGTCATCCATTTCGATTTTATATCCCCCAATGAGTGAAGGGTCGACTTCATTGGTGAGAATGATTTTGCATCCCCATTTTGAGGATAAGGCATCCACTAATACTTGAAGTTGTGATGAATCCATTAAACGTGGTGACTTAACAACTCCTCGTTTAATATTGAGGACAAGATCAAGTTGATGAGTTACCTCAGCACAAATGGCACTGAGTTGACTCGTTCGTTTTTTATCGATGCTTACATAGAGAAAACGAATCACATATGGATGAAATGATCCTAATGTGGAATCAATAAGAGCTTTCTTTTCACTTCCACTAATTTGTGGCGCGCTTAAGAAATCTTCTAATGATGAAGCTTCAATAATGTGATGAAGCGTTTGAAACTGCTCATGAAAAGTCTCGATTAAATCACTTTCTCGAGCTAACTCTACAAGGGCACTCGCGTAACGTTTCGCAATCGTACTCACGACTTAAGCACATCCTTTACATACGCTTCTAGTAAAGCTTCATCAGCCTTTGCATCCACAACATTCTTTAATAGTTTTTCACTCGCAAGAATCGCAACATCCACAATTTCTTTTTGAACATCACTCATCATTGAAGCACGTTCAGCTTCGATTTGTTGACGAGCAGATTCTAATTTGAATGCCGCCTCTTGCTTGGCAACATTCACTAATTCTTCTTTTATTCGTTTACCCTCATTACTACCACGTTCAATAATACGTGAAGCTTCAGAAGCGGCACGTTGTAGTTGTTCTTTGGATTCATCTAAGGTAGTTTGGGCTTCTTCGTTGGCTTGTTTCGCATCAAGAAGTTGTTGTTGAAGAAACTCCGCTCTTTGATTAAGGTAGTTACTCACTGTATCCCATAAATATTTACGGAACAAGTAAAATAACACCCCAGTCGCGGCAAGTTGCACCAACATCGTTCTCAAATCAGGAAACAATTTGCCCATGATATCAATATTGATCATGTGCATCCTCCTTCATTGAGTGTTTTATTGGAATACAAACAGTAATAAGAATGAAATAAGTAGACCGTAAATCGCAGCTGTTTCCGCAATCGCAGCTCCTAAAATAAGCATAGAACGAATTTTTGATTCAGCTTCTGGGTTACGCCCAACAGCCTCTACCGCTTTACCTGCTGCATATCCTTGACCAATCCCGGTCATAGTTCCTGTTAAAACCGCAATACCTGCGCCAATGGCGACTAATCCGCGTGCAATATCCATAATCAATTTTTCTCCTTTTTAATTTGTTTCTGGTTCAGATGGTAACTCATTACCGACAAAGACGGTGGTGAGTGAGATGAAGACGAACATTTGGATGAAACCTACAAATAAATCAAAGTAGGCGTGGAGGAATGGTGCAATGAGAGGTCCAATAAAATCAAATTGACCTATCACAGGAACAAAACTAGCGATATATCCTGAAAAGGAATAAAACAACATCATAATAATCGTTCCACCAGTAATGTTTCCAAACAAACGAAGTGACATTGAGACTAATGGAGCAATCGTTCCAAAGAAATTCATCACAAAGAATGCAGGATGAGGATCAAAGAAGCGAGTAAAGAACTTTACAAATCCATTGGTTCTATAGACAGCTCGTTGGATTAAAAAGAAAGTAATTAAAGCCAACGTCAATGTTACACTATAATTCGCTGTAGGTTGTGCTAAGCCAAACAACCCTGAAATATTACTAATGAATAAATACAAAGCTAAGGCACCGACATAAGGAGCATAGTTCTTATAGTGATTTGCACCCATGTTGTCTTTGGTGATGTTACTGAAGGTTTGCACAATCAGAACCCCAATTAAGACAAGTCCGGTAGGTTTGGCCATCACATCCGCATTTTTTACTGCACGATGGACCATGAAGACAAGACCAATAATCAGTCCAGTCACGATCCAAATGGATATGATTTCAACCTGTAGAGGTGTCGCAAATAACCACTCTAGAATTTGATTCAACGGTTTTCTCCTTTCTTTAATGATAATTCTTTCACATACAACAGTAATTTTAGCACAAATAAACCAAAGATAACACTAAATATGCTGACAAAGTCCGGCCATATAAATGCACTTGCGATGGCTAAAATTAATACCATAAATCTGAATACATAGCCAATAATAAATCCAATTACTGAAAATTTCTCTTTAAACAACATCGCATCCACGTACTTCACAAAAAGGACTTGATGAATCAGTGCAGCACTTAAGCCAACCACAAATCCAAAGCCAAGATTGAATTTTATTAAGGCCACAATGAATGCAATCGCATATAAGATTTTAATACTTTTTAAATGAATCATTGGATGGGATGTCATGACTTACTCCAATCAAAGAGTATCTTAAATACATTGGCAATCCCCACAATGACTCCAAGAATCAAAAACCATGGTGTGGTATTTAACCAACGATCAAGATTGTACCCTATCAAAACACACGCAAGTAGCGTTAAGGCAATCTGGACCCCTAAACCTAGGGCTTTAAATAAATATGAGGAATTACTTGGTTCCAAAGATGCGATCTCCTGCATCCCCTAAACCAGGAACAATATAGCCAATTTCATTAAGTTTCTCATCGAGTGCAGCTAAGACAATATCCACATCTGGATGATCTTTTTCAATACGAGCCACCCCTTCAGGAACACCCACTAAGCATACAAGTTTAATGGTTTTTGCGCCTTTTTCTTTAAGAATGGTGATCGCCGCCGAAGCACTCCCTCCAGTGGCCAACATAGGATCAAGCACCATCACCACAGCATCTTCTAGATTAGGTGGAAACTTCGCATAGTATTGTTGCGGTTCTAAGGTTTCTTCATTACGATATAACCCAACATGGCCTACCTTTGCGGTAGGAATAAGATTAAGAATACCATCGACCATGCCAAGTCCAGCTCTTAAGATAGGAATAAGAACCACAGATTTCGCGAGTTCATAGCTTTCAGTAATCTGCATTGGTGTTTCAATGCGAACTTTGGATAATGGTAAGTCACGAGAAATCTCATAGGCCATAAGCCCCGCAACTTCATCTAGATTTTCACGGAAATCCTTGGTTCCAGTGTTAATGGATCTCATCACAGTGAGTTTATGAGTAATCAGGGGGTGGTTAAGTACGGTCAGCATGTTCTTTCTCCTTTTTTTGAATAAATGTTTGAATGTCTGCTTGTATATGACTTAAATCGTCTTCTTTGGATGCTTTTAGAATCGTCACTATCCATTGAGCAATCTTGATGAAATCGTCTTCCTTATACCCTTTAGTGGTCATGGCTGGAGTTCCTATTCTTATTCCAGAAGTTACAAGTGGTGGTAACGGGTCAAAGGGTACACTATTTTTATTAGTGGTAATCCCCATTGCTTCTAAGCGAATTTGCGCTTCTTTACCACTGATATCAAAACTTGTCTTGACATCAAAGAGCACAAGATGATTATCCGTTCCATCAGTCACGACTTTGACGCCATGGTCCATGAGTGTTTGCGCAAACACTTGCGCATTCTTAACCACTTGTTTTTGATAGGAGACAAATTCAGGCTGAAGTGCTTCATGAAAGGCGACGGCTTTAGCCGCAATAATATGCATGAGCGGTCCCCCTTGAACGCCTGGAAATACTTCGCGATCAAGGAGTGGCGCATGTTCTTTCTTACAAAGAATAATTCCTCCACGAGGTCCTCGTAGTGTTTTATGCGTTGTGGACGTCACAAAATCCGCATAAGGAACTGGATCTGGATGAAGTTTCGCAGCCACAAGTCCCGCAATATGAGCCATATCCACCATAAGGTAAGCATTCACTTCATCACAAATGGCTTTGAATTTCTCAAAATCAATAAATCGTGAGTAGGCACTTGCGCCAGCCACAATCAGTTTTGGGCGATGTTCAAGTGCTAAGCGTCTAACTTCATCATAATCAATTCTATGGGTGAGTGAATCAACCCCATAGGATACAAAGTTATACAGTTGACCACTAAAACTTAATGGATGCCCATGAGTTAAATGGCCCCCAGCTTTTAAATCCATTCCTAAAATGGTTTCCCCAGGTTTAACAACACTCATGTAAACCGCCATATTCGCACTTGATCCACTATGAGGTTGCACATTCGCATGTTCAGCCCCAAAGAGTTCACAAAGACGTTGGCGTGCTAAATCTTCAACTTCATCCACCACATCACAGCCACCATAATATCGCTTATTTGGATAACCTTCCGCGTATTTATTGGTGAGCACTGATCCTGCAGCTTCAAGTACATCATGTGACACAAAGTTTTCAGAGGCAATAAGTTCAATCGTATTGGATTGGCGATGATGTTCTTTTTGAATTAATGATTGTATGAGCGTATCTTTCATCTTAATCCTCCAAAGCACTGACTTTATCAATGCGCTTTTGATGACGCTCATCAAAAGAGAATGATGTCTTAAGCCAAATATCGGCACATTCTAACGCTAATGGAATATCCACAACTCGTCCTCCCATCGCAATCATGTTGGAATTGTTATGTTCTTTAGTCACTTGTGCTAGCCACTGGTTATGGATTAAGGCACAACGTATCCCTTTAACCTTATTCGCAACAATGCTTGCGCCAATCCCAGTGCCACAAAATATAATTCCTGCATCCACTTCTTGTGAAGCTACCGCAAGCGCACATGGATAAATAGTGTCTGGATAATCAACACTTGACTCATCAAAGCATCCAAAATCCACGACATCATACCCTTGAAATGTAAGATGTGCTTTTAAAGCTTCTTTGTGTAGGAATGCTCCATGATCGGTCGCAATCCCAATTTTTAAATGTTTCATAGTCAACTCTCCTAACTTTTATTTTACCATATGAAACGACTGCTTGAGGTTAAAAGAAAGAGAAACCTCACGGTTTCTCGATGACAAAAAACAGCATGCGCTCTTTGCCATTTAAATCTAATTCACATTCTACATTCACGGATGGGAATCGCTCAAGAATTTCCCGGGTAATAGATGTGCGTTGTTGGTGCCCCATTTCAAAGGCTACTAATGTTCTTGCTTTGCAAACTTGTGGAAGTTGGTCAAGAAAACGACGTACTAAACAAAGTCCATCCACACCTCCAAACAAAGCTAAATGAGGTTCATAATCTTTCACACTACGCTCTAAATCTTCGCTCTCTTCAATATACGGAGGATTACAAACAATCACATCCCACGTTTGATCAAAGAGTGGTTCTAGCATGTCTCCAGATTTAAAGGTAATGTCAAGATTTAATATTGAAGCATTCTCTTTCGCAACGATGAGGGCTGCTTCTGATATATCACTACATGTCACTTGAAGTGAAGGCATTTCTGCCTTAAGAGTGCATCCAATAATGCCAGATCCACAAGCCACATCCGCTACATCTAATGTATACGGTTCTTCAAAATGCATTTCAATACGATCAAGGACATGCACTACAAGTTCTTCAGTTTCAGGACGAGGGATTAAGACATCTGAATTTACCTTAAATTTTCGTCCATAAAACCATTCGTACCCTAACACATGGGCTAATGGCATATCTTCAAGGAGTTGTATAACCCCTTGATTGAAGACATTTTGAAGTGCTTCATCCATGACTTCATCCATATTAAGGTATAAGTCTATGCCTTGTTCTTGACATAACTCAACAAGAAAACGCTTAAAAGCTAAGGCATCAAAATCATCCCTAGCTTTCTTATACGCTTGTCTTAATACTTGATTATAGGTCATCATCAAGAGGTTGTTCCATCTTCATGGTTTGTTCAAAGGCCAGTAAAGCATCACATACATCATCAAGTTTGCCTTCCATGACTCGATCCAGTTGAACCAAAGTAAACCCAATACGATGATCGGTTAAGCGATTTTGTGGATAGTTATAAGTTCTAATCTTTTCAGAACGACTTCCACGTCCAATCTTCGATTGTCTTTCTTTCCCTTTAGCTTCTTCAATTTTTTCCATGTGGGCTTCGTAGACTCTTGCGCGAACCATTTTTAATGCTTTGTCGCGGTTATCATGTTGAGAACGACCTTCTTGCATGTTGACACTAATCCCTGTTGGCACGTGAGTCACACGCACAGCGGAGTCTGTTTTATTGACTGATTGTCCCCCAGCACCTGATGAGCGGTGAGTTTCAAAAATAAGATCATTATCATTAATCTCAAAGTCTTCGGCTTCAACTTCGGCCATAGCTAGTACCGTTGCGGTTGAGGTATGAATGCGGCCTTGGGTTTCAGTTTTTGGAACTCGTTGAACACGATGAGCCCCTGACTCAAACTTTAAGAATCGATACACATCACTGCCTTTGATCACAAAAGAAATCAGTGTATATCCACCAGCTTCGGCTTCATTCGCATCAAGGACTTCAACTTTCCATCCTTTAGTTTCCGCAAACTTGGAATACATGCGAAATAAGTCCCCCGCAAAAATGTTTCCTTCATCCCCACCGGCTGCACCACGGATTTCCATGATGACGTTTTTATCATCATCTGGATCTTTAGGAAGTAAAAGTAGTTGAAGTTTTGCTTCTAACTCTTCAAGTTGTGGTGTTAATTCACTGATTTCAAGTTGTGCCATTTCTTTAAGGTCCACATCATCTTCATTCAGTAAAGTTTGAGCTTGTTTTAAGTGCTCGACAACTCCTTGATATTCATTGAAGGTATCCACCACTTCTTGAAGGGTCGATTGTTCTTTCGCATATTTTGCGAGTTTTTTAGGTTCAGATAATGTGGCTGGATCTTGTAATAAGGCATCTAGGGTATGATAACGATCCACGACTTTCTGACATCTATTTAATAATATACTCATAACTTCATCTCCTATCGAGTTAAATTCATTAACCAACGGCCTTGTGAGACTCGCATTAATCCTATCACTACTCGTATGATTTGTTCAACCTGGACTAAAAGTAAGACTAGAGCTAAGGATTCAATCTTAACCACGAGCACTAAAAATGCAGTGAGAGGAAGTCCTATTCCCCAAACTAATCCCGCATCCAACCAAGTTAAGAACTTTGCATCTCCACCCGCTCTTAACGCTGAGAAAATCAATACATTAAATACTCTTAACGCTAAGCGTAGTGATAATACTCTTAGAATAAGTACCGCTAAGCTTGGATTCGCAACTCCACTTCCATATAAGCTCACTAACCATGGAGCTAAGCCTAACACCATCAAACTCAAGGTGAAGGCTAAGAAGATTCCTACTCCATAGAAGTAGTGCATCGTTACTTTCGCTTCATCAAGTTTTCCTTCTCCTAGGATAGCTCCTAAGATTGCGGAAGAAGCCGCATTGACTCCCATAATCGCAAAAAAGAAAAACATTGAGAGTTGGTTCGCAACATAATAACTTTCTAAACTTTCTGGACCAAATAATCCATAAAAGCGAATAAATAAGGTCATCCCTACTCCAAAAAACAATTCATTAAACATTAGTGGTACTGCTCTTGAGGAAATCTTCTTCACTAAAAGCGGTTCTACACTCATATGACTTAATTTTATACTAAAGAAAGGTTGCTTTGACCATAGTGCATAAATCACGTGAAGGATGGCACTTAGACTATGGGCAGTGAGTGTGGCAATGGCCGCACCTTGAATGCCTAATGCAGGAAAACCAAGTAAACCAAAGATGAGGATTGCATTAAGTGAGACATTGGTGATCATAGCGATAATACCAATGCCTAAAGACACCATGGTCTTTTGAATTGAGCGATAGGCAAAGCTAAACATCATCGTGATAACAAACGGGATGTATGACCATTTCACGACATCAAGATACACCATTGAATTCTCAATCACACTCACATCATTGATAAAGAAACCCATAAGTTGACGTGGAAAGAACGATGCAATAGTTAACATGGCCAAAGCGATCATTAACGTAAAGCCAATGCCCACAAAGAATGATTTACGTTGATGAACTTGATCTTTTGCGCCAAAATACTGGGCAATAAAAATACTTGCTCCAGAAGCCGCTCCAAAAGAAATGGTCATCATGAGGTTTTCAATTTGCGTCGCATTCCCAACAGCACTCACGCCTTGACTTATACTTGACACCATGATGGAGTCTACAATCCCCATAATTGAGTTAAGCATTTGTTGAATCATGATGGGTAATCCCACAATGGCCATACGCTTATAAAACCTTGCTGGCGCAAGGTATTTTTTAATTGAGTGTGAGTTCATCTAAAGTGTCGGTTTATCTTTCACAATATGGCAATGTCGACAACGTGCTTCATAGCTTTCTGCAGCACCCACAAGAATAATTGGATCATGATATGATGCAGCTTGACCATTCACTAAGCGTTGTGTACGAGTTGCTGGAGCACCACATGTAGTGCAAACAGCCGTAAGTTTTGTTACAAATTCAGCACATGTAATAAGGATAGGCATAACATTAAAGGGTTCTCCTCTAAAGTCCATATCAAGTCCAGCCACCATGACACGTTTACCTTCTAGGGCAAGTTGATCACATACCGCGACAATATCACTATCAAAGAATTGAACCTCATCAATCGCCACAACATCCACATCATCATTCACATGATTGAGGATATCACGAGCTTTCGCCACCACTATAGAATCCACACTACTTCCCGCATGGGATACCACTTTGGTATTTGAATATCGATTATCAATGGCTGGTTTAAAGACTAGGATATTCTTCTTCGCAAAGCGTAAAACATTGATTCTTCGAATCAATTCTTCAGTCTTACCCGCAAACATACATCCTGAAATAACTTCAAGCCAACCTGCTTTATATTGGTGATACATCATAACTTAACCCTCTTAAACTTCTCTTTAATTATACACAAAAAATAAGGGGTTTACCCTTATTTGATGCCGTATTTTTTGTTGAAGCGTTCTACACGTCCAGCTGCTTGCGCGAAGCGTTGTTTACCAGTATAGAATGGATGACAGTTTGAGCAAGTATCAACGCGAATTTGTTTAGCTGTTGATAATGATTCAAACTCAGTTCCACATGATTGGCATACAACGGTGATCTTGTTGAGCACAGGATGAATTCCGTTTTTCATATGTTCTCCTTCCGCCTTGATAATTTATGGATTACCAAAGTAAGTTTTGCTTGACTATAATAACATCTTTTAATACTTTACACAAGATGGGAACTTACAATTATTCTAATGGTGTTGAAGTATAAACAATCATAATCATTTCTTGATCAACTTCATTATCTTTGAGGGATTCTTCTTCAAGTAGTTCTGAATATAGTGCACGAGTGATTATGATACTCATCCCGTTTTCTATCCATTGCATTCCTTTATTTTCAGGATGTTCTTGAAAGCCTTCTTTGTCTTTGTTGGTATTCTTGTAGGCTTCCATAGTGAGATCGATAGAGTCTACAGGAATAAAGATAACAATGTCTACTTTCATATCTTCTTCTAGGAAAGCATTTATCGAGCTCATCGAAACAATACTACCTTCAAATTCAACAGGGATTTCAATATTCACTAAGACATTATTTGTCCAAGACGTTTCTGATTCTATAGTGACTGTCACCATTGTGAATAAGAAATAGACTACATTAACGCTAATCTCTCTTTCTTCATCTGAAAAACTAAGTTGAGTGGTATTGTTTTCGATGACAGCCTCTGCGTTAAATGTTTCTTTATAATAGGAAACTACCTCATCTACGTTTAATGATGAAATATAAATCATATTAAACTGGTGGGGTTGAAGTGTGAGGGGTCGATATTGGTATGAGCGAACGATTGATTGTAAGGGTGAATCATCCTTCTGAACAATATAACTATCTTTTAATATCTCATTTAATTCAAACATCTTAGGGGTTAAATTAGGATCATCAGGATTTGGATTGGTTGGGGCACATCCAAAGAGTAGTGCAAATATCAAGAATAAACTAATGAATTTAATTGATACTTCCTTAATCATTGAGTTCTACTCGTGTAATCTTCGCCCCTAACGCAATGAGTTTATGATCTAATTCATCATATCCACGATCAATATGATACACATCATGGATTGTTGTTGTGCCTTGCGCAATGAGTCCTGCCACAACAAGTGCTGCACCACATCGTAAATCCGTCGCGGTGACATGATCTCCAAAGAGTGATGTTTCACCTTTAATCGTCGCCGTTGCAGGAGATAAACTAATATTGGCACCAAGTCTTTGAAGTTCTAAACAGTGTTTAAAACGCTCAGTATAGATCGTCTCATTGACTATAGATTCACCTTTAGCTTGAGTAAGCAGTGTGGTCAGTGGTTGTTGAAGATCTGTCGCAAAACCAGGATATGGCAAGGTCTTGACATCCACTGGCTTTAAATCTATTCCTTTTTTAATAATCACATGATCTCTTTCAACTTCAACACTCACTCCCATGTCTTTAAGTTTAGATATTAAACTCTCAACGTGTTGTGGAATGACGTTTTCAATAATCATTTCTTCAGCTGCGGCAGCCGCAATAATCATATAGGTCCCAGCTTCAATACGATCAGGAATGATTTCATGGAATGTTCCTCCAAGTTGTTCCACTCCTTCAATCGTAATGACATTGGTACCAGCACCTTTAATATTCGCACCCATACGGTTCAACATCGTGGCCACATCAATAATCTCGGGTTCTTTCGCCGCATTCTCAATGGTCGTTCTTCCTTGCGCTAAAGTTGCCGCAAGCATGATGTTGATGGTTGCCCCCACTGAAGAAATATCAAGGAATATTTTAGCTCCCACTAGTTTCTCAGCTTTAATATGGTAATACCCTTGTGTGTATTCTACGTGAGCTCCTAATGCTTCGAATCCTTTTAAATGTAAATCAATGGGACGAGGTCCTAAATAACAACCTCCAGGCATTTTCATTTTTACTTCTTTAAATCGACCTAAAAGAGCTCCCATAAAATAGTATGACGCTCGTAATTTATTCACAGCGGGATGATCGAGTGAAATGTTCTTCAAATGAGTTGGGTCAATCACTAGATGCCCATCAGATGGTGTATTCACTTCCACATTTAAAAACTCAAGTAAATGATTTAATGATTCCACATCTGAAATGTGAGGAACCCCAATAATTGAAATGGGTCCAAGTGAAGATAAGATTGTTGCGGGAATAAGTGCAACGGTGGCATTTTTTGAGCCGCTGATTCGTACGACTCCTTTAAGAGGATGTTGTCCTTCGATTTTTAGTACTTGTGTCATAATGGTGCCTCAGTTCATATAATTATACACTAATTTGAAATGATGGTCATTAATTAAAAAGATGATGGTTGCCCATCATCTGTTAATTATTCTGCTTGTCCTGCGCTTCCAAACTCAATCATTTTTTCTTTGATGGTTGCGCAAATTGCATCGTATCCAGGTTTTAGAAGTTTACGAGGATCAAATCCTTTTCCTTCTAAATCTTTACCTGATTCAATGTACTTTCGAGTGGCTGCCGCAAAGTCGACTTGAAGTTCAGTATTCACGTTGATCTTTGATACTCCTAATGAAATGGATGTCTTAATCATGTCCGTAGGAATACCACTTCCTCCATGTAGGACTAATGGCATTTGCCCAGTAAGTTCTTGGATTTGTTTTAATACATCAAAATCTAAACCTTTCCAGTTTGCTGGATATTTACCATGAATATTTCCAATGCCTGCTGCTAATAAGTCTACCCCTAAGTCCGCAATCATCTTACATTCTTTTGGATCCGCAACTTCACCACTTCCAATAACGCCATCTTCTTCTCCACCAATCGCACCCACTTCAGCTTCAACGCTAATGCCTTGAGCATGCGCTAATGCGACGATTTCTTTAGTCTTTTGAACGTTTTCTTCAATTGGATAATGAGATCCATCAAACATAACGGATGAGAATCCAGCCGCAATCGCTTTTTGTGCGCCTTCATATGATCCATGGTCTAAGTGAAGCGCAACATCAACGGTGATGTTTTGATCTTCAATCATTCCTTTAACCATACCTACGACAGCACGATATCCTCCCATGTATTTACCCGCTCCTTCAGAAACCCCTAAAATAACTGGTGATTTCATTTCTTGAGCTGTAAATAAGACGGCTTTAGTCCATTCTAAGTTATTGATGTTGAACTGCCCGACCGCATAACCATGCTTTCTTGCACGTTGTAACATCTCTTTTGCAGATACTAGTCCCATGTTTTCCTCCTCATAGTGTCGCCTCTATTTTACACCTTTTAGATGGTGAATTAAAGATGCATTGATAAATCCATTAAATAGTGGGTGTGAGCGATTCGGTCTTGATTTAAATTCTGGATGGAATTGACACCCCACAAACCATGGATGATCTTTAAGTTCCATAATCTCCACAAGTTGCCCATCTGGAGATACTCCTGAGAATAATACTCCATGACTTGCTAGAATGTCACGATAGTTATTATTAAACTCATAACGATGACGATGACGCTCTAAAATTAATGATTGTTTATACACTTCATAGGCTTTTGAAGTTTCATCAAGGGCACATGGCCAGTTCCCTAATCGAAGGGTCCCACCCATATGTTGCTTACCAGAATAATCTTCCATGAGGTGAATGATAGGGTGAGGTGTGTGTTCACTCCATTCAATTGAATCTGCGCCTTCAAGTCCGCACACATGACGAGCAATTTCAATACTCGCAATCTGCATCCCTAAGCAAATTCCAAAATAAGGAATGTTATGTGTGCGTGCGTAATGGGCTGCCGCAATCTTTCCTTCAATACCACGACCACCAAAACCACCTGCCACTAAAATTCCATCCACATGAGATAATGACTCGACAATCGTTTCAATCGAAAGTTTCTCTGAATTCACCCATTCAATGTCCACATGGGTATCATGATCATAACCTGCGTGTTTTAATGATTCGGCCACTGATAGATACGCATCATGAAGTTGAACATACTTACCTACAAGCGCAATACGTACACAATGTTTTAAATTATTGGCACGATCAATCATGGCTTTCCATTCACTCATATCCGCTTCAGGAGCATCAATTTTAAGTTTATGAAGCACATAATCATCAAATCCTTGGTTTTTAAATGATAAAGGAATATCATAAATATTCTTTGTGTTTAATGATTCAATAATCGCATATTCACGCACATCACAAAATAATGCAATCTTACGTTTCACATCCGCAGAAAGTGGTTCTTCAGAGCGAGTCACGATAATATTGGGTTTAATCCCTAGGGACATCAGTTCTTTATAAGAGTGTTGAGTGGGTTTAGTCTTTAACTCATTTCCTCCAGGAACTAATGGCACTAAAGTTGTATGAATAAAGAGAACATCTTCTTTCTCATGTTCCGCATGCACTTGACGTGCTGCTTCTAAGAATGGTAAGGATTCAATGTCCCCTACTGTTCCACCGATTTCAGTAATAATAATATCTGCATTGGATTCGTTCGCAGCTCCATAGACCTTAGCTTTGATTTCATCCGTAATATGAGGAATGACTTGAACCGTTGCCCCTAAATAATCACCACGACGCTCTTTCGCAATGACTGTTGAGTAAATGCGTCCTGTGGTAATAGATGCACTCTGAGTAAGTTCTTCGTCAATAAAGCGCTCATAATGCCCTAAATCAAGATCGGTTTCAGCACCATCTTTGGTGACGAAAACTTCTCCATGTTGATAAGGAGACATGGTTCCTGGGTCAACGTTAATATAGGGATCAAACTTCTGCATGAATACTTTCAGACCTCTTTGCTTAAGCAAACGTCCTAAGGAAGTCGCGATAATCCCTTTCCCAATCCCAGAGACTACCCCTCCTGTAACAAATATATATTTAGCCATAAATCCCTCATTCCTATTTAATAAAACAAAAAAGCCGCACCTAACATTTAGGGGCGTGCCCTTATTAACTTTACCAAAAACATTCATTCACTTCAATAGACAATTGTGTTTTCACATGTTCTTTAGAAAAAGAAAACGAGCATCATGCTCATTATCGTCTTGACCAAACATTAGGATTAGGAAGTGACTCTTTTAAGTCAATTCCTTTTGATGTCACGAATTCTTTAAATACTTCAAAAAAGAAAAGTTTTGATTTAAGTTCTATTTCATCTTCATAACGCTCAAACAGTGGTGTAGAAAGAAGTGGATGATATGGATAATTCTCTCTAAACCAATATAAACTAAACCCACACTGATCTAATTTTAAGTACTCATTATATTGACACGAGATAATGTCTTGAATTAAAGTCATAAACTCATGATTATGTGTAAAATTCATGTCTTTTAAAACTCTAACATAGTCTGAGATAAGCTTGTAATATTCTTTTTGTTCATCAAAATCAAGTTGAATCGCATATCCAAAGTGAGGAGTCACTTGATAATTCTGATAGCGCTCAAACAGTCTTATTTTAAAACTTTGATTGTCTACCTCTTTTTGACTCATTGGGATCACAAGTTGATAGAATATTCCATATTCTTCTTTGAGGGAATTTAAATCAACTTCGACTCCATCAATGATCATTGAGCCTTCTGTAGGTGAACCTAAATTCAAACCCTCGTATCCATGATTTAAGTATATCCCAGGCGCAATCACACCAGGAATAATTGACTCAACATGAAGTGGGAATATTCTAGCGAGACTATGCAAAGATGCTAAGAAGGAAACTATACCAAATATAATCACAAATGGATTTGCTCTTTTTTTCTTATAATCTTTTAAATTCTCTTCAATCGTATCAAACTCTTCAAATTCAACTTGTTTCTTACCCACGTTAGTTCCCCACAATATTTTCTGTTTCCATTATACCAAGACTATGATTAGTATTATAGAGTTTTTTGTCGAAATCTTATTTTTCTTATTTATAATATTTATGCTGTTAAATCAAAGAAAAAATCCACCTCAGTGGATTATTCTTGGTCATCATCCGATGATTTTTCATCATCTTCAGAGAATTCATCATCAAAATCAAGTAAGTCTGTATCTTCATCTAGTTCACTATCATCAATTAAAAGTTTTGATGTATCCACATGAACTTCTGAAAATTTATAGTTTTTTCTTAAATCCCATTTATTGTCTGGAAGTGCGATGAAGCGAGCATCTAACATGAGTGCTGAATAGAAGGTTGCAATCTTCCTTTCCGCTACTTGTTGGTTGAATCCTAATTGAATACATACTTCTGACCATATTGCAGAAAAGGGAACTTCCTTTTTTGTTTTAATGAATTCATATGCAATGTCTGTCATTGATTTATTACTCATAAGGTCTCCTTACATTTTTTCCGGGGCACTGACCCCCACCAAATTCAATGCATTTCGTAGTGTAATGGCGACTGCTTTTGTGAGCGCAAGTCGATTTGCACTGAGTGAAACGTTAGACGAATCTAATACATAACATTCACCATAGAAACTATGGAATAGTGCCGCTACCTTAGAAAGATAGTTCACAATTTTATGAGGTTGCATACTGCTTGCGGCATCCACAACCACGGATGGAAACTCATTTAAATACTTAATAAGTTCAATCTCTTTAGGATGAGTAAGCTCTTCAATCTTTTCCACAACTGGATACTCACTTCCTGATCGTAAGATAGAACATACTCGCGCATGAGCATATTGGGCATAATACACCGGATTTTCATTGGATTGCTTTGTGGCCATATCCAAGTCAAGTTCCATTTGGGTATCCGCTGCACGGGCTGTAAAGAAGTATCGTATTGCATCTGATCCTGCTTCTTCAATAAGATCAAGAAGCGAGATGCTTTTTCCTGAGCGTTTAGATAGTTTAAATTCTTGTCCATCTTTCATCATACGCGCCATCTGAATGATTTCCACATGAAGATCCATATCAATGCCTAGTAGAATCATAGAAGCTTTCAATCGTGCAATATACCCATGATGGTCAGCTCCTAGAAAGTTAACACATTTTTTAAATCCACGATCATATTTATCTTTATGATACGCAATATCAGGTAGTAGATAGGTATATGAACCATCACTCTTTACAAGGACACGGTCTTTATCATCCCCATGTTCGGTAGTTTTAAGCCAAATCGCTCCTTCACTTTCATAGACTGATCCTAAATCTTTCAGTCTTTGTAATGTGGTTTCAACCATATGCGCATCATAGATACTTTGTTCTGAACTAAAGACATCAAACTCAACGTTAAATGTTTTTAGATCACGTTTGATTTTATCAAGTTCTTTCACTAAACCGACTTGTCTAAAGTATTCAAGTGGTTGATTGACAATATCAACGCCTTCTTCTTCCACAAGTTCTTTCGCAATATCAATGAGGTCTTGACCATGATAACCATCTTGAGGAATACTTGCTTCTAATCCACAAGCTTGTTTTACACGAGCTTGGAGTGAAAGGGCCATGTTATGGATTTGATTACCAGCATCGTTAACATAATATTCACGTGTGACATCATATCCAGCAAATTTTAAAATACGAGCAACACTATCCCCAATGGCTGCACCTCGTGCATGCCCTGGATGTAGATCCCCTGTAGGGTTGGCGGAAACATATTCTAAATTGATTTTTTCATTTTGTCCATAGTTACTAGAGCCATAGTCATTATCTTCTTTTAAGATTGTGGACACAACATTAAATAAGACTTCTTTCTTAAGAACAATATTAATGAATCCTGGACCAGCTAGTGTCATAGTCTCCACAAGACTTTGATCTTGTGGTAAGTTTTGAATGAGGGCTTGCGCAATATCCACAGGTTTCATTTTCAACGGTTTTGTTAAGCGCATCGCAAGGTTGGTTGCATAATCTCCTAAAGAAGAATCCTTAGGGATTTCAATCACCACATCATGGTGATTAAGAGTGAGTTCAAAGGCTTGGGCTGCACTTTGAATCAATACCTCTTTTAATTGATGTTCTAAATGATTCATAGTTCCTCCCACGTTTGTGTAATCGTATCGACAATCTCATCATGATCAAGTAAATGATAGGATAAGGTGACCTCATCATCACTGATATGAAGAAAATCTTTTTTAATTGGAATTTGCCATTCTCCCATGGATGTTGATTTATAGATTAATCCTTCATCAAATTCATTCATCCAAACTGCCGTCATGCCATCATCTAGTCTCATTAAGGCTATTGAATTTTGATCGATACATACAAAGGTTTTCACATCATCATGTGTATAAATGTATGTTATACAATGATGATCAATCTCTTTAATCGCAAAGCCTTCAAACTCACTCTGAAACTTTGAGTGAGTAGAATGCATGGTGTAGTTGAGTTTGATTTTCTTTTGTTTCATGTGTTGTTTATCTTGTAAAATTATAATGACAACGGCGCAGTTGTCAAGTTATTTAAACAAAGTTACACCACTTTAACACAACTATCCATAAACGCAAGTTTTTTTAGTGATTTTTTATTAAATAAATGCATTTTTAACAATATTTAAACGTAATTGATTGAATTCTTTCATCCTAGTTTCTGAATTATTCCAAAAGAAAAACTTAGTCAGGTTTTATTGACTAAGTTTATATTAACCTCTTTATGCTGTTAACTCTTTGAATAGTTGATCAAGTGCACTATCATTTAAGAAGTTTTCGATAGCCACGATACGTACATCAGGATATTTCAAACGGGTACGTTCCACAAGACTTTGATGTGTAACCACAACTCCTGCTTCATGAGGTATCTTCTCAATTGGATAGTTTGTGACTTTTACTTTTTTACCTGCATTTTCTAAACGTTTTCTAAATGCATTAGCTCCTAAAGCACTGCTTCCTAATCCAGCGTCACACGCAAAGGCGATGAGTTCAACTGATTTAGCTGATAATGCACCTTCTAATACCGCTTTGCCTTCAGCTTTCATTTCCTTGGCAGTTGCCTTGTATTCTTCGAAGTTTTCTTCTTTTCTCTTTGAAGTTTTTAGAATAAATGATGCTAGTAAGAAACTTACTACAGTAGCGGTTAAGACCCCAGCAATGATTCCGACAAAGTTACCACGTGGAGTTAATGCAAGGTATGCAAAGATTGATCCTGGACTTGGTCCTGCCACTAATCCTGCATTGAATAAATTAAACATGAAGATCCCTGAAGCAGAACCGACGATCATTGGAATAATCATAATCGGTCTCATTAATACATATGGGAAGTAAATCTCATGGATACCCCCAAAGAAGTGAATGATGATAGCACCAGAGGCTGATTTCTTTGGCATACCTTCGCCAAAGAACATAAAGGCTAATAATAGACCTAAACCTGATCCTGGGTTAGAAGCTACGGTAAAGTAGATTGATTTCCCAAGATTAACTGCTTCTTGCATCCCAAGTGGATAGTAGATCCCTTGGTCGATGACGTTGTTTAAGAACAATACTTTTGCAGGCTCATTAATCAAAGCTAAAATAGGAAGAAATCCTGTTTTGACCAATGCTTCAATTAAAGTTGTAACAAGTGTATTTGCACTTTCGATGAGTGGTCCCACCACTGTGAAGGACCCTAATATTAATAATAAACCAATGATCCCCAAACTGAAATTATTCACTACCATTTCAAAGCCGACAGGAATTTTCCCCTCCAAAAATTCGTCAAACTTCTTAATAATATATGCACTCAATGGTCCCATGATCATAGCTCCTAAGAACATTGGGATACTTGCTCCGACAATTAAACCAATCGTACCTATGACCCCCGCCACAGCACCACGATCTTGATGAACTAGTCGTCCCCCTGTATAGGCTAATAATAGTGGTAGCACATAGATAATCATTGGACCTACGATGCTTGAAAATGCTTCATTTGGAATCCATCCAGTTGGGATGAATAGTGCGGTTAGAAATCCCCATGCTATGAATGCTCCCATATTAGGAATGACCATAGCAGTAAGAAATCCACCAAAAGCTTGAACTTTTGCTCTATTTACGCTCATTCAATTTCTCCTTTAATTTCATGATTCGATCAATGACGTTTCATCTTAATCTTAATGTCCTAAAGTTAGTGGCCAGTTAACTTCTTATTATGATTAAGAGTGATTTATGTTAAAGATGATGTCATCTTTCCCAATTTAGTTAAAAAACAAATTCTCAATCTCATTAGTATCATTTGCATTAAGGATTTCTTTTAAACGTGATTCATCCATTAATACTTCCGCAAGGACTGATAAGAGTTCCATATGTTGGTTATTGTCATTCGCTGAGAATGCAATAATCAACTTCACAGACTTATCATCAGGGTACATCACTGGTTGATCAAGTTTTAATATTGATACTCCCGTTTTCATAACCCCCATCTCTGCTCTAGAATGCGGTAATGCCACATGGGGCATAATTACAATATAGGAACCATTGTTCTTAACGTTGTCAATCATTGCATTCACGTAGTTATCTGTGATACACCCCGCTTCAAGTAGAGGGGTTGCTGCAACGATGATTGATTCGGTCCAGTTGTTAACACTTTCTTTCACCGAAACCTTTTTAAAGTAAGAAACGTTATTCATGGCAACCTCTTTTCTAGACAATCACAGTGTAACATGGTCTTTAATTTGTGCGAATACAAAGAATGTTTCAAATTTTTTTGAAATCTTCTTATACTTCATCTATTTTGGGATGATGCTATAATGACCTTAAGGTAAGCCATGAAAAACAAAGAACTTGAAATTCTAGAGTATGTGATTGAATGTGGTAACACACTAACCTTAGATGAACTTTGTGACAAGTTTCATTTAAATCCAAGAAGTATTCGTTATTACATGGATTTTATTATGCAGGAACTGAAGAATGCACACATTGAATTAGATCGTGGCACATATACTATCGGTAATATTGAAGCCATTCGATCATTTCTTGCTGATCCAAAAAATATTTCATCACTGACTAGTATTAAGAAATTTCGTATGTTGTTTGCTTTTGCATTTGACGAATCAATTAATCTATCACGTATGGCGCAAGAATTGGATATTAGTCGAGTTACCGCGAAACAGTATCTATTGGAAATAGAAAATCAATTAGCTCAATACTCACTTAAAACTAAGTTTGATAATAATGGTATCTCACTCATTGGTTCAGAAGAAGCGATACGAAGTGTGCAGCTTCAAATACTGCTTGATTATCACAGTTTTAGTGAGATAAAACGGCGTTCTCTACATGATATTACTTTTCACTACACAGATTTTAATCATTTTATCCCGATTGATGAATTTCTAAAAAATGTTCAAAGTGAAATGAACTCAATTTTAACTGATTATTCATTCCAAATATGTAGGAATTATTTGATCATTGCATTAAGAAGAATCCAAAAACAAAGAGTTCTAAGTTTTTCAAATCATCTGGATTTTCTTTTGAAGAGTCCTGAATTCAAAATCATTAGTCATTACATACATCTTTTAGAAGATACATTCAAAGTTGAACTTAATCAAAATGAAATTGAGAAGATTACTGACCTGCTTATAGGTAGTCATTATTCATTCAATCATGAATTGAAAGAGAATACTTGGTTTGAGAATAATTTGTTTGTGACTAAGTTAATTGCTAATTTTAGTAAACACATTAATCTCAACCTTAATCAAGATCAATTACTCGTTAATAGTCTATTAACTCATTTGAAACCAACTATGTATCGGATGCTCCATAATATAAAGTTGAGTGAAATTGATACGGAAGAAATTATCCAAAATTTCGCGTATGAGTATGAAATCACTCAACGTGTTCTTAATGAGTTAAAGTTCTTTACCAATCACAACGCAGATAAAGATGAGATTGCTTTAATAACCTTACATTTTAAAGCTGCTATGAATCGTTATCATTCTACCCATAATAAACAGCTAAAAGTGTTAATTGTTTGTTCGCAAGGATATGGTACTTCTCGTCTTCTTGAACAACAACTTAATGAAGTCTATTCGGTAGATATAGCTGAATGCATTCCATCACATTTCTTGCCATTTTATGAGAATCTCGCGGATATTGATTTAGTCGTAACTACAATCAAGGAACTAACTCTTGAACAACCAATTCCAATGATTTATGTCAAGCCAATTTTGTCTTCAGATGATTTCAAAAAATTGGATGAAGTCTTAGTGAGTCGAAAATCACAAATTCTTCTTTCTGAACTAACTCAAATTATTGATGAACACGCTCATATTAATGATCGAAAGAAAATGGTTGATCATCTGATTTCTCGATTTGGTAATACTCTCATCAATGATCTAGAATCCCCCAATATAAACCTAATGAAGTTCTTATCGATTGATAATGTTCTCATTATTGAAGAGAAGATTGATTGGCAAACCGCCATTTCACTATGCGGAGATATGCTAGTGACCAATGGCTATGTGAATGAACTATATGTTGAAAGCATGATTGAAGCATTCGAAAACTATGGCTCGTATATGGTGATTGATGAAGGAGTAGCTATTCCACATGCTAAAAATGAAGACAATGTATTCCAAACCGGGATTGTCCTAACGATATGTAAACATCCTGTTATATTTAATGGAGACCACCACATCTCATCATTCTTTGCATTTTGCTCAGCAGATCATCACGAACATTTGGATGCATTAGTTGCCATATCAAATCTCATTAGCGAAACAGACTTTAAGAATTTGATAGCTACATTTAATGATGAACATGAAGTCATTGCCTATATTCGTGATTTCGCACTAAGGAATTAAAGAAATGAGGAAAATATATGAACAACATTTGGAATGAAGCCAAGATCTATTCGCCTTCTCTGATTACGCTAGATATGTGTAATTTAGAGTCTCAAATCAGAGACCTTGAAGCATCAGGAATTAAGATGCTTCATGTGGATATTCTCGATGGACACTTTAGTCCAAGTATGCCACTTGGATTTGAAACCGTAAAACAACTTCGAAACAAGACTGATTTATTTTTTGATTGCCATGTGATGACTAGTGATTATGATTACTTTGTGGATGAACTTATTTCAATTGGAGTCCAACAAATTGTCTTTCAAATTGAAACCGCAAAACATGTGGATGGGCTTCTTAATAAAATCCATAATGCAGGAATTAAAGCCGGGGTAGCATTAAAACCATCCACTCCACTGTCAGTATTAGACTACATTTTAGATAAATGTGATACCGTGGTCCTCATGCTTATTAATCCTGGGTATGCATCAAGTGGAAAAGAAGATCAAATTCATTATGGTGGTCGCAAGATTAAAGAATTAAGAGCAATGATTCAATCACGAGGACTTAATACCAAGATTTCAATTGATGGGAGAATCTCTCCACAAAATATTGCGGATTATGGAAATGGTCTAGTGGATATCTTTGTATTAGGAACGACTTGTTTATCAAGAACGAATCTTAAGGAATCTATTAAGAAATTGGGAGAATATCATGACACAAATAACATTTAACAATCATAAAGATATTGTATTAAGTGAGCTCCATCAAGCTTTAAGTATGATTAGTGATGACACAATCCAACAACTCATCTCAGAAATTACCTCTGCCGAAAAGGTCTTCTTTGTGGGAGTAGGAAGAGTCATGTTATCACTACAATCTATCTGCAAACGACTATCTCATCTTGGGATAAATGCCCATTGTGTTGGGGAGATTACTGAACCTGCCCTTACTGATAAAGATTTACTGATTGTTGGATCAGGAAGTGGATCAACTTTATTCCCTCTCGCAATCGCAAAAAAAGCGCATCAATTAGGAGCACGAGTGATTCACATTGGATCTAATCCTAATAGTGAACTAAGTTCAATGGTAAGTTTAATGGTAAGAATTCCCGTCCAAACTAAGTACTACCTAGAAGATGAAATCACATCCCAACAACCCATGACCTCGCTATTTGAACAGTCTTTATTATTATTAGGAGATATTGTTGCTTTAATGATTATCAAACAGAAGGATGTGAATTTAAAATCCTTGTGGCAGTATCATGCAAATCTTGAATAGTATGAAAAAAGCTTGTCATTTTGGAGCTGGCAATATTGGACGAGGGTTTATAGGGTTAATACTTCATCATGCAGGATATGATGTTTCATTTGCGGATGTGAATAGTTCTCTTATTAGACAACTTAATGAAAGTAAGCAATATCCTGTTGAGACTATCGCTGTTTCACCACAACGATATGTGGTGAATGTTGAACGAAGTTTTGATATTAATGAAGATACGGATGCGTTAATTGAAACCATGGCAAACGTGGATATCCTTACGACTGCGGTGGGTCCCCACATACTACCAAAGATTGCTCCATTATTCGCAAAAGCACTAGAAATGAAATTTACGAATTCTTCATATTCTTATCTTAATATCATCGCCTGTGAAAATGTCATCGGTGGAAGTGAATTATTAAAACGGGAAGTCTTCAATTATCTTTCTGAACCAGTCAAAGACTTTGTGAATGAGTGGGTTGGATTCCCTAATTCAGCCGTCGATCGCATTGTGCCAATTCAAGATAATCAAGAACCACTTTTAGTTAGGGTTGAAGAATATGTTGAATGGGTGATCGATTCAGTCAATGCGAAAGGTGCGCTTAATTTTAAAGGTGCTATCTTTACAGACAAACTTGAAGCATTTATTGAGCGAAAGTTATATTTGGTGAATGCTGCGCATGCTGCAATTGCATACATGGGTTATCAAAAAAGATATGAAACCATTAGTGAATCTTTGAATGACCAAGAAATCATGGATCATGTCTATGCTCAAATGCTTGAAGCCGCAACACTACTATCTCTTAAACACGGGTTTGATATGCAAGAATTACGTGAATATGCCAATAAAACACTAAAACGATTTGCTAATCCTGAAATCACAGATTCAGTGTATCGAGTTGGTCGATCACCAATCAGAAAGTTATCATTGAATGATCGTTTTATTAAACCACTTCTTGAAATGTTTGAATACCAATGCGAAAGTAAGCATTTCGAGCTCTCAGTCTACAATGCCTTACAGTATGATTACGTGGAAGATGAAGAAGCTGTAAGTTTAAATGAGAAGATTAAGGAAAATGGACTTGAAAGAACTCTTACAGATATGTGGAAGGTATCAAGTGATCATCCACTTGTTCAATCTATCATCAAACTAAAGTACACCAACTAGAAACCTAGTTCATCATGAACTAGGTTGTTATAAAAAGACAAATCTTTCGATTTGTCTTTTATTTCATTTGATTAATAATCGTCGTTTGATTTCGACCTAAGCTTTTTGACATATATAATGCTTGATCGGCTAAATCAATGATTCCTTCCATAGAAAGGTTTGGATAGATCATTGCGCCACCAATTGAAACGGTCACTTGGATATCTTTAGTTTCGTGAAGATAAGAGGATTTCATCACAATATTTCTTAATCTTTCCGCCACTGCTCTTAAATCATTCTCATTATCAAACACAAATAATCCAATGAATTCCTCACCACCCCAGCGACTGACTACATCATGTCTTTTTATATTTGAGACAAGTGACTTAGACACTAGTTTCAATATTTCATCCTTTAACATATGTCCATAGGTATCATTAATGACTTTGAAATAATCGATATCAAACATAAGAATCCCAAAGCGTTGATTAAATTGCTGATACTCTTCAATCATATTTTTCAGTGCAAATTCAAAGTAACGGCGATTTGGAATTTGCGTAAGTGGATCCTTCATGAGTTCATGTTTTAGAGAAACGTTTTCATCAATTACTTCCTTTTGAAAACGCTCATCGGTAAATACTTCAATTGCTCCGATGATACTTTTCTTATCATTGTATAAAGGAATTGATTTTACACTCACTGGAACTCGATGTCCTTGTTTATGTTTTAAGTAGACATGGGCTTGTTGGAGTTCACCAGTTTGAATGGTGTAATGAAGTGGACATCCCGCAAAACATAACATCTTCCCTTGATCATCCACATGTTGTAATAAGTTATTATGACAGTATTTGTTAACAACTTCTTCAGATGAATATCCCGTAATACGCTCACTTCCTTTATTCCAAAACACAATTTTACGTTCTCTATCCACAACATATACACCTTCAAACAACTGATTCAAAAGGTTTTGATCGTAACAATCGGTCATGGGGTACCTCACTGACCTTGAAGGAAATGCTCAATCGCTTCGACAGATTTGATAATATTCGCCGATAGATTTTCATATCCTTGTTCTGTAATCAGAACATTATCTTCAATACGAATGCCTAGATTAAGTTCTTCAATATATAACCCAGGTTCTACAGTAATCACATGTCCTGGTTGAAGAATTGTATCATCATATTGACCTACATCATGAATATCAAGTCCTAAGAAATGAGATACTCCATGATAATAAACTTTAGAGACATCTTCAGCCGACTTGATAAATCCATCTTCCACAAGTCTCACTTTATAGAATTCAACCAAGGCTTGATTGAGTTCTCTTATTGCTACTCCTGGTTTGCAAAGCTTAAATACAACTTCCATTCCATCTAAAACCACATTCATGGCTTTTCTTTGAATTGGTGTGAATGTTTTCCCATGAGGAAATGTACGTGTAATATCTGAACTGTAGTGATTGAGTTGAGATCCCATATCCACAAGAATCAAAGCATCTTTTTCAATATCCTGATTATTTTCTACATAGTGTAAGATGGTGGCTCGCTTGTGAGCAGCCACAATCGTATCAAAACCAGGTTTTGCTTGATGCATTTTAAACATGAATTCTAAATGAGCTTGAATCTCACTTTCGTTCTTTAAACTAGATTTAACTTTCAACATATGTTCGAAAGCATGTTGAGTCACATTAATCGCTGCTTTAATGGCTTGAACTTCTTGCTCTGATTTAATGGCACGCATGTTATGAATGACGTGATGGTGAAGCTTTGTTTGAAGTGACACATGAGAGAAATGTTGATTCATAAATCGATCCATTGGTAATTCTTGCGCATTGACTTCATTTTTATGATGGTCAAGATATAGAGTATGAACTGGTGTACGCGTAATCAAGCGATTAAGTGTGGATTGTAGCGTTGATAAAGGAAGAACTTGCGCACATCCACTAATTCTTTTTGCCTCTTCAAAGGGTAAGAATGTACCGACCCATTTTTCCATGACAGGATCAATGTCTTTTATAAAGATCATTTCCTTAACAGTACTTTCTCCCTTAACAATAAGCAGCACTGAATTGTCTTGGTTGATTCCTGTTAAGTAGAAGAAGTTTTTATTCACTTCAAAAGGAAAATGACTATCCGCTGACTTCACAATGAGATCATTGGAAATACTAATGAAGCACCCAAATGGTGCTATGGTTTTTGATAATGCTTCACGACGTTGTTGGTATTGATTCATAAACACTCCTTAGGGGCATATAGCTTAATGTCTTCTTTTTCTTTGCCTTTCACAATAGCAGCTACAATCACCGACACTGTAGAAAGTTCTTTAAGACCTTGTTGAGTTAAAATCCAAATTTGAGATTGTTGATCTTCTTTATAAGGACGATATGGAGCTTGAGTAGCTTTATCTTCATCAAAATAATAATGAGGGTCATATCCTGCTTTTTTGATATTATCAATAAGTTTTTCTTTTTGCTTGTTTGATTTAAAGTCTACATATCCAAATAAGCGACGATGTAAGACACGGGAAGATAAATCACTTAAAATCTTGTCATGATGGGTTTGTAGTGTCATAAGTAGACTTAAGAATGAAACTTCATCCAAGTTCATAATCGTATCATTTGAAATCTTCTGAGTAGATAAGAAGGCTTGAATAAAGGGAGCAGAGTCAAAGGTTTCAATGCCTTGTTCAATGCAGTCTTTCATGCGTTGAAATAAAGATGAAATCATGACCTCTGTACTACGAGAGACTGGATGGTAGTAAACCTGCCAGTACATGTGATATCTTGCCATGATGTAGTCTTCAATCGCATGAACACCGCTCTCCTTCACTACAAGTCTTTCACCTTCAATTCGTAAGGTTCTTAGAATTCGCTCAATATCAAATTGTCCATAACTTGTTCCGGTAAAATAAGCGTCTCTTAATAGATAGTCCATACGATCCGCATCAATTGGTCCTGAAATGATTTGTGATAATAAAGGTTTCTCATAGCGATGACTTAAGATCTTCGCAATCGCTTCAGGAAGGCGAGGATCTGCTTCCATTAATATACTATGAATGTGTGATGGTTGAGTAATGAGTTGAATGGAAAGTAATTCATGATGCACATGACTCACATTTTCAAATGCATGTGAGAATGGGCCATGCCCAACATCATGTAGCAAGGCAGCGCAAAGTAGCGCAACTTGTTCAAAGTCTGTGAGTTGATCTTTTAAACCACTGACTTCATCAATCATGCGACGTGTAATTTCATACACCCCCAAAGAATGGGAAAATCGAGAATGTTCTGCAGTATGGTATACCATCATTGAAACTCCTAATTGATGGATACGACGAAGCCGTTGAACTTCCCTTGAATTGATTAAATCCCAAATGAGTTGTAAGTCCACATGAATATACTCATGAATGGGATCTCTTAACACTTTTTCTTCGAGAGTTTGATGATACATGATGTCCTCCTATCGTGCTAAGCACGCTGATATGACACGCTCTTCTCCTAATAAATATAAGGTTGATGCTAAATCTGGACCATGAACTTTACCTGATGCGACGACCCGTAGTCCCATAAAGAGTGGTTTACCTTTAAAGCCACTCACTTCTTTTACTTTATTAATCGTTTCTTTAATAGTGTCGACATTCCAAACTTCAGGACGATGGGCTGCGAAGGTATGTGCAACGACTTGAGTTGAGTCAAGTGCAAACATACTTTCTGCTTCGTCATTCTCTAAGGTAACTCCTTCTTCAAAGAACATGGATGTTAAAGTCACAATTTCTTGGCCATATGAACATTGTTCTTGGAAAAGATGAAGTAAAGTATCTACCCATGTTTCAGATTTTGTGGATAAATCATAAGCTTTATTAAGGAATGGAAGTGTTAAGGCTTTAAATTCTTCAAAGGATAATGCTTTAATATAGCGATTATTAATCCATTTTAATTTCACTGGATCAAACATCGACGGGGACTTAGAAAGTCTTTCTTCACTGAATTGTTCAATGAGTTCTTGGTGAGTAAAGATCTCTTCTTCCCCCACTGGAGACCATCCTAATAAACTCATGAAGTTAAACATGGCATGAGGAAGATATCCAAGTTCTTCATATTGAGACATAAATTGCAGAATTGAATTATCTCGTTTTGATAGTTTTTTACGTTGTTCATTAACGATGAGCGTCATATGCCCAAATTTGGGAGTATCCCAATTCAACATGCGATAAATCATCATCTGTTTTGGGGTATTAGAAAGATGCTCTTCGCCTCTAAAGACATGAGTTATTTCCATAGTATGATCATCGATCACTACCGCAAAGTTATAGGTTGGAATGCCATTGGCCTTTATAAGAACCCAATCTCCAATATCCTTAGATTCAAAAGAGACCTCTCCTCTAATCATATCTTCAAATACGTAGGTTTCTTGTTCGGGCACCCTTACACGAATGGTAAACGGTATATTATTAGCATCTAGTTGTGCTAATTCCTCTTTAGAGCGATGTAGTAAGCATTTGCGGTTATATTGAGTTGCGACAACTCCTTGTGCTTTTTGAGCTTCATAATCCGCTTCTAACTCTTCTTCACTGCAATAACACTTGTAAGCATGTCCTGCATCAATGAGTTCTTGAGCATATTTTTGATATAAATCAAGACGTTCCATCTGACGATAAGGTGCATACTTTGGATTAGGATTAGTTGGAGACTCATCTGGAGTAATTCCTAACCAATTAAGATACTTCATTTGGGATTCTTCACCCCCAGCAACATTGCGTTCTAAATCAGTATCTTCAATACGTAAAATAAAATCACCATGATAGTGTTTTGCGAATAAATAGTTAAATAAAGCAGTTCTGGCGTTGCCAATGTGTAAATGCCCCGTTGGGGATGGTGCGTATCGAACGCGGACCTTTGTCATAAGTTAATACCTCACTATGTGCATACTTATTATACAACATTTGTTGAAAACTTTTGAAAACGATTTACAGAAGGAGGTAAAGTAAAACTGCCCATTTAAGGCAGTTTTACTAGGATATGGTTAGAAAGAGGAAAACTCTGGACGTTTTAGCGTGCACGATAGAATATTTGGACCCAACGGTACTTACCATCTTCACCTTTAGTAATCGCAACTGATAGTTCTTCAAATTTTTCATTAAGAATATTTGCGCGATGAGATGTTGAGTTCATCCAAGCTGCGACAACTTGCTCAGGAGATCTAAATCCAGAAGCTAAGTTTTCACCAATATTACGATATAGGAAATCTGGTCCAAATACGGTAAAGAAACGTGTTCCGTCTGGACGAGTGTGTGAGAAATGAGTAATGATTTCGATTGAGCGAATTTTTGCGCCTTCTTCAAGAGTGGTATTGTATTTAAGTAATTTTAATCCTGCTTTTTGACGTTCAATGTTTGTTAAACGGAGGATTTCAAGTTCCCAAGTCGCTGCTGGGGTTGATGATACTTCTTCAACAGGTTGAACTACTTCAACAGCTTTAGTTTCTTCTTTAGGTTGAGTCTCAACAGGAGTCGGTGTTGGTGTTGGTTGCACAGGAGTTGGTGTTGGTGTTGGTTGCACTGGAGTTGGTGTTGGTTGTACTGGTGTTGTTTCAACTTTAGGTTGAGTCACTGTTTTGACTTCTTCAACAGTTTTAACTTCTTCCTTCATTTCTTCAGGTTGCGCTTCAACTTCAACTTCTTTTTCTTCTAGAGTTTCAACTTCTAAAGGTTGTTCGATTTCTTCAATATTTTGAGTTGTTTTTGGTTGTTCAATTTCATTAGGTTGCTCAGCAACATCATAAAGAACCATAGATTCAACGGGTGCGGTATTGAGTAGAGCTTGTAGATTGATGACACTTGGTGTTGCGATTAACATAACAGCTGCAGCAAGTGTGATTAACGTATGTTTTAACATCGTTCCTCCTACCTACTGTTCTCCAACAAAAAGAACAGTTTCTTTGGTAACTGGCTGTCTTCCTTCGAAGACCCTGTAGCTTTGCGTCCCATGATCACTCATGGTTTGCCTTTATCAGTAAATTGTTCGCACTGATGAATGATTCAATTGTCTTAAAATAAGAAAAAAGAACACATTCTTTGGTAACTGGCTGTCTTCATTCGAAGACCCTATAGTTTTGCGTCCCACAATCACTCGTGGTTTGCCTTTATCAGTAAAAAGTTCTTACCTGATAATCTATTGACGTACATTTAATGTACTACACCTTATATAACATAAATATTTCAAATATGCAAGATATTTGTTATTTTTTATGATTATTTGTGTTTATATGTTGAATTTATGTTTTTTTAATGATTATCCTTACTTTGAATTGTCAAGTCCAGAATCTTGTGTAAAATCTATTAGTTAGTCAGTGGATTCATTTAAATGATCCACTTTTTTGTTTTCTCAGTAAATTTTATATATTGGCGAGCACTGGATTGCCATTCTTCATGAACATCAATAAGGACTGATCCTATTAAACGTAGTGCTGATTGCTCATTTGGAAATATGCGTACCACTTTCTCTCTTCGTCGTATTTCAGAATTAAGTCTTTCAAGCATATTGGTGCTTTTAAGTCTTGAGTAATTACTTTCTTCAATGGAACAGTACTGAAAGCTATCTTCAAACCCTTCATCAAGACATTCAACCATTTTGGCGTACTGATTTCGATATTGGTCTATGATTCTGTTTTTCAAGTTTCGGGCCAGTTCAATATTATTCATCTTAAAAAGTGCTTTTAACTCATCGCGTACCGTTTCTGTGTTTTTTCGAGGAAGTTTGTCAAATACATTTCTCATAAAGTGAACCTGACATCGTTGCCAGCTTACCCCACCAAAGGTTTCTCTAATTGCTCTTACTTCACCTTTATGAGCATCGGAAATGACGAGTTTTAATCCTGTAAGTCCTCGATCTAAGC
>Ga0208242_100220_pt1 | contig 62889 bp, 59 predicted proteins | sample SubbioAug_CSW13A_FD_184825 | JGI IMG/M metagenome (GOLD analysis project Ga0208242, IMG submission 184825) | Serpentinite rock and fluid subsurface biosphere microbial communities from McLaughlin Reserve, California, USA - CR12Aug_CSW13A (SPAdes) | ecosystem: Environmental > Terrestrial > Deep...
CGTCACCGCCCAGGCCGAGGGCAGCGCCAGCGGCGGTGGCCAGGCCGGCAACCCGGCCGAGGGCCTGGCCCTGCCGTCGCTGCCGGCGGCGCCGGGCGTGCCGCAGTCGCCGGGCATCCCGGAGATGCCGGCCGCCCCGGACGCTCCGAGCATTCCCACCGCGCCCGGCCTGCCCGCGCTGCCGACGCTTGGCGGCGGCGGTGGCAACGGCGGGGGCGATGAGGGCGACAACGAGCCGGGCGAGCCCGCGCCGGCCCCGCGTCCGCTGCTGGGCGGCGTGCAGGCCGACGCCGGTGCGAATGCCGACGCCGATGCCGACGCCCAGGCTTCGGCCTCGCGCCAGGACGGCCAGGCCTCGGCCAATGCCAACGCCCGCGCACAGGCCAATGCGAACGCCAACGCCCGCGTCTCGCGCGGCGACTGACGCGCGCTCTCCCCCGCGCATGCGTCGTTTCGCCCGGGCTTCGGCCCGGGCGTTTTTTTTCGCGGGCGACAAGCGCCAAGGCTTCCGATACGCTCCGGGCTCGGAACTCGGGGGCCTGCAGGGATGGAAAAGCCGGGAAGCCTGGCCTGCGTCGGCCTGGGGATGACCCTAGGCGCCCACCTCACGCCGCGGGCGCAGGCCCACATCGACCAGGCCGACGTGGTGTTCGTGGCCGCGTCCGACCCGCTGGTCGAACTGTGGGTGCAGCAGATGCACCCGGACGTTCGAAGCCTGCAGCCGCTGTACGGCGAGGACAAGCCGCGCACCGAGACCTACCGCGAGATGGTCGACGCCCTGCTGGCCGAAGTCCGTGCCGGCCGGCGCGTCTGTGGTGCCTTCTACGGCCATCCCGGCGTGTTCGCCCAGGCCCCGCACCGGGCCATTGCCCAGGCGCGCCGCGAAGGCTTCCAGGCGGTGATGGAGCCGGGCATCTCGGCCGAGGACTGCCTCTACGCCGACCTGGGCATCGACCCGGGCGAAACCGGCTGCCAGCACTTCGAAGCCAGCCAGCTGATGTTCTACCGCCGCCGCATCGACACCTGCGCCTGGCTGGTGGTGTGGCAGCCCGGCGTGGCCGGCGACCGCGGCTTCCGGCGGGCCGCCACCGGCGCTGCGCACCGCCAGCTGCTGGTTGACCTGCTGGCCCAAGACTACCCGTTGGACCATGAGTGCCTGCTCTACGAGGCGGCGACGCTGCCCATCCACACGCCGCGCATCGAGCGGCTGCCGCTGGGTTCGCTCGCGACGGCGCGTTTGACGGCACAATCCACCCTCGTGCTGCCGCCGGGCCGCAAGCTCGAGCGCAACGAGGCGCTGCTTGCCCGCCTGGCGGCCCTCGACGAGGCCGAGGGGCTGGCCGGCGGCTACTGATCCATCCACAACGAAAGGGGAATCGATGATGTCGAACGTGATTGAGTTCCTGGCGCGCCTGGGCGCCGACCCGAAGCTGGCCGCGCTCGAGGGCGAGGCCTTCGAGGCCGCCGTCGGCGAGCTGGCGCTGGACGACGCCGCGCGCGCCGCCCTGCTCGCCCGCGACGCCGGCGCCCTGGGCGACCTGCTCGGCGGCCGTCCGAAGATGGTCTGCATGCTCTTCCCGGCCGACGACGACCAGAAGAAGGACGACGACCAGGACGACAGCGACGGCCCGCTCGACGACGAGCAGCCGCAGCAGTCCGTGCGTCGCGACGGCCTGCACTGACGCGAGCCGGCGGGACGGGCATGCGCCACTGGTTCGCCACCGCCCTGGCCGCGGCGATGCTCTTCGGGGTATCGCCGCGCGCCGCCGCGTCGCCGGCCTTCGAGGCCATGCTGCGCCAGGCCGAGGCCGTGCGCAGCGCCGATCCCCGGCAGTTCGACGCGCTGCTGGGCGATCTCAACGCCAGCGTCGGCTCGGCGTCCCAGCGCCAGCGCGACGAACTGGCCTACCTCAAGGCCTATCAACTCTCCTACTCGGGCCGCTTCGACCTGGGCATCGAGGCGGCGCGCGAGATCTTCGAGAAGTCCGAGGACGTGGACGTGCGCTTCCGCGCGGCCGCGCTGATGGTCAATTCCCTGGCCGTCACCCGCGACTTCGCCCGGGGCGTGCGCTACATGAACGAGATGCTAGCGCTGATCGACCAGATCGAGGATCCCGAGACCCGCCACCACGGCTGGGCCGCGGCCGGCACCATCAGCAACCTCGTCGGCCGCCACGAGGACGGCCAGCGCTTCGCCGAACTGATGCTCGGCGACCAGCCCAGCGAGCGCACGGCCTGCTTCGCCGGCGCGCTGCTGCTCGAGTCGCTCTATGGCCAGCGCAAGCTCGCCGACCGGCCGCAGTTCATGGCCGAGCAGATCGAGCGCTGCATCGCGGCCGGGGAGCCGCTGATGACCAACTACGCCCGGGCCTACCAGGCGCGCTTCATCGCCGGTCACGGCGACCGCAACGAGGCCGCCTCGCTGCTGATGCGCCACCTGCCCGAGATCGAGGCCACGCGCTACCCGTCGCTGATCGGCTTCGTGCATTCCACCCTGGCCGAGATCGCCTTCTCGGCCGGCGACTACGCCCAGGCCGACACCTTCGCCCGCCGCGCGATCGCCCAGGCCAACGGCATGGGCAACTCCATCGCGCTGGTGGCCGCGCACCGCGTGCTTTACGAAGTGGCCCTGCAGCGCGGCGACAACGCCGCGGCGCTGGCCCACCACATCAACTACGCCGCCGCGGACAAGGCCTACCTCGACGACGTCTCCGCCCGCGCCCTGGCCTACCAGCAGGTGATGGCCGAGACCCGCGAGAAGGAACAGGCCATCGAACTGCTCAACCGAGAGAACCAGCTGCTGCAGCTGCGCGAGCAAGCCTCCTCGCTGTCGGCGCGCAACAACCAGCTGCTGCTGGCGATGCTGGCGGCCGTGCTGGGCGCGCTGGGCGTCTGGAGCTGGCGCACCCGCCGCTCGCAGCAGCTGTTCCGGCGCCTGGCCGAGACCGACGCGCTCACCGGCATCCCCAATCGCCTGAGCTTCAGCCGCCGCGCCGAGGAGGCGCTGTCGCTCAGCCAGCGCAACCGCGAGGACGCCGGCCTGGTGATGTTCGACCTGGACGAGTTCAAGTCCATCAACGACCGCTTTGGCCACGCCACCGGCGACTGGGTGCTGCGCGAGGTCGCGCGCGCCTGCGGCGAAGTCTGCCGTCGCCACGACATCCTCGGCCGCCTGGGCGGCGAGGAGTTCGCCTTCCTGCTGGTCGGCTGCGACCTGGCTTCGTCGGTGGCGCTGGCGCAGGCCTGCCGCAAGCGCATCGCCGCCATCGACACCTCGCCCACCGGCCAGGTCTTCACCGTCACCGCCAGCTTCGGCGTCGCCGGCACCCGCGCCTGCGGCCACGACTTCATGGCCCTGCTCAGCCGCGCCGACGACGCGCTCTACCAGGCCAAGCACGCCGGCCGCGACCGCGTGCGCACCCACGGCGCGGGCGAGCTCGCGCTGGATTAGTCGCCCAAGGCATTCAGCGCACGTTTCGTGACGGCGTCACGTTTCTCCGTGGAACTGTGACCACACGCAAGTCGGAATCGTGCGGCATCGCCTGTTTTGTCTGGAAGTGTGCGGGGGTTCCCACAGTGGAAGACTGTGAACCCCGGCGCATCAAGCACTTACGACGCTTCCTAGACTGCTCTCCAACGGCCACGCACTCCCTCCCCGGTGCGGCCGGAACGCCAGCGGAGCAGGACCATGAACATCGATCGCAAGCACGGCCTCGCCAAGTCCCTCCGCCTCGCGGCGGTGTGCGCGCTGGCCCTTGCGTTCGCGCAGCCGGCGCTGGCCCAGGGCGAAGTGGCCAGCGCCCAGCCGCAGGCCAAGGTTTCGGCCTCGGCCTCGGTCTCGTTCCGCATCGTGGTGAGCGAGACGGTGCGCCTGGACGCCGAGTCGCTGGTCGCCGACGCCGCGCAGCGCGACCCGCGCTCGCCGCCGCAGCAGCGCCAGGTCGACTCCCTCGACGGCATCCAGCGGGTCACGCTCGCCCGGCCCTGAGCCACGCCATAATCGGGCGGCCTCTTCGGAGCCGCCCATGCCCCACCCGCTACCCGGATCGAGCCGCCTGCGCCTGCGCGAACTGCACGCCGGCGACGCCAGCGCGATGCTCGCCCTGCTCAACGATCCCGATTTCATTGCCCACATCGGCGACCGTGGCGTGCGCAGCGAAGCCCAGGCCCTGGCCTACCTCGAGGCTGGCCCGTTGGCGGGCTACCGCGCGCACGGCTACAGCCTGTGGGCCGTGGAGGCGCAGCCGGGCGGCGAGTTCGCCGGCGTCTGTGGCCTGATCCGCCGCGACACCCTGCCCGATCCGGACATCGGCTACGCCTTGCTGCCGGCCTGGCGCGGGCGCGGCCTGGCGGCGGAGGCCGGGCGGCTGGTGCTCGAGCATGCCTTCGACGTGCTGCGCCTGCCGCGGGTGCTGGCCATCGTCACCGAAACCAATGCCGCCTCGCGGCGCCTGCTCGAATCGCTGGGCCTGCGCTCGCAGGGCCTGCGCGAGGTCGGCGGCGAAAGCCTGCTCGTCTACGCCATCGAGGCGCCCACGCCGGGTGCCTGAAAAGAAACGGGGCGGGTGCCGAAGCACCCACCCCGCGTTTTGCCGATTCGCGCGCGATCTGCGCGGCGAATCCCGGGCCTCAGGCCGCGGCGTCCTTGAGCTTCTTGAGCGGACGCACCTTCACCTTGACGGTGGCCGGCTTGGCGGCGAACCACTGCTCTTCCTTGGTGAACGGGTTGATGCCCTTGCGCTTGGGCTTGGCCGGCACGTTGACGACGGTGATCTTCAGCAGGCCCGGCAGGGTGAAGCTGCCCGCGCCCTTCTTGGAGACCGAACCGTGCACGGCGCCTTCCAGCGCGGCCATCACGGCGCGCACGTCCTTCGAGGCGACGCCGGTGGACTCGGCGATGTGCGACACCAGGCCCGACTTGGTCAGGGCTTCCTTGATCGGCTTCGGCGCGGCCGGCTTGGCAGCGGCCTTCGGGGCAGCCTTCTTCTTCGCAGCTTTCTTGGTAGCCATTTTTGTTCCCGTGGTTCTGAATTGGGTTTTGGGGTGCCTTGGGATTCCCCTCCGGCACGCTGAATGTAGGGCATGGAACGGCCGCCGCCAAGTGCAAAATCGCTTTAAAACCGGGTTTTTTCGCTCGCGCGGACGAATGGTCGCCGCGGGCGTCCGGTCGGGGCCGCCGTTTGCGTATGCCCTGCCGGCCCGGTTGGCTATCATCCGGGGCAACGAATCCACGGAATCCAGCCCATGAGCAGCACCCCGCCCGACCGCCTGAGCGTCAACCCGCGCAGCCCGCATTACGACGAGGACATCCTGGCCCGCGGGATCGGCGTGCGCTTCAACGGCATCGAGCGCAACAACGTCGAGGAATACTGCATTTCCGAGGGCTGGGTGCGGCTGCCGGTGGGCAAGTCGCTCGACCGCCACGGCAATGCCATGACCATGAAGGCCAAGGGCACGGTGGAAGTGTGGTTCCTGGACGCGGCGGACGCCGGTTGAACGGCCTGCGGGCGCTGGCGCTGGCGGGCCTGCTGGCCCTGGCCGGCGGCGCGGCGGCACAGGCGCAGGAGCCCCCCCAGGTTCCGGATGCGGTCCTGGCCCTGGTTCGCGCCTCCGACAAGGCCGCCACCGCCAAGGACTACCGCGCCGCGGCCGACCGCCTGGCCGAGGCGCTCGGGCACCCCGAAGCGGACCAGCTTTCGCCGAAGGTCCAGCGGCGCATGCACACCTTCATCGCCCGCTACGCCGCCTGGGGCGACGACCTCCCGCGCGGCCTGAAGCACGCGCGACTGGCCACCGGCTTCGAGGACACCGAGCTCGAGGACTGGACCTTGCGCGCCTTCCTCGCGCGCGACGTCGGCCTGCCGGACGAAGCGGCCGACAGCTGGCGCGAGGCCTACCGGCGCTGGCCGGAGCAGGTTCGCCGCGAGCATGAGCTCGACGTGGCACAGGCCGTCTGGCCCACCGACTTCGATTCGCCGGCGCGCTTCGCCCTGCTCAAGGCCTTGCGCGAAGGCGGCTTCGAGTGGGCCTGGACGGGCCCGGCCGACGGCCTGTGGCTGGAGCTGGCGCTGCAGCACCTCGCGCGCGGCGAGCAGGAGGCCGCCCGCGAGATCGTGGCCACCCTCACCGAGCCGCGCATCGTCATCCAGCTGCTGGCCGACCGCCGCTTCGACGCCGTGCGCGACCCCGCGCTGACGCCGGCGGCGCTGCCGCGCCTGGCCCGCCAGCGGGCCGACGACCTGCGCGCCCGCGCCCTGCTCGACGCGAACGTCGTGGGCATCCAGGCCGAGTACGCCTCGGCGTTGCTGATGCTGGGCGAGCACGAGGACGTGGTGGCCCTGGCCGAACAGGTCGCCACGGCCATCGCCGACAGTCCGTTCAAGGGCGATATCTACATCGACCAGCAGGAGCAGCTGGCCTGGCTCTACGACCGCGCCGGCCAGGCGCTGGTGCGCCTGGGCCGCAAGGACGAGGCGATCGCCATGTACCGCCGCGCGGCCGGCACCAGGGAGCTGGGCGCGGCCAACGTCAGCCAGGTGCTCAACCTGGCCCACCACCTGGTCAGCGCCGGGCAGCCGCGCGAAGCACTCGACGTGGTGGCGTCGGTGGGCAACATGAGTCCGTTCGGCCGCATGGTGCTGGTGGGCGTGCAGCACCGCGCGGCGCTGGCGCTGGGCGACGGGCCGGCGGCGGATGCCGCACTCGACTACCTGCAGCGCAACCGCGGCGACGGCGAGGGCGTTTACACCGAGGCCCTGCTCGACCGCGGCCAGGACGACGCCGCGGCCGCGGCGCTGGTCGAGAACCTCGAGAATCCCGAGAAACGCCTCGGTGCGCTCTATTCGGTGCAGCGCTTCCTTGGATCGGCCTCGCTCGACCCGGCGCGCGACGCCCGCCAGCGCGCGATGCACGCGCGCGAGGACGTGCAGGCCGCGGTCGAGCGCCACGGCCGCACCCTCGACCTGCCGCTTTACGAACCCTGGTGATCCGCCGCCGATGACCGACGCCATCCTGTCCATCCGCGGCCTGGGCAAGACCTACGCCAGCGGCCACGTCGCGCTCAAGTCGCTCGACCTCGACATCCGCCGCGGCGAGATCTTCGCCCTGCTCGGCCCCAACGGCGCCGGCAAGACCACGCTGATCTCGATCGTCTGCGGCATCGTCAACGCCAGCCGCGGCACGGTGGTGGCCGACGGCCACGACATCGTGCGCGAGTTCCGCCAGGCCCGCTCGAAGATCGGCCTGGTGCCGCAGGAGCTGAGCACCGGCGCCTTCGAGACGGTGTGGGCGACGGTGCGCCTCAGCCGTGGCCTGTTCGGCAAGCCGCGCGACGACGCCCACCTGGAGAAGGTGCTGCGCTCGCTGAGCCTGTGGGACAAGAAGGACAGCAAGATCATGGCGCTCTCGGGCGGCATGAAGCGCCGCGTGCTTATCGCCAAGGCGCTGGCGCACGAGCCGAGCATCCTGTTCCTCGACGAACCCACCGCCGGCGTGGACGTCGAGCTGCGCCGCGACATGTGGGCGCTGGTGCGCGAGCTGCGCGGGAGCGGCACCACCATCATCCTCACCACCCACTACATCGAGGAGGCCGAGGAGATGGCCGACCGCATCGGCGTGATCAACCACGGCGAACTGGTGGTGGTGGACGAGAAGGACGCGCTGATGCGCAAGCTGGGCCGCAAGCAGCTCACCCTGCAGCTGCAGGCGCCGCTGGCGGCGATCCCGGCCGAGCTGGCCGGGCTGCCGCTGTCGCTCTCGGACGACGGGCTGTCGCTCGTGTACACCTTCGACGCCCAGGGCGAGCGCACCGGCATCGCCGGCCTGCTGCGGCGGCTTGGCGAGCACGGCATCGACTTCCGCGACCTGCACACCGAGGAGAGCTCGCTCGAGGAGATCTTCGTCAGCCTGGTCGGCCGCGACAAGCGGGGTGGCGCATGAACTGGCACGCGGTCGGGGCCATCTACCGCTTCGAGATGGCGCGCACCCTGCGCACCCTGGGCGAATCGATCATCTCGCCGGTGCTCACCACCTCGCTCTACTTCGTGGTGTTCGGCGCCGCCATCGGCGCGCGCATGGGCGAGGTGGGCGGCGTGAGCTACGGGGCCTTCATCATCCCGGGCCTGATCATGCTCTCGCTGCTCAACGAGTCGATCTCCAACGCCGCCTTCGGCATCTACATGCCCAAGTGGTCCGGCACCATCTACGAGGTGCTCTCGGCACCGGTGGGCTGGGGCGAGGCGGTGCTGGGCTACGTGGGCGCGGCGGCCAGCAAGTCGGTGGTGCTGGGCCTGCTGATCCTGGTCACCGCGCGCTTCTTCGTCGACTACGAGATCGCCCACCCGCTGGCGATGGCGCTGTTCCTGGTGCTCACCGCGGCCAGCTTCAGCCTGTTCGGCTTCATCATCGGCCTGTGGGCCACCGACTTCCAGAAGCTGCAGGTGATCCCGCTGATGGTGATGACGCCGCTGACCTTCCTGGGCGGCGCCTTCTACTCGATCGACATGCTGCCGCCGGTGTGGCAGAAGATCGCGCTGTTCAACCCGGTGGTGTACCTGATCAGCGGCTTCCGCTGGAGCTTCTTCGGCACCTCGGACGTGGACGTGGTGGTGAGCTTCGCCGCCATCATCGGCTTCCTGCTGGCCTGCCTGCTGGCGGTGCGGGCCATCTTCCTGAGCGGCTGGCGCCTGAAGTCGTGAGGGCGGCGAGAAGGCCAACGCCCGGCCGGAGGTGAACTGGCTCACGGTTTCGTGACAACGCCGCTTCGGCCGGGGCGGCGCATCGCGGAAACCAGACGCCGGTCACGAACGCCGACCTTGCACTGGCGCAGATTCCGCGCCATGGAACTCCGGGTACTACTCAAGAACCGCATCGGCACCGACGTCCGGCTGGCGATGATCCTGATGTTCGCGGCCATCGCGATCGTCGGCATCACGCCGTTCGCGGTCGTGCGTGCGCTGCAGGGAGAATGGGTGGCCGCGGTGCTTGATGCCGTGATCCTGGCGGTCATCGCCGGCAACGCAATCTACGCCTGGCGCACCGGCAACAGCGCCCTGGCCGGCAAGATCAACGCGGTAGTGGTTTCGCTGGCCTGCGCCGTCCTGGCCGGCGCGCTCGGATCCGCCGGCCTGTTCTGGACCTACACCATCATCCTGGCCAACTACATGCTCGCCCCGCGCAGCCTGGCCACGCTGTGCGGCGGCGCGCTGGTGGGCGCCGGCCTGCTGCTGGCACCGTTCCCGTCGGCGCTGGCGATGGCCGCCTTCGGCGTGAGCGCGCTGCTGGTGATGCTCTACGCCTTCATCTTCGCCAGCCTCACCGAGGTGCAGCGCAAGCTGCTCGAGGGCCTGGCCACGCGCGACCCGCTGACCGGCGTGGCCAACCGCCGCAGCATGGAGATCGAGCTGTCCGACTCGCTGCGCGCGCACCTGGCGCGCGGCGAGCCGGCGACGCTGGCGGTGCTCGACCTGGACCACTTCAAGTCGGTCAACGACACCTACGGCCACGACACCGGCGACCGGGTGATCCTGGGCTTCGTCGAGCGCGTGCAAGCCGGCCTGCGCAAGCGCGACCGGCTCTACCGCCTGGGCGGCGAGGAGTTCGTGCTGCTGCTGCCGGGCACCGACCACAGCGGCGCCCGCGCCGCGCTCGAGAAGATCCGCGACGAGGTCCAGGCCGTGCCGCTGGCCGACAACGTGCGCGTGACCACCTCGATCGGCGCCGCCGTGCTCGAAGACGAGGACGACTGGCCGCGCTGGCTGGCCCGCGCCGACGCCGCGCTCTACCGCGCCAAGGCCGCCGGCCGCGATTGCGTCAGCTTCGAGTCCACCCTGGCCAGCCCGGGCGAGCGCCGCCTGCGCCTGGTGCAGGGGCGCCCGCTGCCCTGAGCCCGCGGCCCGGCGTAGACTGGAGGCAGTTACCTCCGGGAGCGCCCGCCATGAAGATCCTCATCCCCGTCGATGGCAGCAAGACCGCCGGTGAGGCGGTGAAGTACGCCATCCAGCTCGCCCGGTCCTTCGCCGAGCCGCCCCGCCTGACCCTGCTGCATGCCGACGTGCCGCTGATGCGCCGCGTCGCCGCCGAGCTCGGCACCGAGGGCACCCGCAAGTACCACGAAGGCAACCACGAGTACGCGCTCAAGGGCGCGCGCACGGCGCTGCGCCGGGCCAAGCTGGCCTTCGACGAGAAGGCCGTGGTGGACGATGCCGCGCCGGCCATCATCAAGGCCGCCCAGGCCGGCAAGTACGAGCTGGTGGTGATGGGCTCGCAGGGCCGCAACGCGCTGGGCACGGTGCTTCTGGGCTCGGTGGCGCAGAAGGTGCTTTCGCAGAGCAAGGTGCCGGTGCTGGTGGTGCGCTGAGGCGCGCCGGCTAGGTTCCGCAGAAGGTCTGGGTCACGCGCTGCCCGGCCCCGGGCGGCGCCATGTAGGGCTGCTGCGCCGGGCCGTCGTCGAAGGGCCGGCGCACGGCGGCCAGCATCGCCTCGAAGGGCTGCAGGTCGCCCGCCGCCGCCGCGGCCAGCGCGGCTTCCACGAGATGGTTGCGGGGAATCACGGCCGGATTGGCCGCGCGCAGGTCGGCGCGCACGTCGTCCTGGCTTCGTCCCTCGCCCGCCAGCCGCGCCTGCCAGCGCGCGCGCCAAGCGTCCATGGCCGGCGTGCGCGGCAGGCCCGCGGGCTCGCCGCCCAGGGCGTCGGCCAGGGCACGGAAGGACAGCGTGTAGTCAGCCGCCACGGCCTCGAGCGCGGCCAGGAATTCGCGGCCCAGGGCCTCGTCATCCTCGTGCGCCGTGGCCAGGCCGAGCTTGCGACGCAGGCCGGCCAGCCACGCGTCGCGGTAGTGGCCGGCGAAGCCTTCGACGACCGCGCGCGCATCGGCCACGGCCTCCTCGCCCTGGCGCTGGAACAGCGGCAGCAGGCACTCGGCCAGCCGCGCCAGGTTCCACTGCGCGATCGGTGGCTGGTTGCCGTAGGCGTAGCGGCCGTGGCGGTCGATGGAGCTGAACACCTTGGCCGGGTGGTATTCGTCGAGGAAGGCGCAGGGGCCGTAGTCGAGCGTCTCGCCGGAGATGGCCACGTTGTCGGTGTTCATGACGCCGTGGATGAAACCGGCGTGCATCCACGCCGCCACCAGCGACGCCTGCGCCTGCGAGACCGCCTCGAACAGCGCGAGGTAGCGGTCGGGCGCGCCCTGCACGCCCGGGTAGTGGCGCGCGATGACGTGGTCGGCCAGGCGGCGCACGTTGGCGTCCTCGCCGCGCGCGGCGAAGTACTGGAAGGTGCCCACGCGCACGTGGCTGGCGGCCACGCGGGTGAGCACGGCGCCGGGCAGGATCTCGTCGCGCACCACCCCTTCGCCGGTGGCCACGGCCGCCAGCGAGCGCGTGGTGGGGATGCCGAGCGCGTGCATGGCCTCGCTGAGCAGGAACTCGCGCAGCACCGGGCCGATGGCGGCGCGGCCGTCGCCGCGGCGCGAGAACGCGGTGGGGCCGGCGCCCTTGAGCTGCAGGTCCACGCGGCGGCCGTCGGGCGCGATCCACTCCCCCAGGGCGATGGCGCGGCCGTCGCCCAGGCGCGGCACGAAGTGGCCGAACTGGTGGCCGGCGTAGGCCAGCGCCACCGGGCGCGCACCTTCGGGCCAGGCGTTGCCGGAGAACAGCCGGGCGGCCTCCTCGCGCCACGCCTCCGGCAGGCCCAGCGACGACGCCAGCGCGTCGTTCCAGGCCAGCAGGCGGGGCGCCGCCACGGGCGTCGGGCGGGCGTCGGCGGCGAAGTCCTCGCCCAGGCGTGCGTAGGTGTGCTCGAACATGCCTGCAGTATCGCCCGGCGGGCGTGAAGCCGGGGAAATCCGCCGCCCCGCTGGCATACTCGGGGCCTGCTTTCCCACCACAGGCGCCTTGACGATGCTGAGCAGAACCCTCCTCCTCGCAGCGATGCTTTCAGCCGGACTGGCCTTTGCCGCGGCCGCCGACGAGACCACGCCGGTGATGCCCGCCAGCGCGCGGGCGACGCTGGGCCAGGCGATCGAGGCCGACCATGAGCAGGCCCTGGCCCGCCTGCGCGAGTGGATAGCACTGCCTTCGATCAACGCCGAAAAGCTCAACCGCCAGGAAGGCGCGGAGCTGATGCAGCGCATGCTGCTCGATGCAGGCTTCGACTCCGCGCGGATCATCCCGACCGATGGCGCGCCCGGCGTGTTCGCGCGCCTGGATGCCGGCGCCCCGACGACGCTCGCCGTCTACTTCATGTACGACGTGAAGCAGTTCGAAGCGCACGAGTGGAGCCAGCCCCCGCTGGAGGGCCGGCTCGTGGAGCGGGACGGCAAGACCGTGCTGATCGGCCGCGGCGCGATCAACCAGAAAGGCCCGGAGGCCACCTTCCTCACCGCCATCCGGGCCTTCAGGACCACGGGGACGCCGCTGCCGGTGAACATCGTGCTGGTGGCCGAAGGCGAGGAGGAAACCGGCTCCGAGAACTTCGGGCAGATCACCGGCGAGCCGGAAGTGGCCAAGGCCCTGGCCGGGGCCGTGGGCGTCATCCTTCCGGTGGCCTGGCAGGGCGACGATGGCGGCGTGGAGATCTTCCTCGGCGCCAAGGGCGTGGCGGAGATCCAGCTGGTGGCCGACGGCGCCCGCTCGGGCCGCGGTCCCGGGATGGAAATCCACTCGATGAACGCGGCGCGCGTGGAGAATCCGGCCTGGCGCCTGGTCAAGGCGCTCGACACCCTGGTGGCCGATGACGGATACACCCCCGCCATCGACGGCTGGATGGACGGCGTGCGGCCGCTTTCCGACGAGCAGATCGGGCTGATCAGGGACGGCATGAGCCCGGGCGCGGAAGCGGCGACCAAGAAGCAGCTCAAGGTGCAGGGCTGGATAGCCGGCGAGGACTTCGGCACCAGCCTGGTGCGGCTGGCGTCACAGCCCACGGTCAATATCCAAGGACTCGTGTCTGGCTACACCGGGCCGGGCGGCAAGACGTCCATGCCCTCGCGCGCCGAAGCGAAGATCGATTTCCGCCTGGTGCCGGACATGCGCGCGGACGAAGTGGTGGCGAAGCTCAGGGCCCACCTGGACAAGCGTGGCTTCACCGATATCGAGATCGTCACCGGCGGCATCTACGGCCCCACCGAAACGCCGCGCGATGCGGCCATCGTGCAGGCGCTGGTCACGGCACTGTCGGACGCCGATGTGCCGCACAAGCTCACGCCGCGCCTGGCGGGCTCCTGGCCGGGCTACCGGTTCACCGACCCGCCGATGTCGCTGCCCGCGGTGTTCGTCGGCCTCGGCCAGGGTGGCCAGCAGCATGCGCCGGACGAGTGGTACCTGATCGAGGCCGAAGACCCGAAACTCGCCGGCATCGACCGGCAGGCGCTGTTCTACGCGGAGTTCCTGTACGCGCTGGCCGCGGCCGCGCGCTGACGGGAAACACCCGGCGTCCCGGGCTGGCCCGGGCTACCGGGTTGGTGCGGAGCGTGGAAGGGCCTCGAGCCAGCGAACGGCGGCCTCCACGCCCTGCTCCGCACGCAAGGCCTGGCCAAGTTCGCCGGCGCGCCGCGCGTAACCCGGCTCGCCCACCAGCCACCGCAGGGCGGAGGCGAGCCGCGCCGCCGTGAGCTTGCGTTGCGGCAGCGGCGCCGGGCCGACGCCGAGGGCCTGCACGCGCGCGCCCCAGAACGGCTGGTCGCCGAAGAAGGGGCATACCAGCGACGGCCGCCCGGTGCGCAGCGCGGCATGCGTGGTGCCGGCGCCGCCGTGGTGCACCACCGCGGCCACGCGCGGGAACAGCCAGTCGTGCGGCACGTGGTCGATGGCGTGCACGTTCGCGGGCAGTGCATCCGGCGCCAGGCCACCCCAGCCACGACCGATCAGCGCGCGTACGCCGGCCAGGCGCACGGCCTCGAGCACGATGGCGGCCTTCTTCGCCGGGTTGCGGCCCGACATGCTGCCGAAACCGATGTAGACCGGCGGCGGGCCGGCGGCCAGGAACTGCGCGAGCGCCGGCACGGGTTCGAAGCCGGTGCTCGCCGGCAGCGGCCAGTCGCCCAGGGCCACCGCGTTCGCCGGCCAGTCGCGCGGCACCGGGCAAAGCAGTGGACTGAAGCCATGCAGCACCGGCAGCGGCTGGCCACCGGCGCCGGTGAGCATGCCGATGCCCGGCGGACGCGGCCCCAGGCCTTCGGCTTCGCGCCAGGCGCGCACCGGCCCGCGGGTAAGGCGACGGGTGATGGCTTCGACCAGGGTGTAGCTGGCGCGCCGGTAGCCGCGGCCCAGCGGCCAGTCGGGCAGGCCCACGGCCGGGAACTCGCCGGTGCGCACCAGCTGCGGGAACAACAGCGCCAGCACGGCCGGCACGCCGAGTTCGTGGGCGATGTCGGGCGCGGCGGCGATCTTGGGATGGAAGACGAGCAGGTCCGGGCGCAGCGAACGCGCGGCCGCCCAGGCGTCGGCGAAGGCGCGCCGCTGCAGCTCTCCCGCCTGGGGCAGCAGGCGCCAGACGGTGCGCAGTGCGCCGGGCAGGCTGCCCATGTCCTCGACCGCCGCGCGCGTCTCGAGCGTGGAGAGCAGCTCGACGAAGCCGTTGTCCATCGGCGCGTACGCCACGCCCTGCCCGGTGATGAAGCTCTCGAAATACGTGGGCGCGCAGAGCGTGGCGCGGTGGCCGGCCGACTGCAGGCCTCGCGCGAGGGCGACGAAGGGCTGCACGTCGCCGTGCGAACCGAGGGTGAGCATGAGCACGTGCATGGGCCGCGCGAGCATAGCCGATGGGCCGTGCTTGCGTGCTTCCCCGGCAGGGTCTAGCGTGGGGGACGGAACAGGGGCTCCGGAACGAACGGGAGTGGTTCCATGAAGATCCTCGTCGCCATGGCCTTGGCCATCACCCTCGCCGCCTGCAGCGGCATGCGCCACCGACACATGATCCACGCCGACGGCGGCAATGCCGTCTACGTCTGCCACAAGGGCAAGAAAACCCTGGAACTGCCGCGCAGCGCCGTGGACGCGCACCTGGCGCACGGCGACTGGCTGGGGCGCTGCTAGCCGCGTCCGCCCCGGCCGGCCTCGAGCAGGCTTAGCACCGGCGCGAAGCCGCCGCCGGGCGTGCGGAAGTTGGTGGTCTGGCCCTGCCAGGTACGCGCGGCGAACAGCAGCGGGTGGCCGCGGTAGGCGTAGGCGCGGATGTCGATCTTCAGCGGCGAGTCGTCGGCGCGCAGGTGGCGCTGGCTGGGCGGCACCAGGGCCTGGGCCACGTAGTCGGTGCCGGCCATCTGCTCCCAGGTCTTGAGCGTGAGCTTGTCGCCGCGGTAGCTGGCGCGGCTGCCGAAACCACCGGCGGGCTTGAAGAACAGCTGCCTGCGGCGCTGCCAGAGGGCCTCGCGGTTGGCGTCGGTGACGACTTCGGTGCGCGGCACGCCCCGCACCAGCACGGCGGCCTGCGCGGCATCGATGCCGGCGCGGGCCAGGAACCCGGCGTCGCCGAGCAGCGACAGATTGCGTTTGTCGGCATAGAGCGCATGCGAGAACGGATGCGGGCTCAGGGCCACCGCGCCATCGAGGTAGGCCGCGCGCAGCGGCGCCAGGGCCGGCATGGCGAGGGCGAAGTCGGTGTGCCGGTTGTAGACGAAGCCGATGCGCCGGTCGCCGGCGAGCAGCTGTCCGCCGGCGTACCGCAGCTCGCCCGGGTCGAGGATGAGCGCGTCGATGCCGCGGGCGCGCAGGCGGTCGCGGAAGAGCACGAACTCCGGGTACAGGTATTGCTGCCTGGGCGCGTCGTCGACGATGGCCAGGGCGCCGCTCCGGCCGGTCGGGCACTGCGCGTCCCACTCGGCCAGCAGCACGTCCACCGCCGCCTCGCCGACGTCGGCGGTACCCACGGCCGGCGCGGTGAGCGAGGGCAGGCAGAGCTGCTGCGCTTCCACCAGCAGTGCATTGATCAGGATGCCGGCCGGGTTGGTGTTGATTTCGATCAGCCGCGGGCCGTCGGGGCCGAGGTGGAAGTCCAGGCCCAGCAGGCCGCCGGGCGAGCCGGGGTCGAACGCGGCGATGGCCGGCGCCCAGGCGCGCACCGCCTCGCGGTAGGCCGGCGTGGCGACCACCGCCTCGACGGCTTCGACCACGCGCGTCATGGCGCGGATGTCGGCCGCCGGCACGTAGACGGGCAAGGCGGCGAACAGGTGCGGATGCGATTGCGCCAGGGCCGCCGGGGTGCCGTGGGCGGCCAGCACGGCGTCGAGCCGCGCGTGCAGCTGCGCCGGATCCACGGCCAGGCAGAAGCAGGCGCGGTGCAGGTCTTCGGCCGAAAGCGGCGCGGCGCAGTCGGGGCCGCAGATCTGGCTGAGTTCGGGCAGCGGGGGTTGGGCGGTCATGCGGGCGGCGCAGTGGCGTAGGCCGCCATTCTGCGCCGGCCGCGGCCGCCTGCCTATCGGCCGGCGCGCCGGAACGACAGCGGCAGCAGCATGGGCACCCGCCTGCGGTAGTCGGCGTAACGCTCGCCGAAGCGCTGCAGCAGGTCGCGTTCCTCCAGCGGGATGGCGACGAGGATGTAGAGCGTCATCGCCGCGGCGAAGAGGAAATGGCCGACGCTCATCGTGGGGCCACCCCACAGCGCCAGCAGGAAGCCCAGGTACAGCGGGTGCCGCACCACGCGGTAGAACAGCGGCGTCTGGAACGGATGCTCCTGCGCGTCGCGACGCACGAACTGGTGCCAGACCTGGCGCAGCCCGAACAGGTCGAAGTGGTCGATCAGGAAGGTGGCGAGCAGCACGAGCCCGAAGCCGGCGGCGAACACCGCCCAGCCGATGCCCTGCCCCAGCGGCGTGCCGGCCGACCACAGCAGCGCCGGCAGCGGCCGCCACTGCCAGAACAGCAACACCAGCATCGCGCTGGCCATCAGCACGTAGACGCTGCGCTCGGCCGAGGCCGGCAGCCGGCGCTTGAGCCAGGCCTTGAAGCCGCTGCGCGCCATGACGCTGTGCTGCAGCCCGAACGCCAGCACCAAACCCAGGTTGATCGCCACGGCCAGCGCGACGGGCGTGGCCGCTCCGCCCAGGTCCACCGAGCGCGGCACCAGCGCCGGCAGCATCGGCAGCCACTGCGCCAGCGGCGTGGCCTGCAGGTTGCCGAGGAAGGCGATGAAGTAGAGGAAGGTGGCGAGGAAGACCCCGTACGTCAGCAGCCCGAACACGAGGATGGCGATGCGCTTCATGGCGGTGGCCCCCGGCGTGGAGATACCGTCCACGTTACGCCGCGGGCGCGCGGCGACAATGGGTCGGGCGCCCCGCCGTGCCGGCATGCGTGCCGGGAACCGGGACATTTGTCCCGGCGGCGCGTCGCCGGCTAGCCCGGGCGGCCGCGGACGATTGCCTGCACGCGGTTGCTCACCCCCAGCTTGCGGTAGACCTTGCTCAGGTGGTTGCGCACGGTTTTCTCGCTCAGCCACAGGCGCTGGCCGATCTGCGCATTGGTCAGCCCCTGCACGAGGTGGTGCAGGATCTCGCGCTCGCGCCGGCTCAGCGGCTCTTCGGCATCGCCCGCCCCGGGCACGCTGGCGATGCCGGTGAAGGTGAGCACGGCGTCCTGGAAGTCGCGCCAGGCCGGCTCGTGCTCGAGCAGCACGTGGTTGCGCGATTCGAGCTCGACGAATTCGGCGCCGGGGATCTCGGCCGCCAGCAGCCGGCCCTCGGACAGCGGCACCACTTCGTCGCTGCGCGCGTGCAGCACCAGGGTGGGCACCTGCACCTGCGGCAGCAGCGCGCGGATGTCGGTGGCGGCGCGCGCCGCCAGCAGCCGCACGGCCATCTCCGGCGAGCAGGTCTTGCGGCACAGCTCGTTGTACCAGTCGAGTTGCTCGTGGCTGCCGCCGGGCAGGAAGCGCGAGGTGAAGGCCTGGCGGAAACCCGGGTTGTCGCTGCCCCAGCCGAGGCGGACCATCTCCGACACGGCGTGGAAGTGCTCGGCCTCGGTGCCGCCGCGCCGGGACCAGCCGCGGGCGTAGCCGCCGTAGAGGATCAGGCAGGCAACCCGCCGCGGGTACCGGATGGCGTAGCGGATGACCGAGGCCGCGCCCTGCGAGATGCCCAGCAGGATCAGCGGCGGGCGCGGCTGCGCGGCATCGATCACCGTCTCGAGGTCGGACAGCCAGTACGACTCGGACACGTCGGACACGTCGCGGTCGGAAAGGCCGCAGCCGCGTTCGTCGAAGCGCAGGAACTCGAAATGCGCGGAGAAGAAACGAATCCAGTGGCGCCAGACCGGGCTGTCGAGGTCGTCGCGCAGGTGGGTCATCCAGTTCGCGGCCTTGACCAGGGCCGGGCCGCGGCCCGTGCGCATCCAGGCGAGTTGCACGCCGTCGGGGGTGCGGGCCAGGTGGACGGCTGGATGCATGCGAGCCACCACGGACAGGGTCCTCGGCCATGGTAGCGCGATCCTGGCCGGGTGGCAGGGTGCCGGCATCGTGCCGCCTTCTCCCTCGTGAGAATCCTTCGCAGACGCGAGCAATCGCGAATTCGGGCCGGTCTGTGGCGGCTTGGGCGTTTGCAGGTGCTAGGGTGGATTCACCAACCACCGCCGACCGGAGCCGCCCGATGAAGACCCTCGTCGCCAGTGCCGCCGTTGCCCTGATTGCCGTCGCAGGCTGGGCCGCCCATTCCCACGCCCAGGCCCGCGCCGAATGGCAGCCGACCTGTCGGAGCGTCGGCTGCATCGAACCCGATGCCGGCCTGCACGCGCCCGAAGGCGCGCAGCTCAGCTTCGAACGGTGCGACGCGGCCAAGGGCACTTTTAGCCGCTACCGCTACGAACGCCAAGCTGAGGGCTGGGCGTTGGTAGAGCGGATGGAGTCGGTGCAGTTGGATTGTGAGGAGTGATGGGGCGGGATCGTCTGCTTTCGACCCAAGCCGGACGAGGCGCAAGCGCGACCAAGCCCGCATGCGGACGGCCTTCGGCTTTTCAATCGCCGTTCTTGACACGCACCTTAGGAGCATCAAACAGTTGGAACTCGCGGCCTGGCAGGGGAATTGATGACTAAGCTCTTTCATAAGCAGCTGCTGCTTGGAGTCTCAATCCTTTTCTCTGCTGAGGTTTGCGCCGACGCCCTATCCGAGATTGAGCGCTGGCAGGCCTTGGCTCTGGCAGACCTGGAGGCCGCCAAGGCTCGGATCATGGAAGCGCACCCTGGTGCGATCGACGCCGAGCGGCCCGACTTCCATGTCTGGGTTCACAAGGGTTTTGAGCAGGCAAGAGACCACGTTAAGCATGTCATTAGCTATGACACCGCCGTGGCTGCTGTGCGCTTTTATACATCCGGCTTCGAAGATGACCATCTCATCTACTCAGATGACATTCGTGGCGATTTCCCCATTTGGATTACAGGCTGGAGAATTGAGCGCAGCAACGGAAACTACCTTGTTGCGACAGTCGTTCCGGACTGGCAGGTCGCACTGCCACCTGTCGGCTCAATATGGACAGGCTGCGATGGTGCGCCGGCCGAACATGTGCTTCGGGGACGAATTGGGCCGTTCGTAAACAGAGGCTCAGGCGAAGCGGGCCTGATCTCGCAAATGGCAATGCTGGGGATGCGCCTACCCGTCGCGAAGAACCTACAGGAGTGCAGTTTCCTTACGCCCGAGGGGGACTCGCTGAGCCTTGCAATTTCGTATCACCCGGTCACGGTCGAGCAGTTTGTTGACTCATGGCCTCGCGCCAAAGCGGGTGGCACCAGTCAGGGAAACTCATTCGATGTTGGGGATGGCGTGCTTTGGGCACGAGCCGGGCGCTTCGACATGCGCGAGAAGTCCTCGGATCTCATAGAACTTGATCGGATGCTAGCCGGGCTTGAGACCGTACAGGAGGTTCACACCATCGTATTCGATGTCCGGGGCAATCGCGGGGGCGACAGCGGTGTCGGTGATCGAATCTTCAACGCCGCCACGGGTGGACTTGAGCTCGATCAGAACGATCTCGCCGAACTGCCTCCCTACTACGCGGAGTGGCGGGTATCGGACTACCTCCTTGATTACCTCAGTTCAAGCATTGAGGCATCCAAGCGTCTTTACGGCGCTGACAGCCCACGGGTTCGCCAGGAGATTGAGTTCCGGGATTCGGTGATGGAGGCAAAGGCACAGGGAAAGCTCTGGGTCGAGCAACATGCCGGAAAGAGCATTACGCGGGCCGACGTGGTGGCGCGCCACGGTCGGCTACGCCGATTCTCCGGGAGAGTCGTGCTGTTGACTGACGGTAGATGCATGAGTGCGTGTTTAGATTTCGCCGACACGGTTCTGCAGGTGCCAAATTCGATCCATATCGGGCAGGTAACGGGAGCCGACAGCGTTTACATGGTTGGAAGCCTTGCGAAGCTGCCCAGCGGAAACAGACTCTCTCTGCCGGTCAAAGTCTGGCGCAATCGGACGAGGGGCAACAATGAAGCGTTACGTCCTGACGTTACGATCGACCTCGGCCAGGATGAGGCAAAGATTCGCCAAGCTGTTCTCCGCGCCCTCAGCGTGAATTAGGCAGGAGTTTGAATCGGTATGGGTCGATGCCCTGCCAGCGATCGGCAAGAGTTCGGCGCCCTCGCGTCCAAGTGCCACCCTGCAGCCATGAGCTGCTTGTCCAGCCCCCGACTGATTCATGCACTGGCGCTCCTTGCGCTGGCCGCCTGCAGCGCGAAGCCGCCGGGCGCTGACCAGGCCGAGAGCATCCGGTCCTCAGTGCCGGCACCCATGGAGGCTAGTACCGCGCACTACGCGATCACGTCGACGGCGGAAGAGGATGTTACGGAGCAGGCGGGACGGGCCCTTGAGGCACTGCACGACAGTTACGCGGCCTTCTTTGCCGACGCGGGTCCAGCGGGCGCCAGCTCGCCGCTCCGGATTCGCCTGTACCGCGACCGGAATGAGTTCCTGGCAAACAGCCGCAGCCGTCCCTGGGCGGAGGCCTACTATGCCGAAGGCACTTGCCACGCCTACGTGGACCAGGAAAAGTCCAACCCGTATCACTGGTTGCTGCACGAGGCGGTGCACCAGCTCAATCGCGAGCTGAGGGGCATTGCGCGGGAAAGGTGGATCAACGAAGGGTTGGCCACCTATTTCGGCAGCAGCCGCTATGCGGACGGGCGGCTGGAGCCGGGTGTGCCCGACATGGACGCCTATCCGCTTTGGTGGCTCGAACGCTGGGAGCTGAGCGGCGACTGGGCCACCGACGTGGCCGACCAAAGGGTGATACCGCTTCGAACCCTGATTACGGGCGAGGGCGAGCCCTCACTGGATGCCGCCGTTAACGCGCACTACCTGGGCTGGTGGAGCCTGACTCACTTCCTCCTTCACTACGAGGGCGGGCGATATGCCGCCGGCTTCCGAAGTGTGATCGAACAGGGCGGCTCCCTGGCGGATTTCGAACAACTTGTCGGGCCCGTCGTGCAGATCGAAGCCGAGTGGTACGGCTACTTCCAGCAGCGGATCCGATCAAGTCGGGACGGCACAACCAAAGCGCCGTGAATGGCCAGGCCAACCAGCCTCAGGCCGCGACGCCGGCACATGGGTCATGTGCCGGCGCCAGGAGCCTCACGCCGCCTTGCGCAACGCCACCTTCGGGAAGTCCACCGGCACGTCGAGCGCCACGTTGACGTAGTTGGTGAACAGGTTGAGCGCGATGTGGGCGAGGAGCTCGACGATGGCTTCGTCGTCGAAGCCGACGTTGCGCAGGGCCTGCACGTCGGTGGCGTCCACCGCGGCGCGGCGTTCGACCACCTTGAGCGCGAAGGCGAGCGCGGCGGCGGTTTGCGGATCGGTGCTGTGGCCCAGCTGGGCGGCGGCCATCTCGTCGGCGCTGGCGCCGGCCTTGCGGCCCAGGGCGGTGTGCGCGGCCAGGCAGTACTCGCAGGCGTTGCGGTTGGCGATGGCCACGGCCACCTGCTCGCCCAGCTTCGCCGGCAGCGAGCCGCCGCCGAGCGCGCCGAAGCCGGCCCACATCTGCTGCAGCGCCGCCGGCGAGTTGGCCACGGCGCGGAACATGTTGGGCGTGGCGCCGAACGCGCCCTGGATCTGGGCCAGCAGCGGCTGGCTGGCGGCGGGGGCGGTGTCGGGGGTGTGGAGGGGAACGCGGGACATGGGATTCTCCGGAAGGGTCGCGCCGATTGCGCCGACACAGGATCGGGCGCCGGGCCGGCGTTTGGGTGATACTTCGTCCGGCATTCTTGATGGAGCGTCCGAAATGGCCGTCGACCGCCTGCAGGGCCTGCTGAGCCGCTTTTCCGTGAGCGCCCGCCTGTTCCACAGCGGCCCGCTGTGCGGCATCAACGATTTCGCCGACAACGGAATGGGGCAATTGCACCTGGTACGGCGCGGCCCGCTGGAAGTACGCCACGCCGGCGAGGTGGTGCAGGTGGCCGAACCGAGCCTGCTGTTCTACCCGCGCCCGCTGGCGCACCGCTTCATCAGCGACGACACCGTGGGCGCGGACATGGCCTGCGCCAACCTCGCCTTCGGCGGCGCGGCATCGGCCGGCGTGTCGATGGCCGACACGCACCCCCTCGCCCGCTCACTGCCACCCTTCGTGGGCCTGCCCCTGGCCGCCCTGCCCGGCGCCGCGCCCGTGCTCGAGCTGCTGTTCGACGAAGCCTTCGCCCAGCGCTGCGGCCGGCAGATCGTGGTGGACCGCCTGTTCGACGCCATCGTGGTGCTGCTGCTGCGGCACCTGCTCGACAGCGGACTCATCAAGGAAGGGCCGCTCGCCGGGCTGGGCCACCCGCAGCTGGCGAAGGCCATCGTCGCCATGCACGACGGACCGGCGACGGCATGGACGCTCGAAACCCTGGCCGCCCGCGCCGGCATGTCACGTAGCCGATTTGCAGAGGTTTTTTCTCAGGTCGTCGGCGAGACACCCGCCGCCTACCTGGCGCAGTATCGGATCACGCTGGCGCAGCAGGCGCTGTTGCGCGGCGAAGGGCTGGAGCGGATTGCGCAGCAGGTGGGGTATGGAAGTGCGGCGGCGTTGTCGCGGGCGTTCAGCGCAGTGTGTGGGGTTACGCCGAGGGATTGGCGCGGCCAAACGCGAAGTCCCGGCGGCCGACGTACAGATTCCTTGGGATTCTGAAAAGCGCTTGCGCCCGCCTAGGGCCCAAAGCGGACATCGCCCACTTTCTCCGTTTGCTCGCGTCGGCCAAGGAACTTCTGCTCATGTGAAACTGCCATTGAGAAGGCAGGGGGCTTCCAAAAGTAAGCCCACACGATCAGTCGCACAAATTGAGATCGCGGCTGCATATAGTAGCCGCGAGGGCCCAACAGGAGGGACAAACGCAGATGGCAGACTACTACGAGATCGATTTTCTGGACGTCGAGACGGACTCCAGTGGCGACGCCATCACCGTTCGTTATGAAGTTGGCGGAGAAACCCTGGTGCATGTGGTGGACGGCGGCTACCAAGTGACCGGTCCGGCGATCTGTAGCCACATAAAGAAGCATTACAGCACCACGTACGTCGACCACGTCGTGGTAACTCACTGCGATCGGGACCACACCGGCGGGTTGGCGACGGTATTGGAAGAAATGGACGTCGGCATCTTGTGGATGCTTAGGCCGTGGGAGTATGCGGAGGAGTTGCTGCCACGGTTTGCGACGTATACGTCTGTTGATCGGCTCCGCGCACGACTCAAGGGCATCTACTCGAAGCTCGTCGAGCTCGAGGAAATCGCGAATCGAAAAGGCATCCTGATCCTTGACCCATTCCAAGGAGCCACCATCGGTGCCTTTACCGTCATGGCGCCCTCGCGCGCGCGCTATCTCGATCTAATCGTGGCTTCCGAGAACACACCGGAAAGCGTAGAAGAGGCCGCGGCGACGCCAGCCGACCGCATGCGGATGCTAGCGCGGGCGGCGATGAAGAAGGCGGCTCAAATCGTCGCCGCGCTGTGGGGCGATGAGATGTTCTCGATCGAGGAGACTAGCGCCGAGAATGAGATGAGTGTCGTCCAGTTTGCGCGGCTCTCGAATCACAGGATCCTGCTGACGGGTGATGCAGGTCGTGCAGCACTCACCGAGGCCGCAGACTACGCCCCGATGGTTGGACTGGTGCTCCCCGGCTTGGACAAGATCCAGATTCCGCATCATGGTTCACGGCGAAACGTGTCCACAGAGATTCTCGACCGGTGGCTGGGCCCGCGCCTCCGGTCCAAGCCGGCTGCAGGTGGTGAAACATTCTCGGCCATCGTCAGCTCGGCTAAAGCTGATCCAAACCATCCGCGCAACTCGGTAAAGCGCGCCTTCATTCACCGCGGTGGTGCGGTCTTTGAAACGGAGAGCAGGTCCATCCGGTCGTATGGCGGCGCAGCACCCAATCGCGATGGCTGGGGTCTGATGACGCCGGCCGACTACCCGAACTCACAGGAGAGTTAGTCTCTCAGGCAGCGGCACTAGGCAGGATTATCGTGGACAAGATTCCTTTCACAACTTACGACTTCTGGGCGTATTTATCGTCCGGATTCCTACTGTTGTTCATCGTCGACGTTGTCGGTCCGACGGACATTCTCGCGAAGGTGAACTGGTCATTCGTCCAGATCATCGTGGCCGTCTCGGCCGCGTATGCCGTCGGGCACATCGTTGCGCATCTCTCTTCGCTACTGCTCGAGCGCGGATTGGTCGAAAAGGTCCTGGGCCCCCCGCGTGCCGCGCTTTTCGGACATCCGAGGGCTCCGCGGTGGATCCGCGCGCTTCTGCCCGGCTACTTCAAGGCACTACCTAACGAAATTGCGCAAAATGCACTAGCGCGCGCTAAAGCTGCAGGCGTCAGCGATGCCGGCCAGGCCATGTTCCAGCTCGCCTTCCACAATGCTCGAAACAACCCAGTGGTGCTTGCACGAATAGACAACTTTCTCAACCTGTACGGATTCTGCCGCAACATTGCGCTTGTGTGTTTGATTGATGCGGCGATCCTTTACGCGAATTACCGTTGGTTTAGAGGCCCTGACGATCACTACTGGTGGAGTTTGGTTGCGCTTGTCATGGGCATCGGCATGGTGGCGCGATATCTGAAGTTCTTCCGACATTTCTCATATGAAATTTTCACCGCCTACGGAAGCGAGTCGCCGGCGCCGAATGTGCACAAATAGCCTCAAGGATGTGAGCGTTACTTGGAGTTTCGTCGCAATGACCAACTCTCGAACTTGAAAATTGAGTTGCGGAGTCGACCTACCATCACTACGTTGACGCGATCATAGAAGTACTTCACCCGCAACTTCAGGCCTTGGCTGTCGGCCAACAACCGAAGGCGACCTGTTGCTCCGCTCTAGCGCTCGCCCATTGTCCCGGCACGTGAGCCGCAGCGAAGCGAGAAGCAATCGAACAAACTCTCCAATCGTTTTCGAGCATCGCCGCTGCTGCGCATCTGTTGACGCATCTTTTCCCGAGTTTTGAGACTAGTCACCACAGGGAGCGGCTGAAGGAGGCAATGCGGATCTCATGGCGAGGGTGCAAAAGTCCAATCATGGACTCGCCAGCTAGTAGAACGTCCGCTTCTGGCCGAAAGCAGACACCGAACCAACCAATCCACCCTACCCCGCCACCAACACCCTCAACCCAAGCTCAAGCCCAGCCGCCCGGCCCCGGTAAGCGCAAATGCGATGGCCAGGCTCACCAGCTGAAGCACGATGCTGAGCGCCACGGCACGCCAGGCAGTGGTGCCCAAGACTTGGCGGATGACCACGGTGCCGACGACGAAGTTGACCACGCTGCTGGCCAGACTTTGGCCGAGCAGCAGGTGCACCGGAAACGAAAGCAGCACGCAATACAGCGCCGCCTTTCAGGCGGTGGCCCAGTCCTGACGGGATACCTTGATCAACCGGGCGCCCAGCCAGGGCTGGATGGCCGCGAAGGCCACCAGCGCCAGTAGAGCCAGGAGCCCGACAAGCAGGCTCAGATGGTCACCGGGTTGGCCTTGTCCACGTCGATCTTGTACTGCTTGATCGCCCGCGCCACGTCCTTCCCGTTCATCTTCCCCTCCGCCGCCAGCGCCGCGATCGCCGCGTGGGCGATGTAGTAGCGGTCGACCTCGAAGAAGCGGCGCAGGTTGGCGCGGGTGTCGCTACGGCCGAATCCATCCGTTCCCAGCACGGTGTAGTGCATGGGGACAAAAGCGCGAATCTGGTCGGCAAACGCCCGTACGTAGTCGGTGGCGGCAATGGCCGGGCCCTGGCGGCCTTCCAGGCACTGGGTGACGTAGGCCTTGCGCGGGGTCTTGGCTTCGGGGTTGAAGCGGTTGAAGCGCTCGGCGTCGAAGCCGTCGCGGCGCAGCTCGGTGAAGCTCGGGCAGCTCCAGATGTCGGCTCTCACGCCGAAGTCCTTGTCCAGCAGCTCGGCGGCGGCGATGGCCTCGCGCAGGATGGTGCCGCTGCCCAGCAGTTGCACGCGCAGCTCGCCCTTCCTGGGCTTGCCGGCGTCCTTGAGCAGGTACATGCCCTTGAGGATGCCCTCGGCCGCGCCCTCCGGCATGTCGGGGTGCGGGTAGTTTTCGTTCATCAGGGTCAGGTAGTAGTACTCGTCCACCTGGTCCTCGAGCATGCGCTTCATGCCGTGCTGCAGGATCACCGCCACCTCGTAGCCGAAGGTGGGGTCGTAGGCGCGGCAGTTCGGGATGGCGCCGGCCAGCAGGTGGCTGTGGCCGTCCTCGTGCTGCAGGCCCTCGCCGTTGAGCGTGGTGCGGCCGGCGGTGGCGCCCAGCAGGAAGCCGCGCGCGCGCATGTCGGCCGCCTGCCAGGCGCTGTCGCCGATGCGCTGGAACCCGAACATGCTGTAGTAGATGTAGAACGGCAGCATCGGCTGGTCGGACGAGGAATAGCTCGTCGCCGCCGCCATCCACGAGCTGAAGGCGCCGCATTCGGTGATGCCTTCCTCGAGCACCTGGCCGGCCTTGTCCTCGCGGTAGTACATCAGCTGGTCGGCGTCCACCGGCTTGTACTTCTGGCCTTCCGGCGCGTAGATGCCGATCTGGCGGAACAGGCCTTCCATGCCGAAGGTGCGCGCCTCGTCGGCCACGATGGGCACGCACAGCGGGCCCACCTGCTTGTCGCGCAGCACGATGTTTAGCGCCTGCACGAAGCTCATGGTGGTGGAGTTTTCGCGCTCGCCGGTGCTCTTGAGCAGACGCTCGAACACCTCGAGCTTCGGTGCCTCGAGCTGCTTGCTGGTCTTGCGGCGGCGCTGCGGCAGGAAGCCGCCCAGCTTCTCGCGGCGGCTGCGCAGGTACTCCACCTCCGGGCTCTTCTCGCCCGGGTGGTAGAACGGCACCTCGGCCAGCTTGTCGTCGCTGATGGGGATCTGGAAGCGGTCGCGGAAGGCGCGCACGCCGCTGTCGTCGAGCTTCTTGGTCTGGTGCGTGGGGTTGAGGCTCTCGCCCCAGCTGCCCATGCCGTAGCCCTTCACCGTCTTGGCCAGGATGACGGTGGGCTGGCCCTTGTGCTTCATCGCGCGGTCGTAGGCCGCGTACACCTTGTGCGGGTCGTGGCCGCCGCGGTTGAGGCGGGCGATGTCCTGGTCGCTGAGGTTGGACACCAGCTTGAGCGTCTGCGGCGTCTTGCCGAAGAAATGCTCGCGCGTGTAGGCGCCGCCGAAGGCCTTGCAGTTCTGGTACTCGCCGTCGACGGTCTGCATCATCACCTTGCGCAGGCTGCCGTCGGTGTCGCGGGCCAGGAGCGGATCCCAGTAGCTGCCCCAGATCAGCTTGACCACGTTCCAGCCGGCGCCGCGGAAGCTGCCTTCCAGCTCCTGGATGATCTTGCCGTTGCCGCGCACCGGGCCGTCGAGGCGCTGCAGGTTGCAGTTGATGACGAACACCAGGTTGTCCAGGCCCTCGCGGCCAGCCACGCCGATCGCGCCCAGGCTCTCGGGCTCGTCCGTCTCGCCGTCGCCCAGGAAGCACCACACCTTGCGGTCGCTGGGTTCGATGAGGCCGCGGTGCTCGAGGTACTTCAGGAAGCGCGCCTGGTAGATGGCGCTGATCGGGCCCAGGCCCATCGACACCGTCGGGGTCTGCCAGTAGTCCGGCATCAGCCACGGGTGCGGGTAGCTCGAGACGCCCTTGCCGTCGACTTCCATGCGGAAGTTGTCGAGCTGGCTTTCGCTGATGCGGCCCTCGAGGAAGCTGCGGGCGTAGATGCCCGGCGAGCTGTGGCCCTGGATGTAGAGGATGTCGCCCGGGTGCTTGTCGCCCGGCGCGCGCCAGAAGTGGTTGAAGCCCACGTCGTAGAGCGTGGCGCTGGAGGCGAAGCTGGCGATGTGGCCGCCGAGGTCGCCGGGCTTGCGGTTGGCGCGCACCACCATCGCCATGGCGTTCCAGCGGATGATGCTGCGGATGCGCCATTCCATGGCCGCGTCGCCGTCGCTGCGCGGCTCGAGGTGGGCCGGGATGGTGTTGATGTATTCGGTGGTCGGCTGGAACGGCAGGTGCGCACCGGCGCGGCGCGTGAGCTCGACCATGTGCTGGAGCAGGTGGTGGGCGCGCTCGGGGCCGTCGGCGTCGAGCACGGCCTTCATGGACTCGATCCACTCGCGGGTTTCGGTGGGGTCGAGGTCGTTTTCCAGGGCGTCGGTGAGCCAGTTCATTGCACTTCCTGCGGCCGGCGGCGCCGGCGGTCCATGTGGGTTTCGTCCAGACCGGCAAGTTTAGCCCACCCCGCCCGTCGCCGGCCCTTCGCCGGGGTATGGGTGGGCGGGACCCATCGCGTGGCCTTCGCGCGGGGCGGCTATGCTGCAGGCTGGACCCGGAGCCCCCCGATGCAAGACGCCGGTCTCGACGCGCCCGCCCAGGCCGCCCGCCAGATTCCCTGGCGGCTGAGCCTGCGCACGCGCCTGGTGCTGTGGTCCAGCCTCACCAGCGTGCTGCTGCTGGTGGCCGTGGCGCTGATCTTCTACGTGGCCGTGCGCGGCGTGCTGCTGGCCAATGCCCGCACCGAGATGCGCGGCCTGGCCCAGCAGTCGGCCGGCGGCCTGTCGGCCACGCTCGAGTCGGTGGAGGTCAGCGGCCGCACCCTGGCCGGCACGGCCTCGGGCCTGGGCCGGCAGCCGCTCGACCTGCGCACGCTGATGACCGCCACGCTCGAGGCCGACCCGGACATCGCCGGCGTGATGGTGATCATCGAGCCCGGCCGCCTGTCGGCCGACGACCCCGGCTTCGACTGGTACCGCCGCCGCCAGGGCGCCGGCCACTTCGAGTCCACCGTGCGTGGCCTGGGCGAGGACTACCAGGACTACCGCGCCAAGCCCTGGTACGCCCGCACCGTGGGCACGGGGCGGCCCTGGTGGGGCGATCCCTACGCCAACGACGCCACCGGCGGCGAGCTGTTCGTCACCTACAACCTGCCGCTGTTCCGGCCCGGCGAGGCGGTGGGCGCCATTGGAATGGTCAGCCTGGACGTGCCCGTGCGGCGCCTGCGCAACCAGCTGGGCGAACTGCTGGCCGCGCCCGGCCTGGTGCCCATGCTGTTCTCGCCCGAGCAGCACGTGGTGCTGCACGCCGACCCGTCGCTGGAGATGCAGGGCCGCCTGGGCGACCTGGTGGCCGCGCGCGGACGCGCCGACCTGGCCCCGCTGCAGGACGCGCTGCTGCGCCGGATGCCGCTGGAGTTCAGCCACGAGGTGCCGCGCGACGGCGGCGTCGAGCACCACACCACCTTCGCGCTGCCCCTGGGCGACAGCGGCTGGGCCTTCGCCCTGGGCGTGCCCGAGGAGCTGATCCTGGCCCAGCTGCGCCACGTCACGCTCTGGGGCCTGGGCGGCGGCCTGCTGGGCGTGGTGCTGTGCGTGCTGGCGGTGCGCCGGCACGCGGGCATGATCGCCCGGCCCGTCGAGGACCTCACCGAGTCCGCCAGGCACCTGGCCCGCGGCGAGTTCGACTATCCGCTCGGCCACACCGCCCGCCGCGACGAAGTGGGCGTGATGGCGCGCGCCTTCGACGGCGCCCGCACTTCGATCAAGCGGCAGATCCGCGAGATCGCCGAGATGGCCAGCGAGCGCCAGAAGCTCGAGTCCGAGCTCGACATCGCCCGCGACATCCAGCGCGCCATGCTGCCGGCCGACGGCCGCCTGCGCGAGGGCGGCTTCGAGCTGTCCTGGCACGGACTGCTCGAACCGGCGCGCACCGTCGGCGGCGATTTCTACACGGTGTTCCGGCGCGAGGGCGGCTCGCTGTGGTTCGCCATCGGCGACGTGTCCGACAAGGGCGTGCCGGCGGCGCTGTTCATGTCGCGCACCATGACCGTGCTGGAAGTGGCCGCGGCCTCGGGCGGCTCGCCCGGCGCCGCGCTGGCCGAAGCCGCGCGGCGCCTGGTCGAAGGCAACGACACCTGCATGTTCGCCACCGTGCTGGCCGGCGTGCTGCGCGTGGGCGACGGCGCGCTGGCCCTGGCCAGCGCCGGCCACGAGCCGCCGCTGTTGCTGGGCGCGGACGGCCAACGCGCGCTGCTGCCGGTGCCCACCACCGCGCCGCTGGGCGTGGACGTGGCCGATGACTACCCGGTCTGGACTGGCCGGCTCGCGCCGGGCGACACGTTGCTCCTGTACACCGACGGCGTGACGGAGGCCTTCGACATGGCGAACGAGGCCTTCGGCGAAGCGGGCCTGCTCGCCGCCGCGGCGGCATCGAACGACCCGCGCGCGGCCTGCGCCGCGGTGCTGGCGGCGGTGCAGGCCCACGCGGGCGCGGCGCCGCAGTCGGACGACATCACCGTGCTGGCCATCCGTTACCGGCACGCGGACCAGGGGGAGGGCTGAGCATGCAGATCGTGCTGCAGGTTCCGCAGGAAGAAGGCCAGCTGCGCGACCTGGTGGCCGCCATCGAGGGCGTGCTGGCGCGCGAGGGCGTGCCCGGGCCGGTGGCGCACGACGTGCAGCTGGTCACCGAGGAGGTGGTCTGCAATGCGCTCGACTACGGGCGGGTCGAAGGGCGCGGGCAAGAGATCAGCGTGGGCATCGGCATCCGCGACGGCCTGATCACGCTCGAGTTCAGGGACGACTGCATCCCCCACAACCCGCTCCAGCACCCCGACCCGGACCTCGACGCCGACATCACCGAGCGGCCCATCGGCGGCCTGGGCGTGCACCTGATCCGGCAGCTGGCCGAAGACGTCAGCTATCGGCGCGAAGAACCCCACAACATCCTGCGCGTCGTCCTGCGCACCGACCCCCACGGGAGAACCGCATGAGCCTCAGCGTCCAGATCGAATCCGCCAACGGCGGCAGCCAGCGCGTCGCCATCGCCGGTCGCCTCGACACGCACACCTACCAGGAGCTCGACCGCCAGCTGGCGCCGGTGCTCGAGACCTTGAACAAGTCGCTGGTGCTCGACCTGGCCGGGCTCGAGTACATCAGCTCGGCCGGCGTGCGCTCGATCTTCAAGGCCCGCAAGGCTTTGGCCGCGCGCGGCGGCAAGGTGCTGGTGGTCAACCCGCAGCCGCAGATCCAGAAGGTCTTCGACGTGGTCAAGGCGGTGCCGATGAACGAGATCTTCTCGTCCGTGGCCGAGGCCGACGCCTACCTCGACGCGATGCAGCGCAAGGTCCTCGAGGGCGACGACAACGAATAAACCCCTGTAGGAGCGCCTTCAGGCGCGAATCCCTTCTTTGCCAAAGGCAAAGTCAAAAGATTCGCGCCTGAAGGCGCTCCTACAAGCGCGGTTGCTCAGCCGCGGGCGGCGCGGATCTGGGCGTCGACGGCGGCGATGGCGGTCATGTTGACGACGCGGCGCACCGTGGCCGAGGGCGTCAGCACGTGGGCCGAGGCCGCCAGGCCCATCAGGATCGGGCCGATGCCCACGCCGTCGGTGACGTTGCGCACCAGGTTGTAGCTGGCGTTGGCGGCGTCGAGGTTGGCGAAGGCCAGCAGGTTGGCGCGGCCGGTCAGGCGCGAGTTCGGGAAGATGCGGCTGCGCGCCTCGGCATTGAGGGCGATGTCGGCGTGCATCTCGCCTTCGACCTCGAGCTTGGGCGCGCGCTCGCGCAGGATGTCGAGCGCGTCGCGCATCTTCTGCGCGCTGGCCGACTCGCTCGAGCCGAAGTTGCTGTGGCTCACCAGCGCCGCCTTGGGCGTGATGCCGAAGAGCTTGAGGCGGAACGCCGCCTGCACCACCGACTCGGCCACCTGCGCCGCGGTCGGGTCCACCTGCACGTGGGTGTCGGTAAAGAAGAACACGCCCTTCTCGTTGAGCACGGCGCTGAGCGCCGACAGGCCGCGCACCTCGTTCTCCAGGCCCAGGATCTCGCGCACGTACTTGAGCTTGCGCACGTAGCGGCCCACCAGGCCGCACAGCAGCGCGTCGGCCTCGCCGCGGCGCACCATCAGCGCCGCGATCACCACGTCGCGCGAGCGCACGATGGCCTTGGCGGCCGAGGGCGTGATGCCCTTGCGCTGCATGATCTCGTGGTAGAGCTGCCAGTAGTCGTTGAAGCGCGGGTCGTCGTCGATGTTTGTCACGTCCACGTCCACGCCGATGCGCAGGCGCAGGCCCAGGCGCTGGATGCGGCGCTCGATCACCGCCGGGCGGCCGACCAGGATCGGCCGCGCCAGGCCCTCGTCGACGATCGTCTGCACGGCGCGCAGCACGGTCTCTTCCTCGCCCTCGGCGTAGACCACGCGCTTGCGGTCGGCGCGGGCGCGGTCGAACACCGGCTTCATCAGCAGGCCGGTGCGGAAGACCCAGCTGCTCAGGCGGTCGCGGTAGGCCTCGAGGTCGGCGATCGGTCGCGTGGCCACGCCCGAATCCATCGCCGCCTTGGCCACGGCCGGCGCCAGCGACACCAGCAGGCGCGGGTCGAAGGGGCGCGGGATGAGGTAGTCGGGCCCGAAGCGCGGGGTTTCGCCGGCGTAGGCGGCGCCCAGGTCGGTGGCCTCGCGCCGCGCCAGGTCGGCGATGGCGTGCACGCAGGCGAGCTTCATCTCCTCGTTGATCGTCGTGGCGCCCACGTCGAGCGCGCCGCGGAAGATGTAGGGGAAGCACAGCGCGTTGTTCACCTGGTTCGGGTGGTCGCTGCGGCCGGTGGCGATGATCGCGTCCGGGCGCGTCTGGCGGGCCAGGGCCGGGTCGATCTCGGGCGTGGGGTTGGCCAGGGCGAAGATGACCGGGCGCGGCGCCATCTGCTGCACCATCTCGGGCTTGAGCACGCCGCCGGCCGAGACGCCGATGAACACGTCGGCGCCGCCGATGATGTCGGCCAGGGTGCGCGCCGCGGTGTCGCGGGCGTAGCGCACGATGCCGTGGTTGGCGCCGCCGGGCTGGAGGTCGGGGCGGCCGGTGTGCAGCACGCCGTCGCGGTCGGTGACCAGGATGTTCCCGGGCTGCACGCCCAGCGCCACCAGCATGTCCAGGCAGGCGATGCCGGCCGCGCCGGCGCCGCTGACGGCCAGCTTCACCGTCGCGATGTCCTTGCCCACCACCTTGAGCGCATTGAGCAGCGCCGCGCCGACGATGATGGCGGTGCCGTGCTGGTCGTCGTGGAAGACCGGGATCTTCAGCCGCTCGCGCAGCTTCTTCTCCACCACGAAGCACTCGGGCGCCTTGATGTCCTCGAGGTTGATGCCGCCGAAGGTGGGCTCGAGGCTGGCGATGATCTCCACCAGCTTGTCCGGGTCGTTCTCGGCGATCTCCAGGTCGAACACGTCGATGCCGGCGAACTTCTGGAACAGCACGCCCTTGCCTTCCATCACCGGCTTGCCGGCCAGCGGCCCGATGTTGCCCAGGCCCAGCACGGCGGTGCCGTTGGTGATCACGCCCACCAGGTTGCCGCGCGCGGTCAGCGCGCTGGCCTCGCCCGGGTCGGCGACGATGGCCTCGCAGGCCGCGGCCACGCCCGGCGAATAGGCCAGCGCCAGGTCGCGCTGGGTCACCATCGCCTTGGTCGGGGTGACCTTGATCTTCCCCGCCGGGGCCTGGCGGTGGTAGTCGAGGGCGGCCTGCTTGAAGTCTTCTTGTTCGGACATGGTTCTCGGGGTCGTGGTGTGGCCGCCGGCGGCGCGGCGGCAAGACCCCCATTCTAGCGACCCCGGTCGCCGGCCCGGTTACGGCGGCGTATGGGCGGCCAGCGTGCGCTCGCGCAGGCGCGCCAGCGGCGCCGGCGGCGCGTCCGGGAAGCCCGCGTCGAAGGGCGCCAGCGCGGCCGCCTGCGCCGCGGCGTCCCCGCGCAACCCCGCCTGGGCGGCCAGGGCCAGCCAGGCCAGGGCCTGGTCCTCGCCGTCGGCCAGCGCCGGCAGGCGGTGCGAGAGCGCGGTCGCGGCCACCGCGTCGGATTCGCCCAGCCCGGCGCGCGCCAGCAGGCGCAGGGCATCGGCCAGGGTGCGGGCGCGGCTGCCGGGCGCTTCGCCGGCGGCGCGGGCGCGGAGTTCGGCGGCGTCGGCCTGCGCCAGCGCCGCGGCCGGGCGGCCGAGCAGCAGTTCGGCCAGCGCCAGCGCGCGCAGGGTGTCGCCGGCCAGCGCGTCGGAGGCGCCGTGCAGCCAGCGGCGGGCGTCGTCGGCGCAGTCGCCGGCGGCGGCGGCGTCGCCGTCGAGCGCGTGGGCCAGGCAGCGCTGCGTCACCAGCCCCAGCGCCTCGGCCTGGGCCGGGCGGCCTTCGGCCTGGGCGCGGCTCAGCCACTCGGCCGCCTCGCGGCCCCGTCCGGCCTCGAGCTCGATGCGGCCCAGCAGCGCCAGGCTGGCGCGGCGCTCGTCGGCCGGCAGGCGCGCCTCGCGGCCCAGCGCCTGCGCCTCGAGCAGCTGCGTCTGCGCGCCGGCGGCGTCGCCGCTGCGCCACTGCAGTTCGCCCAGCAGGTGCAGCAGCGCGGCGCGCTGGCCGGGGTCGGTTTGCTCCGCGCGCACGCGGTCGGCGGCGGCGGCGAGGGCCTCGCGGCTGGCCAGGGCGCCACTTCGCCGCCCGGCGGGAACCACGAGGCCGGCCAGCAGGTCGCGCGCCGCCGCGGTGCGCTGGGCGGCGCGCTCGGCCTGGGCGGCCTGCCAAAGCGTGGCGCCGAGCATCGAGCCCAATACCAGCGCCAGCGCCGCCGTCGCCAGCGCCACGGCGCGGTTTCGGCGCAGGAAACACTGCAGGCGATACAGGTTGCCGGCGCCGCGCGCACCCACCGGGCGGTCGTGCAGCCAGGCCTTGAGGTCGCGGGCCAGCGCGTCGGGCGAGCGGTAGCGGTCGTCGGGGTCGTCGGCCAGGGCCTTGAGCACGATCGCGTCGAGGTCGCCGCGCAGCGAGCGCGCCATCGCCTCGCGCTGCGCCGGCGCCGCGCCGCCGTGCTCGCGGCAGGCGCGCGAGGGCAGGACCAGCGGTTCGCCGTCGGGGCGGCCTTCGCGCGGCGGCCGGCCGGCCAGCAGGCGGTAGAGCAGCGCGCCCAGGCCGTACACGTCCATCGCGGTGGACGCCGGCGCGAGCTGGAACTGCTCGGGCGCGGCGTACTCCGGCGTCCAGGCCAGCATGCGGGTCAGGGTCATGCCGGCCTGGCGGCGCTCGAGCAGGCCGCCGATGCCGAAGTCGAGCAGGCGCACGTAGCCCTCGCGGTCCACGAGCACGTTGCTGGGCTTGATGTCGCGGTGGATCACCAGGTTGCGGTGCGCGTAGGCCACCGCGTCGCAGACGTCGAGCATCAGGCCCACGCGCGCGGCGGCGCCCAGGCCGCGCGAATCGCACCAGGCATCGATCGGTTCGCCGTCCACCAGCGGCATCGCCAGCCAGGGCGTGCCGTCGCTGGCCACGCCGCAGTCGACGAGGCTGGCGATGTGCGGGTGCTGCAGGCGCGCCAGGATGGCCTGCTCGCGCCGGAAACGGTCGGCGCCGCCGGCCACGAGCGCGCCGATGGTGAGCAGCTTGATCGCCGCCACGCGCGTTTCGCCGCCTTCGTCGGTGCGGGCGCGGTAGACCACCGACATGCCGCCGCGGCCGATTTCGTCCTCGAGCACCCAGCGGCCAACGCGGCGGCCCTCGAGCCGCGCGTCCGGGCCGGCCGGGTCGAGCGGGCCGTCGTCGCGGCCGTGCGCCTGCAGCAGGCGGCGCACGTGCGCGGCCACGGCCGGCTCGAGCGCCATCGCCGCCAGCGCGGCCTCGCGCTCCGGCGCGGGCAGGTCGAGCAGGCCGTCGAAGATGGCGTCGGCCGCCCGCCAGCGCGCGAGCTCGTCGTCGATCATCCGGTCGTGCCGTCGGCCAGCTGGGCGTAAAGGAAGGCGCGGGCGCGCTCCCACTCGCGCTTGGTGGTGCGCAGCGAGCAGCCGAGCAGGTCGGCGATTTCCTGGAACTCCAGGCCCGCGAAGAAGCGCAGCTCCACCACCTGCTTTTGGCGCGGGTTGAGTTCGCCCAGCACGTCCATGGCCTGGCTGACCGCCAGCAGGTCGGCGTTGCCGGCCATGGCCAGCTCGCCCAGGTTCTCGTCCAGCGTCACCGCGGACTGGCCGCCGCCGCGCTTGATGGCCAGGTCGCGGCGCAGCTCGTCGATGGCGATGTGGCGCATGGCCTTGGCGGCGCAGGCGAAGAAGTGCGCGCGGTCGGTGATCGACAGCCCGGCGTTGCCCACCAGCCGCAGGTAGACCTCGTGCACCAGCACGGTCGGGCTGAGCTGGCCGCCGGCACCGGCCAGGCGCGCCTTGGCCAGCCGGCGCAGCTCCGGGTAGAGCGCCTGGAACACGGCGTCGAGCGCCTGCTCGTCGCCGTCGCCGGCGCGCTGCAGCAGTTCGGTTATTTCGCTCATGGCAGCCCTCCCCGGCCCCGGCGAGGCCATCTTAGCCCCAGCAAACGCTCAGAGCCCGAGAACGAGGTCGTCGGCCTCGACGTGGTCGAGGCGGATCTTGTTGGCGAACAGCGAAAACGCAAGGTTTCCGGCCAGGCCATTGGCCCGCTGCATCCACGGCGGCAGGTAGCGCGGCGGCGCCACCGCGCCCGAGGCGAAGGCCGGCTCGAGCGAGAACACATCCTCGAGCGCGAACTTGCCGGCGAACAGCTGCCGCGCCCGGCCCAGCTGGTGGTGGCGCAGGCACCAGCGGAAGAAGGTGTGCACGCCCAGCAGCCCGCGCAGGTAGACCGCGTCCTTGGTGAAGGCCGAGCCGCCCTCGAGCGGCGCGCCGCGGAACACGCGCTGGGTGGAGGTGAAGCTGTCCACCGGCGACTGCCCGGCCTCGAGGAAATGCCGGAACACGTCGACGAAACCGGCGCCCTGGATCGCCATCTCGATGGCGACGATGCGCAGGCTGATGCGCTTCATGCGCTCGATGTCCATCGCGCCCGAGATCAGCTCGGCAAACGTCGCCAGGCCTTCCTGGGTGGCCGTGCTGCGCGGCGAGCCGCGCGCGAGCGACTTGAGGTGCGGCTGCTCGCGGCCGTTGATGCCGGTGAGCGAATGCACGAAGGCCTCGTGCACCAGCAGCTGGTTGCGGTCGTACTCGGAAAAGCCGGTGTTGGTGCGCAGGCGGATGCGGGTGGCGCTGGCGGCGGCCTTGGCGATCAGGCTGTCGTCGAGCTCCACGCGCACCACGTGGTCGGTGAAGAAGGCCGACACCGCGGCCTGCAGCTCGGCCTGCACGGTTTCGGCCGGCAACACGTACTCGGGCTCGACCTCGCGCAGCTCCTGGTCCATGGCGTCGGCCACGTCGATGAAGTGGCGCGCGGCCTCGAGGCTGGTGGGGCCGCCGCCGGGCAGCACTTCCACCGGGCGGCCGAACAGCCTGGCCGAGTGCTCGGTGATGGCCGGCGTGCCGAGCGAATCGAGCAGGTGGGTGGTGGTGATCCAGCTCTCGGCGGTGCTGCGCAGGTAGCGGCCCAGCGGGTCGTCGGGGTCGGCGGCGTCGAACACCGCCTGCAGCTCGCGCCGGCGCTCGGCGTGGTCGCCGCGCGGGTACGTGTGGTCAGGCAGGTGGATGCGGCCCACGCGCCAGGCGCCGAGGAACGTCGCCTGCTCGCTCTCGGGCCAGCTGACCGCCTCGAGCAGGCGGATGCCGCGCGCCGCCGCCACCAGGCGCGCATCGAGCGCGGCGTGGTGGGCCAGCGAGCGCGGGTCGGCGTCCATCAGCGACGGCCGTACTTGTCCTTGAGGCGGCCGGTGATGGTCTTGCTCAGTGCGCGCGCCTCGGCCTTGCGCTCGGCCTGCGAGGTTGCCGCGGCCTCGAGTTCGTCGCGCAGCTTGGCGAAGTTGGCGAAGCGCGCCTCGTCCAGGCTGCCGTCCTCGATGGCGGCGCGCACCGCGCAGCCGGGTTCGCCGACGTGGGCGCAGTCGCGGAAGCGGCAGTCGGCGGCCAGGCGTTCGATGTCGTCGAAGCTCTCGACCACGTCCTCGTCGCCGCTGAGCTTGACCTCGCGCATGCCCGGCGTGTCGATCAGGCAACCGCCCTGCGGCAGCGGCAGCAGCACGCGCGCGGTGGTGGTGTGGCGGCCGCGCGAGTCGTTGGCGCGCACGGCATTGGTCTTCATCTTCTGCCGGCCCAGCAGGGTGTTGGTGAGCGTGGACTTGCCCGCGCCCGAGCTGCCCACCAGCACCACCGTGCGGCCGGGGCCGAGGTACTCGTGCAGCACGGCGGTGGAGGCCGGGTCCTTGGCGTTGACGGCGTGGATGGGCACGCCCGACTCGGACACTTCCAGCAGCAGGTCGATGCAGTCCTCGACGATCTCGCACTCGTCGGCCTTGGTCAGCACCAGCACCGGCGAGGCGCCCGAGGCGCGGATCAGCACCAGGTAGCGCTCGATGCGGCGCGGGTTGAAGTCCTGGTCGAGCCCGACCACCACCAGCACGTGGTCGACGTTGGCGGCGATCAGCTGCTGGCGGTGGTGCTCGCCGGCGGCGCCGCGCTTGAGCACCGAACGGCGCGGCAGCAGGCCGGCGATGGTCTTGCCGGACTCGTCGAGCGTCACCCAGTCGCCGACCGCGGCGCGCTCGTCGGGCGGGAAGCGCGGGCGCGTCCAGGGCACCGGCGGCTGCACGCGCCGGATGTCCTCGGCGCCCAGGGCGATGTCGTAGGCGGTGCGGTGCTGGCTGGCCACGCGGGCCAGGCGGGTGCCCGGCGCCGCGGCCAGGGCCTCGCGCGCGGCTTCGTCGTCGGGCCAGCCGAGGGCGCGAAGGCGGGCGAGGTCATCGGGGTGGGCGTGCATTGCCCCGGATGATACGACGGCGAACACGCCGCGCTCACCGCGCCGGGGCGAGGCTGTCGGCATGGGACGATTCGCCGCCACCGTACTTGCCCTCGCCGGCCTGGGTTTCCTGGGCTTCGGCATCGCCATCACGCTCGACCCGGCCGGGGTGCTGTCGCCGGTGGGCATCAGCGGTACGCCGGCCGGCGTGGTGGAGCTGCAGGCCTTCTACGGCGGGCTCGAGCTGGGCCTGGGCGCCTTCCTGCTGGCCTGCGCCTGGTGCCCGGCCTGGCGCCGGCCCGGGCTGTGGCTGGTGCTGGGCGTCAACGGCGGCATCGCCGCGGTGCGCCTGCTGGGCATCGCCCAGACCGGCGAGTACATCCCGTTCTTCACCTATGCCCTGGCCTGGGAGCTGGGCTTCGCAGCCGCCTCGGCGCTGGCGCTGTGGCGGGGCCGGGCGACGGGCTGAAAGCACGTCAAGATTCCGTTAACCTCGGGAGCAACCCTGCCCCGAGCCCGACGTTCCATGCCCCACAGCCCCCTGCCGACCCGCGAGAGCCTGCGCGAGGTCCGCTACGACATCCGCGGCGAGCTGTCCCGCCGCGCCCGTGAACTCGAGGGCCAGGGCCGGCAGCTGATCCGCCTGAACATCGGCAATCCCGGCGCCTTCGGCTTCCGGGCCCCGGAGCACCTGCAGGCGGCGCTGGCCGCGCACGTGGCCGAGTCCGACCCCTACACCCACCAGCAGGGCCTGCCCCTGGCCCGCGAGGCCGTGGCCACCCTGCACCGTGGCCGCGGCACGCCCAATGCCAGCGCCGAGCGCGTGTTCATCGGCAACGGCGTGAGCGAGCTGATCGACATCTCGCTGCGTGCCCTGCTCAACCCCGGCGACGAGGTCCTGCTGCCCTCGCCCGACTACCCGCTCTGGAGCGCGGCCACCATCCTCAACCAGGGCCGGCCGGTGTACTACCGCTGCGCGCCGGAGAACGGCTTCCTGCCCGACCCCGACGAGATCGAGCAGCTGGTGACGCCGCGCACGCGCGCACTGGTGGTGATCAACCCGAACAACCCGACCGGCGCGAACTACCCGCCCGCGCTGCTGGCCCGGCTGGCCGACATCGCCGCGCGACACGGCCTGCTGCTGATGGCCGACGAGATCTACGACGGCATCCTCTACGACGGCGCCGAGTTCACCCCGCTGGCGCCGCTGGCCGGCGACGCGGCCTGCCTGAGCTTCGGCGGCCTGTCGAAGGTCTGGCGCGCCTGCGGCTGGCGCGTGGGCTGGGCGGTGCTGTCGGGCGATCCGCTGCGCGTGGGCGACCTGCACCACGCCATGGACCTGCTGTCGGCGATGCGCCTGTGCGCCAACCTGCCGGCGCAGTTCGCCGTGCCGGCGGCGCTGGAAGGCCCGGAGACCATCCGCGCGCTGACCGCGCCGGGTGGCCGCCTGCACGCCTCGCGCGAGGCGGTGGTGGCGGGCTGCGAGGCCAGCGAACACCTGTCGCTGGTGGTGCCGCAGGGTGCGCTGTATGCCTTCCCGCAGGTGGTCGGGCCGGCGGCCGAGGGCTTCGACGACCAGGCCTTCGCGCTCGAGCTGCTCGAGACCGAGGACGTGCTGGTGGTCCCGGGCAGCGGCTTCAACGTGCCCGGCTCGCGCCACTTCCGCGTCACCCTGCTGCCGGAGGCGGCGCAGGTGCGCGAGGTGTTCACCCGCATCGACCGCGTGCTGGCGCGCCGCGCCGACGCGGCCGCCCGCCGCCATGTGGCCTGAGGCGCTGCTGGCGATGGCGCTGGCCGCGGGCCCGGGCGAGGCGCCGTTGCAGTACCTGGCGCTGGGCGATTCCTACACCATCGGCGAGTCGGTGCCCGAGGCCGGCCGCTGGCCGGTGCAGCTGGCGGCGGCGCTGCGCGAGCGCGGCGTGCCGCTGGCCGCACCCCGCATCATCGCCACCACCGGCTGGACCACCGACGAGCTGTCGGCGGCGATGGACGCAGCCGAGCCGCTGGGCCAGTGGGATTTCGTGTCGCTGCTGATCGGCGTGAACAACCAGTACCGCGGGCGCCCGCTGGACGAGTACCGCCTCCAGTTCGCGGCCCTGCTCGAACGCGCGATCGCGCTGGCCGGCGGGCGCCCGGGCCGGGTGCTGGTGCTGTCGATCCCGGATTGGGGCGTCACCCCCTTCGGCCAGGGCAGCGGCCGCGACACCGCGCGCATCGCCGCCGAACTCGACGCCTACAACGCCGCCGCCGCCGCCGAATGCGCCGCCCGCGGCGTGGCCTTCGTCGACATCACCCCGGCCAGCCGCTCGCCCGGCGACCAGCCCGATCGCATCGCCGACGACGGCCTGCACCCCTCGGCCCTGGCCTACGCCGACTGGACCGGCCTGGCGCTTCCCGTCGCGCAATCCCTGCTGCGCTGATCAGGGTTTGTTGGACGAGGGGCGGTAGAATGGCGGCATCACCACGGAGCCAGCCATGTCCCTTTCGCCTGAAACCCGCGCGCGCATCGAGCAGATCCTCGGTGCCCACCACGTCGTGCTCTTCATGAAGGGCAACCCGGACGCGCCGCAGTGCGGCTTCTCGGCCAAGGCAGCCGGCATCCTCAAGGGCCTGGTGCCGGACTTCGGCCACGTGGACGTGCTGGCGGACCCGGCCATCCGCGAGGGCATCAAGGTCTTCGGCCAGTGGCCGACCATCCCGCAGCTGTACGTCGGCGGCGAGCTGCTGGGCGGCAGCGACATCATCGAGCAGATGCTCAACAGCGGCGAGCTGCACCAGGTGCTGGGCCTGCCCGCGCCCGACCGCACCCCGCCGGCCATCGAGGTCACCCCGCCGGCCGCCGAGGCCATCGGCCGGGCCCTGGCCAACGCCGACGAGGGCGTGGTGCTGCACCTGACGGTGGACCCGCGCTTCAACGCCCGCTTCGAGCTCAAGCCGGCCTCGGGCCATGAGGTGGTGGCCGAGGCCGCCGGCCTGCGCCTGCACCTGGACCTGGCCAGCGTGCCGCGCGCCCGCGGCCTGCGCATCGACTGGGTGGAGGACGCCCGCGGCGCCGGCCTGGCCATCCACAACCCGAACGCGCCGCCGCCGGTGAAGTCGATGAGCGTGCAGCAGCTGCACGACCACGTCATCGCCGGCACCATCGACGTGATCGACGTGCGTCCGGCCCACGCCCGCGCCATCGCCCCCTTCCCGCACCCGCACGAGGTGCTCGACGAGGACAGCCGCGAGCGGCTCGAGGCCCTGCCCAAGGACGTGCCGCTGGCCTTCCTGTGCCACCACGGCAACTCCAGCCGCCAGGCGGCCGAGTACTTCCGCCAGCTGGGCTTCCACGACATCTACAACGTCGAGGGCGGCATCGACGCCTGGTCGGTCCAGGTCGACCCGTCCGTACCCCGCTACTGAGAACCCCCGCGGGCCGCCAGCGGCCCCCTTCTGGCGGCTCTAGAGCAATTGCGCTAACTTGGTTAGGCGACCAAACCCGCCCAACCGGGTCATCCCCCCAAGGCAAGGGCGCGGTAGCACCCAGGAGGCATGAAATGCGCAATTGGCTGGTTATGGCCCCGGCGGCCCTTGTCCTGGCGGCCTGCGCCGGGGATGAGGCCGGGGCAGGCGGCAACCGCGGCGAGCTCGCCGCACAGGCCTGCAAGGCCGCCACCGAGTCCCGGCTCGACGGCAAGCTCTACAACATGGACCTCAAGGCCCTCGCGGCGAGCATGCGCGATGCTCCCAACGGCGAGAAATTCCTCACCGCACCGATCACCATCGAGCCGGGCCTGACCTCCGAGGTCAAGCAGGTGGTCGAGTGCACGGTGCGCTTCACCGAGGGCAAGCCCCAACCCGACGTCGTCGGCTTCATCTTCAACTGGTGAAGAAAGGGGGTCAGGTTCACTTCCTGCGCCCGCGGGAAGTGAACCTGACCCCCTTATCGTTCGCGCGACAGCAGGGCCCAGGCGAAGGCCTGGTCGCTGCCGCCTGGCGTGCGATGCAGATCGTACTGGCTGTCGAGCAGCACGAAGCCGTCGCCAAACAGCGCGGCGACCTCGCGTGGCGCACGTCGCGCCACCGGCAGGCCGCTGCAGCGCTCGGGGCCTCCCGGCGCAAAGCCGCCGATCACCATCCGCCCGCCGGGCGCCAGCGCCCTGGCCGCTTGCCGCGCGTAGGCCGCGGCATCCGCCGGGTCGGTGAGGAAATGCAGCACGGCCCGGTCGTGCCACAGGTCGAAACAGGCCTCGCCCAGCGCCGCCGTGCGTACGTCGCCCGCCAGCCAGCGAACCGCGCCGGCCCGTTCCCCCAGGCGTGAGCGCGCCACGTCGAGGGCAGCCTGCGAAAGATCGAGCACGGTGATGTCGGCCACGCCCAGCGCCAGCAGGTCGTCGACGAGGGTCGACGCGCCGCCACCGACATCGATGACCCGGGACGCCGGCCCAAGCCCTGCGCGCCCAAGCAGCCCGAGCGAGGTATGCAGGCGTGGCGCGAACCAGCTGACGCCATCGGCCGGCTTGCGCCGATAGACGTCCTGCCAGTGCTCGCTCGGATCGCGTTCGTTGGTATCCATGGCCCGATGCTACGCCGTCGCGGGCGCGGCGGCGTGCCGCGCCTGGAACGGTGTCGCGCCGGGCGTGGCCCCGGCGCCCGTCCCGGTCAGTCGAAGCGCAGGTGCTTGACGGACTTGCCGTGGCGGCGGATCAGGCGCAAGGCCTCGATGCCGATCTGGATGTGCCGCTCGACGAAGTGCTCGGTGACCTTCTTGTCGGAGGCTTCCGTCTTCACGCCTTCCGGCACCATCGGCTGGTCGGACACCAGCAGCAGCGCGCCCGAGGGAATCGAGTTGGCGAAGCCGGCGGCGAACACCGTGGCCGTTTCCATGTCGATGGCCATGCAGCGCAGCTTGCGCAGGTATTCCTTGAAGGCCTCGTCGTGCTCCCAGACGCGGCGGTTGGTGGTGAACACCGTGCCGGTCCAGTAGTCGTGGCCCAGGTCGCGGATCATGGTGGACACCGCGCGCTGCAGCGCGAAGGCCGGCAGCGCCGGCACTTCCGGCGGCAGGTAGTCGTTGGAGGTGCCCTCGCCGCGGATGGCGGCGATCGGCAGCACCAGGTCGCCCAGCTCGTTCTTGCGCTTGAGCCCGCCGCACTTGCCCAGGAACAGGCAGGCCTTGGGGCCGATGGCGCTGAGCAGGTCCATCACCGTGGCGGCGTTGGCGCTGCCCATGCCGAAGTTGATCAGGGTGATGCCGTCGGCGGTGGCGCTGGGCATCGGCCGGTCCAGGCCCACCACTTCGGCGCCGGTGAGGCGCGAGAAGGTGTTGAGGTAGCCGCCGAAGTTGGTCAGCAGGATGTGCTCGCCGAAGGCTTCCAGGGGCACGCCCGTGTAGCGCGGCAGCCAGTTGCTGACGATCTCGTTCTTGTCCTTCATGTTTTCGTTATCCCTTTTTTGTTGTTCTTTTTATCCGTAAAGCCGGGCCATTGTGCCACGCGCGCCGTGAACGCCGGCTTCCTGCACTTGGCAAACCCCGCCTGCGCTGGCTAGGGTTGCCCGTCCACCGGGGGAGAAACCGATGCACCACCGATTCCAGGCCAGCCTGCTGGCCACCGCTTTGCTCGCCCTGCCGGCCCTGGCGCCGGCGGCCGAGGCGCCCTTCGCCAGCACCTACGCGCCCATCGGCGCCGGCCCGGTGCTGATCACCGACGCCACCGTGCTCACCGGCGACGGCCGGCGCCTCGAGACCACCGACGTGTTGATGAAGGACGGCAAGATCGCCGCCGTCGGCACCGACCTCGACCCCGCCGGCGCCACCGTGGTGGACGGCCGCGGCAAGTGGGTCACCCCCGGCATCATCGACGTGCACTCGCACCTGGGCGTCTACCCCAGCCCGGGCGCCAACGCGCACAGCGACGGCAACGAGATGACCAGCCCGGTCACCTCGCAGGTCTGGGCCGAGCACGGCGTATGGCCGCAGGACCCGGGCTTCGCCGCGGCCCTGGCCGGCGGCGTCACCTCGCTGATGATCCTGCCCGGTTCGGCCAACCTCATCGGCGGCCGCGGCGTGGTGCTCAAGAACGTGCCGGCCGAAACAATGCAGGCGATGAAGTTCCCCGGTGCCCCGCACGGCGTGAAGATGGCCTGCGGCGAGAACCCCAAGCGCGTGTACGGCGGCCGCGGCCAGGCGCCGATGACCCGCATGGGCAACATCGCCGGCTACCGCGCCGCCTTCATCGAGGCACAGCGCTACCGCGAGGCCTGGGACAAGCACGAAGCCGCCAGCCGCGACGAGGGCAAGCGCCGCAAGGGTGCACCGGCCGGCAACGGCCAGCCGCCGGCGCGCGACCTGCGCATGGAAACCCTGGCCGAAGTGCTGCGCGGCGAGATCACCGTGCAGATCCACTGCTACCGCGCCGATGAAATGGCGCTGATGATGGACCTCGCCAGGGAGTTCAACTTCAAGATCCACGCCTTCCACCACGGCGTCGAGGCCTACAAGCTGGCCGACGAACTGGCCGCCGAAGGCATCTGCGGCGCGCTGTGGGCCGACTGGTGGGGCTTCAAGATGGAGGCCTACGACGGCATCCAGGAGAACATCGCCCTGGTCGACCGCCCGTCCAACGGCTGCGCGGTGGTGCACTCGGATTCGAGCGAGGGCATCCAGCGCCTCAACCAGGAGGCAGCCAAGGTGATGGTGCGCGGCGAGCGCGCCGGACTGAAGCTGCCGCCCGAACACGCCATCCGCTGGCTGACCGCGAACGCGGCCAGGGCCATCGGCATTGCCGACCAGGTCGGCACGCTCGAGGAGGGCAAGATGGCCGACGTGGTGCTGTGGAACGGCAACCCGTTCTCGGTCTACGCCAAGGCCGAGAAGGTGTACGTCGACGGCGCCCTGCTGCACGACCTCAACGACCCGGCGCGCCGCCCGGTCTCCGACTTCATGCTGGGCCAGGAGGTGTCGCCGTGAAGCGCCTGTTCCTTTCCGTCCTGCTGGCCGCCGCGCTGCCCGCCGCCGCCCAGGACCTGCTGATCCGCGACGCCACCGTGCACACCGCCGGCGCCGCCGGCACCCTCAGGGACCACGACGTGCTGGTGCAGGGCGGCGTGGTGCGCGCCATCGGCCCGGGCCTGGCCGCGCCGGCCGGCGTCACCGTGGTCGATGCCAAGGGCAAGCCGCTGACGCCGGGCCTGTTCGGCGGCCTCACCGGCCTGGGCATCGAGGAAGTCTCGGGCGAGCCGTCCACCGTGGACGGCGGCCTGGCGCTGGGCGCGATGGTGCCGGCGCACGAGGGCTCGTCCTGGCGTCCGGAGTTCGACGTGGACGTGGCCTTCAACCCGCACTCGTCGGCCATCGGCGTGAACCGCGTCGAGGGCGTCACCTTCACCGTGCTCGCGCCCTCGGCCCTGCCGGGCGGCAGCTTCGTGGCGGGACAGGGCAGCGCCGTGCTGCTCGATGGCCGCTACGACGCCGCGCTGGCCGGCAGCCGCAGCCTGTTCATCGACCTGGGCAGCGATGCCTCGGGCCTGTCCGGCGGCAGCCGCGCCGGCCAGTGGATGCTGCTCGAGCAGGCCGTGGCCGAAGCGCGCAGCGGTGGCGGCGACGGCCTGCTCACCCGCGCCGGCCGCGCCGCGCTGGCGCGTTACCTGGCCGGTGGCCGCGTGGTCTTCCACGTCGACCGCGCCGCCGACATCCGCCAGGTGCTGGCCTTCGCGAAGAAGAACGGCATGCGCCCGGTGATTGCCGGCGGCAACGAGGCCTGGCGCGTGGCCGCCGAACTCAAGGCCGCCGACGCGGTGGTGCTGCTCGACTCGCTGGCCAACCTGCCGGCCAACTTCGATTCGCTGGCCGCGAGCCTCGAGAACGCCGCGCGCCTGCACCGCGCCGGCGTGCGCGTGGGCTTCAGCCAGCGCGGCGACGCCACCCACAACGCCCGCAAGGTGCGCCAGCTGGCCGGCAATGCCGTGGCCAACGGCCTGCCCTGGGAGGCCGGCCTGGCCGGCCTGACGTCGGTGCCGGCCGATGCCTTCGGGCTGGGCCAGCGCGGCCGGATCGCCGTGGGCCAGGCGGCCGACCTGGTGCTCTGGAGCGGCGACCCGCTCGAGGTGAACACCGTGGCCGAGCAGGTCTGGTTCGGCGGCGTGCCGGCCTCGATGCGCTCGCGCCAGACCGAGCTGCGCGACCGCTACCTCGCCCCCAAGGGCAACCTGCCGCGCGCCTACACCGGCCACTGACCGCGGCCCCCCGTAGGAGCGCCTTCAGGCGCGAATCTTTTGCCTTTGCCTTCGGCAAAGAAGGGATTCGCGCCTGAAGGCGCTCCTACGGGTCCTTTCGGGCGGCGCTTGCAAGCACGCCGACGCCGGCCCACGATGCCCCCACCAACCACCGTGGGGAGACGGGCATGGACGGGATCAATCTTTGGGCGGTGCTCGTCGCCGCCGTCAGCGGCTTCGTACTGGGCGGCCTGTGGTATTCGCCGCTGCTGTTCGGCAAGGCCTGGCAGCGCCTGACCGGCCTGAGCGACGAAACCCTGGCCGGCGGCAACATGGCGCTGATCTTCGGCGGCGCCTTCGTGCTGTGCCTGGTGGCCAGCGTCGTGTTCGCGATGTTCCTGGGCCCGCGGCCCTCGCTGCAGCTGGGCCTGGGCGCGGGCTTCTCGGCGGGCCTGTGCTGGGTGGCCGCGAGCTTCGGCATCAACTACCTGTTCGAGCGCAGGCCCTTCGCGCTCTTCGCCATCAACGGCGGCTACCACACGCTGCAGTTCACCCTGATCGGGCTGGTGCTGGCGCTCTGGCCGGCGCCCTGACGCGTATGTGCGAGCGCCTTCAGGCCCGACGGGCTTGTCGGGCCTGAAGGCCCTCCTACATCAGCAGTTGGGGGCTGGCACGCTGGCGTCGGCCACCACCATGTTCCGGCCCGAGCCCTTGGCCGTGTACATGGCGCGGTCGGCGCGGTCCATCAGCGCGTCATAGCTTTCGCCCTCGCCGAGGTACTCGGCGGCACCGACGCTGACGGTGAGCTCCACCACCTCCTCGCCCACCACCTGGCAGTGCTTTTGCACGGCCTGGCGGATGCGCTCGCCGACGGCGATGGCGTGGATGCGGCGCGCGCCCGGCAGGGCCACGGCGAATTCCTCGCCGCCGAGGCGGCCGAGGATGTCGCCGCCGCGCAGTTCCTGCACCACGGTGTCGGCCACGGCCTTGAGGCAGTCGTCGCCGACCTGGTGGCCCAGGCTGTCGTTGATGAGCTTGAACAGGTCGATGTCGAAGAACAGCACCGACATCGGCCGCTGGTCCTGGCGGGTGTCTTCGCCGATGCGCTCGAGCCGGGCGCGCCAGGCGCCGCGGTTGAGCACGCCGGTGAGCGGGTCGCGCTCGGAGTCGGCCTTCACGCGCCTCGCTTCGGCGCGGGCGTGATCGCGCTCGAGCAACAGGCCGCGCATCCGGCCCGACAGCGCCCGCACCATCGCCAGCCCCCACGCCACGACGGACAGCGCCACCAGCGCCACCAGCCACGGCCAGCGGCCGGCGCCGAACACGCCCAGCACCGCCACCGCCAGCGCGGCCAGGGCCAGGTAGCCCCAGCCCTCGTTCGGCGAGAGCCGCTCGCGCATCACGCTCCAGCACATGGCCATGGCCGCGGCCAGGCCCAGGCCCAGGCCCACCAGCGTCCAGGCACCGGCCTGCCAGCCGGGCGAGGCCGCGGCGGCCACGGCGGGCAGGCACCAGCTGCCCACCAGCCAGGGGATGGCCGGGAGCCGCAGGGGCTTGCGTCGGCGTGGGGAGGCGTCCATGGCCCTACTGTCCGGCAGGCGGGGGGCTGGCACAAGTTGAAAAAGCCGCGGGTTGGCCAAGACGGGAACCCGCTCACGGTTTCACCCGACCATGACCTCCGGCCTAGCTGCCGGCTGGCCGCTTGCCCTAGCATCGAGCGTTTATTGCCCGCCTCCGGAGCCGCCGATGTCGCCTCGCCCGTTCGCCCTTGCCCTCGCCCTCAGCCTCGCCCTCGGCGCCACCGCGCAGTCGGCCGAACCCAAGTGGGACATCACGGCGGCGCACGCCAAGGGCAAGACGGTGCGCTTCAGCACCGACGAGGGCACCTGGCTCGACCTGGACGTCAGCCCCGACGGCCGCACGATCCTGTTCTCGATGCTCGGCGACATCTACGCGCTGCCGGTCGAAGGCGGCCAGGCGCGCCGCCTCACCCGCGGCCCGGCCTGGGACATCCAGCCGCGCTTCTCGCCCGACGGCAAGGAAATCGCCTTCACCTCCGACCGCGGCGGCGGCAACAACCTCTGGCGCATGCGCGCCGACGGCAGCGGCGCGACCGCGGTGACCAAGGAAGACTTCCGCCTGCTCAACAACCCGGCCTGGACGCCCGACGGCCAGTTCCTGGTCGGCCGCAAGCACTTCACCTCGCAGCGCTCGCTGGGCGCGGGCGAACTGTGGCTCTACCACCGCGACGGCGGCGCGGGCCTGCAGCTGACCAAGCGCAAGAACGACCAGCAGGACCTGGGCGAGCCGGCGGTGTCGCCCGACGGGCGCTACATCTACTACTCCGAGGACGTGAGCCCCGGCGGCGCCTTCCAGTACAACCGCAACGTGCACGGCGTGATCTACGCCATCAAGCGCCTGGACCGCGAGACCGGCGAAACCGAGACCGTGGCCGCCGGCCCGGGCGGCGCGGTTCGCCCGCAGCCTTCGCCGGATGGCAAGTCGCTGGCCTTCGTCAAGCGCGTGCGCGACAAGTCGGTGCTGCACGTGCTCGACCTCGCCTCGGGCCAGGTGCGCCCGCTCTGGGACGGCCTTTCGCACGACCAGCAGGAAGCCTGGGCGATCTTCGGCCCCTACCCCAACTTCGACTGGACGCCCGACGGCCAGGCGCTGGTGGTCTGGGCCCAGGGCAAGCTCTGGCGCGTGGACGCCGCCAGCGGTGCGCCGGCCAACATCCCCTTCACCGCCGAGGTCGAGCAGAGCGTGCTGCCGGCGCAGCGCTACGCGCAGCAGATCGAGGGCGCGAGCTTCACGCCGAAGATGATCCGCGACGCCGCCACCAGCCCCGACGGCAAGACCCTGGTCTTCCACGCCGTGGGCCAGCTGTGGACCAAGTCGCTGCCCGGCGGCGAGCCGCGCCGCCTCACCCGCGATGACTCGCGCTTCGAGTACCAGCCCAGCTTCAGCGCCGATGGCCGCAAGCTGCTCTACACCACCTGGTCGGACGCGCAGATGGGCGCGATCCACGAGCTCGACCTGGCCAGCGGCCAGTCGCGCAAGCTCACCAGCGAGCCGGGCTTCTACTACGGCCCGCGCTATTCCAACGATGGCGCGCGCATCGTCTATTCGCGCTCGGGCGGCGGCGGCCTCACCGGCAGCCTGTGGAGCGGCGTGCGCGGCGTGTTCGTGATGCCGGCCGCGGGCGGCGCGGCGGTGCAGGTGTCGAAGAACGGCGCCGACCCGCACTTCTCGGCCGACGGCCAGCGCGTGTACTTCCTCACCGGCGGCGGTCTGGAGAAGAAGCTGATGAGCGTGGGCCTCAACGGCGAGCAGCCGCGCGAGGTGTTCAACCTCAAGTACGTCGACCACGTGGCGATCAGCCCCGACGGCAAGTCGGTGGCCTTCACCGAGCTGTTCAACGGCTACGTGGCGCCGCTGCCGGCCACCGGCGGCAGCATCGAGCTCAACAAGGACACCAAGGCCATCCCGGTGACCGCGCTGGGCACCGACATGGGCAGCTACCTGCACTGGTCGGCCGACTCGAAGTCGCTGCACTGGCTGGTCGGCGACCGCTACCACAGCCGCGCGCTGGGCGCGGCCAAGGCCGACGCCGGCGTGCCGGTGGGCCTGCGCGTGGACACCGACCGCCCGGCCGACACCTTCGCCCTGGTGGGCGGCCGCGTGGTGACGATGCGCGATGCGGAAAGCGCGCAGGAAGTGATCGAGGACGGCGTGGTGGTGGTGCGCGGCGAGCGCATCGTGGCCGTGGGCAAGCGCGGCGAGGTGGCCATCCCGGCCGGCGCGCGCGAGGTGGACGTGGCCGGCAAGACGGTGTTCCCGGGCATCGTCGACGTGCACGCGCACGCCGCGCACTTCGGCCAGGGCGTGGTGCCGCAGAACAACTGGGCCTACGCCGCCAACCTGGCCTTCGGCATCACCACCATGCACGATCCGTCGGCGACCACCGAGTTCGTGTTCTCGCAGTCGGAGCTGGTCAAGGCCGGCCGCATGGTCGGTCCGCGCGTGTTCTCCACCGGCACCATCCTTTACGGCGCCGACGGCGACTTCAAGGCGGTGGTGAACTCGATCGACGACGCCCGCTCGCACCTGCGCCGCATGAAGGCCAACGGCGCGTTCTCGGTGAAGAGCTACAACCAGCCGCGCCGCGACCAGCGCCAGCAGATCAACCAGGCCGCGCACGAGCTGGGCATGCTGGTGGTGGAGGAAGGCGGCAGCACTTTCCAGCACAACATGACGATGATCGTCGACGGCGTGACCGGCGTGGAGCACAACATCCCGGTGGCGCCGCTCTACCGCGACGTGGTGGAGCTCTGGCGCCAGACCGAGGTGTCGAACACGCCGACGCTGGTGGTGAACTACGGCGGCCTCAACGCCGAGTACTACTGGTACGCCAAGGACAACCTGTGGGAGAACGCGCGCCTGAACCGCTTCTTCCCCAAGGGCGCGCTCGACGACCGCACCATCCGCCGCGAGACCGGCCCGGACTGGGACTACTACCACGTGGAAGTGGCCAAGGCGGCCAAGGTGCTGCGCGACGCCGGCGTGCCGATCCTGGTCGGCGGCCACGGCCAGATGCAGGGCCAGGCGCCGCACTGGGAGATCTGGTCGCTGGTGCAGGGCGGCTTCACGCCCTTCGAGGCGCTGCGCGCGGCCACCATCGACGGCGCGAACTACCTGGGCCTGGCCAGGGAGATCGGCTCGATCGAAGCCGGCAAGCGCGCCGACCTGGTGGTGGTGGACGGCAACCCGCTGCAGGACATCCGCGCCTCCGACGACACCGCCCTGGTGATGGTCAATGGCCGCCTGTTCAAGGCCGACGACATGAGCGAGATCGGCGGCCTGCAGCGCCCGGCCCCGACCTTCTTCTGGCAGCGCGACGGCGTGGCCGTGCCCACCGGCGTCGAGTACGGCCCCACGGCGCCCTGCCATTGCCCGAAGTCGGCGCCGCACCGCCACTGAGCAGCAAAGTGGGGTCAGGGGTCCTTGGCGTCCGGAACGCCAAGGGTCCCTGACCCCGTCTCTTTTCGGGGCGTCAGCGTTGGCGGGCGCGCGAGAAGAGTTCGGCCGAGCCCAGCCAGGCCGCGCACATCACGCCGGTGAAGACCCAGACGTGGCCGTGGCCGGCGACGGCCAGCCAGATGGCCAGCGCCAGCTGGGCGGCGGCCACCAGGCGCATCGCCCAGGCCAGGCCTTTCGGCCGGAAGCGCACCGCGGCGGCGGCCACCAGCGCCAGCAAGGGCACGGCGAAGAACCCGTCGTTGATCGGGTTGTTCTCGCTGCCGAGGATGCCCACGGCCAGGTTCGCCCAGACCGTCAGGAAGCCGGCGCCCACGGCCAGGCCCGCGGCCACCATGTAGGCGTTGTCGCGCGCCAGCCAGGCGGCCAGCTCGTAGAGGCTGCAGGCGATGAGCAGCATGGCGCCGAAAACGGCGAAGTCCGCGCCCGTCCACTGCACCTCGTCGGTGAACTGCATGGCCACCAGCGGCGTGAGCAGCAGCGCCAGCGCCCCACCCCACACCGCACGGCGCGCCCAGCCGCCGCGCAGGCTGCTGGCTTGGATCAATCCGGTCATCGTAGTTCCCCCAGGATGCTTGCCCGGACACCATGTTGGCCCCGGATTCTGGCTTTTTGGGGGCAGGAGCGGGCAATCCGGCGTTTCAAACGTTAATGTTCCCTTACCCCATTTGGGCTGGGAGGGTGTGCCATGGCGGTTCGGTATTTGCTGCGGTTGCCGGATCCGGCGCGGGCGCGGGGGCCGGAGCCGGGCCTGGCGTTCCGGTCCGAGGGAGCGGAGGGCTTTGCCGCGGAGCTGCAGGCGGCGCTGCGTGGGCGCGGGCTGTTCGAGCGCTGGCGGGCGATGCAGGACGAGCCCGACGAGGTCGAGGAGAGCCTGGGCGTGGTCGACCCGGACGCGGTGGTGACCGGGCGGCAGGAGGACCTGCACATCGCGCTCGAGGCCACCACGTCGCTGCCGGGTGCGGTGTTCAAGCACCGGCTGCGGCTGCTGGCCGGGGCGAACTGGGAGCTGGCGGACGTGCGCCCGGCCTAGGCACCTGTCCCCGACCCCTTGCCTTCAGCCGGTGTTCTGCACGCCGGCGGCGATGCCGTTTACCGTCGTCACCAGCGCATGGAACAGCGGGTCGTCCTCGGGCCGGCCGGCGGCGCGCCAGCGCGCCAGCAGGTCCACCTGCAGCAGGCTGATCGGGTCCACGTACGGATTGCGCAGCCGGATCGACTCGCGCAGCCGGTAATCACCGTCGAGCAGGCGCCGGCGCCCCTTGAGCGCCAGGATGGTGTCGCGGGTGAGCGCGAACTCGGCGGCGATGCGCGGGAAGTAGTGCGCATGCGCGGTCTCGCCGGCCAGGCGCGAATAGCGCTCGAAGATATCGATGTCCGACTTGGCCAGCACCATCTCCACGTCGTCCACCAGCGTGGCGAAGAAGGGCCAGTCGCGCGCCATCTCGGCCACCGCCTCGCGGCCGAACGCGTCGACGATGCGGGCCAGGCCCGTGCCCACGCCCAGCCAGGCGGTCAGGCCGCAGCGGTTCTGCGACCAGGCGAACACCCACGGGATGGCCCGCAGCGAGGACACGCCGCCGGCATTGCCGCGCTTGCTCGGCCGCGAGCCGATGCGCAGGCGCTCGATCACGTCGATCGGCGTGGCTTCGCGGAAGTACGGCACGAAGCCAGCGTCCTCGTACACCAGGCCGCGATAGTGCGCGCGCGCGGACGCCGCAGCCGCCGCCGCCATCTGGCGCCAGGCCGCCTCGCGCGGCTCGGGCGAGCGCGGCCGCAGCGTCGCGCGCAGCACGGCGCCGGTCGCCTGCTCGAGGTTGCGCAGCGCCAGCGCGCGGATGCCGTACTTGCGGTGGATCACCTCGCCCTGCTCGGTCAGGCGCAGGAAGCCATCGACCGAGCCGCGCGGCGCGGCGATGACGGCGCGGCCGGTCTTGCCGCCGCCGCGCGACAGCGAACCGCCGCGGCCGTGGAAGAAGGCGATGCGCACGCCGGCTTCGGCGGCCAGCGCGGTCAGCGCCACCTGGGTCTGCTGCAGCGCCCAGCGCGAGGCGACCAGGCCGCCGTCCTTGGCGCTGTCCGAGTAGCCCAGCATCACCACCTGGCGGTCGCCGCGCTCGCGCAGGTGCTCGCGGTACACCGGGTCGGCGAACAGCGAGCGAAGGGTGGCGGCGGCGTTGTCGAGGTCGTCCACGGTTTCGAACAGCGGCGCCACGTCCAGCGGCACCGCGCCGTTGCCGTCGACGCAGCCGCCCAACCGCGCCAGCGCCAGCACGGCCAGCGCATCGGCGGCGCTGCGGCTCATCGAGATGATGTAGGGCCCGATCGCGCGTTCGCCGTAGCGCGGCAGCGCGGCGGCGACGGTGCGGAAGACCTCGAGCACCGCGACCGCGTCGTCGGCGGCGGGCGCCTTTGCCGGGTCGGTGCCGGCGATCAGCTCGCGCAGGCGGTGGGCGCGTTCGGGCCAGGGGCGCGCGGCGAAGCCCGGGTCGGCCAGCAGCGCCGAGAGCGCGGCGTCGTGCTGCGAACTTTCCTGGCGCAGGTCGAGCGCGGCCAGGTGGAAGCCGAAGGCCTGCACGCGCCGCAGCAGGCGCCGCACCGCGAACCCGCCGGCGTGTTCGCCCCGGTGCGCCGACAGGCTGTCCTCGACCAGGCGCAGGTCGGCCAGCAGCTCGTCGGGGCCGGCGTAGGCGTGCGCGGCATCGTCCGCGGTGGCCGCCAGGCGCGCGGCCACCAGGCTCAGGAAACGCCGGTAGGGCATGTCGGCATGGCGGGCCTTGAGCGCCTCGGCGGCCGCCGGAAAGCGCAGCGCGTAGTCGTCGGCGCGCCGCAGCAGCGCGGGCGAGAAGCCCACGCGACCCTCGGTCTGGCTCAGCAGGTCGGCCAGCTTCTCGACCTCGCGCCGGTAGCGCCCCAGCACGATGGCACGCTGGCCGGCAAGCGTGGCGGCGATGGTGCGGGCGCCCACGTTCGGGTTGCCGTCCATGTCGCCGCCCACCCAGGAGCCGAAGCCGAGCAGCGGCGGCAGCTCGTCCGGCGCGCTGCCGTACACGCTTGCCAGGGCGTCGAGGAACACCTCATGGAAAACCGGCAGCACGCGGTAGAGCACGTCGGAAAGGTAGAAGGCCACGTGCTCGAACTCGTCGGCGACGGTGGGCTTCTCGGGCGGCGTTTCGTCCGTCTGCCAGGCGGCGCTGAGCGCCAGGCGCATGCGCTCGAGGTCGGCGCGGCGCTCCTGCGGGGTCAGGCCGCGGTCGATGTCCTCGACCAGGCAGCGCACCACCTCGCTTTCCTTCTCGAGCAGCGCGCGCCGCACGGCCTCGGTGGGATGGGCGGTGAACACGGGCTCGATGCGCAGGCGCGGCAGCAGCGCGGCGACGTCGGCAGCCGGCACGCCCTCGTCGCGCAGCCTGCGCAGGCTGTCCTCCAGGCCACCCGGCTGCGGGCCCTCGCCCAGGCGCTGGTAGTCGCGCCGGCGGCGGATGCGGTGCACGCGCTCGGCCAGGTTCACCGCCTGGAAATAGCTGTGGAAGGCGCGCACCAGCAGCTCGGCGCGGTCCAGCGGCAGGCCGCGCAGGCGGTCGGCCACCTCGTGCATCGGCGCGCCGGCCTCGCGGCGTCGGATCGACGCCACGCGCAGCGCCTCGACCTCGGCCAGGAAGGCGGGCGAGACCTGCTCGGCCAGGATTTCGCCCACCAGCGCGCCGAGCCGCCGCACGTCGTCGCGCAGCAGCAGGTCGGTGGGCGGCAGGTCGGCTTCGCGCAGCGGTTCGGTGCTTTCGCTCATGCCCCCGGGCCTTTCAGCTGCCCGGCACCACCACGCAAACGCCGCTGGAAATGTCGCAGCGCGCGCTCGGACCGCAGTGGTTGCTGCTGGTGCAGCGATCCCGGCACAGGCCGCTGGCCTCGTTGCAGTTATAGACGCCGCAGTCGTCGCTGGCGCCGGCCGTATTGCGGCTCTCGGAGGGCGAGGCGCAATAGGCGCGGACCTCGCTGCCGCCCCGCGTGGTCATGGCGTCGATGCGCGACTGCAGGCGGGCGTTCTCCTCGCGCAGCTCGCGATTCTTCTCCTGCAGGCGCTGGATGACCACGTCCTTGTCCACCTGCGCCTGCACCGGTGCGACGACCGGCTCGACGGGGCGGCGCAGGGTGGTGGCCTGCTGGGCGCTGGCCCGCGGGGCCAGGAAGGAAATCAGGACCGCGAACAGCACAAGCTTGGCATTCATGGCAGGTCTCCGGGCGGCCGGGGCGGCCGCGGGCCCATGCTAGCGCCAAGTCGGGCTACGCGCCGCAGCACTTCTTGTATTTCTTGCCGCTGCCGCAGGGGCAGGGGTCGTTGCGCTCGGGGGCGGCGGCGCGGCGCACGGGCTCGCGCGGGGTCAGGGACTCGATGCGGTGGCAGTGCAGGTCGTGCAGCATGTCGGGCAGGCTGGCGAAGATCTCCAGGCGCTCCTTGTAGCTCAGCGGCACCGGCGCGCCGCCCTCCTGCTCGGGTGGGTAGCTGCCAATGGCCAGGCCTTCGACATAGGCCTCGACTTCACCGATCCACTCGTCCTTTTCGATCCAGGCGTCCCAGGCCTCCGAGCGCAGGTCCATGCCGTCGAGGAAGCCGCCGGCCCAGGCCGCGCCGATGTCCACGTCGTCGCCGTGCTCGGCCTCGGGGTCTTCGGGCAGCCACCAGAACAGCGCGCCCTCGACCGTGAGCTCTTCGCCGGGCGTGCGCACGCGGCGGCGCGCGGTTTCCCAGGCCAGGGCCAGCAGGCCCGTGGCCTCGGCCTCGTCGGCGGCGCTCTCCCAGCGCGGCGGTGCCTTGCCCCAGACCTTGTCGAGCCAGTCGGCCGGGGCGAACTCGGGGCCGGGCGACACCGCCAGCGCGGTCAGGAAGCCGTCGAGCTGCTCGAGGCCGTAGCCACCAAAGGGCACGGCCCGCTGCTCGAGCAGGCGATCGAGTTGGTCGATGCGCTCGTCGTCGGCGCGGAACCAGTCGGCCTTGGCGGTGGCCATCAGTACGCGAACTCGCGGAACACGGGATCGACGCGGCCGCCCCAGGCGCCGTGGAACAGCGCCAGCTTGCGCTCGGCCGGGGTTTCGTTGGCCATGGCGAACTCCAGCAGCGGCTCGAGGAACACCGCCTCGCTGGCGCCGCCGGCGTTGAGCCGGTTGCGGCGGGCCAGGCCCTGGCCGGAGATCTTCAGCGCCTCGATCGCCAGCTCGCGCACCGTGCGGCCGCGGAATGGCAGCTTGAGCGCGTGTTTCGGCACGCCGTCGCGCAGCGCGTGGCGTTCCTCGGTGCTGAAGTCCTTCACCAGGTCCCAGGCCGCGTCGAGCGCCGCGTCGTCGTAGAGCAGGCCGGTCCAGAACGCCGGCAGCGCGCACAGGCGGTTCCAGGGGCCGCCGTCGGCGCCGCGCATCTCCAGGTACTTCTTGAGCCGCACTTCCGGGAAGGCGGTGGTCATGTGGTCGGCCCAGTCGCGCATGGTCGGCAGCTGGCCGGGCAGCTCGTCGAGCTCGCCGCGCAGGAACTTGCGGAAGCTGCGGCCGCTCAGGTCCAGGTACTGGCCGTCGCGGTAGCTGAAGTACATCGGCACGTCGAGCAGGTAGTCGACGTAGCGCTCGAAGCCGAAGCCCTCCTCGAACACGAAGTCGAGCATGCCCGTGCGGTCGGGGTCGGTGTCGGTCCAGATGTGCGAGCGGTAGCTGAGGTAGCCGTTGGGCTGGCCGTCGGTGAAGGGCGAGTCGGCGAACAGCGCCGTGGCGACGGGCTGCAGCGCCAGCGAGACGCGGAACTTCCTGACCATGTCGGCTTCGTCGCGGAAGTCGAGGTTCACCTGCACGGTGCAGGTGCGGGTCATCATGTCCAGGCCCAGGTTGCCGCGCTTGGGCATGTACTCGCGCATGATCTTGTAGCGGCCCTTGGGCATCCACGGCATCTCGTCGCGGCGCCACTTGGGCTGGAAGCCCATGCCCAGGAACCCGATGCCGAGCTCGTCGCCCACCGTCTTGACCTCGCGCAGGTGCGACATGGTCTCGCAGCAGGTCTGGTGGATGTTCTCGAGCATGGCGCCCGAGAGCTCGAGCTGGCCGGCCGGCTCGAGCGTGACCGAGGCGCCGGCCTTGGACAGGGCGATGAGCTTGCCGTTCTCCTCGTAGGGCTCCCAGCCAAAGCGCGTCAGGCCGCGCAGCAGGGCCTCGATGCCGCGCGGGCCGTCCCAGGTGGGCGGGCGCAGGTCGTCGAGCCGGAAGCCGAACTTCTCGTGCTCGGTGCCGATGCGCCAGTCGGCCGGCGGCTTGCCGCCCGAGGCCAGGTACTCGACCAGCACGCGGCGGTCGGTCAGGGGATCATCCTTGGCGTTGCTGGGTCCGGACACGTCGGCGGCCTTGCGGGGGTGGGGAGCGAACGCGGGCCGGTGGCCTACAATCGCGGGATGCGAATCCTAACCCGCGGCGTTGCACTTGGCGTCCTGCTGGCCGGGATTCTCTGTCCCGCGCCGGCGGCGGCCGGCACCCTCGAGCGCGGCAACGGCCCGGAGCCCTCCACGCTCGATCCGCACCGCTGCCCGGAAGTGGCCTGCGCCAACGTCTTGCGCGACCTGTTCGAGGGCCTGGTGGCCGAGGACGGCGCCGGGAACCTGATTCCCGGCCTGGCCGAGCGCTGGGCGGTGTCCGCCGACGGCCGCACCTGGACCTTCCACCTGCGCGAAGGCCTGCGCTGGTCCAACGGCGAGCCGCTGGACGCCGGCCAGGTGCTGGCCAGCCTGCGCCGCGCCTTCGAGCCGGCCACGGCCGCACCCTTCGCCGCGCACCTGGACGCGATCGAGCACGCCGCCGCGGTGCAGCGCGGCGAGCGCCCGCCGGCCGCGCTGGGCGTCAGTGCGCCCGATGCGCACACGCTGGTGTTCCGACTGACCCGCAGCGCCGACCTGCCGCGCCTGCTCACCCTGCCCATCGCCTACCCCGTGCACCTGCCCAGCCTGGCCGAGCATGGCGCGCGCTTCACCCGACCGGGACGGCTGGTGTCCAACGGCGCCTACCACCTGGCCGAGTGGCTGCCGCAGGCGCACCTGGTGGTGGAGCGCAACCCGCACTTCCGCGAGCCGGCGCCGATCGAACGCGTGCGCTTCCACGTCACCGAGGACGCCGCGGCCGAGCTGCGCCGCTTCGAGGCCGGCGGCCTGCACCTCACCGAAACCCTGCCGCCGCAGCCGCTGGAACACCTGCGCGCGCGCTTCGGCGACCAGCTGCGCATCAGCCCCTACCTGGGCAGCTTCTGGCTGGGCTTCAACCTCACCCGGCCGCCGTTCAAGGATTCACCGGCGCTGCGCGAAGCCCTGGTGCTGGCGGTGGACCGCGACATCCTCACCCGCCACGTCACCGGCCTGGGCGAAGCGCCGGCCTGGGGCGTGGTGCCGCCGGGAACGGCCGGTTACACGCCACCGCTGCCGGCGGTGGCTTCGCTGACGCAGCGCCAGCGCGAGGCGCGGGCGCGGGCGCTGTATGCGCAGGCCGGCTACTCGCGCGAGCGGCCGCTGCAGATCGAGCTGCGCTACAACACCTCCACCCCGCACCGGCGCATGGCGCTGGCGGTGGCGGCCATGTGGCGCGAGACCCTGGGCGTGCGCACGACGCTGCGCAACGAGGAGTGGAAGGTGTTCGTGGGCACGCGCCGGCAGCGCGCCATCACCGAGGTCTTCCGCGGCGGCTGGATCGCCGACATCGACGATGCGCGCAACTTCCTGGGCACCTTCCACAGTTGGAGCCCGGCGAACTGGAGCGGCCTGGCCGACCCGGGCTACGACGCCCTGCTCGCCGCCGCCGACGCCGCGCCCACGCTCGAGCGCCGGCAGGCGCTGCTGCGCGAGGCCGAGGCGCGGCTGCAGGCGACGCACGCGGTGGTGCCGCTGTATTTCTACACCTCCCGCCACCTGGTGCACCGCGACGTGCTGGGCTTCGAGGCCAACCCGCTCGACCGCCATCCCAGCCGCTTCCTGCGCTTCGCGGAGGCGCCATGAAGCGCTTCGCCGGACGCGCGCTCGAAGCGCTGCTGACGCTGTGGCTGCTGGCCACGCTGTGCTTCGTGCTGCTGCGCGCGGCGCCGGGCGGGCCCTTCGACGCCGAGAAGGCCGCCCCGCCGGAAGTGGAGGCGGCGCTGGCGGCGCAGTACCGGCTCGACCAGTCGCTGCCGGCGCAGTACGGGCACTGGCTGGCCGACGTGGCGCGCGGCGACCTCGGGCCCTCGTTCCAGTACCCCGACTACACGGTCAACGAGTTGCTGGCGGCGAGCCTGCCGATTTCGCTGCTCAACGGCGGCCTGGCGCTGCTGCTGGCGCTGGCGGTCGGCATCCCGCTCGGCGTGTGGGCAGCGCTGCGCGCGGGGCGCTGGACCGACCGGCTGCTGATGTTCGGCGCGGGCCTGGGCCTGAGCGTGCCCAAGTTCGTGGCGGCGCCACTGCTGGTGCTGTTGTTCGCGGTGACGCTGCAGTGGCTGCCGGCCGGCGGCTGGGACGGCAGCTGGCGCAGCATGGCGCTGCCGGTGGTGGCGCTGGCGCTGCCGAACCTGGCCTACTGCGCGCGGCTCACCCGCGCCTCGCTGCTCGAGGTGCTGGGCGCCGACTACCTGCGCGCGGCCCGCGGCCGGGGCCTGTCGGGCGCCCGCCTGCTGCTGGTGCATGCGCTGCGCCCGGGCCTGCTGCCGGTGGTGGCCTGGCTGAGCCCGGCGCTGATCAACGTGGTCAGCGGCTCGGCGGTGGTCGAGCAGGTGTTCGGCATCCCGGGCGTGGGCCGCTACTTCGTGCAGGGCGCCCTCAACCGCGACTACACCCTCGTGCTGGGCGTGGTGCTCGCCATCGGCGCCGCCATCGTCCTCATCAACGCCCTGGTCGACGCCCTGCGCGCCTGGCTTGACCCGAGGCTCCGGGACGCTTGATTTCTTTTGGCCACGGATGAACACGGATAAACACGGATAAAAGCAGATAAAACTTTGGATTGCTCTTGCTCTATCCGTGTTTATCCGTGTTCATCCGTGGCAAAAATCAGAGTTCCAGCCAGCCGGAGATGACGGCGCGGGCCTCGTCGAGGCCGAGCTTGGCGTCGGCGGAGAAGACCTGGGCGGTGGCGCGGTCGCCCAGTTCCTTGCGCACGGCGGCCAGCACCTTCGACTGCTCGCCGCGGCCGAACTTGTCGGCCTTGGTCAGCAGGCAGTGCGCCGGCAGGCCGCGGGCGAAGGCGTAGTCGAGCATCTGCAGGTCGTACTCGCGCAGCGGATGGCGGATGTCCATCACCACCACCAGCCCGGCCAGCGAACCGCGCTCCTGGAAATAGCGGTTGATCGTGCCCTTCCAGGCCTCGCGCATCGCCTCGGGGACCTTGGCGTAGCCGTAGCCGGGCAGGTCCACCAGGTAGCGGCCGGGATCGACCTCGAAATAGTTCAGCGCCTGGGTGCGGCCCGGGGTCTTGGAGACGCGGGCCAGGCCATTGTGGTTCGTGAGGGCGTTCAGGGCGCTGGACTTGCCCGCGTTCGAGCGGCCGGCGAACACCACCTCGCGGCCGTCGTCGGGCGGCAGCTGGCGCAGGGAATGCACGGAATTGAAGTATTTGGCGCGGGCCAGGGGGTTGGACATCGGGTCGGCCGGGGCGTTGGAAGGCGCCCAGCATGGCCGGTACGGCCCCCGCTGACCAGCCCGAAGCCCCGCCCGGGGCCGCTGAATTGACCGCCTGCGCCGGCGGCTGGGATAATCCGCGCCTTCCTGTGCGCCCGTCGCGCAAGGCCCCTTTCCCACCGAATCAAGCGTTCCGGAGCAGCCCATGAAGTTCACGCGCATCCTTGGTGTCGCCGCCGCCCTGGCCGCGGCCGTGGCCGTGGCCCAGGAGCCCGCCACGGAGCCGGCCACCGTCACGGCGGCCCCCGAGGCGGCCCCGGCCCCGATCGAGACCCTGGAAGCCGACAACGCCGTCGCCCACCGCGGCGACGCCCAGGCCGGCGCCGGCAAGGCCGCGGTCTGCGCGGCCTGCCACGGCATGGACGGCAACTCGGCCGACCCGCAGTACCCGAAGCTGGCCGGCCAGCACGAGCGCTACATCGCCCGCCAGCTGGCGCTGTACAAGTCGATGGAGCGCGACAACGCCATCATGCTCGGCTTCGCCGCCACCCTGAGCGCGCAGGACATGCGCGACCTGGGCGCCTACTTCGCCAGCCAGAAGGTCGTGGCCGGCGTAGCCGACGACAGCGTGATCGCCGAAGGCCCGAACGCGGGCCTGAAGTTCTACCAGCTCGGCGAGCGCCTCTACCGCTTCGGCAAGGCCGACGGTTCGGTGCCGTCCTGCGCGGCCTGCCACGGCCCGGCCGGCGCCGGCAACCCCGGTTCGGCCTGGCCGAACCTGGCCGGCCAGCACGCCAGCTACACCGCCAACGCGCTCACCGCCTTCCGCAACGGCACCGTCTGGGGCAAGGGCAACAACGCCAACGCCATCATGGCGGGCGTGGCCGGCGGCCTCACCGACGAGGAAATCCAGGCCCTGGCGACCTACATCGAAGGCCTGCACAACGCCGCCGACGCCCCCTCGGCCGAGGCCCTGGCCGCCGCCGCGAACGCGGAAGGCTGAGCCCCGCGC